>Ga0255767_1002680_pt1 | contig 15309 bp, 8 predicted proteins | sample 071ome_24_FD_179967 | JGI IMG/M metagenome (GOLD analysis project Ga0255767, IMG submission 179967) | Coastal salt marsh microbial communities from the Groves Creek Marsh, Skidaway Island, Georgia - 071402CT metaG (version 2) | ecosystem: Environmental > Aquatic > Marine > Intertidal zone > Salt...
TTGCGGTGGGCGCTCCTGTACCCGGCTTGAACGCCTCCAGAATCGTCGAGCTTTCGCCCGGCAGCGCCGCAAACCCCGTCTCCGGGTTCACGCGGATCAACTGGATATCCGGCGGCACACGAAACGGCACAACCGACTGCCCCTCCAGCGCCTGCGCCATAAATTCCTTGAAGATCGGCGCGGGAACTGACGAACCCGTCTCACGCGGACCAAGTGTCTTGGGCTCGTCGAAACCTACAAAGACGCCGACAGCAAGGTCGGGCGCGAAACCTATGAACCAGGTGTCGAGTGAATCGTTCGTCGTGCCGGTCTTGCCGCCCAGCGGCAGGCCAAGTTGTCCAATCCGGACGCCCGTGCCGCGCTGGACCACGCCCTGCAGCATCGAGACCATCTGGTATGCCGTGCCTGCGTCAATAACACGGTCTCGCTCATCTAGCAGCACCGGCGCACCCTGCCCTTCCCATGCAACGGACTGACAGCCCGGACATTCCCGGTTGTCGTGCCGGAACACCGTCGTGCCACTGCGGTCCTGTATGCGGTCGATCAGGGTGGGCGTAATTTCCTTACCGCCGTTCACGATCATAGCGTAGGCAGACGTAATCCGCATGAGCGTCGTCTCGCCAGCGCCGACGGACATACTAAGGTAGCGCGGCAGGTGATCCATAACACCAAGGCGCTCGGCCTGCTGGGCCACAGCCTCCATACCAATGGTCTGTGCCAGCCGCACGGTCATCAGGTTGCGCGATTTCTCGATACCGAGGCGCATCGGGCTCGGGCCGTAGAATTTCTTGGTGTAGTTCGCCGGCTTCCACTTGCCCTGCCTCGCGCCCTGATCGATTACGAAGGGAGCGTCTAGGATGCGGGTCGAAGGCGTGAAACCGTTATCTAGCCCGGCCATATAAACGATTGGCTTGAAGGCCGAACCCGGCTGTCGCCACGCCTGCGTCGCACGGTTGAACTGGCTCGCCTCGAACGCAAGTCCGCCGGTCATAGCGAGTACTCGTCCGGTGTGCGGGTCGATCGCCACTATTGCGCCGTTGATGTCGGGTATCTGCTCCAGCCGGTAGGAGCCGTTAGGATAGGACTTGTCCTCTCCGTACTCCTCGACCCGCGACACAAGCACGACATCCCCGCGTTCGAGCACATCGGACGGAGATTTCACTAAACCGCCTCGCTTCTGACCCTCAATCCAGGCGCGCGCCCATTTCATCATGCCCAGCGGGATGGTTCCCATACTACCGTCACCAAAGCCGATATCCACCGCCGACGCACCCACCTCCAGCACAGCGGCGAGCAGCCACTCATCGGCTCCCGCAGGCATCTCGATCTTGTTTAGTTCCTCGCGCCAGGGCCTGTATGTGGCGATCTTTGTCACAGGACCACGCCAGCCATGGCGGCGATCGTATTCGATAAGCCCGTCACGCAAGGTCCTCTGAGCGATCCGCTGAAGGCGAGGATCGAGCGTGGTGCGCACCGACAATCCGCCCTTGTAGAGCCCGTCCTCGCCGACAAGTTCTACCAGTTCGCGGCGGACCTCCTCGGCAAAGAAAGGGGCATCGATAGTCGCGGCGAGATTGTCGCTGACGACTTCAATGGACTGCGCGCTCAAAGTATTGGCATCCGCCTGGCTGATGACGCCGTCCTCGGCCATGCGGCCCAGAACATAGTTGCGGCGCGCGACCGCAGCGTCCTGCCTGGTAATCGGATTGTAGTTATTGGGCGCCTTAGGTAACGCCGCCAAAAAGGCAGCCTCACCGGCGGTCAGCTGGTCCAGGGGCTTACCAAAATAGTTCAAACTGGCGGACGCCACGCCATAGGCGCCGAACCCAAGATAAATCTCGTTCAGGTAAAGTTCGAGGATTTCGTCCTTGGTGAAGGCAAGCTCGATGCGAAATGCCAGGATGGCCTCACGAATCTTGCGTTCGATCGAAACATCCTTCGTCAGCAGGAAATTCTGCGCCACCTGCTGAGTGATGGTGGACGCGCCTTCCGGCCGGCGGCCTGTGCCGAGGTTCTTGACGTTTGTGACCATCGCGCGCGCGATACCCGCCGGATCGACACCGGGATGCCTGTAAAAATTCTGGTCTTCCGCCGCGAGGAAAGCGTCCCGTACGATTTCCGGAATGGCCTCAATGGGCACGAAGACGCGCCGCTGGACCGCATATTCGGTCAGCAGACTGCCGTCACCCGCATGCACACGTGTTGTGATTGGCGGTTCGTAGTTCTCAAGCTGGGTGTAGTCGGGCAGGTCCTGACCGTACGTCCAGAACACCCAGATCACCGCACCCACGGCCACAAGGCCGCAGAGCACGAAAAAACCCATCAGGTATCCAAGAATACGCAGCATGTCGTCAGAGCTCGCCTCTCTTCGCGGCGCGCAGCATAGCGAAGCTGCACCGTCCGTGAAGTCCCATTATGTAACGATTGTGGCAACGAGATGTTGCCGGATGCGGCGCAGCGTCAGAGCGCGGCGTTCTCCGTGGTCCGGAAATAGGTGTCCACCGACTTCGCAATAGCGTCCGTAAGGCGATCCCGGTGCTTCTTCGAAACCAGAAGCCGCTCCTCCTCGGGGTTCGAGATATACCCGAGCTCCAACAGGACCGAAGGCACATCGGGAGCTTTGAGAACCGCGAAGCCCGCAGAACGCCACGGTCGGCCCAGAAGTCGTGCTTCGCGCTTGATTTCGCCCAGCATGACGTCGCGGGCAAATCTCACGGACAGCTCGTTGGTCTTGGCCTGGGCGAAGTCGATCAGGATGTTCTGGACGTCGTCGCTGTACTCGCCGAGATCCACGCCGCCGATCACATCGGCCTTGTTTTCCAGCGCGGCGAGTGCGGCGGCCTCCTTGTCCGAAGCCTTGTTCGACAGCGTGTAAACGGAAAAGCCTTTTGTCGCGCGCCTGGGATGGGTGTTTGCGTGAAGCGATATGAACAGGTCGGCGCCCGCGCTATGCGCGATGCGAACCCGTTCACGCAGCGGCAGGAATATGTCCCGGTCACGCGTCATCACCACCTTGTACTGACCCGATTTACGCAGCTTTGCGGCGAGATCCTTTGCATACTCGAGCGCAATCTTTTTCTCATAGACTCCCGACGCCCCGATCGCCCCCGGATCGACGCCGCCATGACCAGCATCAATCACCACCACCGGGATGGGATTCGGCTCGCTCGGCCGGTCCACTGGCGGCGTTGTTGCGACCGGCGGCGCGGTATCCCGGCTCGGTCGCATGGTCACCAGAAACTCGTCACGGGTGGTCGCTTCCAGGTCCACGACCAGACGCCAGGGTTTCTCGCCATCCGGCTTGAGCACAAACTGCCGGGCAATTCTCGACGGCGCCTTGAGATCGAGCACAAACCGGCTGGTTCCCGGCCGGAACAGGCCGTAGCGCAACTGATCGATCAGCCCTGCACCGGTGCCGATCCGCTCATTCTCCAGTGTAAAATTGACCTCGGGGAGGTCGATCACCACCCGGTAGGGGTCCGCGAGCCCGAAAATGCGCGGCTCCACCTTGTCGCTGAGTTCGACGACAAAACGCGTGGCCCCGTCGTGCTGGCCAATCCGGATGTCGCGCACCTCAAGGCCCGCCGCCTGTGTGACCGTTCCTGCGCAAATAAGCATCATCGCGGCCACGACCACGGCAGAAACCGCCCTGGACACCGCCCTTACGGACAAGAATCGGTTCAAAATCAAAGACATCGCCAGATTCTATATCGTCCCAATCCGATCCGCTGCAACTCCCAATCGACTTAAGCCCCTTAAAATCAATGCATTGTCGAACCGTGCGGCGATAGCTATGTTTGTTGTTGCGAGCACCCGCGATCCAAAGTCCAAGCGCGTTGTTCGCGACCCGCTTGCGCGGCACGGCCGAGACTTCTCCCATGCCTCTCCGCGCAGTCGGTCGGTGCAATCGTGCACAATCCGGATCGCGGTTTGTCCAACTTCGCATCCGCCGCCTCCGACGTTCGGGGCCGGGCATACGGATAGAAACCTGCCGTCCTGGTGCGCGATCGCCCGTTCGACGGTTCAGGCTCCGATGCAGGGTGCGACCAATGCGGGACCACCCGTGCCTCCGTTCGCAGGGCATGGTGCCTGGATTTCCGCAGGGAAAATGTCATGCCCAAGCGCATGCTCATCGACGCGACTCACCCGGAAGAAACCCGGGTCGTTGTGGCGGACGGTAAAAACCTACTCGAATACGACTACGAAACCTCCACCAAACGCCAGATCAAGAGCAATATCTATTTGGCCAAGGTGACCCGCGTGGAGCCGTCGCTGCAGGCGGCGTTCGTCGATTTCGGCGGTAACCGGCACGGTTTCCTCGCCTTCAACGAAATCCATCCGGACTACTACCAGATCCCGGTCGAGGACCGTGAAAAGCTTCTGGCAGAGACCGAGGTCGCCGAATCAGAGGACGAAGACGACGACGATCTGATCGAAGCCTCTGACGTGGCCGATGAAGACGCCGAAGGCGAAGCTACCGCCGAGGACGCCGACGGGGACGAAGACGCAGAAACCGAAGCCGATGCCGAAGCTGAAGCCGACACGGAACAGGACGACGAAGAAGACGTTGAAGACGACGTCATTGACGACGACGGGGGAGAAAGCACGCCCGCATCTCCCGATGCTTCCGCCGCACAGGACAACAAAGGCGTCGAGACCGTTGCGGATGCCGACGACGAAGACATCCAGGAAATGGACGACGCCCGCCGGCGCCGCCTGCGCAAGCTGACGCGCAGCTACAAAATCCAGGAAGTCATCAAGCGCCGCCAGATCCTGCTGGTGCAGGTCGTCAAGGAAGAGCGCGGCAACAAGGGTGCGGCGCTCACCACATACCTCTCTCTCCCCGGCCGCTATTGCGTGCTGATGCCCAACACCTCGCGTGGCGGCGGCATCAGCCGCAAGATCACCGACCCGAAGCATCGCAAGGCGATGAAGAAGACCCTGTCGGAGATGGAAGTGCCGGACGGCATGGCCGTCATCATGCGCACCGCCGGGGTGGAACGCACCAAGGCCGAGATCAAGCGCGACTACGAGTACCTGCGCCGGGTCTGGGACGAAATCCGCGAACTGACGATGAACTCTACCGCCCCCTCGCTGATCTATGAGGAAGGCGACGTCATCAAGCGCGCGCTGCGCGACATCTACGACCGTGACATCGACGAAGTGCTTGTCGAGGGCGAAGAGGCCTACAAGCACGCCAAGACACTGATGCGCACGATGATCCCGTCCCATGCAAAGCGGGTTCAGAAGTACGATGACACGACGATCCCGCTGTTCAACCGGTATCAGGTGGACCAGCAACTGGATGAGATTCACGACCCGGTCGTGCAGCTCAAGTCCGGCGGCTACCTCGTCATCAATCCGACGGAAGCCCTCGTCGCCATCGACGTGAACTCCGGCCGGGCGACGCGCGAGCGCAATGTCGAGCAGACTGCCCTGCGGACGAACCTCGAAGCTGCCGAGGAAGTCGCGCGGCAGCTCAAGCTGCGTGATCTCGCGGGCCTGATCGTCATCGACTTCATCGACATGGATGTCTCGCGGAACAACCACGCGGTCGAGCGCAAGCTCAAGGAATCGATGAAGACCGACCGCGCGCGCATCCAGATCGGACGCATCTCGCCGTTCGGCCTTCTGGAATTGTCACGTCAGCGCCTGCGGCCCAGCATCCATGAAGCGCATACCCAGACCTGCCCGGTCTGCAACGGTGCCGGCTTCGTGCGCTCCACGGCCTCCACGACCATGTCGATCCTGCGCGAGCTTGAGGAAGAAGGCCTGCGCAATCGTGCCAAGGAGGTGACCATCACGGCGCATCCGGATATCGCGCTGTACCTGCTGAACCAGAAACGGGACGCCCTGCGCGAGATCGAGGAACGTCACGACATGCGCGTGATCGTCATTGCCGATCCCGACATGACGCCGTCCGAATACGACACCGACTTCACCCGCTCGAAGTCCGATGGTGATCAGGGCGACAAGGCCAAGCGCGGCAAGCGCGGTCAGGAAACGCGCGATGAGGATGGGGGCTCGCGCCGTCGCCGCCGACGCGGACGCAAGCGTCAGGAAGAGGATTCCGACGACGCTGAGGAACCGGAGATCGAGGACGAAGTCGAGGCCGAAGGCGAAGACGACGACGAAACCGAGGATGGTGAAGGCCGCCGGCGCGTTGGGCGCCGCCGTGGACGCCGGGGCGGACGCCGCCGGCGCCGCTCGGGCGAGGACCGCGAGAACGAGGAGTCGGGCGAAGATTCCGCCGAAACCTCCGAAGACGAGGCTGAGACTTCGGACGCAGACGACACGGACGACGAAGCGAATGGCGAGCGCGAAGATGGTGAAGGCAGCGGCACACGCCGCCGTCGCCGCCGCCGGCGTGGACGGCGTGGCCGTGGCCGGGCTGCTGCGGACGAGAGCGCGGAGAGTTCGGACGACGACAGCGATGCCATTGCCCGGGACGAGACCGGCGAGGATTCCGACGACGATGACGTCGATACGGAGATCGATATCCCCGAGCCGCGCAGCGCGTCCGAACGCGACGATACGGACGATGCAGACAACTCGGAAGACGACATCGCCGAAGCCGCTGAAGCGGAAGATGCCGGTGCGGATGACTCCGACGAGGCCGAACCCGATGCGGACGACAGCGCCGATGACGAAAGCGACGATGACGGGGCCGACGAAAAGGTAGCGGCGGAAGCCGAGGCGGATGACGTCGAAGCAGCCGAAGCCGAAGTAAGCGCAGAAGAAGAGCCTTCCGCGCCTGTCGTCGAGGAGAAACCCGCGCCGGAAGAAGAGGACGACAGTCGTCCGCGCCGCTCGGGATGGTGGAACCGCGCGGCGTCCTGACGCCCGCGCGGGACGCCGCCTAGCGGCGTCCGCCGTTCCAGTCGGCCAGGCGTTCGATGGCCCGTGTCATGTCTTCCTGCGTGCCTGCAAAGGAAAACCGAACGAAGGCGTTGCCGCGATAGGGGTCGAAGTCGAGCCCCGGCGTCGCGGCAATCTTCGCCTCGGTCAGCATACGGCGGCAGAATTCCGGGCTGTCATTGGTCAGCGCACCCACATCGGCATAGATGTAGAACGCACCGTCCGCGGGCGCGAGCCGGTCGAAGCCGACCCTGGGCAGCTCGCGCAGCAGGATATCCCGGTTGGCCGCGTAGCTTGCCACATTGGCCTGCAACTCATCGTGGCTGTCGAAGGCCGCGCATGCCGCGTACTGCGACAGCGTCGGCGGCGAGATGAACAGGTTCTGCGCCAGGCACTCCACCGAGCGCGCGAGATCCGGCGGGATGACCAGCCAGCCCAGCCGCCAGCCCGTCATCGAGAAGTACTTAGAGAAGCTGTTGATGACGATGGCATTTTCGTCATGCGCCAGGGCGCAGACGGATTCATGGCCGTAGGTGACGCCGTGATAGATCTCGTCCGAGATGAAGCGTATGCCGCGCTCCCGGCAGTAGCCGGTCAGGGCCGCCATATCGGCATTGTCGATCATCGTCCCCGTCGGGTTGGACGGGCTGGCGACGATCAGGCCGTCCAGATCACCCTCGACACGGCTCAACACCTCAGGGGTCGGCTGGAAGCGGTCTTCGAGCCGGGTTTCGACCACAACCGGCTCCACGCCCAGCGCCGACAGGATGTTCCGGTAGGCCGGATATCCCGGCGCGGCCAGTGCCACGCGGTCGCCCGCGTCGAAGGCGGACAGGAACGCGAGCAGGAACGCGCCGGAAGACCCGGTGGTCACCACGACCTGTGCGGGATCGACACTCACGCCGTAGAAGCCTGCATAGTGCGCCGCAATCGCTTGGCGCAGAGACGGAATGCCCAGCGCATCTGTGTAGCCGAGGCGGTCGGATTCAAGCGCGGCCACCGCCGCATCGCGCACCTTCTTCGGAGCGGGCGTACCGGGTTGCCCGACTTCAAGATGCACCACATCGCCACCCGCCGCATCGAGGGCGTTGGCCTCGCGCATGACATCCATGACGATGAACGGGTCGATACGCCCGCGCTTGGAAATCTTCATGTCAGCGCAATTCTCAGGAGGGGTCGGAGCTGACCGCGAGGCCGAACGTGCGTGGATCCTTCACGAACTGGCAGGTCTGCACCCGCGGCAGGCCGCGCGGGCAATAGAACCCGTTCACCCGCCCGAACTTCGGCAGCGACTGCATCTGGTGACCGAGCGCGCGCAGTCCTTCGAGTTCATCCGTCGCGATCCCGTCCTCGAAACGCGCCACGTCAGGGTCGCCGGTCGTATGCAGGCGCGGTGCGCCGACGGCACCGACCATATCGGGCACTGAATCCGTCAGCGTGCTTCGAAAGGCAACGGTTTCCGCCGCGATACGGGCAACCGTGCCTGAGACGGGGCCCGAGCCTGCAATCGCAAAATAGGTCAGGCCGACATTCTCGTTGCCGATGATCGCGAGGCTGGGCACGGACGCGCGCGGGCCCGCGGGCGCATTGGCCAGAAGGATTCCCGTGCCCGGCGCAATCACGCCGGACCCGAACGGTCCGTTCATGGTGAAGGCGCACGCGACGGTCCGGCCCTGGTTATCGACCGCGACAATACTGCCGCCGTCATGGCCGTTATCCTCGGTGATTGCCACGGAAGGTGTCACCGCGCGGTGCGCCGAGGGAGAATAATCGGCCATCAACGCTTCGGCCGATTCCATCGTGCCGCGGCCCTCGGCAGCGCCCTGATACATACGCGCGGCCGCTTCGAGGATCAGGTGGCGCCGCCCGACGGCATTCGCGTCGGCGAAACGGTCATCGGCCTGCGCCGCCTCCCAGATGCGCGCGGCGATCTGGCCGCCGCCGCCCGGCGGGAAGAAAATGAAGTCGTTGCCGAGTTCAACACGCACCGGCTCCACGAGCTGCGGCTTGTAGTTCCGCAGATCAGAGATTGCGATGTTGCCGCCGGCTGCATTGACGGCCGCCACGAACTGATGACCGAGCGACCCGTCGTAGAACTCTCCCGGACCGCGGGAACGCAGGTTCGACAGAATCGCACCCAGTTCCACCTGCCGCAGGACCTGGCCTTCCTGAAGGTTCCCCGCATCGAAGATTTCGCTCCCTTCCGGGTCGCCGCGCAGCGCCGCGCCGTCGGCCTGGAAATCGCGGACAAAGGCCCGTGAGACAGCGTGACCGTCGCGCGCAAACTGTTCGGCGGGCTGCAGCAGGCTCGACCATCCCAGTTCGCCGTAGCGCGCATGCAACAGGAACATGCCCCGGATATTGCCCGGCACGGCAAACCGCCCGGCACCGGCGCCGGGCAGGAAGGTGATCACATCGGCCTTGATCTTGAGTGCGTCATGGACGAGGCACATGCCGCCACCGCCGAGGCTCGCCGCCCCCGGATGGGTCACCGCCAATGTGAAATAGGCCGCCACTGCCGCATCTGCCGCCGTGCCGCCCGCCGACAGGACGTCACGCCCGACGATCGCCGCTCGTGGCTCATCGACTATCAACCCGCCGAAAAACCCTTCGACGAACCCGATATCGCCCTGCTTTGAACCTCCGCCGGTGCAGGCTGCAAGAAGAAGAACCGTTGCGACGAGGAAGCCCCGTCCTGATTGACGCCACATTTTCATGTACCTAGTTTGGAATACCGCTTTGGAGACAGTCACTTGCGCTTGTTCGCACGGTTCGTAGTCCTTTTTTCCGCCCTGTTTTTCGGGACGGTACCGATTGCGTTGGGCCAAGACCGGGGCCCCGGCCTGATCCGCGATGCGGAAATTGAAAATATCATCCGCGACTACTCCACGCCAATTTTCAATACGGCGGGGCTGGATGCCTCCGCCGTCGAGATCAATCTGGTCAACGACCCGCGCCTGAATGCTTTCGTCGCGGGTGGCCAACGAATGTTCATCAACACCGGCCTCCTTATGCGTGCAACAAAGCCTGAGGAAGTGATCGGTGTCATTGCCCACGAAACGGGCCATATCGCCGGCGGTCACCTGGCGCGCCTGCAGGAAGAACTGCGCAACGCCGAAACCAAGTCGATCATCGCGATGATTCTCGGCACCGCCGCGGGCCTCGCTGCCGGTGACGGGCGCGTGGCGGCAGGTGTCATCGGCGGGGGCACACAAGCCGCGTTCGCAGACCTTCTGAAGTACAGCCGCACCCAGGAATCCTCGGCGGACGCGGCCGCACTCAAGTATCTCGACCAGACGGGCACCAGCTCGAAGGGTCTTCTCGATTTCTTCGAGATACTGCAGCGAGAGGTGCGGGTCACAGGCGGGCGCGAACATCCCTATATGAGCTCCCATCCGCTCACCAACGACCGTATTGCATCCGTTCAGGCACACCTCGCACTCTCACGCTTCGCAAATGCGCCCACCCCGCCGGACCTTGCACGCAAGCATGATTACATGCGTGCAAAGCTGATCGGCTTCCTGGAGCCAATCGACAATGTCCTGAAGGTCTATCCGCCTTCGGATACATCCGGTCCGGCCCGGTATGCGCGATCCATCGCCTACTACCAGCGCGCCGATCTGGAAAAGGCACTACCGTTGGTGGACGGTCTGATCGCCGAGCAGCCGGACAACCCGTATTTCTATGAACTCAAGGGCCAGATGCTCTTGGAAAACGGCCGTGTCCCGGAATCGCTCGCGCCCTATCAGCGCATGGCCGAACTGGCGCCCAGTGAACCCCTCCTTCGCATGGCACTCGCCAAGGCGCAGGTGGAGACGGGCGACCCCCAGTATCTCGAAAGCGCCCTGTCGAATCTGCTCGCCGCCTCACGTTCGGACCCGAGCCTGCTCGAGGCATGGCGCCTGCTCACCATCGTGCACGGCCGTCTCGGCAACAACGGCGAACTTGCGTTGAGCCAGGCCGAGTTCAATCTGCGCACCGGCGACACCAAGGCCGCCGCCGCACTGGCCAAACGCGCCACCGATCTCCTGCCCACCGGTTCTCCGGGATGGCTTCGCGCGCAGGATATCACCGGCGAAGCCGAGCGCCGACTCAAGGACAAGTAGCGTCCGCACGCAAGCTCGCCTTTGCGTGACACATCGGCCGCACGGTTGAACCTTTCGCGGCGGTTGACCATCATCGCACCGGCTTCGTTCGGCATTCGCGTTTTCAAGGAGACAGGCCGTGTCAGATTCCCGTGGCGCCGTCCTGGTAGCCGTCCTCATGGCGGCGGTCGTGGCACTGGCTATCGTGTTCCCGAACCTCGGCGAGCGATCCGGCCCGATTGTCGTCGAGGAAACAACCGGCACCGACGCTGGACGCGACGAGATCCGAGACACAGTGCGCGAATACCTGCTGGAACACCCCGAGGTGATCGTCGAGGCTCTGGAGGCCCTTCAGAACCGCCGCCAGAAGGCCGACCAGGCCCGCGCGCGCGGCGCGCTCGCCGCCAGCCGGGATGCCCTGGTCAACGACAGCCGCGATCCGTTTATCGGCAATCCTGACGCCAGCATCACCCTTGTCGAGTTCTTCGACTATCAGTGCCCGTACTGCAAACGCATGGCGCAGGACCTGGCAGCCGTCGCCGAAGAGGATTCGGACCTGCGGATTGTGTTCAAGGAGTTCCCTGTCTTCGGCGAACCGTCCGCACTGGCCGCGCGCGCCGCGCTCGCCGCCAACAAGCAGGGCAAGTACCTGGAGTTTCACATGGCGCTGATGGAACTGCCCGGCGCGCCATCGGAAAGCACGATCGCCCACCTCGCGGAGCGGACCGGGCTGAACCTCGAGCGTCTGCGCGCCGATATGGAATCGGAAGAGATCACATCCATGCTGGCGGAGACCAAACGTCTCGCCCAGCGGATCGGCGTGCGGGGTACACCGGCCTTTATCGTGCGGAACGAGCTCATCCCCGGCGCCATGAGCCCGGAGAACCTGCGCGAGTTCATCGCGCGGATGCGCAAGGATTCCTGATCTGCGCGGCTATTCAGCGTCGGGCTGGTTCTCCGGCAACGCGTCGCGGAACGCATCGATCTGCAGGCAGTGGTCGTTGACCCGCAGCACCGTCGGGAATGCCGACAGATCGCACCCGAAGCGAAGCGCGTTATAGACCTGCGGAACAAGGCAGATATCCGCCATGGTCGGGGAATCGCCATGGGCGCAGGTTCCGGCACCGCCATCGGCCAGAAGGCCTTCCAGCCCGCGCATTCCTTCGAAAATCCAGTGCTTGTACCAGCGCTCGTTGCGGTCCTCTTCCTCGATACCGAATTCGGTCCCAAGGTGGCGCAGCACACGCAGATTGTTGAGTGGATGGATTTCGCAGGCGATGGACTGGGAAATCGCGCGCACCCGCGCCCTGCCCCTGGCGTCGCCCGGCATCAGCCGCGCGCCTTCGGGGCGAGTCTCATCGAGATACTCGATCATCGCCATCGACTGCGTGAGGACCGTTCCGTCGTCATCGACCAGCGCGGGCACGAGCCCCTGCGGATTGACCGCCAGATAGGCTTCCGACGACTGGTCCTTGCGCCGCAGGTGGATGAACTCCCGTTCGAACTCCAGTCCCTTGAGGTTCAGCGCGATCCGCATGCGGAACGCCGCCGAGGAACGCCAGTAATCAAAGAGTTTCATCAGGTCCCCCCGCTTCGAGATTGCAGATTTCGATGTCCGGCAGGTCATCGGCCGGTTCGAACCCCAGCACGCGCCCGTAGAACGCCAGTTCGGCCTCAAGCGCACGGCGCACATTTGCGCCGCTGCGGAAGCCATGCCCCTCACCTTCGAACAGAATATACGCGACAGGAATTTTCTTGGCGTCCAGCGCCTCGACCATCGCCTCGGCCTGGTTGGGCGGGACCACCTTGTCTTCGCTGCCCTGCAGGAAGATCACCGGGCAGTCCAGCGCATCCACATGGTTGACGGGCGACCGGTCCCGGTAGAGCGCCTCCGTCTCCGGCAGGGGGCCGATCAGCAGATCGAGATACCGGCTTTCGAACTTGTGTGTGTCGCGCGCCAGCGTCATCAAGTCTCCGATACCGTAGAGGCTCGCACCGGCGGAAAACGTATCCCGGAACGCCAGTGCCGCCAGGGTCGTGTAACCGCCCGCGCTGCCACCCCGGATCAAAAGGCGGTTGCCATCTGCCAGGCCGCGCGCGACCAGATAGTGCGCCCCGGCCACCATGTCATCGACATCCAGAATGCCCCATTGCCCGTAGAGCGCTTCCCGGTACGCGCGGCCGAAACCCGTGCTGCCGCGATAGTTGACGTCGAGGACGGCAAAACCGCGTGTGGTCCAGTACTGGATCGCCAGGCTGAGTGACGGTGACGACGAGCCCGTCGGGCCGCCATGACCGCGCACGATCAGCGGCGGGGTCTCGCCGTCCGGCGCGTGCCGGAAGGTGTTGCGTGGCGGATAGTAGAACCCATGCGCAACCGCACCGCCGGTCGTGGGAAATGTCACGGCTTCCGGGGCCGACAGCATCTCCGGCCCGAGTGCGATATCCGACGAACGCCGGATCACCTCGCAGTTTCCGGTTCGCGGATCGCACCGGACAAGACTCTGTCCCGCATGGGCCGAGGCGCCGATGAAGACGATGGCCTCACCCTGCGCCCGCATGCCCGAAATATCCGTGTAGGGGATATCGATCTTTTGCAGACCGTCATCCGACACAAGCGCGAGATGCCATCGCCCCCCGGTGAAGTATGCGCAGACAATCTCGCCGGACGGCAGGATGTCATAGGTGCGCATGCCGAAGACCCATTGGGGCAGGCCGAATTCGGCATCCATCGGCGCCAACGGCGTCACCTTGTGTCCGTCCCAGGACTGGAGGTTCCACCAGCCGTCGGGGTCCGAAACAAAGATCAGGCGGCCATCGGGATGCCATTCCGGCTGGAACACCGACTGTCCGTCGCCGCCCGCAACCCGCCGGGAGCCTTGTAGCCCGCCCTGCGCATCGAAGGCCGCCACATTCACAGCGGCTGCATCCCAGGGCATGGCCGGCAGGTCCCAACTCACCCAGGACAGCGATTCTCCATCCGGCGAAATTCGCGGGTTGGAGGCGAAATCATGGGACCCGTCGAGGACCGAGACCCCGCCGCCATCCAGGGAAACCGCCACCAACGCATTCTCGACGGCCTCGCCCACATGCCGTTCGCGCACGGCGATCAGGCGGCCGCGCGGCGCATCCATGACGAGGTCCGCGTAGCGGTCTCCCTCGCCTCCGGCGAGACGTTTGGGCAATTCACCCGGCGCCTGTGTGTAGATGAACTGATCCTTCAGGTTCACAAAACAGGCCGTCCCGTCCGCAACCAGCGCGGCCAGACCGCCATATTCATGCACCCGTGAACGGATCGAATAATCGCGCGGGCTGACTTCCCGCCCGTCCGCGCCGTCGTCCTGCATCAGGACGACACGCCCATCCTCGCTCGGCCGGCTTTCGAGCCAGTAGAGATCGCCGCCATCTACCAGCACGCTCGTGATCGCAATGGTCGTTTCCGCGATCATCCCGGCAGAAATGGGGGACGGCCAGGTGCCGTAAGGCGCGGACCTGGACCCGCCGCTCAAAGCAGCACCAGCGCAGCCAGGCCGAGGAACGCCAGGAACCCGACCACGTCGGTCACGGTCGTGAGCACCACGGCCGAGGCGACTGCCGGATCGACCTTCATCCGCTGTAGCACGATGGGGATGGCCACCCCGGCAAATCCCGCGACAAGCAGGTTCACGATCATCGCCACGCCGATCACGAGACCCATCGTCGTGTCACCGAACCAGCCCCATGCGATGCCGCCCATGAGCAGGGCGAACAGCAGCCCGTTGATCCCGCCGACGATGACCTCCTTGCCGACGATACGCGCCGCATTGGTCGCCGTAAGCTCCTTCATCGCCAGCGCACGCACGGCCACCGTCAGCGTCTGGGTTCCCGCATTGCCGCCCATGGACGCAACGATGGGCATCAGCACCGCGAGCGCCACCACCTTCTCGATCGCCGCGTCGAACAGGCCGATCACCATCGAGGCCACGATCGCGGTGCAGAGGTTCACCAGAAGCCACGAAAAGCGCGCACGCGTGGTCTCCAGCACGGCTTCGTAGAAGTCGTCCTCGCGCACGCCGCCAAGGCGCATGATGTCTTCTTCGGCCTCTTCGTGAATCACGTGGACGACGTCATCGGCGGTAATCACACCGACAATCTGCCCGCCCTCGTTCACCACAGGGGCCGAGACCAGCGCGTACTGGCTGAACATCAGCGCGACATCTTCCTGGTCCATTTCGACCTGGGCCGAGCGGACATCCGTCAGCATGATGTCGTCGATGCGCACGTCGCGCTGGTTGCGCATCAGCCGCGACAGCGGGATGGTGCCGACCGGCTTGCGGTCGTCATCCACCACATAGATTTCATAGAAATCACGTGGCAGCCGGGCGGC
>Ga0255767_1002692_pt1 | contig 15287 bp, 17 predicted proteins | sample 071ome_24_FD_179967 | JGI IMG/M metagenome (GOLD analysis project Ga0255767, IMG submission 179967) | Coastal salt marsh microbial communities from the Groves Creek Marsh, Skidaway Island, Georgia - 071402CT metaG (version 2) | ecosystem: Environmental > Aquatic > Marine > Intertidal zone > Salt...
TGACCCATCCCACCCCACCCACGTCCTGGGAGCGGCCGGCGAGGCGGCAGCGGCACGCTGGCTCATCCGCCGCGGCTGGCGGGTGCTTGCCATCCGGTGGCGGGGCGGCGGCGGCGAGATCGACATCGTGGCCGAGCGACGTGGCGTGGTGGCGGCATGCGAGGTGAAGACCCGTACGTCGGCTGATCCCCATGCCCCTCCCATCGGGGCCGCGCAACGACGACGCCTCATGCGCGCTGCGCAGGCGTGGCTGGCACGCCATCCGCAATACGCCGACCACGCCGTGCGCCCGGATCTGATCGTGGTGGTGCCGAGGGGTCCCGGCTGGGACATCACGCGGGTGGAGGGCATCCAGCCGGACGACTACCCGAACAGGGTCGGGTGATCCCCGTAGGCAGACGAACGGAACGACAGCCGGTGAATGCCGGTGGGGCCCATCTCCCGCACCGCCCGCGAGTGGACGGCCGTGATGTACCCCACGTGCCGCTCGAAGCCGTACCCGGGGTACGCGCCCGCCACGGGCCCGCGCATGAGCCTGTCCCGCGTCTCCTTGGCCACGATCGACGCCGCGGCGATCGCGGCGCTGGTGGCATCGCCCTTCACGACGGCCTGGTGCGCCGGCGCATCCCCGCCCAGACGGAAACCGTCCACGAGGCAAACGTCCGGCGTCGGGTCGAGGGCGGCCAGCGCGTCACGCAGCACCCGGATGTTGGTGACGTGCAGGCCATCGCGGTCGATGGACCGCGATGAGGCCACGACCACCGCGACCTGCGACGCATGCCGCATGACGGCAGCATGCAGCAGCCCCCGCCGACGCGCCGTGAGCGCCTTGGAGTCGCGCAGGCCGGAGAGCGCATCGCGCCCCTCTGCGCGGAGGCCGTCGAGGTCAAGGCAGACCGCGGCCCCCACGATGGGCCCCGCCAGGCACCCGCGCCCGGCCTCATCCGCGCCCGCGACCCGCCGTGCTCCGAGGCCGATGTCATGGGCGAGCAGATCCGGTCGGGCGGGCACGCCACCACCGTACCCGCGGTATCCGACGCGGGCCGACGGACCTGCGGCGGGGCACAATGCGCCTGTCAACGAGGAGGACCCCCATGGCCCCCAGTCACCCCCACCGGCGCCGTTGGCGCCTGGCCGCGATTGCCGGGGTCGCGACGATCGGCGCGACCACGGCGATGATGGGCTGCGGAGATGGTCCGGCGACGCCCGCCGCCACCGCCACGGCCACCGTGGTCGCCACCACCACCGGCACGTCGCCGGAGGCGGCATCTGCGGTGGCGGACGCATTCGCGCGCCTGCGGGCGGGCACATATGAGTCCACCACGCGGGGAACCTCATCGTTTGATGCCTCCGGCCTCGATGAATCACTGCGGGATGCCGCCGAAGCGCAGTTCGCGGCCCAGCCCGCAGACGTCGACACCGCCACGCAGTTCGAATCACCCGAACGCATCGCGATGGTCCAGCGCCTCGCGACCGGACGGCAGGAGATCGTGATGTACGACGGCGAGGTCTTCGTACGGGGCGCGAGTGGCACGTGGGCGCGCGTGACCGGAACGGCCGCAGAGGCCTTCGCCCAGGCGACATCACTCGCGGGCCTCGACCCGACCGCGCTGTACTCGGGCATCCGGAGTGACGGCGCCGCCGAGGTGGATGGGCGCCCGGCGACGCGCTATGTGGCGACCATCGATCCCGGTCGGGCGGGGGACCTGCTCTCCGGCGTGCTGGCGGGGCTCGGTGGTGCCGGCGGGGTACTCAGTGATGCGGTTGCCCTGGACGGCGGAACCGCGACCATCGTGGTGGACGATGCCTCGGGCACCGTCGCACGGCACGAGGTGGCGCTGGAGGTGTCATTCGACTTCGGCGCGCTGGCGCGCGCCGCGGGTGCCGATACCACCGGCGACCTTGGGTCGGTGCGCATGTCGAGCACCTCGATCGAGACGGTCGGGGATGTCGGGGGGGACGTCGTGGTGACGCCGCCCGAGGCCACCACGACCGTGTCGACGATCAGCGGCCTCGGGGAGTTCCTCGCGGGCTAGCGCCTCACTCGGAGGCGGGCGCCTCCACGGCCTCCTCGACCTCCACCGCCACGACCTCGTCGACGACGGGCTCCGCGACGGCGTCCTGGCGCTGGGACATCCACGTGGCCTTCTCGCGCACGCGGGCCTTCTTGCCCACCCGGTCGCGCAGGTAGTACAGCTTCGCGCGCCGCACGTCACCCTCGAGGGTCCGCTCGATCTTCTCGATCTTCGGCGAGTGAACCGGGAACGTGCGCTCCACGCCCACGCCGAAGCTCTGCTTGCGCACGGTGAAGGTCTCGCGGGCACCCGCGCCCTGGCGCTTGATGACCGTGCCCTCGAAGACCTGCACGCGGCGGCGCTGGCCCTCGATGACCTGGAAGTGCACGCGCACGGTGTCGCCCGGCCGGAACTCCGGGACGTCGTCGCGGATCTGCATCCGCTCCAGGCTCTCGATAACGGTCATGCTGGGGTGTCCTCCTGGGATGAAAGCGGCGGCGAGGATAGCACCGTCCCGGGCGCGGGGGCGTCCCGGACCTGCGATCGGCGCCAATCCTCGATGGCGCCATGGTCGCCCGACAGCAGCACCTGCGGTACTCCCCACCCGCGGAATTCAGCGGGGCGCGTGTAGTGGGGGTGCTCAACGCGCCCGTCGAGACCCGGCGAGAATGACTCCCGATCGAGGCTCTGGGCGTTGCCGAGGGCTCCGGGCAGGCGCCGGGCCAGGGCGTCGATCATCGCCATGGCGGCCACTTCCCCCCCCGCGAGGACGAAGGGACCGAGGCTGATGCAGTCGTTGGCGAGGTGCTCGTGCACCCGCTCGTCGAATCCCTCGTAGCGACCACAGAGCAGGGTGAGGGCGGGCAGGGCCGCGAGTTCCCGGGCCACTGCATCGGTAAACGGACGGCCGCGCGGCGACAGCACCACCACGCGACGGCCATCGCGCACCTGCCCAGCGGGGACGCCGTAGACGGCCTCGAGCGCCGCCGCCATCACATCCACCCGCAGCACCATGCCGGGACCTCCGCCATACGGCGCGTCGTCCACCTGCCCCTGCCCCAATGGGGTGTGGTCACGCGGGCTGAAGCACCGGATGTCGAGCCCGCTGACCGCGGCGGCGTTTGCCAGGTGCCGCGGGCGCCGGAGCCAGTCGAACCACTCCGGGAACAGCGTGAGCACATCCACCCTCATCGGCGGGGCCCCATCACAGCAGCCCGTCGCGCAGCACCACGGAACGCCCCGCGACATCCACCTGCACCACGGCGTCGCGGGTGAACGGCAGGAGCAGCACCTCGCCCCCGTCGTCGCCCACCACCAGGGCATCATTGGCCGGGCCGGGGTGGACCTCCCGCACGGTGCCCAGCACGCGGCCATCCACATGCACCGTGAACCCGATGAGGTCGCGCACGTAGTACGTATCGGGATCGTCCACCGGCGGCAACCGGTCCTGCGGTACCTCGAGGCGCGCGCCCGTGAGCGCGGCGGCATCCTCGCGGGTCGCGACACCCCGGAAGGCCAGGATGGCCCGGGGCGCCTCGCCTCGCCGGTGGTCGAGGACCAGCTCTCGCGGGCCCGACGGCAGCGCGGCCACCAGGGAATCACCCGGCTGCAGGGTGCCCAGCGTGGGGCCGTCGGAATGGGCCGCGATGGCCCCCCGCACCCCATGCGGGCGGCCCAGCCGCGCGATGGCGACCCGCTCGCCCCCGGACGGCATCGGGCTAGTCGACGATCCGCAGGCCGAGGCCGCCGGCGCTGCGCGGCCCGGTCGCGGCACGCAACAGGGTGCGGAGCGCGTGCGCACCCCTGCCGCCCCGCCCGATCACCTGGCCGCGATCCTCCTCGGCCACCATGAGGTCGACCACCGGCTCGCCGCGCTCCTCCCCCACGCGCGCGGACACCTGATCGGGGTGCGCCACCATCGCCCGCGCGATGCGGGCGACCATCTCCGCGGCCCGGTCCTCGCTCACCCGCGCTCGCGGACGATCGTGAGGAGCTTCTTGACGGCAGGGGTGGGCTGGGCGCCGTTGCCGATCCAGTGGTCCGCGCGCTCGAGATCAACCTCGACGATCGACGGGTCGGTCTGCGGGTTGTACCGCCCGATGGTCTCGATGTTGCGGCCGTCGCGCGGCGAGCGCGAATCGCTCACCACCACGCGGTAGATGGGGTTCTTCTTGCTGCCCACACGGGCGAGGCGGATCTTGACCACTGTGCTCCTACTCGGATTCGGTTTCAGGCGCCGAGCATGGACGGAAGACCGCCCTTGCCGATGCGCTTCATGAGCTTCTGCATTTGCTTGAACTGTGCCAGGAGCTGGTTGACCTCCTGGACCGTGGTGCCGCTGCCCTCGGCGATACGGCGCCGTCTGCTGCCATTGATGATGTCCGGACGCGCGCGCTCGGACAAGGTCATGCTGCTGATGATGGCCTCGACGCGGTCGATGCGCCGTTCGTCCACCTGGACGTCCTTGAGCTTGCCGGCCTGCCCCAGCCCGGGAATCATGCCCATCACCTGGCCGATGGGGCCCATCTTCCTCACCTGGCGCAATTGATCGAGGAAGTCATCGAGGGTCAGCGTGCCGCCGCGCATCTTCTCCTCGATGCGCTTGGCGTCCGCCTCGTCGACGTTCTGCTGCGCCTTCTCGATGAGGCTGAGTACGTCGCCCATCCCCAGGATGCGCGAGGCCATGCGGTCCGGGTGGAAGGCCTCGAGGGCATCCACCTTCTCGCCGGTGCCCACGAAGAGTATGGGCTTGCCGGTGACGGCCCGCACCGACAGCGCAGCGCCGCCGCGCGCGTCGCCGTCGAGCTTGCTGAGGATGGCGCCATCGAACTGCACGGCGTCCTGGAACGCCACGGCCACGTCCACGGCCGTCTGCCCGGTCATGGCATCCACGACGAGGATCACCGAGGTGGGCCGGACCGCGTCGCGGATGGCCACCAGTTCGTCCATCATCTCGGCGTCGATGGTCAGCCGGCCCGCGGTGTCGATGAGCACCACGTCGCGGCCGGCGCGCTTGGCGGCCGCGATCCCGTCACGGGCCACCGCCACCGGATCGGTGGCGCCCTCCTCGCGGTGCACGGGCACGCCGATCTGATCACCCAGCACCGCCAGTTGCTCCATGGCCGCCGGGCGGCGCACGTCGCAGGCCACCATCAGCGGGGCGCGCCCCTCGGCGGCAAGGAGGCGGGCGAGCTTCGCGGTGTGGGTGGTCTTGCCCGACCCCTGGAGGCCCGCCATCAGGATGACGGTCGGGGGGCTCGGTGCCATGGCGAGCCCGACGTTGGTGCCACCCATCAGGCGGGTGAGCTCCTCATCGACGATCTTCACGACCTGCTGATCGGGCGTGATCGACGACATCACCTCATCGCCGGTGGCCCGCTCCTTGATGGCCGTGGTCAGCTGCTTCACGACGGGCAGGCTCACGTCGGCCTCGAGCAGCGACAGGCGGATGGCACGCATGGCCTTGTCGATGTCGGACTCGGTCAGCTTCCCGCGGCCCTTCAGGCCCGAGAAGACACCCTGCAGCTTGTCGGTGAGCGCGTCGAACATGGCGTTACTCGCGCAGGGACGCGCGACCCGGGAAGCCTACCGCGCCCGGGCTAGGCGGCGGCATCGGGGGTGAAGATGGCCTCGGCGAACGCACGGGCATCGAAGGGCTGCAGGTCGTCGATCGACTCCCCCACCCCGATCATGGCCACCGGGATCCCCAGTTCACGCTCGATCGCCACGACGATCCCGCCACGGGCAACGCCGTCGAACTTGGTGAGCACGAGCGCCGAAACCGGGACCGCCTCGGAGAACAGCCGCGCCTGCGAGAGGCCGTTCTGCCCCGTGGTGGAGTCGATCACCAGCAGCACATGATGCGGCGCGCCCTCCATGGCCTTCCCCGTGACCCCATGCACCTTCCGCAGCTCCTCCATGAGGTTGTGCTGGGTCTGCAGGCGTCCGGCGGTATCGATGATCACCACATCCGCCCCGCGCGCGCGGCCGGCCACCACGGCATCGAACGCCACGGCACCGGGGTCGGCCCCCGGCGCCTGCTTCACGATGTCCACGCCCGCGCGATCGGCCCACACCGCCAACTGCTCCACGGCCGCCGCGCGGAAGGTGTCGCCCGCGCCGATCACGACCTTCTGCCCCAGTTCGGTCAGGCGATGCGCCAGCTTCCCGATGGTCGTGGTCTTGCCGCTGCCGTTCACGCCCACCACGAGAATGACTGTGGGCTCGTCGCCCAGGGGAATCCGTGCGGGCTCGGGGGCCAGTCGGCGGGTGATCTCGTCGGTCAGGGCGCGGGCCAGGGAGTCGCCCGAGGTGACCTTCCCGGCAGCGGCCTCGGCGCGCAACGCCTCCACGATGTCCATGGTGGCGGGCATCCCGCAGTCGGCCAGCACCAGGGCCTCCTCCAGATCGTCCCAGGTGTCGTCCGAGACCAGCTTCGACTGGTAGATGCCCGCGAGCTGGGGCGATATCGGCTGCGCCTGGCTGGCCGCGATGCTCTCGCGCAGGCGACGGAAGAGCCCCCGACGCGGCGCGGGGGCATCATCCGGTACCGCAGGTGCCTCCAGCCCGAAGAGCTCGGCGAACGCGCCGAGGTCCGCCGCGCCGCCGGTGTCGCTCATCCGGCCTGGGCGGCGGGTGCGTCGTTCGGGCGCACCTCGGAAAGCTGCCGGCGCACCCAGGGCCGCGCCGGCCCCTCGGCATCACGATCCAGGCGGCGGGCGACCACCTGTGACACCCCGGACCTCCCCATCGTGACGCCGAACAGCAGATCGGCCACCTCGACGGTGGGCTGCTGGTGGGTGATGAGGATGAACTGGCGCTCGCCCGCGAGGCGGCGGAGCACCCCGAGGAAGCGTCGGAGATTGGCGTCGTCGAGCGCTGCCTCGACCTCGTCCAGCAGGTAGAAGGGCGTGGGGCGCGCCATGGCGATCGCCAGGCAGAACGCCAGGGCGATGAGCGACTTCTCGCCGCCGGAGAAGAGCGCCAGCGAGCGGGCGCGCTTGCCGGCGGGCACGACCTCGACCTCCACCCCCTCCTCGCCCTCGTCATCGACGATGCGAAGACGCCCCGTGCCGCCCGGGAACAGCAGTCCCACGACCTCCTGGAACCGCTCATCCACCGCCTGCATGACCTCCGCGAACCCACCGGCCACCTGGGCGTCGAGTTCGGACATCTGGGCCCGCAGGGCCTCGGCGGACGCCTCGAGGTCGGCGATCTGCTCGGTGGCCTCGGCCTCGCGCTCGGCAAGCTCCGCGCGCTCCTCGGCAGCAAGCGGGTTCACCGCGCCCATGCCCTCGCGCCGCATGGCCAGTGCCTCCACGCGCTCCGCGATGACGTCTGCCGACTCCTCGTCATCCGACGGGGGCGGCGGCGCCGGGGCGTCCTCGGCCACGCCGGCCTCACGGGCCCGCTCGACCGCCACGGCCATCCCCACCTCGGCAGCGCGATCGGCCTCGCCGGCCTGCGCGGCTACACGCTCGGCGGCCTCCACCGCTCCCAGCGCAGCGCGGGCATCCGTCGCAGCCGCGGCGATGCCATCCGCCAGCTCCCGTGACCGGGCGTCCATCTCGTCGGCACGCGGCGCCAGCGCATGGGCCACCGCGTCCATCGCACGTGCCGCGGCGAGCACCCCGGAGTGGTTGGCCAGCGCGGGCTCGGGCGCCTCGGCCTCGGCACGGGCGCGCGCCCGGCGCGCCACGACGTCCTCATGCCGGGCGCGCTCCTCCGCCAGCGCGGCGCCCGCGACGCGCGACGCCTCCCTGGCGGCATCCCGCGCCTCGCGGGCCGCGCGAGCAGCCTCCTCGGCCATCTGGGGGTCGTCCCCAGCCTGCACCGGCGCCGCCCCGAGTCGCGCCATCTCCGCACGCGCGGCATCGAGGGCGGCAACGGCCTCGGCACGGGCGGCATCACGACGGCGCTGCTCCGCGAGGGCTGACTGCAGGCGGGCCTCGGCACGCTCCGCGCACCGCTCGCTGGCCCGAGCCCGGGTGTCGGCCCGGCGCGCGGCGGCAACCGCCACGCGTTCGGCCTCCTCCGCACCGTCCACCTGTGCGGCCGCGCGCTCGGCGGCCTCGATCGCCCGCCGGTGCAGCGCCCGACCGGCCCACGGTCCCCGCACGCCGGTGAGCATGCCGAGCCCCGGGCGGAATGCCAGGCCGTCGGCGGTGACCAGCACGCGCGCGCGGACCCCCGCGGGGATGCCCTCGAGGGAGGGCACCAGCCACGCATCCGCCAGCAGGCCGTCGAGCCACGGCCGCGACCGGGCGGGACATGCGGTGATCACCTCGGCCAGCGGCCGTGCGCCGGGCACGGGAGCGACCGATGGCGCCGCAGCGCCCGCAGGACGCGCGACCGCAGCGGCGCTCGCGCCCTCGTCCAGCGCACGCGCGCCCTCGGGGACCGAGTCCACCAGTGGCGCGTCGGCGAGCTCGCCGAGGGCCGCGGCAACCGCGCGCTCCATGCCGTCGCGGACCTCGATGCCGTCGCCGAGCAGAACGGCGTCGGCCTGGCGATCATCGGTCGGGGCCAGGGCCGCTGCCTCGGCAGCAAGCCGCGCCGCACGCCCGGCGACACCCTCGCGCGCCGATCGCGCGGCGTCCGCCGCCCGCCCGGCGTCCGCCCGGGCATCGGCGTCGCGCTCGCGCCGGGCACGCGATATCCCCGCCCGGCGCTCTGCCCGCACCGGGTCGGGTGCGTCCTCGCCGTCGATTTCCGAGATCGCCTCGACGGCACGCGCGATCCGGGCCTCGACGGCCGCACGCTCGGCGGCATCGCGCTCCACGGCCCGCCGGTGGTCGCGCGCGCTCTCAAGGGCCGCGGCGGCAGATGTGAGGACAGCCTCCGCCTGCTCCAGGCGCTCCGACGCGCGGGCCGCGTCCTGCTCGGCGCGCGCCACGGAGTGGGCGATCTCGCTCGCCGCGGCCTCGGCGGCCACCAGGGCACGTGCAGCCTCCTCGCGCATCTCGCGGCGGCGGGCGGCCTCCTCGGCGGCGGCCTCCACCCGGCCCGTGGCCACCTCGGCCCTGCCCGACACCCGTTCGGCGACGGCCCGCAGGCCGGCAGCCGACTGCACGGCCGCCTCGCGCTCGGCGACGGCCGCCGAGCGGCGCCGCTCGGCCTCAGCCGCATGCGCACGCGCGGTGGCGAGCGCCTGCTGCGCGCGGGACACGGCAGCGGCGCACTCCGCGCGGGCACCGCGCGCATCGGCCATCTCGCGGGCTGCGGCCACGGCGCGCGCGCGGATGAGCGCCTCGCGGGCCTGCGCCAGATCACGCTCCACCTCGGCGGCGCGCTCGGCTGCACGGGCCTGGCGCTCCAGTGACCGCGCACGCGAGGCCAGTTCCGCAGCCAGGTCACGCGCGCGGGCCAGGTGCTCGTCCACGTGCTTCAGGCGCAACTCCGCCCGGTGGCGGCGGCGCTTGGGCAGGCCGGTGCCCGCCGCCTCGTCGAGGATGGCCCGGAGGGCCGACGGCTTGCTCTGGCAGATGGCATCCACCTGCCCCTGGCGGATGATGGAGAGCGACTGCGGCCCGAGCCCCCGCGTGGACAGCGCGTCCAGCACGTCCACCAGCCGCGCGTTCGAGCCATTGAGCCGGTATCCGGAATCGCCGGCGCGGGTGAGCCGTCGCGACACGCCCATCTCGGCGGGCCCATCGCCCGCCGGGCCGTCGAGGGTCAGCACGACCTCGGCCATGCCGACAGGCTGGCGGCCATCACCGCCCGAGAACAGGATGTCCTGCATGGCGGGGGCGCGCAGGCGACCCGCACGCTGCTCACCCAGTGCCCAGGCGATGGCCTCGGAGATGTTGCTCTTACCGGAGCCGTTCGGACCCACGATCACGTTCAGCCCCGGGCCGAACTCCAGGTCGATGGGGTCGGCGAATGACTTGAAGCCCTTGATCCTGAGGCGGGTCAGCATCCGGTCACCGCTCCTCCTGGATCGCGTCGAGCGCGCGCGCGGCGGCGGCGCGCTCGGCGGCCTGCTTCGAACCACCCGACCCGCGGGCCAGTTCGCGATCGCCCTGGAGCACCCGTGCGCGGAAGGTGCGCGCGTGGGGTGGCCCATCCTGCCCGGTGATCTCGTACCGCGCGGTCAGGCCGCCGGCGGCCTGCAGGGCCTCCTGGAGGGCGCTCTTCGGGTCGGCCGCCCCGCCGGGGGCGGCGTCCAGTGCCGCGGAGAACGACGACAGAACCGCGTGGGCCGTGGCATCCGGGCCGGCGCCCCGCCATCCGGCGCCGATCGCCGACTCGGCCAGCGCGGCACGGACGTTGCGGCTGCCGGCCATCGCACGGGCCTCATCCGCATGCCGCCGGGGCGCCGCGTGCACCATCAGTTCCGGCAGCCCGCACTCCGACGCCACCCGGGCACAGGCCTCGCGCGACACCACGCGCTGGCGCATGAAGGTCAGGTCGCCTTCGCTGGCCCGGGGGTGGCGCGTGAACAACTCCGTGGTCACGACGACCCCCAGCACGGCATCGCCGAGGAACTCCAGGCGCTCGAATGACGGCGACGACCGCTCCGCCCACGTGGCGTGGGTGAGGGCCTCGCGCCGCAGCGCGGGATCCACCAGGTCGAGCAGGCCGGCCAGGTCACTGGGGCGGCGCCCCGGATCCTCAGGAACCGGAGCGGGCGACGATGTAGTCGACGGCGTCACCGACGGTGACGATCTTCTCCGCCTCCTCGTCCGGGATCTTCACCCCGAACTTGTCCTCCATCTCCATGATCATCTCGACCAGGTCGAGGGAGTCGGCGTTCAGGTCCTCGGAGAAGGACGCCGTCTCGACGACCTCGGAGGCGTCGACGCCGAGCTGCTCGACGAGGATTGACTGAAGCTCGGAGAGGGCCTGCGCTCGATCCACCATTGCTCCTTCGGGGCATGAAACGGGTCCATGGACGCGGCCACGGTACCAGTGCCGCCGGACGCCGCGCGGGGGGGCGCGGGGCCCCCGCTACCCGTCGGTTCCGAGCCCCGCCTGGATGTGGCCGGTCACGTCCTCGCGCAGGGCCTGCGCGGCGCGCAGGATCCCATTGGTCATGCCGCGCGTGCCGGTGTTGCCGTGGCCGATCATCGAGATGCCCCGCACGCCCAGCAGGTAGGCGCTGCCGTACTCCTCGGGGTCGATGTTCCGGCGCAGGTCCTTGAAGACCGGCATGCCGAGTGCGCCCGCCACCTTCCCGCGCACGCTCGAGGTGAGACCGCGCCGGATCTCGTGGAAGATCATGGCCGCCGTGCCCTCGTAGAGCTTGAGGGCGACATTGCCCGTGAAGCCATCGGTCACGATGATCCGCGCCTTGCCCTTCGGGATGTCCCGGCCCTCGATGTTGCCGATGAATCCGGGCGTGCCGTCCAGCAGCGCGTAGGCCTCCTGCACCAGATCGGTGCCCTTGCCCGCCTCCTCGCCGATGGTGAGGATGCCCACCGTGGGCTCGTCGATGCCGAGGATGTCGCGTCCGAGCACGCGGCCCATTACGGCGAACTGCGCGAGGTACTCGGGCCGGCACTCGGCGTTCGCGCCCCCGTCGATCATCACGATCGGGCCGGCGATCGAGGGCATGGGCACGGCCAGGCCCGGGCGGATCACGCCCGGCAGCCGCCGCAGGATGAGGGTGGACGCCGCGAGCATCGCACCGGTGTGGCCCGCGGAGATGACGGCGCCGGCCCCGCCCTCATGCACCTGGCGGCATGCCACCACCATCGAGGCGTCGGGCTTGGACCGCACGGCCTTCACCCCGTCCTCTGCCGAGTGGATGCGGTCGGCGGCGTGCACCACCTCGATGTTCGACGGGATGTCCCCGTGCTGCTCGAGCGCGCGCTCGAGCGACGGCGCATCACCGACGAGCAGGATCCCCACGCCCTGCCGGGCAGCCTCCACGGCGCCCGCCACAGGCACCTGGGGTGCCTTGTCGCCGCCCATCGCATCGACGGCGACGACGACGTCGGACATCGGGCTCAGGCGCCGGTGTCGACGACCGCGCGACCCTTGTAGTGGCCGCACACCATGCAGACATGGTGGGGCATCACGGGAGCCGTGCAGCGCGGGCAGCGACCGAGGCGCGTCGCCTGGATCGAGTGGGTGGCGCGTCGCTTGTCACGACGGGCACGGGACGTCTTGCGCTTGGGAACGGCCAACGTGGCTCCTGTCAGGGACCGGGTCCGGAACGACGCGGGAGACTAGCGCCTCGGCGGCGGTACGGGCAAGCGGTGCGGGCCGGATGGCTCATACATCGTCATCCTCGCGTTCCGCGAGGCGCTCGCGCAGTTCGCCGAGGGCCGCCCACCGCGGGTCGGCGGCGTCGTCCGCGCACTCGCACGACCCCGCGTTGAGGTCGGTGCCGCAGCGGGGGCACAGGCCGGCGCACCCCTCCGTGCACAGAATCGACATGGGCATGGCCTCCGCCACCGCGTCGCGCGCCCAGGACGCCACGTCGAGCTCCATCCGCAGGGGCCCCGACAGGTACTCGCAGTCCAGGTCGTCATCGGACCCGTCGTCCCCGTCGCGGCCGGATGCCTGGAAGTCCCGGGCGTCCACCCGCACCTCCACGGATGACGATGCCAGGCACCGCTGGCAGGGCCCCGTGAGCGCCGTCGCGAGGCGCAGGCGCAGGCCGAGGCCCGAGCCGGACGAGGCCACGTCCACCCGGGCGGTCACCTCCCGGGGGTCCGGCGCGTACACCTGCCCCCCCATCACCATGTCGGGCAGGGCGATGGGCACATCGACCCGGGCGCCCGCGCCGGGCGCCAGGTCGAGGCGCCGGAGGTCGATGACCCCCGTCGGCTCGTCCCCGCGCGCCCCGCTCACGGGATCAGTAGTCGGACGAGGACTCGTCGGTGATGAAGGGGCCATCACCCGCGCGGTCCTCGGACTTGCCCTGCAGGCGCTCGCGCCCGCGCCGCACGGCGGCCGTGAACTTCTCGAGGTTCACCTCGAGGGTGCCCAGGACCTCATCGGCGTAGTCCTCGGCACCGAGGCGCACCTCGCGCTCGCGCATGCGGGCGTCGTCCAGGAGGTCGGACGCCTGCTTCTCGGCGAGCTTGACGACCTCCTGCTGGGACGCCTGGCGCTCCGCCTTGTCCTTGGCCTCGCTCACGATCCGATCGGCCTCGCGCTTGGCCTCGGCCAGCATCTCCTGGCGCTCCTTCACGATCCAGCGCGCCTGCTTGATCTCCTCGGGGATCGTGGAGCGCATCTGGTCGAGGAGCTCGTACACGGCTTCGCGATCAATGCGCACCTGGTCCGTGAGCGGCACGGCGCGCGCGTTGTGCACGAGGTCGTCGAGCTTGTCGATGAGGGCGAGAACATCCATGGGGTCGTCCTTTGTCAGGCGGTGCGGCCGATTCGGTCCCGGAGGGCGTCGGCGACATGCGCGGGAACCCACCCGCTGATGTCCGCCCCCCACGCGGCGGCCTCGCGGACGCCGGAGGAACTCAGGAATGCCCACTCGGGCGATGCGGGCAGGAAGACGGTCTCGAGCCCCGGGGCGATCCGGCCGTTGAACCCGGCCATCTGCGCCTCGTAGTCGAAGTCCGCCGCGGTGCGGACGCCCTTGACGATCGCGCATGCGCCCACCTCTCGGGCATGGGCGGTCACCAGGCCGGTGAAGCCCGTGACCTCCACGTTCCCGAGGTGCGTGGTACCCGTGCGCATCATCGTCTTTCGCTCGTCCGCGGTGAAAAGGGGCTGCTTCTTCGTGGATCCTTCGGCAACGGCCACCACGACGGTCGCGAACAGGCGGGATGCCCTCTCCACGATGTCGATGTGACCGAGCGTGACCGGGTCGTAGGTACCCGGACACAGGGCGATTCGCCCTTCGGTGCTCATGTTCCTGCTCCCGGCGTCCACATCACGGTGATCTCCGTATCCCCATACCTGCGCGTGGTTCCCCGTTCGACGGCGATCCCGGGAATCCCCTGCGGGTCGATGATCGCACCCCGGGCGTGCTCGATGACCACCACCGCGCCCGGGGCGACCACGCGGCCGATGGCCTCCCCCATCTCCTCGGCGATCACCGGCAGCAGTGCATACGGCGGGTCGGCCAGCACCAGGCCGAACGCCGCTCCGCGCTCCGCAGCCGCGCCCAGGGCCCCGCGCCATCCGCGCCGCTCCACCCGGAGGCGACCCTCGAGGCCCAGCACGCGTGCGTTGGCGCGGATGGCATCCGCGGCCCCGCGGTCGTCATCCACGCACAGGGCCGATGCCGCACCACGCGAGAGGGCCTCGATCGCCAGTGCCCCGGAGCCTGCGAACAGGTCGAGCACGGCAACGCCCTCCACCGACCCGACGATCGAGAACAGGGCCTCCTTCACCCGGTCGGAGGTCGGGCGCGTGCCCCGTCCCGGCGGGGCCACCAGCCGACGTCCACCGAGGCTGCCGGCGATCACCCTCATGCGTCGAGCAACCGCGGCATGTCGGGGAATGCCTCACGCACCGCCGCGGCGAGCAGCACATGTTCCGGAGCATCGAGGCGGGGGTCCCGGGCGAGTGCCGCCTTGGCCACGTGGCGGGCGCGGGCAAGCAACTGCCGGTCCCGGGAGAGACGCGCAAACCGCAGGTCGGTGGGCCCGGACTGGCGCAGCCCCATGATGCTGCCCTCGCCCCGGATGTCCAGGTCGATGTCCGCGAGGCGGAAGCCGTCCATCGTCTGCACCAGGGCCTCCAGGCGGCGGATGCCATCCTCCGCCGCGGGCTCGCCGAACACCAGGCACGTTCCGGGATGCTCGCCCCGCCCCACGCGACCGCGCAACTGGTGCAACTGGGCGAGCCCGAAGCGATCGGCGTCCTCGATCACCATCACCGTCGCGTTGGGCACGTCGATCCCCACCTCCACCACCGTGGTCGCCACCAGGAGGTCGGTCTCCCCCGCCGCGAACGCCGCCATCGCCGCGCGGCGCTCATCGGCGCGCTGGGCGCCATGCGCCAGGCCCACGCGGAAGTCGCGGAAGGGGCCCTCGGCGAGCGCACGGGCCTCATCCACCGCCGACCGCGCGGGCGTGCCGGCATCGCTGGCGCTGACCAGCGGGCAGATGACGTACGCCTGCCGCCCGCGCCGCAGTTCCGCGCGCACGGCCTCATAGGCATCCTCGCGCTGCTCCTCGCGCACCCACCGCGTGGCGATGTCGCGGCGGCCAGGCGGCCGCCCGCGGATGGCCGACACCCGCAGGTCGCCGTACGCGGTGAGGGCCAGCGTGCGCGGGATGGGGGTGGCCGTCATGTAGAGCAGGTGAGCGGCATCGGCGCCCGATCCTGCCTGGTCAGCGAGCGCCTGCCGCTGCT
>Ga0255767_1002694_pt1 | contig 15286 bp, 12 predicted proteins | sample 071ome_24_FD_179967 | JGI IMG/M metagenome (GOLD analysis project Ga0255767, IMG submission 179967) | Coastal salt marsh microbial communities from the Groves Creek Marsh, Skidaway Island, Georgia - 071402CT metaG (version 2) | ecosystem: Environmental > Aquatic > Marine > Intertidal zone > Salt...
CGCGAGGTGAATCGCATGCGCGACGGCATCATTCCGGGTTCCCCCGCCGAATCCGCGGCGGGCCAGCCACGACGTGAGGCGCCGGCGCACTTTCTGCTTCTCGTCCGACCACGTGTCGTCGACGAGTGCCTCGAGGACCGCCGGATTCTGCCGGGCGACCCATTTTTCGACGGCAGCACGGGCAAGATCCTGATCACTCGTGCGCTCGGAGTCGAAGACACCGTCGATCGCCCGGTGGGCGAGTTCCGGTGAGATCCCTTTGGTACGGAGTTCCGCTGTGAGCGCGGAGCGGCCTTTGGGGCGGTGACGGAGGCGGTCGCGCACGAATGCGGCGGCGACGCTCGCGTCGTCGATCAGACCGCGTTCTTCGAGGCGGTCGAGACAGAGATCGATCCGAGCCGGACGAAACCCCTTCTGACGCAACCGCCTTCGAAGCTCCACGCGGGTTCTGGCCCGATACGAGAGCAGGTTGAGGGCCGCATCCCGTACCCGTACGTCAGCATCGTGATTGAGCAGAGCGTGGCGAGCGGGTCTCGTGAGAGAATCTCCCACACCCAGTCGGCTTCGTTCGAGGGCCTCCAGCATGACCTCGAAGGGCTCGGAATCGTCGTCCAGATGGATGAGCACCTTCAGGCCGCGGGGCCTGCGAGGCTGAATCCGGGTGATGGAAGGAGTGGTGCTCAAAATCCGATGTTGGTGCCCGTGGCGTGGAATGGGGGAGAAGGGTCGCGGTCGGTACCACACCAGATCTGAGCGGGTTCCGGTGTTCACGCCATGCACCGATCAGCCACGCTGCACGTACCAGGCGTCCATGAGAAGGTCGTGATAGAGAGTCAGTGCCTTCCCGTCATCGAGTACGACCATCAGGTAGTCCCGTGAAATCGTGTGACGCCACCATTCATCGTCGATACGCCAGCGTTCCCGGATCACGGCTACGCGCCGGGCTGGTTTCCCCGGGAGTCGGACGTAGATCGGGGTGCCGTGTTCGTCAGTCCTCACCACGACGGATTTGGGGGTGCCGAGTGGTTTGAGGCGGGGGCGGTGATGCATGGGCGGAGCGGGTTCAGGGATCGAAGCTGAGTAGGGCATGACGGCGTTCGGGGATCCTCGACCACGGGTCGACCTCGACGACCCGATACAGAGGTGAGTGCCCTATACGTAACTTGAGCTCCTTGACTGCATCTCTAAGGGATACAGGGACTTCTCCTTGATTGAAGTCAAGCTCTCCTGCCGCTCGTGCCCCATCGATATTCCGGTCGAACAGCTGGGTCTGCGTACTCTGAACTCCGAACTCGGTGAGTTCCAGAAGGAGCGTTTCGACAGCCCGTGGTGGAGGTGCGATCGCCATCTTCGCACGCAGTGGTGCGGCGATTCGTTCCCGGTCGGAGGTCGGTTCCCGAAGTACGGTTTCGACGAACCAGGAGCCTCCGCCCTCGAGACGAGCACCCATCCGGACACCGGTCACGCTGCGACCCCGACGAGCGGGGCGAGCCAGGGAGCGCTCGACCAGTCGATCCAGGGCGCTGTGCAGTGTGCCTGTGAGTCCGATGGGGTTGGGGAAATCGAGGGAGACACGGATCGGGCGGGGGCGATGCCACGGGCGGACGGGGTCGATCCGGCGTGCCGTGGCCCAGTTGAGTGCATGTCGGCCCTCTTCACCGAACTGCGCGACCAGGGCGGGCTCGGGGAAACGCCGGAGTTCACCGAGCGTGCGGACGCCGAGCCGTTCCAGCCGCTGGATGACGAGCGGATCGACGGGCAGAGAGCCGATCGGGCACTCGGTGAAGAACGAAAGGAGCCGGGGCTCGGGGACGATCACCGGCCGGCCGGATCGTGCGGAGGCCGCGGCGACCCAGGCTCCGAACTTGCCCGGTGCCACCCCGGCGCGGGTCGCAGCGACGAGGGGAGAAGGGAAGACCCGGAAGAGGAGGCTCAGGGCGCGATCCACCTGCCGGGTCGACGAGCCGAACAGGCGTTCGAGGCCGTCCATGCCCAGGAACACACGGCCTCTGCCGGCCGGTTCGATCACCGGCGTGAGTTCCGTAAGCGCCTCGAGCATCGTGTCGACTGCAGCGTCGTAATGGGCAGGATCGGGCTCGAGGAGCGTCAGTGAGGTGCACAGCGAGACGGCCTGGGAAACGAGTTGCCCGGGGCGGACCCCGGCTTCATGGGCGCGTTCGGAGACCTGCCAGACGGTGCGACGGGTGCGTTCGTCCGGGGAGAGCAGGGCGACCGAGGTACTGTCCAGCTCCGGAGAGCGGACCAGTTCGAGCCGGAGCTCGAAGGTCGGGAGCCAGAGGCAGAGCGCCTGCCGGCTTTCCGTCGATGCCCGGGACGTGGTCGGCTGAAAGACGGTACCGGCCCCGGGGCCACTGGCCCAGCTGGTGTCGACCGCTGCTGTGCTCAGCCAGTCGTTGTCGGTGCTGTGGTCATGAGCCCACCCACGACCTTGGCGGGTGGGAACAGACTGCGCGGAAGCGCGGGAACGAGCCATGGCCGGATGAGACACCTGAATATGGATGACGGAGACGACGATCCCCGGTCCCGAGCGCTTCGCCACACCCACACGCCACACATCTGGTCGGTACCGGGGATCGAGCCCGAACAAAAGCCGAATACTATACCGAACATAAGCCGAAGATCGGCGGGCGCAAGCAGGGCCACAGGGTGCGGTGCACGACATCGCACCGTATGCTGTTCTGCCCTCCTGTCACAGCCGATTCGAGGCTCTCTCGATGTTCGTAGGCCATCTCGCCGCAGGGTTGGGCGCAAAGAAGCTCGAACCGGACATGCCGTTGTGGGCCGGGATCGGAGCGGCCTTCGGAGTCGACCTGATCTGGCCCGTCTTCCTTCTGGCTGGCCTCGAGGTCGTCGAGGTCGATCCGGGGGCTACGGCTTTCACTCCACTCGATTTCGTCTCGTATCCGTGGACCCACAGCCTCGTGCTCGTGGGGGTATGGGCCATCCTGGTGGGTGTCGCGGCGTACCGGGTGTTCAAGAGCGGGCGGGTGGCCGCCCTCCTCGGTGCGCTTGTCGTGAGCCACTGGGTCCTCGACGCGATTACACACCGGCCCGATCTGCCCCTCTGGCCCGGCGGGCCGGTGGTCGGGCTTGGGCTCTGGGACTCGATCCCCGGGACCCTGATTCTCGAAGGTTCGCTCCTTCTGGCAGGGGTCTGGCTTTACACGGCGGTGACGCGCGCAGTGACCACCGCCGGCACGTGGGCTCTAGTTGGGCTGCTCGCGATGACCACGCTGATCTGGGTCAGCCAGCCGTGGGCTCCACCTGCTCCGAGTGCGACAGTTGTCGCAGGGACCGCGCTGACGCTCTGGATCTTCCTGCCCTGGGCGCGCTGGATCGAGAACGGGCGCGTGCTTCAGAAGGACACGTACGGGGATTGAGCCCGGGCGACGACCGACCGTGTACGTCGACGTAACGGAACCCTCGTCTCGTCGTCCGGAACTCGAGCCTGCTCGACGCGCCCGCTGTGACAGAGCCGTTACAGTATTGTAACGGCAGGGTAACAACGCCGTTCTCGGCTTCGTCGTGGGGTTCGGATCGGTTGAAGCTCGTGGCCGCTCGGATACATTCGCGCCATGTGTAAGGTCGGATTGCACGACGACTTCCGAACCAGGAACCAGGGACGATGATCGATTTCCGGGCCGAGGGGTGCGCGGCCGCGCGATGAAGCCTGACGCTCCCGACCCCCTGAGGTTCGACCCGATGCCCCCCGCGCCTGGGCACCTCCGCATTCGGCACCGTCTTTTCGGCGGGTTTGCCGGCGTGGTCACCGTGATGACCGTGTTGGCCGTTCTTCTCGTCACGTCCGGACTCCGCCGCGTGCTCACGGAGACCTTTCAGGAGGAACTGAGCCGCCAACTCGCTCTGGGTGAGTGGATCATGGAGGGCGCGGTAGACGCCGACCCCGATGTCATCGCACGTGAAATCACCGCGCGGGTCGGATACCGGGTGTCACTCATCTCGCCTGAGGGCCAGGTGCTGGGCGACTCCTACGTTGAGCCCGAGCGACTCGCGGAGGTCGACGACCATTCGGACCGACCGGAGGTCAGGGGTGCATTGGCGGGAGAGGTCTCGTTCGCCCAGCGCACGTCCGCGACCGTAGCGGAGCCACTCCTGTACGGCGCCCGCCTCGTGACACTGGACGGCCAGCCAATCGTACTGCGGATCGCTGCCCCGCTCACGGATGTGGATCGGGCCGTAAGCCGTGCTCGAGATGCCCTCATGCTGGGGGGACTCCTCGCCATGATGGCGGCTCTGTTGATCGCGTATTTCGTCAGCGGGGCGCTCAGTCGCCCCCTGGTCCGGTTCGCCGCGTTGTCCCGTCGTCTCGCGAGCGGGGAACTCGACGCGCGCGCGCCGGCGGACTCGGGCGTGCCCGAATTCGACGAGCTCGCTTCGGCCCTCAACCGGCTCACGGAGGAGCTGGCGACGCGGCTCTCGGAGCTGCGCCAGGAGCGTGACGGGATGCAGGCGCTCATCGACTGCATGGCGGAGGGCGTGGTCGCGCTCACCAATGATGCGCGCGTCTTCCGCACCAACCGCGCCGCTCGTGCTCTGCTGGACCTGGATTCGTTCACCGAGGGCACACCGGTTCAGGAGCTCGTGAGGCACTCCGAGCTTCGCCGAGTCCTGGTGGAATCCGCGGTGCGTCCGATCAGTCAGAAGGAAGTCGGGTTCGGGGCCTCACATCTCATCGTCTCCTCCCGCACGCTCGACACCGGCGGAGCCGTGACCACCCTTCTCGACGTGTCGGAGATCCGACGCCTCGAAACCGTGCGGCGAGACTTCGTAGCCAACGCGTCGCACGAACTGAAGACTCCGCTCACGTCGATTCGGGGGTACGCCGAGACGCTGATGGAGGGTGACGCCCCCGAGCACCTGCGTGAGAGCTTCATTGCTTCGATCCGCAACAACGCACTGAGACTGCAGCATCTGGTCGACGACTTGCTCGACCTGTCGCGCCTCGAATCCGGAGGTTGGATCGCGCGGCCCGAGCCCGTTTCGGTCCGGGACATCGCGGAAGAGGCGTGGAGCTGGTGTGAAGATGCCGCGACTCGACGGGACATCTCGATCGAGATCACCGCGGACCAGAAGGTCTTCGCCGATCGCCAGGGACTGAGCCAGAGCCTGCGAAATTTGCTCGAGAACGCGGTTCGACACAGCGATGACGGTGGCGTGATTCGCGTGCTCACTCGCGAGGTCGAGGAGAACGAGGCCTTTATCGAGGTTTCGGATGAAGGGGAGGGTATTCCGGCCAAGGCTCTGCCCCGAATCTTCGAGCGTTTCTACCGGGCGGATTCGTCCCGAGCGCGCGATTTCGGGGGGACGGGACTGGGGCTGGCGATCGTGCGGCATCTGATCGAAGGCATGGGCGGGCGGGTCGAGGCCGAGAGTGAACTCGGTTCGGGTGCAACGATCCGACTCGTTCTTCCCACACGGTCACCGTATCGCCTGGACGACGACGGGGAAGGAGTTGTCTCCCGGTCGGGTGACGAAGAAGTGACGCAGGACCCCGCGGCCCCGCGGGCGCAGTCTTCCACTCTGTTCCCGGGAGCCGCGAATGGCGCGGCCGCGTAGGAACAAGACTCAATCGGAGGTAGGTCTCTTGAAGCGCCTTTTCACGATCCTCGGTGTTCCGCTCGTGCTCCTCGCCTGCGGCGGAGGTGAGGACCGGACGATCATCCAGAACACGGGATCCGACACCCTTCTCAGCGTTGCCCAGGGCTGGGCGGAAGCCTATGCCATGGTGGATCCGTCCACCGCGATCGCCGTAAGTGGTGGTGGGTCCGGGACTGGAATTTCGTCGATGATCAACGGCACGGTCGACATCGCGAACTCCAGCCGCTCGATGCGGGAGAGCGAGTACGAAGCCGCACGCGCTCAGGGCCTCGATCCTCAGGAGTTCATCGTGGGATACGATGCGCTCGCGATCTTCCTGCACCCGGACAACCCGCTCACCTCGATCTCGCTCGAGCAGCTCCGCGGGATTTACGGTGAAGGCGGCACGATCGAGACGTGGTCTCAGCTCGGGATCTCCGTTCCGGGTTGCGGAAGTGACGAGATCGTGCGTGTGAGTCGCCAGAACAACTCGGGTACATACGCGTATTTCCGCGAGGCGGTGCTCGTCGAGTCCGAGTTCAAGCTCGGTTCCCGGGACATGCACGGCTCCAAGGATGTCGTAGACCTGGTGGAGAATACCCCGTGCGCGATCGGGTACAGCGGCCTCGCGTACGCAACCGATCATATCGCGATGCCGTGCGTGCTTGGAGGAGAGGACATGGCGTGCGTGGCGCCGTCCGTGGACACTGCGATCGACGGTTCCTACACTATCGCCCGCCCGCTCTTCATGTACACCGCCATGGCGCCCGAAGGGGGAGTCAAGGAGTACATGGACTGGATTTTCAGCGATGAAGGGCAGTGCATCATTTTCGACAAGGGCTACGCACCGGTTACCAACGTGACCTGCGCCTGACCGGCCCCTCTGACTCGAAACCAACGGCGAGGAGCCCCGTGGAAGAGTCCACTTACACGCATTACGAAGAGCGAATGCAGGCGGATCTCGAAGAGATCCGTGCGAAGGTCGGCCGACTCGCGACCCTGATCGAACGTCAGGTCGGTGACGCCGTTCATTCGTTCCTCGAGAATGATCGAAACCTCGCCAACGATGTGGTGCTGGGTGATCGACGCGTAAATCGAAGAATCCGCGACATCGATCACATGTGTCACGCCTTCATCGTTCGACATGCGCCGAGCGCGGGGCATCTCCGATACGTATCGGCGGTGCTCCGCCTCGATGTGGCGCTCGAGCGGATCGGCGACTACGCCAGCACGATCGGTCGTGAAATCATTCAGCTCAGCGGACGCCCACCGGAACACATCGTTCGCGACGTGGAGCTGATCAGTCATCAGGCGCGCCGGACGCTGCACCAGGCGCTGGTGTCCTTCCAGGAGGGAGATGCCGACCTGGCCAACGAGACCTACGGCATGGCCGGCCAGACCGACTCCACGCTGGAGAAGGTCTTCGAGGAACTCCTTGCAGCGGGTGAAGGCAAGGAGATTCCTCTGCGCGACGTGTTCGCCTTGCTGAGGATCATCAATCTCCTCAAGCGCGTCGCCGAACAGGCGGAGAACGTGTGCGAGCAGACGCTGTTCTCGGTCACGGGAGAGACCAAGGACCCCAAGTCGTTCCGGATCCTCTTCCTGGATGAACGGAACGACGGAGTCTCGCAGATGGCCGAGGCGTATGCCGCCAAGGCCTTCCCGGAGAGTGGTTCCTATGCGAGCGCCGGGTGGGATCCAGTGGATGCACTGGACCCCGGACTCGTCGAGTTCATGGACCGGAGCGGTGTGGACATGCGGGGCAAGAAGCCCTCAATCCTCAGGCCGATCCACGAGGAGCCGAGACACTGGCACATTGTCGTCGGGCTCCACCCGGAGGCGCGCACGCACATCCCGCTGCTGCCGTTCCGCACGCTCTTTCTCGACTGGTCCAACGTCGTATCGGTCGACGGTCATCCGGAGGACCTTTCCGAGGAGCAGATGGATGAGGCGCTGAAGAGTGTGAAGCTCAGCGTCCGTGACCTGATGCTCACGCTTCGGGGGCCCGATGCCCGCTGACGTCCAGGCGGACGCCCTTTCGAGCAGCATCGCCGACGACCTCAACACGCGAGGTCGAGACTGGTACATCGACCGGGCGGTTTCGGTTGGCGTGTTCGTCGGGGGCGTGTCCGCGATCGTCTTCATCATCGGGATCTTCGTCTTCGTCACCCGTGAAGGGCTTGGCTTCGCGTTGGGCACCCTGGACTTGAAGGAGTTCTTCACGTCCATGAACTGGCGGCCGACCTCCGAGCGGAATCCCACATACGGGATCCTCGCGCTCATGGCGGGTACGGCCAGCGTGACCGGGCTGGCGATGCTGGTGGCCGTACCCTTCTCGCTCGGGGCGGCGATTTACATCGCGGAATTCGCGTCGGGCCGCATGCGGGAGGCGCTCAAGGTGCTCGTCGAGCTTCTGGCCGCGATCCCATCCGTGGTGTGGGGCTTCATCGGCATGTCGATCATGAACCCGCTCATCATCGACATATTCGACGTACCGGTGGGGCTGAGTGTCCTCAACGCGGGCGTGATTCTGGGCCTCATGGCAGCACCGATCATGACCACGATCGCGGAAGACGCGCTCAAGGCGGTGCCCGACTCGTACCGCGAGGCGGCTGAAGCCATGGGGGCAACGCGCTGGCAGGTCGTCTTCAAGGTCGTACTACCGGCCGCGAAGAACGGTCTGATGGCGGCCGTGCTCCTCGGCGTCGGGCGCGGCTTCGGTGAGACAATGGCCGTGCTCATGGCGAGTGGTCACGCCATCAATATTCCGACCAGCCCCTTCGACTCGGTGCGGGCCCTGACGGCGACGATTGCCGCGGAGCTGGGTGACACCGCTCGGGGCTCGGATCACTACGGGGTGCTCTTCACCCTCGGGATCTTCCTCTTCGTCGTGACCTTCGTCATCAACCTCACGGCGGACATCGTTGTGAAGGGAGTGGGCAAGAAACAATGAGCATGTTTGCCCGCACGGCGCTCGACCAGCAGAACCGCCGGGTCGAGTGGCTCGTGAAGACGCTCTTCCTGATGATGACCGTGCTCCTGATCGTGCCGGTTGTCCTCATCATGGGAATTCTGATCCAGCGCGGTGCACCCGTGCTGTCGTGGGGCTTCCTGACCGAGGTCCCGACGAACGGAATGACGGCGGGAGGGATCTTCACGGCGCTCATCGGCACCATCTGGATCGTCACCGTGGCCCTCATCGCCTCGGTCCCGATCGGCGTGGCAGCCGCGGTCTACCTCTCCGAGTACGCCCCGGACAATTGGCTTACCCGGGCGATCAACCTCGCCATCATCAACCTGGCCGGGGTCCCGTCGATCGTGCATGCGCTCTTCGGACTCGGTGCGTTTGTGGTGTTTTTCGGCTTTGGCCGCAGCATCCTCGCCGCATCGCTGACGCTCGCGGTGATGACGCTCCCCATCGTGATTGTCGCCACGCGCGAGTCGCTGCAGGCGGTTCCGCACGCGTTCCGGGAGGCGTGCTGGAATATGGGGGCGACGCGGTGGCAGACGATCCGCAAGGTGGTCCTCCCGAACTCCATCAGCGGAATCCTGACGGGCGTGATTCTCGAGGTCTCGCGTACGGCGGGAGAGACGGCGCCCATCATGTTCACTGGAGCGGCCGCTTTCCTGCCGTTCCTTCCGCAGGGTGTGCTGGATCAGACGATGGCGATGTCGTTGCACCTGTACGTCGTCTCGACCCAGGTGCCGAACGTGCCTGACGCGCTCCCGTTCGGGGTCGCACTGGTCCTCATCTCGATGGTCCTGGTGATGAACGCCTCGTCGATCGCGTTCCGGGTTTACCTGCGAAACAAGCGCAAATGGTAGACGCCACTCCCAAGCTCTCTGTCCGGAACCTCACGGTCCGGTACGGAGACAAGACTGCGCTCGACGGGATCTCCCTCGATGTGCTTCCGAACGAAATCTTCGGCATCATCGGACCGGCGAATAGCGGCAAGACCTCGTTTCTTCGTGCGCTCAATCGCATGGAAGAATTCGACACGAACATGACGGTCGAAGGGGAGATCCTGTTCGAGGGTCAGGACATCACTGCCGTGCGGAATGTCTACGCACTCCGCCGCAAGGTCGGGGTGGTGTTCCCGTTGCCGGTCGGCCTTCCAATGAGCATCTACGAGAACGTGGCGTTCGCGCCCAAGCTCGCCGGGATCAGGAAGAAGGCCCAGCTCGACGACATCGTGGAGCGCTGTCTGACGCGTGCCGCGCTGTGGGACGAGGTCAAGGATCGTCTCAACGCGCTCGGGAGCCTTCTTTCGGGAGGTCAGCAGCAGCGACTCACGATCGCCCGCGCCCTCTCGCAGGATCCCGAGCTGCTCCTCCTCGACGAGTTCTCGATCGCGGTCGACCCCGTGACGACGATGCGCATCGAGGATGTTCTGAAGGAACTCAAGGACGAGATCACGATCGTGCTCGTCACCAACCTCGTGCAGCAGGCCCGCCGCCTGGCCGACCGGACGGCGTTCTTCCTGGAGAGTGAGCTCGTGGAGATCGCCGACACGGAAGAGCTCTTCACGGGCACAGTGAAGGATCAGAGGACCCGGGACTACGTGGAGGGCCGGTTTGGCTGAGATCGCCATCGAGACCCGCAACCTGAACCTCTGGTACGGGACGTTTCAGGCGCTGTTCGACGTGAACATCCAGGTGAAGCAGGGGATGATCACGTCTTTGATCGGGCCGTCAGGTTGCGGAAAGTCCACCCTGCTGCGGACCGTCAACCGGGTGAACGAACGGCTCGGCTACGTTCGTACGACGGGTGCGGTCAACGTGATGGGCGAAGACGTGTTCGCCGAGGGCGTGGAGCTCGCGCGACTGCGCAAGGAGGTCGGAATGGTCTTCCAGCGTCCTAATCCTCTCCCGCTCTCGGTCCGGGATAATGTTCTCTTCAGCCATCGAATCCATCGCGGAGACGAGAAGGTGGCCCGGGCGGATGAGGACGCGCTCGTCGAAGACGCGCTTCAACAGGTGCTGTTGTGGGATGACGTGAAGGACCGCCTGAACCAGCGGGCGACGTCGCTGTCGCTCGAAGAGCAGCAGAAACTCTGCATTGCACGGCTGCTGCCGGTCAAACCGTCCGTGCTGCTCATGGATGAGCCGACGTCGGCGCTCGATCCGAAGGCGACCGAGGCGCTCGAAGCTCTGATCTGGGGGCTCCGCGGGTCGTATACGATTCTGATCGTGACGCACAACATGGCTCAGGCTCGCCGTGCGAGTGAGGAGTGCGCCTTCATGCTCCTCGGCAAGATGATGGAGGTCGCACCGACGGACGATCTTTTTCTGTCGCCGAAGTTGTCCGAGACGGCCGACTACATCGAGGGCCGGTACGGCTGATCGTCTCGTTCCCGGGGCACCTGCCGAACGCGCCTTTTTGTGACCCAAGTGCGTGCTTGTGACAGATCTGTGACACAAGCGTCACGAGATCGCCGCCTTGTCGAACGATCGTTACGCGTTCCCCATTGTTCCGAAGACTTTCCCGACAGGCTCATGTTCAAAATCCGGATCGCACTGCCCCTTCTTCTCGCACTTTCGATCGTCCCGGCTGACCTGGTCGCTCAGCAGGCGGACAGAGGTTCTCGCGGCATCTTCATCGAGAGCGCGGACGGGATCTGGAGCACGGCGCTCCAGTTCCGTCTGCAGTTCCGCATCTCCAACCCGTACGACTCGGACCCGAACGATCTGGGCGATTTCGATACCGAGACGACCAATACGGCGATCCGGCGGGCTCGGATGAAGGTGAACGGGCGCGGCTTCCAGCCGTGGCTCGCCTACTACATGGAGTTCGACGTCGGCAGCGCGAGTCTTCTCAACTACGAGTTGAAGGTCGAGCCCTCCCCGCGGTTCAGCTTCAAGGTGGGGCAGTGGAAGGCGAACTACACGCGCGAGCGTATCGTGTCCTCGGGGCGCCAACTGACGGTCGACCGCTCTCTCATCAACCGGCCGTTCACGATCGACCGCCAGCAGGGCCTTTCGATCTATGGTCACCTCGCAGAGGGTACCGCGGGGGACCTGAACTACTGGGTCTCGGCGTTCACCGGGATGGGGCGGGCCGGCACTCGAAACGACGACACCGACCTCATGTACATGGGCCGCCTTCAGTGGAGTCCGCTCGGGAACCAGGTACCGTTCCGAAGCGGTGACAACGCCCGTTCGGAAGAGGCACAGTTCTCGCTCGCCATCGGTGCCAACACGAACAACAGCCCATGCACTCGATTCTCGGGAAGTGGCTGCGGAACTCTGGAGGGCTACTCCTCCGACGGTGACTATCGTGTTCAGCAGGCGATGTTCGAGACCGCCTTTCACTACCGCGGTTTTTCGTGGGCGCAGGAGTACCACTGGAAGAACGTCCGGGACAACGACACGTCGGCCGAGACGGAACTGACCGGGAACTATGTGATGGTTGGGTACTTCCCGAGCGAATTGATCGAAGGCGTACCCGAGCCCCTCGAACTGGGGTTCCGGTGGTCCGAGTTCCGTCCGGACGACTCGGTCGATGCCTCGGACTGGCGGGAGCTGACCTTTGCCGTGAACTGGTTCTTTGCCGATCACGACAACAAGATCACTGCGGAGTACGCCCTCTTCCGCGCTCAGCAAGCGACCTCGGAACGAAATGACGGTCGCGTGCGGTTGCAGTGGGATATCCAGTTCTGATCCCACTCGCCTCGAGGCCCACGTGATCGTCGGCCTCCTTGTGAGGTGAGGTCCCCGGAGCAGACCGCCCAAAGCGGAGGTCGGCTCCGGGGTTCTTCACGTCCGGCTCGACGTGACCGCAGCGTAGTGCGGCGACGGTCGGCGAAGTTCATCCGGCCCCCACCAGCCGGGTCTTCGCGGAGGGCCCCCGGGCGTTCTATACTGTGCCGCTGCGCTCCTCGAACGCCCCGTCACCCCGGGCTTCGCAGCGCTCCCCTCTGACCTTCTATCCCGGCCTCTCCATGACTCGCTCTCCGTCGATCATCTATACGTGGACCGACGAAGCACCCTACCTCGCCACACACGCGTTTCTGCCCGTGATCCGCGCCTTTGCAGGGGCCACGGGTGTGCCCATCGAGACTCGTGATATTTCTCTGTCGGGCCGGATCCTCGCGGTGTTTTCCGACGTTCTCGGCGATCGAGCCGTCGCGGACGACCTGGCAGAACTCGGCCAACTCGTGGAGACCCCGGAGGCCAATGTCATCAAGCTGCCGAACATCAGCGCTTCGATTCCGCAGCTTAAGGCCTGCGTCGCCGAACTCCGGGCGCACGGGTATCCGCTGCCTGAGTACCCGGATGAGCCGGCGAACGACGAGGAGCGGGAGATCAAGGCCCGATACGACTCGGTAAAGGGGAGCGCCGTGAATCCGGTGCTGCGGCAGGGGAACTCGGATCGACGCGCGCCGAAGTCCGTGAAAGACTTTGCCCGGGCCAATCCGCCGCGCATGCGCGCATGGCCCGATGATTCGGGCTCTCATGTGTCGACGATGTCGCAGGGTGATTTCCGCCACAATGAGACCTCTGTGACACTCGCCGCCGCCACGACCGCCCGGATCGAGCATGTCTCGGCCGATGGCGCGATCACCGTCCTGAAGGACGGTCTCGCCCTGCAGGAGGGTGAGGTACTCGATGCGACGTTCATGAGCCGAGATGCACTCGTGGCATTTCTGCGGGAACAGGTGCAGGACGCCAAGCACAGGGGCGTCCTGTTCTCGTTGCACATGAAGGCGACGATGATGAAGGTCTCGGATCCGATCATCTTCGGGCACGCGGTGCGCGTCTTCTTCGAGGACGTCTTCGACCAGCACGGGGAGACGTTCGATCGCCTGGGCGTGTCCGTGAACAACGGCTTCGGGGACGTCCTGGCCAAGATTTCGGAGCTGCCGGAGGCTGAGCGGTCGGCCATAGAGGCGGACATCGCCGCCGCGTACGCGAACGGACCGGGCATCGCGATGGTCGATTCCGATCGGGGGATCACCAACCTGCACGTTCCGAGCGACATCATCATCGATGCCTCGATGCCGCCGATGATCCGTGATTCGGGGCGCCTCTGGAATGCCGACGGAGCGCTCGAGGACACCAAGGCCGTCATTCCCGATTCCAGCTACGCCGGTATCTACGATGCCTGTGTCCGGGACTGTCAGGCGAACGGCCAGTTCGATCCGTCCACGATGGGCAGCGTGCCGAACGTCGGACTCATGGCTCAGAAGGCCGAGGAGTACGGCTCGCACGACAAGACGTTCGAGATGACGGAAGCGGGTACCGTGCGGGTCGTGGACGGGGACGGTGTCGTCCTGCTCCAGCACGAGGTCGGAGTGGGTGACATCTGGCGTGCGTGTCAGACGAAGGACGCTCCGATCCGCGACTGGGTCGGTCTTGCCGTGCGCCGTGCTCGTGCGACCGGGGCCCCGGCGGTGTTCTGGCTGAACCGGGAGCGGGCGCACGACGCGGAACTGATCAGGAAGGTCGAGTCGTATCTGGAGGATCACGACACTGAGGGGCTGCAGATCGAGATTCTGGCGCCCGTCGACGCGATGACATTCTCACTCGAGCGCATCCGCCGGGGAGAGGACACCATTTCCGTCACCGGGAACGTGCTCCGCGACTACCTGACCGATCTGTTTCCGATCCTGGAGATCGGTACCAGCGCCCGCATGCTCTCGATTGTTCCCCTCCTGAACGGAGGTGGGCTGTTCGAGACCGGGGCGGGCGGCTCGGCTCCGAAGCACGTACAGCAGTTCGAGAAAGAAGGACACCTGCGTTGGGATTCTCTTGGCGAGTACATGGCGCTCGCCGCCTCCCTGCAGCACCTCGGAGAGAACTTCGACAACCCCGGCGCGCGCGTCCTCGGAGATGCGCTGGACGCCGCCACGGCCGATTACCTCGGCCACGCTCGTTCCCCCTCACGGAAGGTCCACGAACTCGACAATCGCGGCAGCACCTTCTACCTGACCCTCTACTGGGCTCAGGCTCTTGCGGCGCAGACGGTCGACGCGGCGCTGGCTGAGCGCTTCGCTCCGGTGGCGGCGGCGCTGGCGGCGCAGGAAGAGAGGATCCTCGGTGAACTCGACGGTGCTCAGGGCGATCCCCAGGACGTGGGTGGGTACTATCGCCCGAACGAGGCGACGACCACCGCGGCCATGTGCCCCAGCGGAACCCTGAACGGCATCATCGAAGGCATCTGACCGTGAAGGAGCCGTCGCTCACCCTCGGGATCGAGGAGGAGTACCAGATCGTCGATCCGGAGACGCGCGAGCTGAGTTCGTACATCACTCAGATTCTGGATTCGGACGGTCAGGTGACCGTCGCCGGCATCAAACCCGAGCTGCACCAGTCTGTGGTCGAGGTCGGAAGTGGAGTGTGCTCGACTCCGGCGGAAATCCGCGCCGAGGTGGTACGACTTCGCAAGGCGGTCATCGATCTGGCTGCAGAAGACGGACGCGCGGTGCTCGCCGCAGGCACCCACCCCTTCTCCTCGTGGATGGAGCAGCAGATCACGCCGCTCGAGCGGTACCTCGGGGTAGAAGAAGACCTTCAGGACCTGGCCCGGAAGAACCTGATCTTCGGGATGCACGTCCACGTCGGCATCGAGGATCCCGAGTTCCTCATCGACGCCATGAAGGTCTCTCGATACTTCCTGCCTCACATCCTCGCGCTCTCTACGAGCTCTCCCTTCTGGATGGGACGG
>Ga0255767_1002710_pt1 | contig 15248 bp, 12 predicted proteins | sample 071ome_24_FD_179967 | JGI IMG/M metagenome (GOLD analysis project Ga0255767, IMG submission 179967) | Coastal salt marsh microbial communities from the Groves Creek Marsh, Skidaway Island, Georgia - 071402CT metaG (version 2) | ecosystem: Environmental > Aquatic > Marine > Intertidal zone > Salt...
GTCGGCACGCAGGCGGCCGTCATCATGAGCGAGCAGCGCGGAGCCGATCTTCACGACAACGCGGCGGCAGGCCGACAGGTCCTCACCCGCAGATACGGTCTCGGCGGATGCTGTCTCTGCGGACTGGGCGCTCATTGGGCGGCCTCGTCCGACTCATCGTCATCGAACGCACCGTCATCAAAAGCACCGGTATCGATCTCGACACCCTTGGTGTTGGCGACTTCCTCAGCCTCGGCCTCGCGGGCCTCGTCGATGATGCGGCGGAGCGCGCGCAGGGCCTCGGTCACGCCATTGCGGGAGACGGCGGAAAGTTCCAGCACCGCGATGCCGGATTCTGCCTCCAGCGCCGCACGGCATTCGGCCAGGTCTTCGGGCGACATGGCGTCGGCTTTCGACAGGGCGAGAATTTCCGGCTTGCCGGTGAGCCCGCCGCCATAGGCATCGAGTTCGCCGCGCACGGTGCGGTAGGCCTCCAGCGCCGCCTCTGGCCCCATGGTGGGATCGACGAGGTGCAGCAGCACGCGGCAGCGTTCCACATGGCCCAGGAAGCGGTCGCCCAGTCCCTTGCCCTCATGGGCGCCCTCGATCAGGCCGGGAATGTCGGCCAGCACGAAGCTGTCCTCGTCCAGCGTGACGACGCCCAGCGCCGGGTGCAGCGTGGTGAAGGGATAATCCGCGACCTTGGGCGTGGCTGCGCTGACCGAGGACAGGAAGGTGGACTTGCCCGCATTGGGCAGGCCGACCAGCCCGGCATCAGCGATCAGCTTCAGGCGCAGCCAGACCCACATCTCCTTGCCCTCGCCGCCGGAATCGGCGCGGCGCGGGGCCTGGTTGGTAGAGCTCTTGAAATGGATGTTGCCGCGCCCGCCATGGCCGCCTTCCAGCAGCACGATCTGCTGGCGTGGCTCGGTCAGGTCAGCGATGAGGGTCTCGTTGTCCTCGGCGAAGATCTGGGTGCCCGCGGGCAGCTCGATCAGCGTGTCACGCCCGCCGCGCCCGAAGCGCGCCTTGCCCATGCCGTCTGTGCCGCGTTCGGCCTTGAAGTGCTGGCGGTAGCGGAAGTCGATCAGCGTGTTCAACCCCTCGACGCAGGTGACGATGATATCGCCGCCGCGCCCGCCGTCGCCGCCGTCCGGCCCGCCGCGGGGCACGTTCGCCTCACGCCGGAAGCTGACGCAGCCGTTCCCGCCGTCGCCGGAGCGCAGGTAGATCTTGGCCTGGTCGAGGAACTTCATGGTTCAGCTTTGCAGATCAAACAGGTGGATGGCGGTGATGGACGCGGAAGAAAGGCCCGAAACGAAAAACGGGGAGACCGGCAAACCGATCTCCCCGAAAACCTTGGCTTCGCGGGCAGCCCCTCAGACCGGCGGCACCACCGATACGAAGGTGCGGCCGCCGCGGCCGCGCGAGAACGCCACCTTGCCCTCGCTCATGGCGAAGATGGTGTGGTCCTTGCCGATGCCGACATTGTCACCGGGGTGGAACTTGGTGCCGCGCTGGCGAATGATGATGTTGCCGGGGATGACGGCTTCGCCGCCATACTTCTTGACGCCCAGGCGCCGGCCCGCGGAATCCCGGCCGTTGCGGGAGCTACCGCCTGCCTTTTTATGTGCCATGGACCCTTACTCCTTGCTGTCGTCAGCAGCCTTGGCGCTATCCGCCGCGGCTTCCGGTTCTGCCTTCGCGGCGGCCTTCTTGCCACCCGACTTCTTCGCCTCGGAACCAGCACCAGCGCCGGTCACGTCCAGCACGCGCAGGACGGTGAGGTCCTGGCGGTGGCCATGGGTGCGCTTGTAGCCCTGGCGGCGCTTCTTCTTGAAGACGACGATCTTGTCGCCGCGGGTCTGCTCGAGCACCTCGGCGGTGACCGATGCGCCCTCGACGACCGGCGTGCCGATGGTGGTGGCCTTGCCGTCGTTCAGCATCAGCACGGGCTCAATCGCCAGCTGGGTTCCGGCCTCACCCTCGAGCTTTTCGACGGTGATCACGTCGCCATTGGCAACGCGGTACTGTTTCCCGCCGGTCTTGATCACTGCGTACATAATCCGGATCCGTATAATCGCGGCCCCGTAACCCGTTGACATGCCACGCGCTGCGCGCGGGTGAGACGGGGCCGAATGTTCAGCAAAACCACAGCGGACCGGGGATTGCGCCGCCGGTCCGTCGAATACGGGCGGAATATACGCCGCCCGCGCGGCATGTCAACCGCTTACGGGGCGGTGTTTTCGCCCCTTATGTGCCACGCGGCGGGGCGCAAACAGCGGGTTGCAGGCCGGTGAGAAGGTGCGGTAGAACCGCCCGCCCGCGATGAGCGGGCCTGTCCCGCGGGCCCCGGACACGACCGGGCCCGGACAACCGGCGGAGAGGTGCCGGAGTGGTTGAACGGGGCGGTCTCGAAAACCGTTGTGCGCGCGAGCGTACCGAGGGTTCGAATCCCTCCCTCTCCGCCAGTTTTCTTGGGTTTCTAGGCGTTTTGCGGAGCTTCCGAGCTGTGTTCCCATAATAGCTCCCTGATAGGGCACGCGCTGCAGCTTTAGAAAAATTCTTCGAACCGAGGGGCCAAACGGCTCAGTCTATACCCCACCTCGGGGGCACCCCTGCTTTGTCAGTTGGGACTCTTCATATCCCCTAGTAATACTAATCCAGACGAAAACCTCATCCAGGTGCCAGCGCCAGTTCGAATACAAATGACTTTGAACCCGACGCTTCCGGATCTCGGCAGCGAACATCAGACCGAACCGGTTCCACCAGAACCGTACTGTCTCGTGGCAGATATCAATGCCGCGTTCGAAAAGAAGATCCTCGACCTGACGGAGCCACAACGGATATCGGACTTACATCATCGCCGTAAGGCGGATAATTTCGTGCGAACCGTTGAAATAACGGAAGGGATTTTGCATCCGTCGAAGCTAGGGAACGAACCCACTCGCCTCAAGCCAATTTGGTCTGACAGTGCCCATCCGACGGTCGGGCGCGATTAATTTCGGCAAGGGCCCATGCAAACCGAGCCAGGGCCGGTAAAGATGTCGAATTTGTCTTTGTCATGATAGCAGCGCGATGTTTTTCAACGGTGCGCTGGCTAATGCCGAGATCGGTAGCGATGTTTTTGCTGGGATGACCGGCGAGCACGAGATCCATCACCTCAACCTGCCGGGTTGTCAGGCTCGCATATCGCTTCGCCACATCGGCAAGATAAACATCGCGCTGCGCCTTATCACCTGATTCCTGAAGACCCTGCTTGATACTCTCTTTGAGCTCTTCCGAATTGATCGGCTTTTTGATCAAGTTGATCGCCCCGGCCTTCATTGCATCGACCGCGATCTGGGTATCGCTCAGGCCCGTTATGATAATGGTGGGCAGCGCCTTGCCGGTTTCATTCAGGTGGTGCAGCAACTCGACCCCGTTCATGCCTGGCAAGTAGGCGTCCAGAATGAGGCATTGCGTGCCGCCCGGGGTGTAGTCTTCAAGGAAGTCCTCCGAAGAGCTGTACAGTCTGATCGTGCGGCCATCCGCGGTCAGTTCTCTTTGCAAGCCTTCGCCCACGACAGCGTCATCCTCAATGATTGAAACGACTTCGGCATCTTCGGATTGCGCGAGCCGGGAGCCGCGCCGCCAGGCGGGTGTCTGGCCGGCGAGCCTTTGAATGATCAGCTCTAGTTCGCGCGAGGCAATCGGCTTGTGAAGATAAAAGCAATCTTCCTCCGTGATCCGCCTGATGGTGTTTGTCGAGATGTCACCAGTTAGAATAATGATCGGTATCGGATGACCGAATTTTTCGCGGAACTTCAATGCCAGCTGCAATCCGTTCATGTGGTCCGCCACACTGTAGTCGGCAATGATGATATCCGGAGGTGTTAGTGCCGAGACAAGTATCCGGTTCACCGACGTGGCATTTTGCGCGGTTTTCACCGCGTGCCCCGACCCCTTGAGTGATATCGCGAGAAGCTCCAGGACTTCCGGCTCGTCCTCGATCACCAGGATATCGAACGATACAGCGGGAACCCCGACGTCAGCCTCTGGTCCTGTTCCGGCGGGCAGCATAGCTTGCGGGGCAGCACCTTCACCGGCCAAATCGATTGTCAGTGAAAACACCGTTCCTCTACCTGGGTGGGACGCGACCCCGATTCGGTGCCCCAGGAGGGTGGTCAGGCGCTCGACAATGGAGAGACCAAGACCGAGGCCGCGGCTCGAACCGTTCGAGCCTCGGTCGATCCGACGGTACTCCTCGAAGATCGTGCCGATATCGTCTTCGCTGATACCGATGCCCGTATCCCATACCTGGATTTGCAGCGCGTCGTTGCAGCGACGGCAACCGAGCAGGACTTTACCTTCGCTTGTGTATTTGAACGCATTCGCCAGCAAGTTTCTGAGGATTTGCTCCAGCAGATCCGGATCGCTCAGGATGAGTTGATGGGACGGCACGACCCGCAGCTCAAGCCGTTTGGACTGCGCCTGGTAGCTGAATTCTCTGCTCAAACGTTCGAGAATACTGTCAAGCCGAAAGACTGTCTTTCGGACGGGCATGACGCCGGCATCGATTCGGTTTATGTCCAGCAGAGCGTCGAGCATGCTGGAGACAGTAGACAGAATGGTCCCGATCTGTTCCACGAGTTGTTTGGGTTTGCCGTTCTTGACGGCAGATTCCAGCATGCCTTGTAGGAGCAGGAGGGTTTGCAGAGGCTGTCGCAGGTCATGGCTGGCGGCAGCCAGAAACTCCGATTTCGAGGCATTTGATATCTCGGCCGCCTGCCGCGCGATATTGAGGGCCTGGGCCGCTTGCTTTTGGTCGGAGATATCGTTGTAGGTGATGACAACACCGTCGATCTGGCCGTCGTCGGCGATATAGGGAAGGATCCGTCTGTTAAACCACTTGTCCCCCACCGCGCGGACTTCCCGTTGGCTCGTTTCCTTGCGCTCAAGGACGTATCGACAGTCATCCTGCAACTCTGCATCGGCGGAGAGCGGGCTGAGGTCAGAGAGGGGGCGGCCAATGTCTCCTTTAATTATATTGAATACGGAGCGGGCCGCTGGGGTGAAGAAGCGGATGTTGAGGCCGGTATCCAGAAAAATCGTAGCGACGTCAGTGCTGACCAGAACATTCTGAAGATCGCTTGATGTGCGGCGTTGCTGCTCCAGCGATTCCTGCAACTGCGTATTGAGAGCCGACAATTCCTCGTTGAGCGATTGCAGTTCCTCTTTCGAGGTGAGGAGCTCTTCGTTCGTGGCCTGTAATTCCTCGTTCACGGACATTGTTTCGGCATTAAAGGCCGCCTGCTCCTCGGTAAGGATCTCGATATTGTATTGCGCCGTCGTGAGTTCGATTTTCCTTGCCGCGAGTTCCTTTTCGAGTTTGGCGACCAGGGATGAATTGTGCCCCGCCGCGCCGGGAGCGAGTTCGGAGGTCTTTCCCGGCGCCTCTACGAAGCAAATCAGCAGATATTCCTCGCCATCGTGCTGAACCGGCTGGACGGTCATACCAAACGTTATGACTTTGCCCCCGCGCTTGATCCGCCCGCCCTCGACTTCCATCCGCTCGGTGATTGTCCGGCCGAGCAAGATCGCCTCGCGCAGATGGCCGCGGACATCATCGTGGGACATCGCCAGAATGTCGTTGGTGGGATGGCCGGAGACCACACGAAGATAGGGCTCGATGGCTCCCAGGGTGAAGACGCATGCCCCTTCGGGGTTGACGAGAACCGATGCCGGCGCAAAGGATTCGAGGACCAATCGCCGGCAGAGATCCGCCAGAAGTATATGCGCCGGCGCAATCCGCTCAATGTTCACGTACGGGTGGGAACGAAGGCGCAGGCTTGCGTTTGATGTGATTGCGGGAAACCGTTTGATGCCGCCCCCGGTCTGCCTGTAGATCCGCTCTTCCTTGAACAAAGGCTGGAACAGGCCCTCGTGACGGGCCAAAGTTTCCGATGCGCCAAGCAACAAGATACCCTCATCTTTTAGGGAAAACGCGAGCATGGAAATGACCCTGGCCTGCGCTTCCGGCGACAGGTAGATCAGCAGGTTCCGGCACGAGATCATATCGATCTGCGAGAATGGCGGGTCCTTCAGGATGTCCTGGACCGTGAATGTGACGAGGTCACGCATTCTTTGCGAAACCCGGTAGCCTGTCCTGTCGAGAGTAAAGAAACGCGCGAGCCTCTGCGGCGAAACGTCTTCAGAAATGGATTTTGGATAAAGCCCCTCGCGTGCAGTCCGTATGGCGTCCGGGTCGAGGTCCGATGCGAAAACCTGAAGACTGATCGGGCGTTCGGACAGCGTAATCTGTTCGAGGAAAATCATGATGAGAGAATAGATTTCTTCGCCGGAACTGCATCCCACGCTCCATATCCGGATCGGAACACCCGGTCGTGCCTTCGCGACCATTTCCGGCACGACCTGCTTGCTGAGCAAGTCGAACGTTTTGGCGTCACGGAAAAAATTCGTGACGTTGATCAACATATCCTTTGCCAGAGCCTCAATTTCTGCGGAATTGTTCTCCAGTAACCGCAGATATTGATCCATGTGCTTGGGTTCGATCGCCGACATCGACATGCGCCGCTCGATCCGGCGCTGCAAGGTGCCGTGCTTGTAGGGCGTGAAGTCATAGGCGCTGTTCAAGCGCAGGAGTTCGACGATCTGCCTCAAGAGGGCCTGGTTATCCTCGGACGCGGGCTCGCCGTCCCGCACAAACCGCGTTTCGCGGCGCAGCCAGCGGTCATAGGAGATCAGGGCTCCGGGAATGTCGGCGACAGGAAGCACGCGATCGACCAAGCCCGTTTCAATGGCGCTCCGTGGCATTCCGTCGAAGCCGGCCTCATCGGGCTCTTGAGCTATGATGAAACCGCGGCCCCTCTTGATGGCCCTAAGGCCGACGCTGCCGTCGGTTCCGTTGCCGGAGAGCACAACGCCAATCGCTCGCTCTCCGACTTGCCCGGCGAGCGATTGCAGCAGGAGATCGAAGGGCAGTCTCGCTCCTTGTTCCTCAACCGAAGGGTCGGTTTTAAACAAGCCGTTGCCCAGCGTCAGGGATACACCCGGTGGAATGACATAAACAGAATTCGGTTCGATCGGCATACCCTGGGACGCCTGGCGCACCGGCATCTTTGTATACCCGGAAAGGAGCTCGGCGATCAGACTGTCATGTGAGGGGTCCAGGTGCTGGACGAGAACGAAAGCCATGCCGGTGTCGGCGGACATGGCATCGAGAAATTCCCGAAACACGTCCAGCCCCCCGGCGGACGCGCCGATGCCGACAATTGTGATCCCGTTTGCCCTGTCCTCGACACCGTCCTCTTGGCACCTGTGTGCGGCTTGCGAAGGCATTGCGATCTCCTTATCAGAACATGTCGAGGGCGAGTATTTTTTTCTGTATATAATTAGATACTGACACTTTTTTACACACAATTATTATCAATATATATTATTTTCTGTAATTGATAAACCTAAATATTGTTTCTCTCCATTTGAAACTCGCCCACGCCACATAGCCACCAACTGCGTAGCCCCTGGGCTGGGGGGGGGGAGTAGATTCCGATCCTGTTTGCTCTTTGGCCGGGGCGACTACTATTTCAGGTATCGGAGACAGGCACCCAACTCTTGCGAGGCATTTTGGAGGGACGCATGCTCAAGAAAGACTACTTATGGGATCCCGAGCGGAAGACGGAACGAACTGTTCGCATCTGGATCATCGTCACCTCGGCCCTTTCCATGGCCATCCTTCTGGTTGCGGCGATTTCGCGCCCGATGTCGATAGACACAGATATTTCCCATGACCGTCCGGGACCAACTACCTTCACCAGGCTAACTGCCGAAATGCGTCCAGCCGATCTACTCGCCCATACGCACCTGCGAGACATTGTGATCCCAGTCGGATTGTCCACAGCAGACCGAAACGCTGGCAGTGGTCCCGACTATTGCCCGCCAAGCGAATGAACACAGGACAACACCAATGAAAAAGATGTTGCCGGCGCCAGGACAGTGATATCCGCCCGGCGGCGCGGCCCGCGATAAATTGATGCACAACTTTCGACGAGATGGGTGGTCCGGACAGGAAGTCGGAATTGGTGCAGATCGATCCAAATTGGTCTGACCAAGCATTGTACGACATGAAAATCGGAAAGCGGTTCCGAGTACTTCTGAGGGCGTAACCGCTAAACTCAAACTATTTTTGGTGCGACTAGGATGTTCCTCGGTATTGCCGATTTGCAAATGCAATCGCGTGCCAAATCGGCAGATTAAATAATAATAAAATACATATAAAATACCTTTAGTGATATGTAGCGAATTTTGGAGGTAATAATAATTATTTATATAACCTATGTATTATTCTTCAAAACTCTTTTGCGCATTTTTAATTGTCGATAACATCAATAATATTGCGACATCATGCAATCAAGTGAACATCCGAAACTGGCGCGACAATAAAGAAGCGCGCTGAGTGATCGGAGCGCAGGAGGAAATTTTGGGCACCGTATCCGTTTTTCACATCGACCCGAACCAATTGTTTCGTGAAGGACTCCGGCAATTACTGGGCGATTCCGACTTCGACATTGGAGGCCACGCAAACACCCTTACTGATGGCCTCCAGCAAATGGCGAGCGATACCCCAGCAATTGTTGTCATCGACGTCAACGGCGAAGGTGAGACCTTGGCCGCACTCATGGAGGGGTTGGCACAGCTGTCGCTGAAACCGCGGGTCGTGGTGTTGACCGAGGCGTTTGGCCTAAACGCGTTAACGTCGGCCTTGTGCGCGGGGGTCGACGGCTATCTGCTGAAGAGCATGTCGCCAAGCGCGTTCGAACAGTCGCTCAGCCTGGTGATGACGGGAGAAAAAGTGTTCCCGACGGACCTCGCACATCTGTTGATCAGCAATCGCTTTGCGGCGAATCCGGATGCTGCAGACACCATCATGGACAGCGGCCTATCAAAACGGGAGGCGGAAATCCTGTCCTGTCTCGTGAACGGAAATTCCAACAAGGCTATTGCCAATTCACTGAACTTAACCGAAGGCACGGTTAAGGTTCACCTCAAGACGATCCTCAAGAAAATCAACGTGCGCAATCGAACCCAGGCGGCAATCTGGGCGTTGCAGAACGGCATCGTATCCAGCAACGTTAATGAAGATGCGCGAGCCACGGCGAAACCGCGCGAATTGGAATCTGCTCTCAGCCAATAAGCGACCCCAGTATCGCGAAGGCCGAAAGGCCCGTGGGGACCGACAACCGAACGTTACACGCCGCCCTCAAGCCGCCGGCCGCTGGCTGGACGTGCCTAGATCATGTAGAGCTGAATAATCCACGCATCGATCGGCGCACTGCCATCGTTGTATCGGCCGACGCTCGAGGTGTTCCCGTCCGAGACTGACGGAACCTGTGATATCCAGCTGTTGAGGCTATACGATGGCGCCGAAGCGAACCCGCCACTTGCCCCGCGAAACGTTACCAGATTCCATCCCAGACCTGTACCAAGCCCAGTCGGCCAGCCGGCATTGGGACGCGCGCCGGCCGTGAAGCTGCCGTCACCCGGATTGATCACGAACGCATTTCGGTTGCTTCGCTGGATGCCAAGCAATTCGCCGGACGGGCCCTTTACCAGGGCTCGCGGACGCTGGCCAAGAATCTCCGCGTTCAAGATCGCCTGCCTGTAGCCGAGACTGATACCGGCGCCGACGCGTGAGGCACCGGGGGAGTATGGCGCGTTGCTGACCTGTGCCGCCGCGGTGCCGGCAAATGCCAACATCCCAGCGAGAACGGCGGCAGAAAACAAACGGTTTCTCATCTCATATGCCTTTCTCAGAGTTTTCCTGATTGTAATATCTGACAGTAGGGAAGGTTGCTGCGGCACCGAAGCGAATTTGTCCTTGCTAGCCTTCTGCCTCTATATCGCGCCAGATGCGCTGTACGAGGCATTGCGAATTCGGTGCATTCTCAGTCATGAGAGTTAGAAGCTGCTCGTTTTCGATGGCAAAGACAGCGAGCATAGTCCTGTTTTTCAATTGCAGCTTGCGCGCCAGCGTCCGCGTCATCACTTTCACGCGCCCTTCGTACATGCCCGATACCTCAGCAATATCGCGGTTCGACAGTGCCGCGCCGAGATGGGACAGAACACAGAGTTCTTCAGGCGACAACGTCTCCACAACCCCAAGTCGGAGCCCGTCCTCACAGAGTCTGCGAACCAATTCTGCGGTGATGACAAGATAACCGTCACAGGCCAGCGCCAGTCGATCGATCGTAACCGTCGCGAGATGTTGATGCAGAAGAAGCCCCCAGGCACGCTCGCCTCGGTTGACCACTTCCAGCATGTCGCCATCCTCAAGGAGAATCATGGGCTGCAATTTTTCAAAAGCTGCCTTGGCCTGAGCGGGTCGATGGTCGAGCAGCCAAATCAGATCCGCGGCCTCAATCAGCACAACGTCTGCTGCCTCACATCCATCGCCAAAGGCAACCCTTGCCCTCGGGTCGACTATGCCGACCACACGCCAATACTGCGCATGACCCAGCTTCAGGTGTGAGGCCCAGGCTACTCCGGATTCCCGCGAAGCAATGAGGACGCGGCACTTTCTGGTCATAGAACTGCAAGCATAAGTTTGACCGTTCAGTTCTTGTTCGCAGACGCCTAGGCCACATGGTTGCGCAGACATGCGCAGATGATCTGCAAGGTACCGCTTTCATTTCTCGCGAACGCCATCATAGGACCAGGTGCCGAGACCTTCCGATAGCGCAAAAGAAAAATCGTCACCCATAAGTGTTATTACTTTTTTTCCATAATATTTTTTTCTTGTTCAAATGAACATTAAAATATCCGTTTGATCACTTTTATATTTTCATAAATATTTTATTCTCCGCTTACATCAGATTTCGCACTCGAAACCACCCTTCCCGGAGTTTTGACTGCAACGGTTCGATAGCGGAGAAACGTAATGCGCAACTTATCAGCCCCGACGATGGTCGCCGCACTTCTGCTGCTCGGTGGATGCGCCGCCAGCGATGTGTACCCGACGACCGGGGCCACTCCAACGTTGGGGCTGCCGGTTACCAACAACGACACACCCTATTCCCAATGCCTCGTGGCACTTGCCAAACCCAGGGGCAAGAACGTGCCGGTTTTCTCTGTCGGCGAGATCGCCGATAAAACCGGCCAGGTCGATCGCTCCAACAATGCCGCTGTGATCACACAGGGCATTACCGAAATGATGATCAGCGCGTTCTACAAGACGCAAAGCGTTGCTCTGGTCGAACGCTTCGATCTTCGTATTCCCCTCGCGGAAGCGAAGATGGTGCAGGAGAAACTCGCGATCAAACCCGCCCAGACGGCGGCACCAATCCGCGCCAGCAACTTCGTTGTCATGGGCGCGCTGACCGAGCTGAACTACAACATCGTCAGCGAAGGCGCCCGTCTGACCGTGTCGGGTATTGGTGGAGGCGCTCGAACCGTTGTTATCAACGTCGGCCTCGATGCGCGGGTCGTGAATTCGCAGAGCTTCGACGTGGTCCACGTCAGTTCTCTTCAAAAACAGATCTTCGGATATGAAGTCGAAGCAAACGTCTTTCGTTTCTTCGGCACCACTCTCGTCGAGTTCGATGCGGGTCGCATTCAAAACGAACCGCTTCAACTTGGCGTTAGGTCCGTTGTCGAGATGGCCGTTTACCAGATCATGACGGATTTCCTGCGCCTGCCGAGCACAGCCAAGTGCAAGCTCGAACAGGTTGATTACGCCGCTCAGGCGTTAAACCACTCCAAGGAGAATTAGAATGTCTCGACTTATTAAAGGAAGTCTGCTGGCGACCGCATCCGCGATCGTGCTTGCTGCAGCCCCCATTGCTCCGGCCGCCGCGTTTGACTCCGTGAACTGGACCTGGGACGCAGAAGTTCTGGAAACGGTAGCCAAGACCGTCAACATCAACATCGACATGACCCCGACGGGCATGCTGATGGTTGAGGATCTTCAGGTCTTTATCGGCGATGCCAAGGCTGAATCGACCGTATCCGGCGTCGAAAACAACCAGCCTGAGGGCGGCGGTGTCGTTGATCTCGGCACGCAGGATATCCAGTTCCATTACGGACTGGGCGGTAACCTGCTCGAAGATGATTTCAAGTCACCTTCCGTGACGGCCGGTAGCGTCGACGAGGTCGATCAGGAGCCGAACATCAACGGAACGGTTACTGCAACTATCGATCTCGGCGAGGTGTATGTTCCGCCGACCGAGTCCTTCGACGCACTGACCGAGCTGCCGAGTGTTGTCAGCGCCGCCACCGCGGTTGCCAACAACACCAACATCACATCCGACACGTCGATCGAACTGCATGAGGGCCAGTTTGTCTTTAATGCAGGCGAAGGTTCGGTGTCGAATGTTCCTGGTGTGGACACCGGCAACTCCAACCTCGAGGCAGCCGCTGTTCTCGGCGTTCTTGCGCTGACTGGGAATCTCGAAAGCTCCGACATCAAAGCGACGTCGACGGTTTCCGATATCCTCAACGCGTCGGTTGACAGCTCGGCAACAGCCGTCGCCAACAGCTTGAGCGTTTCGCTCACGCCTGCCACGCCGGCTGACTCGCTGGTGATTGCCGACATCGTTCAGTTCGCCTTCGCGGACGTGACGGCAAAATCCGATGTCACGGAGGTGTCTCTGAACAGCTACACCAACCTGGGTAGCCTGACGAGCCCGATCGTCAACTCGGTTGCGACCGCTGTTGGCAACAACAAGTCCATCACAGTGGTGGCTCCTGTTGTCGCAGCTCCGGTCCTCTAGTCCGAGTGTTCGTAGAAATGGCGGGGGGGACGGTTCGCCGTCTCCCCTACTTTTCGAAGAATGGAGAATATCATGACCATAACAGGCGCATTCGCCCTGACCCTTGTTGGGAGCGCGGTATTGGCCCTCGGCGTTATTCCCCTTCCTGCTGCTGCACAGCAAATGGGGACTGGTGGCTATAGTTTCCCGGCGCGTAGCCCGAGCCTGGCTGCCCAGTTCCAGTTCCAGCGGTCAGCGGCTTCAGGTACGCAAAGCAGCACAGGAGGCCTGGGCGCATTGACCCAATTCAGCACCGTCTACAATTCGTCCTCGACAGCGATCGCCAACATGAACTCGGTGACACAGAACCTTTCGGATGGTTCGACAGGGACCGTACAGACCTTAGGCGACCAGGACAGCGCCGGCGATCAGGATGCCGCCGCCACCACCGATGTCGAGGTCGACAACTCAGTAAATGATTCCGGCAATCTGACGGAAATACTCGCAGAAACCGTTCCGGCGCAGACGGAGTAAATTCGATGTTCGCAGCTTCGCCACTTGCAGAATTCTCCCGCCACGTCATCCGGGCGGGTGCTATCGCTGTGGCGATTGCAACGGTCTCGTTGACGGCCTCCCACCCCCAGGCCGTCTTCGCAGCAGAGGGTGGTCACCTGGTTCGCCACGATCAGGTGGCCGCCCTCACTGCGCGTGCCGATGCCGGTGACGCAGATGCCCAGTTCCAACTCGGCGTCCTCGGTCTTGGTGACAGGCTCGATGGCAAGGACCGGTCAAAGGCAATAGATCGACTGACGGCGGCGGCGGATGCGAATCACGACGGCGCTGCGGTTGTCCTCGGGATGCTCTGCATGCGCGGTATTTCGGTCGTTCGTGATCCCGTGAAAGGGGTCGGGTATATGCAGGCCGCTGCCCAGCGCGGCAATTCGCGCGCAAAAACAATCTGGCTCTCTCTGATGCTGCGTGGGGACGGGATTGAAAAGGATCCGGCTGCCGCGGTCGTGCTCCTGGAATCGGCAGCGACCGCAGGATTCCCCGAGGCAAAGACGAACCTGGGACTTATGTACTTGCGTGGCGAAAACATCGCGCGCAATGAAGAACATGGCGCAGAGCTGGTTCGCCAGGGCGCCATGACCGGACCGGCCGACTCCCAGTTCAATTACGGTGTGTTGCTGGAGAACGGCACGGGGGTTACGAAAAATGCGGACGAAGCGCGAAGCTGGTACAGCCAAGCGGCCGAACTTGGCAGCACCGCAGCGCAATTCAATCTGGCTGTCATGCTGCTGAGAACGTCACCCACCACCTCAGAAAGCATCTCCGGATTGAAATGGTTGCTCGTAGCAAGCCGGGGCAACAATCCAGTCCTTCGAGAACGTGCGAAAGCCATTGTGCCATCTGTCGTGAGCACGCTGCCGCAAAACGATATCGGGCAGGCGCGCCGGGAGGCCCTCGCTTATCTGAACCGCCCAAACAGACTAACGAGCGGATCCCGGTGATCCTATTTCCTCGTCAGAAATACTACACCAGCCTGGTCGCCTGTGCTGGTTTTCTCGCCATCGCAGGATGTTCGCCGCTGGTGTCTCTGGCCGGGGCCGCGCTCAGCGGAACGAGTGGAGGTTCGACCGGCTCGGCGTCATCAGGCGTCCAAGGCATCGGAGCACCGAGTCTCGTACAGAATGCGAACACCAGGTCACCTGTCCAGAACCACGAATCGGCCGACCAGGCAATCCACGAGGTTCTGGATCACGCGGAAAATCAGACAACTCGTGAAAGCTGCCTTAAGGGTCTCCCTCCCGAAGCGAAATCGCCCGTGACCGAATGCATGATTCGATTGACCTGCATCCCTGGAGTTAGCCGGGCCCTGATGATGCGGACGTGTCCTGCGGAGACGACCGGTACACAGGCGGGCGGACAGATGATGGACGCGCCGGTTAGGGCTGAATACGCCGGGCCTGCTTGGCGCTGGAGCAACACTTCAGGACCATGAATTCGCGGGGACGGGCTGTGGCCCGCAATCCCTTCAACCAAAACTTCATCACGGCATCTATGACCGTGCCCGTGGTGCCGGGACAGTTACCGTCGGCAAACAAACATGTCTAAAGCACGTTCGGGCAAGCGAATACTGGTCGACAGGATTCCTCCCTTTTAACGTTTTCGCCGACATGATCTTTCGAAGTTGTCAGTCCAGTGCGAACCAATTTACGACATCTCGATTGAGGCAGGGTCACCGTGGCCTGCCCCTGATAGGTGGTCCAGTCACAGTGAGAGAGTCCGGACGGTATTAAGGTAATTCGATCTGAGGGCTGGCGGCAAGATCGTGACTGGCGCGGGCGGCCTGTAGCCGAGCGAACTGTGTGGTCTGACGGTGTTGTAGTGCCGGCGCCAGCGTTCGATGAGCACCTTCGCCTCCTGTAGCGTGTAGAAGATTTCGCCGTTGAGCAGCTCGTCGCGCAGCTTGCCATTGAAGCTCTCTTTGTAGCCGTTCTCCCAGGGCGACCCGGGTTCGAT
>Ga0255767_1002711_pt1 | contig 15237 bp, 8 predicted proteins | sample 071ome_24_FD_179967 | JGI IMG/M metagenome (GOLD analysis project Ga0255767, IMG submission 179967) | Coastal salt marsh microbial communities from the Groves Creek Marsh, Skidaway Island, Georgia - 071402CT metaG (version 2) | ecosystem: Environmental > Aquatic > Marine > Intertidal zone > Salt...
TCGTCCTCCTCCTTTCCTTCTCCTTCCGAAAGATTTCGACCCGAACCACCCACCGGCGTGGTTACTTCCACCGCCGCCGAGGGAGATTCTCTTTCGCGGTCCACCGTCTTTATCATCATCATCATCATCGCGCGAAGAAGAAGAAGATGCGGCAGAGAAGAGGCAAAGTTGGGAAACGTTCGTCTCTTGGCCGCCACCGACGCGGCAACGGCGGAGACGAAAGAAGAAGGTAAAAGAAGAGGAGGAGTGGATGAGTTCGGTCGTGTTTTTTAACGACGAGGAGGAGGAGGAAGGAGAAGAAGAAGATGACGACGACGACGAGGCGGAGTTATTACAGTTTGAATTGAATGAAAAATGGGCGAAACGGTTCGCGGCGACTGAGTTGAAAAGACGAGAACGAAGACGAGAACGCGCGCGAGAGAATAGAAAAGAACAACCAGTCAGCGGGAGAGTAGAGCGGGCGAGAGCGAGAGCGGAGGAGACCATGCGCGAGTGGGAAGAGTTGGAATGAAGTCGTAATAGTAGTAGTAGTAGTAGTAGTAGTAGAACTGTATTTTAACGTCAAAATAAATAAAGTGTAAAAGTACGTGAAAGCCGCGCACGGCTCCTTTATTCGTAAAGGTCAAACTTTTCTTCTTCTTCTTGTTCTTCTTCCTTCTTCTCTTCCACCGGTTTAGCGGCGACTGGCTTCGGTTTTGGAGGATTTTTCTTCGCCTCTTCCAAGCGTTTCTTTTCCGCCTCTTCCGCTTCCTGTCTGAATTTAATCGCGTCCAACTGCTCTTGCGTCAACGACTTTTCCTTCTTCACCTCTTTCTTTTCTTCGGCGAGTTTTTCCGCCGGAACTGCATCTGGCGCGACTTTCTCAACCTTCTTGACTGATTTTGCCCCGATGCCAAAGAAGCCTTTCCCGTCGCCAGATTTGTTGGTTCGTTTGTAAGCGCGCCATCTCTTCAAGACGACGGACGCGGCGCTTCTTTCCGACGCCAGCGGCAAAACGTTCGACGGCATGTACCCTCGCCACGCTCCGGAATCCAAAAGTTCCTCGACAGTTTTGTGCTTTTCCAAACCCAAATCACCTTCGTGCGCTTCTTTGACTTGTTGCGCGCGAATGACACCGAATCGTGCTTTTTTGATATCCTCCTCGGTTTCGCCGACGTTGTCGACGTACATCGGTCTTTTCAAGGCGATTTGTAACAACTCTCTCGAACGCATCGTTTGCAAGATGGTAATCACTGGGATCGGTACCAACCAGATTCGATATTCCTCCGATCCGTATCCCAACGTGGGCATGCCCAAAATCAACACGATTTGCGCGAAGAACAACGTGAAGATCATTTGACGCACGAGCCAGGCCCACATGGCGATATCGCCCATGTACTTTTGCAAATACGCGTACACATACATGTGCTTACCGAAGATGTACATGACGTAGAAAAAGATGAACGCAAATGGTAGGATGATTGGAGCGATAACGCAGTAAATCATTGCGATGAAGAAAATCATCATCGCTTGCGGCGGGACAAGCATCATCGGAGTCGCTTTCGGCGTCGCCCATTCGACTTTCTTCTTTTGTGGCGGCCATTGTAACGAACGAACGCGATACATAAACGACTTCATGCAATAACCACCAATAGAACCGATGTTCAGTAATTCCATGATTGTAGACGTAGCCGTTCTCATGATTATAAACTTGATGAAGTAGGTGGAGGTTGCAATCATTTGTCTCGTAAACGTGTACGCGAACAAGTGCGGTTGCTGCAACCAGTCTTCCAAATCGAGCCATAACTCTCTTTCAGACATGTTCCCGACGACCAAGTTAACAATAACGATGTAGAAATACGTCGAAGCGCCGAAAGAGTCCATCAAAGAATACGAAGTTAGACCTGTCATGCGACTGGTGATTGATGCAATCATACCGGCGATAGCAATCAAGATAGAAAGCAACACCGCGATCATGATGGAATACAAGGTTTCCCCGTACTGTTCTCCGACGTATTTCACGATTTCACCTTTGTATTCGTTGAACAGTTTCGTCGCGTAAGAGACCGGGAACATGAAGAAGATGGTGATGAAAATGGTGAAGAAACGAATTTGGTTCGTCTTCCAATCTCTCACCGGCTTCGAGCTTGCGACGTTGTGCCATACCAAATCGGACGGCCCGGGCGCTTGCATCGTTTGCCATTGGCCAAACTGATCATCAATTTGTACGGAACCCATCACCAAAGCATCTTTTTGCTCTTTAAAAACAACCACAGCACCGGCGGCGGGTTCGATGGAATTGATTTCCTTCTCGCGAACGGCGTTGAACTTCTTGAAGAACTTTGCCTCTTTCTTGACGTACTTCGTGTAACCTTTCGTAGCTTGCTTCAACTCGAAACGCAAAATACGTGCACTTCGGGAAGAGCCTTCAAAAGCTTGCGGATCGGTCTGTTTTCGTTGCGTTAATTCGTTGTACGCTTTCGTATACTGAATCATGTAGTCTTGCACCGCTTTCCAGCGGCGCGCAACGGTGTCCAACTTTCGCGTGTCTGAGGCAAGCATTTTAAACGCAATCTTGTCGGGACCGACGATGCGTTCGACTTTTGAAGTCAAGATGGAATCTGTCTCCCAACGCATCAAAGCACGAACGCGGCCGTCTTGGGCGAAAACGACATCCGCGGCGGATTCAGCGCCTTCATCCTGGCCTTGCTCCATGGTTCCCAATCTGCCATTCGTGTCTCTCTCTTCCTTCGCGAGCTCATCGCCCATCTTCTTTTGCACCGTAGCGAGTTGCACCATACCTTTTAATCGTCCGGAAATCGACGTCGACTGTTCCTCTCTCTTCAATTCCTTCCCGAGTTTGTCTTGCATCGCAGCGATCTTTTTCATTTGTTTTTCGCTCATTTCCGTCGTCGGGAACGGCGAGGTGGTGTATTTCGGAATATCCGTGATTACTACGGCGTGCGATTTGATGCCAATCTCTTCCGGTTTCAAGTTCCACATCATGCGAGCAAATGTGACACACTCACGTTCAATAAGCTTTACCAAAACTACCGATAATAAAACCATCTCGGCAACGACTAATTGCCACGTCAAGTGACTCTTCGCCGACGACATTGAGATTTGACGCACGTTTCCATTCAAATAGGTGTCGATGGTCGCTTCTGTGCCACTCACCGCGTTGTCGCTGTCCGTGTAATAAAAGTATACCAAAACCGGCGTGCAAAACACAGAAGCGAACAAAAAGAAAATAGAGCACATGCGAAACCATCTCAAAACCATGTATTCGTCCAAAGTCATGTGCGAACGTAAATACGGCATGTCCGTTCGTATCGCATTCCACAACCACGCCAGACCTAACATTCCCGTCGGCGCTGGCGGTAACTCCGGATACATGGAATAATCCGGATTCGTTCGATCCAAATGTGCACATGGATCGACCACGGACTTCAGCCACGGTCTGCCGCGCAAAATCAAGAAGATTATAAACGCGAACACAAAAATGATGAACAACGCGCCGACGTACTTTGCCGCGTCTAACCCGCTCAAACTCTCTTGGCAATTCCCGCCGTCCGCGCACTTGTATTGATACACGCACGCGACGCCGGTACCAACAGTCCCGATGCCTTCTTGCGAATACGCGCCGGCATAGCCAGTCGCGTAATAGCCTTGCGCGTTATTGCAGGTAAAACAGACCATTAAACTCACATCCGGACATCCTTGCAAAGTCATTCTTTCCGCGGTTCCCGTGGTGTTCGTATACCCGGCGAAGGTAGCCGAGCCGCCCGTGCTAATGGCCACCGTCGGCATCGTGCTCGTGGAATACAAGGTTTTTACCGTGTTATCGGCACCAAACATGGACGCATCTTGAAACGCGCAGTTCGAGCATCCTTCTGGGCACGGACACGACGTCTCCACGCCGTTCACGTTCTCCGCCAGCTGGACCGTGGCCCAAGCTCCCGTCGTGAGGAACTCTTGTTGCGCTTCAACTGCCACGAACGTGCCAAACCCAAACGCGCACGAGAAGACGAGCGCACAAACGAAAAGCGCGGCGCTCGAGACGAACGTCTTCGCCCCTCTCCTCGCGCTCTTCTTCGCTCGATTCTTAGCAGAGGCGGTCGAAAACATCTTTCAAAGGTTTCTCTCTCTCTCTCTCTCGATGAATTCGTTGAATTCACGCTATTAACAACCGTTTCAAATTCAATTTTCGATCACTTTTATCCAAGCACGCGCGCGTTAACACCGTAGTAATACAGTAGCAGCGTCGATAAATATTCTCAAACGAAGACAGCTCTCGATTTTCTCGTTTTCGTCGGGTCGTTTTCTTAAAGTAATAAATATGCGTGTGCGCGCTAAAAAGTATGACGCGCGCGGTGTGATGAACAGAGGTTTTCCCGAGGGCGAGGAGCAGAGGCGAGGATCGCGAAGATTTTTTTTTAGATTTTAATTGGATGACATCACAGACAAAGACGCGCGTCTCTATTTGTAGCGGTACTCTCTCTATCTAAAATCGCGACATATATATAAAAACAAAGGCAAAATCTAACTAACCTCTCCGTTTACTCAATCGCCAGGCGTCTTTCTCGTTGAACCTATCGAAGAGCGGTTCTAACTTTTCCATGCGCTTGCGTTTACTCATTATTCGAGCGTCGGCTTGCTTGAAAAATCTCGGCGCGAGCTCGACGAGCCATTTCGGATCGATGGCGATGCATTCGCGCATGTATTCTTTGGACGTCAGGACGAGTTCGTGGTAAACGACCCAATCTGGTTGGCGCTGGAATAAAGAGGAGGAAGGGTGGATGTATGTTGGGGTGTTTTCGACCAACGTTTTGAAGCCTTCTTGCGGATCTTTTTTGGCGGCGTGGAAGAAGAAACCGGAGGTGATGGCGCGGCGGATTCGGTTGAAGTTGCGACCGGCCGAGGTGACTTCTAAGCGATAGCGGTCCATGATGGTCAACAGCTGTTTCCGAACGTCTTGCGCGCGACGCAACGAGCGCGCTTGGAGGTAGTTTTCAAAACACCACGGCGCGGAGAAGTTGTTCGCTTTCCACGCTTCGTAGACGGTGAGCAGCGTCAGATGGTCACCTTCTGGTTGAAAGAATTTCGCTTTTTTCTGATCGGCTGGTCCCTGCTTTTCTTTTGGACGATAGAAGATGTTTTGCGCGGAGAGCATGGCGACGATGGTGAGAATTTCCTCGGCGCATCCGAGATCGACCGAGGCGATGAGCATTTTGGACATCGGCGGTTCAAGAGGAAACTCTGCCATCTTACGACCTAAACGGGTGAGTAATCCTTCCTCGTCTAACGCGTTCAAGTTGTATAACTGCTCGAGCGCTGTGACTAAGGTTTGTGCTGGTGGAGGATCCATAAAATCAAACCCACCAGGTCCTAAATCGTTGATACCCATCGCTTTCAAAGTTAAACACGTCATCCCCAAGTTTGTTCTTTGAATTTCCGGAACCGAAGTTGGTAACATCTCGTTCTTGAACGCAGCTTCCGTGTATAGTCTGAAACATTTACCCGGACCGGTACGACCGGCTCGACCCGCGCGCTGTCTCGCGGACGCTTGTGAGATCGGCGCGACGACTAGAGAGTCCATACCAACTTTCGGGTTGTACACTTTTTGCTTCGCGAAACCTGGATCGACGACGTAGTAAATGCCGTCGATGGTTAACGACGCTTCGGCGATGTTCGTCGCAACGACGCATTTACGACTACCCGGTGGTGCCGGCTCAAAGATTTTCGTTTGCATCTCAGACGGTAAGGAGGAGTATACTGGTAAGATGTGCAAATCTGGAACGGACGGGCCTAAAGCTTTGACGCGTTCGTAGAGGATGCCGCATCCCGTATCGATTTCCTCCTGACCTGTCAAGAAGAGCAAAATGTCGCCCTCTGGTTCGGTCAAATGGATTTGCATGACAGTGATCAATGCCGCATCCAAATAATCGCTTTCTGGAGCTTTCGTATACATGACTTCGACGGGAAAGGTTCTCCCCGGGATGGTGAAAATTGGGCACTCGAAGAAATAGGTGGAAAATTTTTCCGCATCCAAGGTTGCAGAGGTGACGATGATGCGTAAGTCTTTCCTCTTGGCGCAACATTTCTTCAACAAACCGAACAACACGTCGGTATGGATCGTTCTTTCGTGCGCTTCATCGAGCATGATGACGGAATATTGCGACATCATGTCGTCCAATAACGCTTCTCTTAAAAGCATACCATCGGTCATGTATTTAATAACCGTATCTTCGCTCGTGCAATCTTCGAAACGAATGGCGTAACCAACTTCTTCCCCGATTAAACAGCCAACTTCTTCGGCAACTCTCTTGGCAACAGACATGGCCGCGACTCGTCTCGGCTGCGTGCAACCGATTCGGCCTTTGGTCGTGTAACCGCTCTCGGCTAAATACTGCGTCATTTGCGTCGTTTTCCCGGACCCGGTTTCACCAATAACGACCAAGATTTGGTTGTCATCCACGGCCTTAATCAGTTCTTCACGCAATTTAAAGATAGGCAACGATTGTCGCTGTTCGAGAATGGACCCTTTTTGTGCGAAGCCAAACTGCGGAGCTTTCCCGACGGATTGTTTCTTCCACTCCGGCATGTCCTCCGGAGCCACGTTTTGTCCTCGAACATCCGCGACGAGTTTCCGATCGTCCTGAGCCGCCATTGGATCTAACCACGCCTGGTTTAGATTTTCCGGAACGTCTTCATCCATCGCAGCTCTTTTTTGCGTCTCTTTCATCTCTCTTCGTTCTTTCGCCAAAGCGCCTTGCGTCATCGCCGCTCTTTGCATGGACCCGTCCGGGTTTTTCACGATCTTGATCGGAGATATTTCACCTAAAGCCGCATCGGTTTGACCGGCAAGAAACGGGGCTTCTTCGTCGTTGATTTCGATATCGAATTCTTCCTCTGCCTCTTCTTCGTACGCCAACACCCCGTCGTTTTCTGGATCAAAGTTTGGGTAATCCTCAACTTTCAAAACGCCGCTCGCAATCAATTGTCTCGCCTCCCACAGTTCAGGAGAAGACATGCGCTTAATCGGTCGACGTCGATTTAATCCGCTCTTATCGTCCACCATGCGTCCGTCGGCAGCATAATCTTCCTCGGTTTGTTTAATTCCAGATAAACCTTTCACAGTAGTCATATTTGAGCCTTTCGCGCCGGCGCCAAATCTCGGCACGATAGGGTTGCTATTACTATCGTCAATACTACTTCCAGGGCCGCCGCGCGGCGCCGCTGGATTCGATCTCGGTGGTGGCGGTGGTGGAAGATTGTTCGCGTAACTCACTTCTTCCTCTCCCGTATCTTGATTCACGTCCGACATGGACAAGGCTATCCTATTGTTCGTCAGAGACAACACTTTCACGTACACCGGGTTACCTTTCTGCACGACATCTCTCGCGGAATTACCGTTCGATACTCTCGGTAATTTTGAAACGTGCGCCAAACCTTCCGTTTTATCCATAAATTCGACTAATTCCACGAATGCACCAAAGTCCATAACGTTCGTCACTTTACCTCTGTATACCTTCCCGACTTCGGGTTTGCCTCTAATCGTTCGTTTTGCCGGTTCTAATGCTGCCTTCTTCTTCTTCTGTCCGTACGCGGAGTCATCGATACCTCTTCCTGAACTCGATGCGTGTTTGTTCTCGTCTAATCGTCCAGGATTCATCTTATCTAACCTTGGATCGTCGCACGCGTTTTCAATCGGGTTCCTATCACCGTACAACTCGCGCGACAACATCTTCGCGTGTTCCTCTGCATCCGGTCGGTGCAAACCCGGAAACGGGTTCTCTTTCGTCGGTTTTTCTACGATAACTTTCTTTTTCTCTCCCGTCCCGGCGCTTGCCCCGCCTCCTCCGCCGCCACCTTTATTCGCTAGCCGTGCAATTGTCCCGACTAACTCGTTCGCGAACGGTTCTGGCAACTCGGCTCCGTTCTTTTGCAATTCGTTAAAAAACGTCTTCGGATCAAACTTCGCCGCCTTGGCAATGTCCACGATAAACTCTGCCAACGTCTTATCATTCACGCCTAAGTTCTTATCGAGTTCTTTGGTGACTTTGTTGATCAGCGAGAGATGTTGGAGCTTTTGCATCGCCGTTTGGACGTTGTTTTTTGGCTCCATCGACGGCGGCATGATTGTCTTCCCAGTCTTCGATTCGATTCTTTCTCTCTCTCTCTTTCCTTTGCGTTTGTGTTTGTGCGTGCGTCTCTTTACGAGCGCGCGTAGAAAGCAAAGAAAACGCGAGACGAGTGCTGTCCTGCGCGTGCGACTGCAAAGCAAAATTCGACTACTCGCGCGCGTGTGCGTTTTAAAGACCGGCAGAGAGAGAGTGTGCGCGCTTTTAAAATGAATACATTTTTCTTCCAAAACTCAGGTTTCTTTTTACAAACTTCTCTCTCTCTCTCTTCCTCAGTACTCGTACTCGTCGAACACGTCCGCGAGATCTACGTACGCGTCCTCGCCGTACTCTTCGTACCACCGTCGAAGCAGCCTCTCCCCTTTCTCGTCTTCTTCTTCTCGGTCGATATCGACGTCGTGTCGCGGGAAGACGCCTTGTTTTTTTCCTCGTCCTCTTTTCGGCACGTCTTTGCGAGAGAAGAGTCTGACTTTGTATTTTTTGGTCTCGTTTGAGACGTTGCGCGTTTTTCTCGGGGTGGCTAAATAGAGAAGATCAAAGTAAACGCTCGCTTTTTCTGGTATTGTTTTTCTCGGTGCTATTTTTGCTTCTTCTTCTTGTGTATTGACGTCCCTGTGGATTAATCGTGCAAGATGTGATCGCTAGAAATCGGTCATTAGTTTTATTTATACGCCCGAGAGAAAATACGAACGGATTTGGTATCGGGTAAAACGAAGGCCAGAACGCGTTGGCTTTACGCACCGTCTCTTTTGAAATTCTTCGTCCAATAAAAGGGAATTTTGAATCAACGGTTCCCAAATGTCGCTTCTCGTGATGATTCCGATTAACTTCCCCGGGTGCGCGTAATCTTCGCCTTCCTCGACAACCGGTAAACGGTGAATCTTGTGTTTTAACATCAGTCCCGCAGCCGCCGAAATATAAGCCTTCGGCCCTACGGTCAATGGCATCGACGTCATCGCATCTGCGATCGTGCGAATGTGCCTCTGTTCTTCACCGAAGGAAATGTAAGACAATCGTTTGATATCGTTTCTCGATATCACGCCGACGAGGTCCCCGCGATTGTTCACGACTGGCCCGCCATGGTATGTCTTGATGAAGTTTTGCACTTTCACGTCTGTTAGCTTTAAATCCTCCTGCAAAGTCTCCGGGTCTTTCGTCATGAACTCCTCGACGCGCGAATACGGCCAAGAAATCGATGCTTCGTCGCTCATGTCTGGATCTTTAGAAGTCGATCGACCGCCATCGAGGTGGAGTTTGCCGCTCTCTTCTTCCTTCTCCGAAAACGAAGACGAAGAAGAAGAAGAAGACGCTCTCGGAGAGAGATACGAACCCCGCGCCGATGCTGCGGCGCTCTTCTTCGTCCGACGAAAGGAACAAAGACGACGACGAGGACAATCGTTGGCGGCGCCATCGCGCGAGGAGAGGAGGAGAGGTGAAAGTGAAAGCGAGGAGAGAAGAATGGATGTCGACGACATGATGCGATTGCGAGTAGTGATATCGCGTCTTTCTTCTTGTCGAGTATTTTTTGTTTTTACGACGCGAAGAGAGAAGATACGAAACGCGCGTCGTCGTTTCTCTCGGATTCTCCAAAATTCTCTATTTTATAATACATATTACAAATCGAGCAAGCTGCCGATGACTTTCGGACCGGCGCTATTATTCGAGGCATCGCTAATACCACTAGTGCTAAATAAATCGTTCAATTGTTGGTGGTGTCGAGACTGCGTCGCGGTGTTGTTGTTAATGTTGTTGTTGTTGTTGTTTCCGGTGGTGGAAGAAGACAGTAAACATTTCACGATTTCCGCGCGACGCACGAGCGAAAAGGTCGAGGCGTCGTTTTTCGCGAACCAGGCGTTTGCAAAGGCGCGACAGACGCTTTCGAGTCGAATTGAAGACGACGGAGAGTTTTTTCCAACATAGGTGGTCAAGAAAGCGAGAGTGTACGTCGCCGAGGCGTGCGCAGTTTTCTCCAACGACTGCCTCAAGACGTTTTCGAGGCGTTGTTTTCTCTCCGCTTCGTTTACGTGCTCTTCGTCTCGGAAGCATCCTGTAAATAGAGAACCGTCACCAAAGAGCGGTTCGGGTAAGGCGTGAAAGAATTCCAATAGCGCGAGCGCGAGGTCAACCACAGAAGCGAATGTTTTCGATGAGGACGTCACCGATAAAGCGTTAAAATCGTCCAACAACGAAGAGGAAGAAGAGGAATGCATGTCGTTGAAAAACGCATTTTGGGAGACTCCGCACAGACGCAAACAGTTCCTCACGGCATTCTTCCGTTCGTTTTCGCTGCTTTGCTGCGTGAACAAATCATTCTTGGATATTGAACCAAATGCAAAGAGCGCATCGACCAATGTGGAGACGACTGAAGGAACATCCGGTGGAAATACGCTCGGAGGTAAAGAGCGCAAAGGCGCGCCAAAAATCGGATTTTGCGCATAGACGCCCGTGAGTGCAACGTACGCGTCTTGACAATGTTCAGCGCGAATAACTAGAACGGCGTCAAGCGAAGACGAAGGACCTATAGAACGAAGGGTTTCCGCTCCAGAAACAAACGCTGAGATGTCGACAAACACGGACGTTTCAGCATCAACGGTGGCTTTCGCTGGCGTAATATCGCGCACCCATTTTGGCGCGTCGTCTTCGGTATCGTTGATGAGGTCGTCGTAACTCCCCCCGCGGCCATGAAAACCGACTGAAAAGGACACCATATTCCCGTGATTATTTCGTGGGAATTTGAACTGTATCCTCCTCGTCACTCGTTCGCAATACTGCACCTCGCCGAAATCACACGTGGTGCCGCTTTCTAACACTACTTTCGTCGCGTGCGCTCTGTTCGTCTCTTCGGCATCTAGTTTCCGCTGTAAATCCGTCAGCATTCGCTTTAATCGACCGGTGTAATCAACCGTTCGACATTTCAAATCAAACGTCGCCGATACTGGTTTATGGTCGGAATGGTAAATCTCATCGTGGTCTCTGTATCCCAACAGCTGTAAATCCTCGCCTTTCCATAAAACTCGATCGCACCAAGCCGGTGCGCGTTTCTTCTTCTCTTCCTTATCGTCTGCTTTGGAGCTACTATTTTCACCCTCGTCAAAGTCGTCGTTGAAATCGTTCTCGTACTCAGAATCATTGTTGTTGTTGTTGTCTTTTAATGATGAAACAGCAGCCCGTCCGATGCCGGAATACCGCGACGTTCCGGGCTTAAATTTATACGTCATGGGAAACTCAATAGAACCTTCTCTGTAGCCTGGAAGCACGTTCCCGCTTTGCATTTCGTTCAACAACTGATCGTGTCTCAACAAGGGAATGTAGTTGTTCGTGTTCGCACGAAACGAGGACGCGTTCAATTCGGCCTCGTTTGATTTTAATCTAACGTGTTCTAAAACGTCATCCTTCGGAGCGTTTAAACGATAGTTCAAATCGCCAAAGAATATCGACACCGTCGCGTCGTGTACAGTTCTCGCACGCGAAGGTTTCTCCCATCGAATGCTATTCGGCAAAGTGCGGAAATCTCTCTCATCTTCTCCCTCTTCATCTTCCGAAGAAACGTCCGGAGCGAATACGCACTTTTGCAAAATCTCTGCCGCGTCCGCGTTTCTTCTCTTCGCGTCTTCCTCTTTAGAACCAGCCGCTAAATGTGCGCACACAAACGCAATCGACGTGTCCCGTATCTTTATCAACGCGCAACATCCACCTTTATTCCCTAACTTTACATTCATAGCGCCCGTCCCGAATCCCAAAGAAAATCCAGTCGCCACTTTCGTCGAGATTGGTCTCTCTCGTATAGAACCGTTTCTAATCAACTCCTCGCGGACGAATATCGTTATATACACCCCGACTAATTGCATCGACGTTATCTTCACGTACTTTTCCACCGTCCCGTCGCTATTATTTCTACTATTAGCCTTACTATTCAAACATCTCAAAATCTTCTCGTCCCACATCCGCGCGTCTCGCTCCACGTCTTGCACTTTCAAAACTTTCTGCACTTGTAACGGTACAATCTCTTGAAACCCTACGGCGTACACATCCACTACCGCCGCACCATCTCCGCTATCCTCCATCAACCAACTCGTGATATCCAACTCTGCTTTTGGTTTCTTCCCGTTCGCGTTGAACGTGTTCGTTCGCACTCGCACTCTTTCCTCGGTAGTGTACGCCGAAACGTCTTGAGAAAAGAACAAATTCCGCAACCGATAATCGTTCGGTTTGATGCATCTGAGCGCGACATCTTTCGATATCGGATGAATATTCTTCTTCTCGCCGATGATGTCATCGGAGGTGCGAGTGGTCGCGGCAGCGATCGGTTGCGCGCCGGCTAAACTCGTTCGTTGACAAACCTCAGCGGTGGGAAGAAAACGCTCCTCCCCGAACGTTTCCCAACTTCGAGACGAGGACGAGGACAAAGAGGCAACTGATTGTTCTTCTTCTCTGGATGGAAATTCCACCCACGATTCCATCTTCTTCTTTTCTCTCTCTCTCTCTCGCCTTATCGTCGTCGACGTCGCGCGCTCTTCTTCATCGGACTTTGGGAGTGCGTGCGCGAATCCGAGGTGAAGTTTTTTTTTTGACTTTTTCCCCGTCTTGTGTCTCTTCACTCAACGCACACGCTCGAGAATATCTAAACAACGATGAGCAGCGCGGTGAGTGCAGCGACCGCTTTCTCTTTCTTTCTCTCTCTCTCTCTCTCTCTCTCTCTCTCTCTCTCTCTTACTGACCGGTGGAAAATTTGTTTTCTTCCTCTCTCTCTCTACGCATGAATCGCGCGTAAACGACAGATATTCGACAACTACTCGCACGAGTTCCAATCGTTGCAACAAACGTTGGAAAAGGCAACGATAAAAATGAAAACGTCCGAAGAGATAAACAACGATGGTGGTAATAACGCCATTCTCGGGGAAACGGAAGCGGAGATGGACGATTGCTTGGCAGAAATGGAACAACTCGTCCGGAGGATGGATTTGGAGGCCAGAAGCGGCGGCGGGAACGGCGACGCGGAACAGATGAAGACGGTGAGAGAGTGCAAAGCGAAAGCGCAAGAGTTGAAAGGTTTGGTGCGAGAGGCGAAAGAACGACGAGCGCAGACGGTGTCGAGGGCGCAGTTGTTCGCGTCGTCGTCGTCGGGCGGAGGAACTGGTCCGGCGATGTTGAGTAGTAGTAATAGCGGCGGCGTGATGGGAGAACAAGACAGAAGGCGAGAACAAAACTCGGCGTTGGATTCGATGATGAAGAACACGGCGCGAATCGAACAGACGAGCGAACGCATACGGGAATCGAAAGGGAGATTAATCGAGACGGAAGATTTAGGCGCTGCGATTTTGCAGGATTTGCACAGGCAGAGAGAGACGATTATAGAATCGAGGGAGAGTTTGCGAGGCGCGGACGACACGTTGAGTGCGTCGAGGAAAATTTTACAGACGATGAGTCGAAGAGCGCAGCAAAATAAACTTTTGTTTTACGGAGTGGTGACCGTGTTGGTTATCACGATAATCACGGTCGCGTACAAGAAAGTGAACGGATAATGTGTGTGTGTGTTTCATATGTGTTAAAAACGGGATATAAACGGAGAAGTTGTGTACAGTAAGTAAATCTATATTTTTGTGAACCTCGGTATAGTATCTTTTCGACTGAAAAAAAGGCTCCGTTTGTCTTTTCTCTCTCTCTTTCTCGCTATACTACGTGCTACTACCGCTGCTACCATCTCAGTTTGACGTCTGTACGTTTCCAATCCGAAAATTATACCTTATTGGTCGCGACTACGATGGTGGTGGTGTATAATTGCAGGTTGTTGTTTTGGCTAAAAAAAAATCGATGACTTTATTCTTATTTTTGTTCCTCTCTCCTTTCTCTCTCTTTCTCTCTCACTCTCACGGACATTTATTATTATCTTTCTACAAAAAAATGGTTTTATGTATCGATGACGAGAACGCGAATATTATTATTGCTCTCCTTCCATATTAGTGGCATTGTCGGTCGCGTCCGGTTTCCCATCGTTTCCTTCGTCTCCTTTCTCCTCTCCTTCGCCGTTGTTTGTTTGTTGTTGCGAGGACGTTTGCTGCGCCGCCGCGGTGGCAATGGTCGGAAACTCTTGCGAGTTCCCGTTGAAAAATCCAAACCCAGAGTTGTGTCTGAAACCGTTCCCTCGACCGTTATTTGGAACATCCGCTTCAGATAGTACTTGCGCCTGCTCCGGCCTGTGTACGCCGCATCGAAAGCACTGTGGCTTGCTCGCGTACACGTTTCCGCACCCGTTTGGACACAACCAGTCTCCCGCCCGCGGAGCGTTTCTGTGATGGTGATGGTGCATACCGTTGCCCATATTACTATAACCACCGTTGTGATGATGACTCGCCTGTCCATTGCTATACTGTCTCCCACTTCCTATGCTGTTGTTGCTCCCAAACCCGTTGCTCCCGAATCCGCTCGACCCGCTGTTCGAGGACGTTTCGCCGCCGTATTGGCGGTTGTTGTACGCGCCCGCCCCGTTTACTCTCTCACCGCTAAATCCGTTCGCGCCGTTGTGTTCTTGCAGCGAAGACGCTTGAATTTCCTGTGTGTGTTTTATTGCGTTTCACCAGAGAGGAAAGAAAGAAAGAAAGAAAGAAAGAGTGAGCGAGAGAGCTTCGAGAGTTTTTCTATACACCAGTTCTCAACACAAGAGTCCTCCTTTCCTCTCGCTGTGTGTGTTGTTGGATCTTCGACATTTCCCGTATACGTACAAAAAAAAGAGAAAAAAAAAACGTATCTAAAAAACAAAGAGGAGAGAGGATAAGAGGAAAACCAATCCGAGAGAGACGAGAGGAAAACGAGAAACAAACGCACCGATCCGGGGGGCTTCAACACCCCGCACCTGAAACAGTTCGTCTTGCTAGAAAACACCAATCCGCAATTGTTCGGACACATCCAATCTCCAACTCTCGCGCGCGGGGAAAACTGCCCTCTCGTTTGCATACCAAACGGGTGATGATGCTGGTGGTGCACGAATCGAGACGGGTAGTGCATCTGATGATGATTGAAGTGCTGAGGATACGGCTGTTGGAAGTATTGGTGGTGCGGCATCGCGTTGAAGAAATTGTTGTTCTCTTGTTGCTGCTGTTGCGGCATTGGGAACTGT
>Ga0255767_1002713_pt1 | contig 15233 bp, 15 predicted proteins | sample 071ome_24_FD_179967 | JGI IMG/M metagenome (GOLD analysis project Ga0255767, IMG submission 179967) | Coastal salt marsh microbial communities from the Groves Creek Marsh, Skidaway Island, Georgia - 071402CT metaG (version 2) | ecosystem: Environmental > Aquatic > Marine > Intertidal zone > Salt...
CCCATGATCGAATTGCCGTCACTGCAGCCTGCCTGTTGGCTCGGCGTACCGACCTGCTGGCCGTTGGCGGCTTCTGCGAAGATCTGCCCTTCGGCTTCAACGATGTCGACCTGTGCTTGAAACTTCGACGCGCCGGGCTGCGGGTGGTGGTCGAACCGGGGGCCCGCCTGATCCACCACGAGAGTGCCAGCCGTCCACCGGTCACCCACGCATGGGAGTGGGACTCGTTCATCGGTCGATGGGGCGACGTCGTCGACCCGTTCTATCACCCCGGGTACCACCGACCCGACGACCCGCACGACCGTCGGCGCAACGCCGATCACCTGCCACCGATCCGGCAGTACCGGGGCCTCCCTCGCACAGCTGTCATTCGTTCGCGCGTTCACCATGCCCGGCTCGAAGCCACCGAACCGGCCGACGCTGCCAGCTAGGGTCCCGACGGTGAGTGCCGACCCCATCGACTCCGACGACCCGATCGCCCTACGTGCCGAGATCCTTGGCCTCCGGGATCGGCTTGCGGCTGCCGACGGCGGCAAGGAGGTCCTCGAGGATCTGGTCGCCGAGCTCGAACACCATGTTGCGGAACTCAGCGCGGAACTGGCCCGCAACCCGATCGTGAGGATCGGGCGTGCGCTGACACGCCGACTGGGACGCCGATGACGGGACCGATCGACGAACTGCTCGGTCTCGCTGGACCGCACCCCGCATTCATTCCCACCGAACCGGTGCGATTCAGCGTCATTGTTCGCACCCAGGGAATCAGACCGTCCTCGCTGCGCGAAGCGCTCGAGTCACTCGAGGACCAGACGCACCCAGCGCACCAAATCCTCGTGATGGCTCACACGAACGATGATGACCTCGTCGAGGAGATCCGGGCCCTCAGCACCGATGTCAGCGCCATTGTCGAGATCTGGCAGGTCGCATCTGGTCTCCGCACTGCGCCGCTCAACGCTGGCCTCGATGCGGCCACCGGCGACTACGTCTGCTTCCTCGACGACGACGATCTTGCCCGACGCGACTGGTTGTCGGCATTTGCTCTGGCGGTCCAGGCCCACCCGGGCCAGATTGCCCGAGCACGCACCGGGGTTCAGCAGTGGTCGACGGAAGGCACCGGCGAACCCCGCCACCCCAATGGCCCGGTGGTCGAGCCGTTCGCCACCTCATTCGACCTGCTCGCCCACCTCAGCCACAACGAGACCCCGATCTGTTCGATCGCCGTGCCCCTCGGCGCGCTCCGCCACTACGGCATCCGGTTCGCCGACGATCTTCCCGTGCTCGAGGACTGGGACTTCCTCATGCGCATCGCCCCGCTCACGGGCGTGATCTCGATCGATGCCCAGACGTCGCTCTACCGGCAACTGGACGATGGCAATGCCTTCGCCGCCGAGACGGTCGAGACCTGGCAACGGGCACACGCCCGCGTGGTCGATCGCCTCGCGGCGCAACCACTCCTCCTGCCCGCCGGTGACGCTCGGCGGATTGCAAGCGCCCACTTCGAACCGGGAGGGGGAAGTCGCCACGAGTCCGACCTCGCCGAGATCGCCTCGGAACTCGACCGACTCACGAAGTCACCACTGCGATGGGGGCGTCGGTTCGGCGCTCGAGTGACAGACGCGGCCCGGGTCCGAATCGGAGGGCTGCGGCGGTGAGAAGCACCCAGTTGTAGCTGAACCACAGCACAAAGCTCTCCGTGAGGTTCTCGACAACAAGGAAGACAACGAGCGCTGCCCATGTCCACGCCTCGGCTCCCGGCTCTCGCCACAGGGTTCGGGCGACACCGACACACGCGGACCCGACGACGACCAGCCAGAGCACAAGACCGACCACACCGACGCCGAGCAGGAGCTCTGGGATCGAGCCGTGTGCACTTCCTCGTCGCAACAGCACATGATCGTGCAGCGCAGGCGTGTACCAGAAGGCTTCCCATCCGACACCGTGCCACCGAGCATCGGCTGCCACGTCGCCGACCAGATCCCAGATCGTGCGACGCTGCTGCAAGGTGGGTTCGTTCCAGAACCGGCGGATGGCGGCGAGCGTGACCCCGGCGCCAACGATGCCGAAGCCAGCTGCGGCCTTGACTGCCCCCCGCTTTCGGGTGAGGACGGCAAGCGACGCAGCACCGAGCGCAATCAGCAATGCAAACCAGGCGGTGCGGCTCCCTGCGCCGAACATTCCGACGAGGCCAAGTGCAAGGAGAAAAACGCCGGCGCGTCGTCGACCCTCGGCAATCAGTCCCAAGGCAACGATCACGGCGACGCCGCAGATCGGGGCCAACGAATTGCGGCCGGTCATCACGCCCCGCCAGTCCCCGTTTCGGTCGATCGCTGCGGCAGGCCAGGCCACGACGAGCACGAGACTGATGCCGACCAGCGCCAGCCCGGCCCAGCCGAGCGCAACCACCAGCCGATCGTGGTCGAGCCCGGCGATGACCCATGCCACGAATGGAAGCCCGACATAGATCAGCCCCTTCCACAGTGTCTGCTCGGGCTGCAGGCTCCAGGCGGTACTCACCGCTGCCCACCCGCCCAACGCCACTGCAGCACCGATCGGAATCGCCGCCACCAGAGGTCGCTGCAACGTCACGGTCATCACAACAGCAGCGGCGACCGTCAACACGATCACCGGCTGCATTACCGGTCCGTCCCAGGTACCGGGAAGACCGAATACCCGTCGCTCGATGAAAAACAAGGGTCCGTTTGCGAAAACAGCCAGCGAGATCCCCACAAGTGCGGTCTGCATCGGAGTCGGGGGCATCGGTGCATCGTAGGCGCGCAACAGATCGGTAGGATCGCGTCTGGCCCGAGGGCCGAGTGTCATGCTGAAACTGTCTCCCGCTGCGCAAAAAAGCGCGAATCTCGTCTATCACTTCGCCCAGCGTGAAACGAAGTCCCGCTACAAGCGAAGCTTGTTGGGCTGGTTCTGGTCGTTCGTGAATCCCCTCACCACCGTCGCCGTCTACAGCTTCGTGTTCGGGGTCGTGTATCGCGCCTCCCCTCCAGCGACCGAGAACGGGAACGCCGAAAATTTCGGCTTCTTTTTGTTCAGCGGCCTGATTACGTGGAATCTGTTCACCAGCATCGTCAACGGCTGTATGGGCTGGTTGCAAAGCGTCAGCGATCTGCGCAAAAAGGTGTATTTCCCGACCGAGACAGCGCTCCTCGGTGGCGCAGCATCGAACGCACTGCAGACGAGCCTCGAGGCGTTCGTGCTCGTTGCGATTATGGCGGCCCTGTCGAACCTCTCGTGGACAGTCGTCTTTCTGCTCGTTGCGCTGCTCTGCACGATCGCCTTCGGGCTCGGCGTCGGGTTCGTCGTAGCGATCATGAACGCCCGCTACCGAGACATCTTCTACCTCGTCGGTGTCCTGTTGAATGTTGGCTTTTTTCTCGTGCCGGTCGTCTACCCGGTGAGTTTCGTCCCTGAGCAAAAATGGGGGCTGCCGATCCGGGCTCTGGTCGAGTGGAACCCACCTGCCTTGTTCGTCGGCATCGCCCGCGATGGGGTCTACTTCCTCGAGGTACCGACCCTCGGCCATCTCGCTGCGGCGAGTGCGTGGGCCACACTCACACTCACCGTCGGCTGGACATACTTCCGGGCCCGCAGCATGGACATCAGCGAGGAACCGTGACCATCGGTCAGATCACCGTTCGCAACGTGTCGAAGCGCTTCCGCCTCGAACGCAACCGCCCGAGCAGCCTCAAGGAGGCGCTGTTGCGGACGGGTAGGCGCGACATCGACGACTTCTGGGTCCTACGGAACGTTGATTTCGAGATCGAACCCGGCTCATTCTTCGGCCTGATCGGCCACAACGGCAGTGGGAAATCGACGCTCCTGCGTCTCATCGCCAACATCCACCGACCGACAAGTGGCCAGATCACCACCGAGGGGCGGATGTCGGCGCTCCTCGAGCTCGGATCCGGTTTTCATCCCGATCTCACCGGCCGGGAGAACGTGTATCTCAACGGAGCGATGCTCGGACTCAGCCGCCGCCACATGAACGACGCAATGGACAAGATCATTGACTTCAGTGGGATCGGCGATTTCATCGATGAGCCGGTGAAGATCTACTCGTCGGGTATGTACGTACGGCTCGGGTTTGCCGTGTCGGTCAGCGTCGACCCAGAGATCCTGCTCGTCGACGAAGTCATCGCCGTTGGCGACGAGGCGTTCCAGCACCGCTGCATGGATCACATGAACCTGCTCCGCGAGAAGGGCTGCACGATCGTGCTCGTGAGCCACAACGCCGCGCTGATGGGGGATCTCTGTGACACGATCGCGTGGCTCGATCACGGGCGGATGCTCGAACTCGGCGATCCGGCACCCGTACTCGAGAAGTACCTCGACCATATGCGGGGCGGTGGCACGACGCTCACGACGCGGGACTGAGCGACGCAGTACGCATCAGCGTCCGAACAGGAACCCTGCGCCCCACGCAATGTGCATCGTGACGAAGGCCATTGCGACTCGACGTTTCGACGGTCCACCACAACGCAACGCCGCGCCGACGACCGAGAGCAGATACAGACCGGGAACCACGAACGCCAGCGGTGAACCGACAGCTGCCGCCGCAAGAGAGGCGACGAGGCCGACGAGCAGCGAGGGCGCCGCGAGCTGACGAAGACGCACCGATCTCGGGTTGACCAGGAGCATTCTCCGTTTCCAACGGCCGAACTGCCAGAACTGTGAGGCGAGTGCGTGTAGTGAACCCCGCGGTCGGTACTCGACCGCAATCGCAGGGTCGAACCACACGACATGACCAGCAGTGCGAAGCCGCCAGTTGAGTTCATAATCCTGGTTGCGAACGAACGCTTCGTCGAAGCCGCCAACGGCCTCCAAGACCTCGCGACGGAACGCACCGAGGTACACCGTGTCGGCCGGTCCGGCGGCACGCGCACTGCGAAAGACCGCCGGGCCCACACCGAAACGCGAGGTCATGGCGGTGGCGATCGCACTCGACCATGCGCTGTCACCGACCGAGACTTGCCGTCCTCCCACGTTGGCCGCTCCGGTCACGAACGACACTTCGGCGACGGCGGCGAAATAGCCGGGCGGGATCCGTGCGTGGGCGTCAACCCTCACAACGAGCTCCCCGTCGCTCGCAGCAATGGCGGCGTTGAGCCCGCTGGGTGTCCGACCCGAGGGGTTGTCGACGCGGCGGATGCGGTCGTCGGCTGCTGCTCGGGCATCAACGCGAGCCGCGGTGTCGTCGCTCGACGGCCCGACTGCGACCCACACGTCGAACGGTGGACAGTCGGTCTGAGCCAGTACGGCATCGAGGCACTGATCGATGGCCGCACCTGCGTCGAGCGCCGGGATGACGACCGAGATCGAGCCGATCGGAGCTGCGGTCAACGGGCACTCCGGCGCACCATCACACCGATCGTTTGCACCAGGATCAGCAGGTCGAGAATCGGTGACCAGTTGACCAGATATTGCAGGTCATGACCGAGCTTGAAGCCTGGATCGGTCTGGTAGTGGCCGCGGATCTGAGCAAGCCCGGTGATTCCGGGTGGGATGTCGTGGCGTCGGCCATAGCCGGGCAACCGTCGCTCGAACTCGGCAACGAACTCGGGGCGCTCCGGTCGTGGCCCGACCAGCGACATGTCGCCCTTGGCAACGTTCCAGATCTGTGGCAACTCGTCGAGGCGCGATGCTCGAACCCATCGCATGCCAGGCACCACCCGCTCGTCGTCTTCACGTGCGTTGACGGGTCCTGTGCGGCGTTCGGCGTCGGGAATCATGGAGCGAAACTTGTACAGCGTGAAGGGTCGGCCCCGGCGACCGACTCGCTGCTGGGAATAGATGATTCCCCGCCCGACCGCGACCCTCACGTAGAGCGCCACAATGCCGAACACGAGCAGCGCAACGGGCGCAACGAGCACGAGTACCAGCAGATCGAGCAGTCGCTTGAGGCGGAGTCGGTGGGTGGGCACGGCGTGGGTCCGCAGCGTGACGAACGGCATACCCGCGATCTCACGGCTGCGCTGCAACCCCAACAGGGTGTCGACCGGAAGAACCCGCCGATAGACCCCGATCAGACGTCGCTCGAGCTCGTCGAGAGGGGTTGGGTAGATCTCGTCGAGCGACCCTCCGCCGAGGAGCAACACATCGGTGACGCTCCTGTCGTCGATGACGGCCAAGAGATTCACCGTGTCGGGAACGCGGCCGACCACCCGCGCACCCCCGCCGATCTCGTCGATGTGTTTCTCGGCGAGCGAGATCTCGGCTGCGGCACCCACCAGCAGCACGCGTGGTGCCATGAATCGCCGAGAACGCACCCGACGGGCCAGCCAACGATTGACGCTCACGACGACGGTCGCAAGGACGAACAGGGCGACGAGATTGCCGCGCGGCATCAGGTAGCGGCCGGTCCCGAGCGCCACCCCGGCGCTGACAAGGACGGCAACCGCAGTGAGCACGCTGGCCTTCGGAAGCCACGGCGGGCGACCGAGGCGTTGCTCGTATTCGTAGAGACCACCGAAGTAGTAGACGGACAGGTGAATGAGCGTCGCCAGCGAGAAGCCTGTCAGGTAGTACGAGTACGAAAACGTTGGCCAGTCGAATCCGAAACGCACCAACGTGATCAGATGCATCGAAGCAACGAGCGTGACCGCATCGATCACGTACAGAAAGCGAAATCCACCCGCCTGCAGACGCAGCAACACCGCTCGAGCGGGAGACGCTTCGGTCACGGGAGGAGACATGGGAGGACGAGGCAGGTGTGAAACGGTGGATCCGGCCGACCGGCCGGAATGCCCGAGGATAGTGCGCCCTCCCTCCCCGCCCACCGACGTTGCCTGCGCGTCGATCGGCACCGCTACGCTCGCCAGACCATGAGTTCCCTGGAAGTATCGCCTCGTCTGTGTGTCGTCATGCCGTGTTTCAACGAGCAGGCGACCATCGTCGAGATCGTCGATCGGGTGCTCGCCAGCCCCCACACCGCAGAGTTGATCATCGTCGACGACGGCTCGACCGACGGCACCCGTGACGTCCTCGCTGACATCGATGATCCACGGGTCGAGATCCTGTTGCAGGCAACCAACCAGGGCAAAGGAGCTGCGATACGACGCGGATTCGCCGAGGCAACAGCCGAGTTCGTAATCGTGCAGGACGCCGACCTCGAATACGACCCGGTCGACTACGACCTGATGATGGAACCCCTCCTCCTCGACCGGGCCGACGTGGTGTTCGGCTCACGCTTCCAATCGGGGCGGCCCAGACGAGTCTTGTATTTCTGGCACTCGGTCGGCAACCGACTCCTCACGTTGCTGTCGAACATGTTCACCGACCTCAACCTCACCGATATGGAGACGTGCTACAAGGCATTCCGGCGCGACGTCATCCAGTCGATCGATCTCGAGCAGGAGCGATTCGGGATCGAACCGGAGATCACTGCGAAGGTGGCAGCCGGCGGGTGGCGAGTCTGGGAGGTCGGGATCTCGTACTCGGGTCGCACCTACGCCGAGGGTAAGAAGATCGGCTGGCGCGACGGTGTGCAGGCAGTGTTCTGCATCGTCAAGTACGGCATACGAGCCCGGGAACCCCGGGCCTATCCACCTCGGTCCTGAGCAAAACTTGTGAGGTCTGGAGCCTTCAGAAGCATTCACATCTGCTCGATGTGAGTTGACCCACCAAGATCGGAGTGCAACTTTGCCGCCGTTCGGAGGCGTCGTCCTACCGGCCGTCTCGTCTCTCGATGAGCCCCCGCAGACATGTGATCACCTGGTTTCGCGCGGTGATCGAGAGTGACAAGAATGCCGTGCTCGTCGTGCCGGTAGTGATACCCCGCTCGAAGAGCCGTACGACAGTGTCGGCACGGCCACTCTTGGTCAAGACATCGTCGAACCGAGCAGCTGCTCCCGGGGCGGGCAAGCCGAACAGGCGCCAGATGAGGGACGCGACCTCGCTCCGCATTCATCTTGCGAGTGGACCCGAACTTGCCACCGCCGACTCCCTGCGACACATCAGTTCTTCGCCCGATCGATGGCGATCTGCCAAATGGCTGATTCCAAATCGACAAATGGATCAGAGTTGATGCTCGCGTACAGCCGCGGCGAAGCGAAGCACCACTACGGAACCGCAAGCGCGGTCGAGATCGGCCTGCCGGGAGCGCGCCACCACGATGTCACGGTCGACGCACGCGCAAGGAGGGTCCGAAACTCATGTTGAGGGCCACGATGCTGCAGTTGGCACCGAGGGAAGCCATGTGATCGAGGGCGTCGAGGACGCCTGCGGATGCGATCAAGGACTTCTTGGCCACGGCGCGGATCAAAATGATCAATGACTTGGCCCGTGCCGTTGAAGCCGGATTCGATGGCATCCGAATCGACAGGCCGTGACGACTCCGAGAGCGACGCAGTGGGGGCGGGGCTCGGGTGGATGGTTCCAAGGCCGAACAACGCAACTAGTTCATTGACACAACGGTCGGTCGGCACGACGACCCAGTTGCACTCGATCAGCAGTCCGACGACCTCGATGCCGTTTGACCCCAGCGCGGTGGCGAGGGAATCGAAATCGGTGTTGGGGGCAGCGGAAAGGGAAAGGGTTGCCCCATCCGAGGACTCGGCTCTCTGGGTTGCGGCAGCGTGAGAATCGTCGGACACGGCAGCGAGTGAAAGGATCGCAGTGGCAATGGGAACGCGGAGGCGACATCGGATTGCAATACCGAATCGTGTTGGCGTGACAGCCCCCATGCACCTTCACCGAGGTGAGATGCCAACGATTCCGGTCCATCATCGGGTAACTTTGACCAGCCATGTGCGGGCGGTCCGCTGATGGAGAAACATGCAGTTTCGGCCCTCACTTCTACGAATCATTGCTCTGAGTCTTGTTGCGTTCGGGCTCATGTTCACCTCTGCCGGTCCTGTCAACGCCGATCACGACACGACGTACATCACCTTCGAGGGCGGTGGATTTGGCCACGGCGTCGGCATGAGCCAATTCGGTGCCCTGGGACGAGCCGAGGCCGGCCATTCGGCAGCTGAGATCCTGGCCTTCTACTTCAACGGCACCACTGTTGAGAATCGTGGCGGTGAACTCGAGGAGTTCCTCGGCGAAGGCATCCGAGTGCGCCTCAGCCCCGCCTATCAATCCTTCGATCGGCCCGACGGTGTCACGGTCACGGCACGAGACGGTGCGCTCCTCACGGTTCGATTCAACGAAGACAACGTTCACACTGCGAACTCCATCTATCTCGAGCAGGCGGGCCAGATCGGAGGGTCGTCCAATGGCGTCACCGAAGCCGACGACGAGTGGTACTGGATCCTGAAACTCGACGGCTCGGACGAGGATGTCTGCGTCGGCTGTATTGCAAGCAGCGCCACGATCGAGCGGCCCGACGGTGCCATCATCGATATCGTCGACGATGTCGGTTCCCAGGGGGCGCATGACGCAGGTGACCTGACGTTGGTCGGACGCGACACGGCCGCTGGATCGACACCCGACACGGTCTTCGTGGTGTTGCAACTTCCTTTGGAGGACTACCTCCAAGGAATAGACGAAGTGCCACCGGACTGGCCCGACGAGGCGCTCCAAGCCCAGGCGATTGCGGCCCGCAGCTACGCCGTTGCCCAGGCGATCGACCGCCGAAACGGGCTGATGCTCGACGATCCGGCATACGACGGCTGGACCTTCGATGTGTTCGACAGTGTCCAAGATCAGGTCTACGACGGCTACGAAGACCGCAACGGCAACGCCATCGAATATGAGTCACGACTCGCTGCGACCTTGGCAACTGCTGGCCAGGTGGTCGTCTATGACGACACGATCGTGCGTACCTTCTACAGCTCGTCGAACGGTAGCTACACCGCCGCATCGGAGGATTCTTTCGACGACCCTGAACCCTTCCACATCGCCAAACCTGATCCGTTCGACGCAGCGCTCGACGTCGATGGCAACCCACAGAATCCGTTCCCGTTTCGACAGTTCTCCTACACACGTGAAGCCCTGAGTCGCTGGTTCGCCCGCGACAACTTCGGTGTTGGGATCGTGCAATCGGTCACCTTCAACAATCCAGTGCCGTCAGGTCGCGTCAACGACATCACGGCGACAATCGTCGGTGCGGACTATCCGAATGGGCGTGTCGTGAGCGCAAGCAGAGTTCGATGGGCGATCGTCAACGGCTGCCAAGAGGATGCTGCCGACCCCGGTATCGACTTCGAATGTGAGGATTATCCACGCTCGAGTCATCTCCGTCTCGCTCAGCCAATAGTCACCGCCGAGCCCGACACCACTCGACTTGCCGGAGACAATCGCTACGAGACTGCTGCTGCAATCGCAATGGCACCACATTGGGATGACGAGTTCGGTTGCATCGACGTGTCGGTCGTGAGTGGTGAGAACTTCCCCGATGGTCTCACCGCAGCCGCCTACGGGGACCGCATCGTTTTGGTGCGCCAGGACTCCATTCCGGCTGCAACCCAGCAAGCACTTGAGCACCTCATGGCCATCGAGGAGTGCGGCGGGGTGTCCATCAGGGTGATCGGCGGCACCGGCGTGATCTCGTCAAATGTGTTCGACGCGCTCGACGCCATGACCAACGGCGAGGTTGTTCGTTTCGCCGGTGCTGACCGTTACGAAACCGCTCTTGCCGTTGCCGGCGACGTATGTGAGTGCCCCAACATCATCCTTGCAACCGGCGAGAACTTCCCCGACGCCCTCGCAGCAGGTCCCTTGGCGATCTTTACGAACGGCGCGATCGTGCTGAACAAGGGTGAGTCGCTTCGCCCCGACGTCAAATCGTTCATCGCCAACGAAGACCCGGTGAAGGTCTGGATCGTAGGTGGCACAGGAGTTGTCCCAGCATCGGTCGAGGCCGAACTTCGCGACATGGGCCTGAGTGTTGCTCGTCTCGCAGGAAACAATCGCTTTAGCACTGCGGCGGCAATCGCCGACAGGTTGGCAGCAGATGTAGGTCTTGGATATTCCGCCGTTCTCGTCAACGGCAACGGGTTCGCTGATGCGTTGGCGGCCGGCCCCTTTGCGGCGCTCGACGCAGTCTACGGCTCGATCATGTTGGTGAACATCGACTCGATCCCGCCCGCAACAGCCGCCTGGCATGTCGCAAACTGTGACACGTTGGGGCGAGACACCACCAAAGACATCGATGTTGACTTCGAGGCAGGGCCCAATGGCGAGGTCAGCATCTTTGGCAACGTGTACGCGATTGGCGGGACGAGCGTCGTATCTGATGCGGTGCTCGAGGGAGCAGCTGCTACTGCGAAGTGCGGCAGTCCGTAGCTGCCGGACCTTGCCGGGTTGCCGCTCACCAGCCGGTTCCACTCGACAGCCACGCCGAACTCACCTCGAGTGTTGCCGTCGAGGCTTACGTCGACCAACCCGCTGCGAGGATACTCAGGGGGACATTGCCAACGGTGTCGGCAGCTTCAACGACGTCGATTTCAAGGGGGTCTACGCCGACACAGTGAGTTGGACGACGGAGACGAAGATCCCTGTGGGCACCAGTCCAACCATGTACTCCCCAGACGATGATCTGACCTGTGGCCAGATCATCACGTTCCTGTAGCGCCTCGCGGGAACCTCTGACCCATTCGTGATGGGTGTCAACCTCGTGACCACCATGCAGGGTCGATCCCGGCGCTGCAAAGATTTCTCGGGCAACGAGCCAAGCCGCTCCGGCCTCACACCCACCGACCTCAACTGTGAACCGGTCGTAGCCCTTGCGATGGTCGCTGCGCCTCGTCTTCGAGGCAAGCGAATACCTCCTCGCCGCGCGCATCGCCGATCAACACCCTTCTTGGCGCAACGCACTCGGGGTCGCGGTGGTTGCGTCTGCATCCAACCTGCGAACACTTCCCGGCTCGTTGCTCGTCACCGTGAAGACCCTCGCCTCAGACGAGAGCGGCTACCGGCAGGCGATCGGAGCGAGCGCAGTGCCGGCCATCGCCTGGCTGGGCGTGCCAGGTGGGATGGGGGTGTGCGAGGCATTCTTTGCGCGTCTTGCACCCCTCATCGGAGTCGATGTCGGGGTCGGGATCCTGCTCGGTGTCATTGACCGGGTCGCATCGCTCGGCTTCCGTGCCCTCGCTGGCCTCGGCCTTGTGGGGTCAGCGAAACTCAGCGAGCAAGTCCGACAACGCCCCGTCGTAGGGTCGCAGCGGGGATCCACCGATCGAGCGCCATGCGGCGTTGTCGAGGACGGAGTTGGCAGGGCGCAACGCAGGCCGAGGTGGCTGGAGATCGGCCGTGGCGATCGGTTCGATCCGGCCTGGGTCCGCACCGGTCTGGCGGGCGATCTCCTGCACGAACTCGAACCAGGTCACAGCTCCGGCGTTGGTCACGTGAAACAGGCCGGGGAGACGCTCGAGGGCCAGATCGGCTACGACAACTGCCAGATCCCGGGTGAACGTCGGCGACCCTCGTTGATCGTCGACGAACCGCACGGGGCCGGGACCCTTCAGCAGGCGCAGCGCGGTACGAACGACATTCGGGCCATGCGCGCCGGCCAGCCACGCCGTCCGAACGATCGTGCTGTGCTCCCCGGCGAGTTCTTCACCTCGAAGCTTGGAGCGTCCGTAGGCTGAACAGGGATTCGGGCGGTCATTCTCGGTGTATGGCCCGTCTTTTCGGCCGTCGAAGACGTAGTCGGTCGACAGGGTGACGAAATGGGCACCGATCTCGTCGGCAACAGCGGCCAATGCACCGACAGCCGACCCGTTCACCGTCGAGGCCGCTGCCTCACGGCTCTCGCAGCCGTCGACATCGGTATCGGCAGCCGTATTGACAATGATGGATGGTCGAATCGACGCGACCACGGCGGCGATGTCACCGGGCACCGACAGGTCGAGTTCCTGTCGACTGGTGGCCACCACCCTCACGCCGCGCCCTTCGAACTCCGACACCAGATCGGTGGCGAGCATCCCGCCTCGCCCGGTGACAAGGATCGTCATGAAGCCGCCTTGATCGGCTCCCACCAGGCGGCGTTGTCGCGGTACCACCCCACTGTCTTGTCGAGTGCGTCGTCGAAATCCGAGGGCCCGGTCCACCCAAGCGATCGGAGCTTCGACGTGTCGACCGAGTACCGCCGATCGTGGCCCAGTCGGTCCTCGACTACTTCGATGGCCGAGAGATCTCGCCCGGTGTGCTCGAGCAGACGAGCGGTGATCTGACGATTCGTGAACTCGTAGCCGGCCCCGACGTTGTAGATCTCGCCCGGGTCTCCGCTTCGCGCCACAAGATCGATCGCCGCACAGTTGTCGGCAACGGGGCACCAGTCGCGCACGTTTTCACCGTCGCCGTAGAGCGGCACCGTCCGGCCGGCCAGGAGGTTTGTGGTGAACAGTGGAATGAGCTTCTCAGGATGCTGATACGGCCCGAAGTTGTTCGTCGAGCGGGTGATCACCACCGGCAAGCCGTAGGTCGAGTGGTAGCTCAGGGCGATGAGGTCGCTCCCCGCCTTCGAGGCACTGTACGGCGACCGTGGGGCCAGCGGATCGGTCTCGACCGACGAGCCCGTCTCGACCGAGCCGTAGACCTCGTCGGTGCTGATGTGAACGAACCGCTCGACCTCGACGTGCTGGGCAACATCACACATCACGTTGGTCCCGCCACAGTTGGTGGCGACGAAAGCGTCGGGTCCAACGATTGACCGGTCGACGTGCGATTCTGCCGCAAAGTGGACGACGCGCCGACAGCCACGCATGGCCGTTTGGACGGCGTTGCGATCGGTGATGTCGCCGCATACGAACGTGACCCGTGGGTCGACGAGAAGATCGGACATCGTGCTGCGATGACCGGCGTAGGTCAGGGCGTCGAGGATGACGATCTCGTCATCGGACGAGGCAATCATGTGGCGCACGTAGTTGGATCCGATGAACCCGGCGCCACCGGTGACGAGAACACGCACGTCAGCTGCCCCCACCGGGGTGCCGGGGCCGGATCGAGACGGGCAGGTCGACACGCCTCGGATTGGCCTGGTCTCGACCGGAGAGCACCGGGTCGTTCACTCCCCAATCGACATCGATCTCAGGATCGTTCCACGCGACCCCGAGCTCGTCGTCGGGGTTGTAGTACCCGTCGACGAGATACGACACCGTTGCGTCGGTCAGCGCAGCAAAGCCGTGGCCAACCCCACGGGGGATGTAGATGCCGTCATGGCAGTGCGAGCCGTCGGGCTGTGCGCCCAGATCGGTGGTCCAGCTGCGACCCTCGGTCGGACTTCCCTCCCGCAAGTCGAAGAGTACGACACGAACTGTGCCGGTGGGCACGTACCAGTAGTCGGCCTGATGCAGGTGGAAGTGCAGGCCGACGATCGTTCCGGCGATCCGGTCGCCGCGGTTTGCCTGAACCATCGGCGCCGCATCGGGCAACCACTCCTCTCGGTAGGTCTCGACGAAGAGGCCTCGCGCATCACGATGCACGACCGGTTCGACCCGGAAGGCATCGGTGATCTGAGGAATCGGACGGACCGTGGCCATCACTCGACCTCCACGTGGCAGTTGTCGCCGATCATGACGCGAACGGCACGAGACCGAGCGTTGCCCCGCCGAATGATGGTGTCGCGCCCGATGAGCGAGTCGGTCAGCCGAGGGATGTCGGAGACGACAGCTCCGGGAAGCACAACGGTGTTGTCGACTTCACTGCGCTCGATCCGACAGTTTCGACCGATCGAGCTGTACGGACCGACGTGGGCATCCTCGACAACAGTGTCTTGGCCGATGATGGCAGGACCACGAACCGTCGAGTTCACGACCCGAGCCCCGGGCTCGATCACGACGCGTCCATCGACCGACGACGACGCGTCGACTGCGCCCTCGACCCGACGCTCGAGAGTGTCGAGCACCAGCCGATTGCACTCGAGCAGCGGATCCTTTTTCCCGGTGTCGATCCACCAACCGCTGAGGATCTCGTGGTGAACGACCCGACCACTGTCGAGCAGCGCCTGGATGGCGTCGGTGATCTCGAGTTCCCCTCGCTCGGACGGTTCGAGGTTCTCGATCGCCTCGTGAATCGACGCGTCGAAGAGGTACACACCGACGAGCGCAAGGTCGGACGGGGGATCGTCAGGCTTTTCGACGAGTCCGATCACACGCCCTTCGGTATCGAGGTCGGCGACGCCGAACGACGACGGATCGTTGACCTTGGCAAGGAGGATCTGGGCAGACGGTGCGCCAACCGGCGTTTCGTCACCGTGTGGTGACGGTGCCTGGCGTCGTGCGGCATCGAAGCGCTCGACGAACGAGGCAAGCCCCTGCTCGAGCATGTTGTCGCCGAGG
>Ga0255767_1002721_pt1 | contig 15218 bp, 8 predicted proteins | sample 071ome_24_FD_179967 | JGI IMG/M metagenome (GOLD analysis project Ga0255767, IMG submission 179967) | Coastal salt marsh microbial communities from the Groves Creek Marsh, Skidaway Island, Georgia - 071402CT metaG (version 2) | ecosystem: Environmental > Aquatic > Marine > Intertidal zone > Salt...
TGGCGTCTTCTTCGCCGATGGTAAACCCAACTTGTCGAACAATCGGTTGCGGTTTAGATGAAGACGGCATCGTTTCTCTCTGTCTCTCTCTCTCTCTCTCTCTTTCGTCCGCGGTATCCTAACTTTAATGAAACGCGGGTCGTCTGATTTTTTTTGTCGGGTTTTTCTTCCTTCAAAAGCTCTTTCGTGAGCGCTTCTCGCTTCATCGTGTTCAAAATCGCTTCTCTCACTCTTTTTTTTCGTCTCTCATCACAACACGCACACGCACTTAAAAACAACAAAAAAAGAGAGAGAGGAGATATTCAATCGCGGCACACACGGCATAAAAAAAGAAGAAGAAATAAACCGCCGGGGGACGATGAAAACGATGAAAACTCCCGCGAGATTTTCGTTCCTAGCGGTGATGCTCTTCAGCTTCATCTTCTCCTTTTCCTCTCCTCCCTTGTTTTATTCGTCGAAAACGCTGCCAGCAGTCGGAGTGATGAACAAAGTGGAAGCGTTTAAAGCGCAAGACTTCAAGACGTGCGAAACGTCGTCGTTTTGTAATCGACACCGAGACGCCGCGCCGAAAGCGTATTCGGTCGGGAAGTTGAACGGATCGGTATCGTCGCGAAGAGGAGAAGAAGAAGGTGATAACATTAACGATGAAGCGACGTTTGATGTGCTCTTAGATGGAGCGAAAACATCGGTGGAGATGAAACTGATTGCGTATGCAAACGGTGCGGTGAGACTTCGCTTCGACGACATCTTACACCCAAGATACGTACCGAAGGATGTTTTGTTGCCAGAGGAAACCGTCCAGGCGTTGCAGACGAAGTGGGTAGTAGAGAAGAACATGGAAAAGAACGCGGAGAGTGGAAAGACGGAAACGGTGTTGAGAATGGGAGCGAGAGAGATGAACGTTCGCGTTCGCGTCGAGCACGAAACGCCGCTCGCCGTAATCGTGGAACGGAACGGCATCGAAGTTATCTCGTTCAATCGAGAAGAGACGTTTGCGTTTGAGACTGTTGATGACGTGAGTGGTCGAGCGCGAGAAGGAGAAAATACGGTGGAAACGTTCAACTCGCACACAGATTCGAGACCATACGGAAACACCGCGCTTTCGTTCGACGTGTCGTTCACGAGCGCGACAGATGTGTACGGTTTACCGGAACGCGCGACGAGTTTGAGCTTGAAATCTACGATTAAACGACCGTCGTCGCAACAAGAGGTGGACGAAAAATTACACCACGAATCAGAGCCGTACAGAATGTATAATTTAGACGTTTTCGAATACGAATCGGATTCTCCTTTTGGATTGTACGGATCCATACCTATGTTACTCGCGCACGGCAGTAAAAATGTAAAAAGGGAAGGGAAGGATGACGGTAAGGCGAGGGAAACGATATCTTCTGGCATGTATTTCCATAATCCTACGGAAACCTACGTGGATATTGTTAAAGAGGAAAGTTCGTTGGATGAACGCACGTCGCATTGGATGGCAGAGTCCGGCGCGCTCGACTTGTTTTTGTTTCCAGGTCTGGATTTTGCGAGCGTTCATAAAATGTACGGAGATTTTCTTGGCACGACGGCGTTGCCGCCGTTATTTTCTCTCGGCTATCATCAGTGCCGCTGGAACTATCGCGATGAGCAAGATGTGGAGGAAGTCGACGCTGGATTCGACGACCACGACATACCATACGATGTTATTTGGCTCGACATTGAACACACGGACGGGAAACGGTACATGACGTGGGACAGCGCAAAATTCCCAACACCCGAACGCATGATTAACGATATTGCAGAAAAAGGGCGAAAAATGGTTGTCATCATAGACCCGCACGTGAAGAAAGATAGTAATTATCCCATCTTCACAGAAGCCGAGTCGAAACAGTATTACGTGAAAAAGAACGACAAGACGACGGACTTTGACGGCTGGTGCTGGCCTGGCTCTTCCATGTATTTGGACGTCACGAACCCGGACGTTCGTTCGTGGTGGGCGTCTAAATTTGCTTTGGACTCGTATAAAGGTTCGACGCCTGATTTGTACGTGTGGAACGACATGAACGAACCGTCCGTGTTTAACGGGCCAGAAATTACAATGCAAAAAGATTTAATCCATCACGGCGACGTCGAACACAGAGAAGTGCACAATATTTTCGGCATGTATTATCACATGGCGACGGCAGAAGGCATCGAAAAAAGGCAGAACGAACGTCCTTTTGTTTTATCGCGCGCATTTTTCGCGGGTACGCAAAGAATAGGTCCGATTTGGACCGGTGACAACGCCGCGGATTGGGAACATCTCAGAGTATCCATTCCGATGGTCTTGACGCTTGGTCTTACGGGATTACCGTTCTCGGGCGCAGATATTGGAGGTTTTTTCGGCAATCCTGATTCCGAGTTACTCGTGAGATGGTATCAACTCGGCGCATTTTATCCTTTCATGCGTGGACATGCGCACATTGACACGAAACGTCGCGAACCGTGGTTGTTTGGTGACGAAAATACAAATTTAATTCGCGAAGCCATACGAAACCGGTACCGATTGTTGCCTACGTTTTACTCACTCTTCGACGAAAATAGTCGTTTAGGCACACCAATCGTGCGCCCGTTATTTTACGCGTTCCCGGACGACCCAAGAGTCCTTCGCAAAGAGAATTGTTTCATGCTCGGGGACGTGTTGCTCGTGTACCCGGTCATGGAAGCGGGCGCTTCCCAAATTGAAATATATTTACCCGAAGGCGTTTGGTATGATGTGGATACGAACGAAAAGCACGTCGGTCCGAAAGCGTTCATGAAGAAAGTTACCATGCGCGATATTCCGCAGTTTCAAAGGGGGGGCAGCATTCTCATCACGAAGGAACGCGCGCGTCGGTCGACGAAGGCGCAAAGAAACGACCCAATCACAATTTCCATCGCCCCGGACGAGAAAGGCGAAGCGCGAGGCACGTATTACAACGACGACGGCATGTCGTTCGCGCACGCGTCACCTGGAGGATGTAATAGAAAAAAGCTGTGGTGGTCTCGCTATGCCCTCGCAACGAGCCCATTTGATTCGATTTCTTCAAAAGTTCCGCTATTTATCGACGAAACCGAAATAGAACGCGTGCGCGTATTAGGGGATGACAAGTCGAACGCCGGATGGAAACAAGCAAATTTGAACCCGCCTCGATCGCCGGAAAAGAATACCAGCACGGTGGCTTTTGAAAGCAACGGGGTCCTAAACATCAACGCGCCTTTTTCATCCATGCAAGACGTCTTTATCATCGGATTAGTGAAGTAAAAATTTATTATTATTAGCGCGTAATGATCTGTAGTTTTGTGTCAACTCACACGTACAAGTAGTTTTTCAAGTTCCCGTGTTCCCCACGCAATTGAAGAAGAATCTCGTTCGGTCATCTTCCCCGTCACAAAAAAACGAAAAGATGGATACGCGCGAAGAAGTAAAATTTTAGAGAGAGAGAGAGAGAGAAGAATATACTACCACAGATGATTACAGCGGCGGCGGGTGCAAACACATCGCGAGGAGGAGTTGCAGCTTCATCGTCATCTTTCGGGAGCACTTCATTCTTCTCGCTCGCCGCTGCTGCTGCTGCTCGCAAACACCGAAGCTACCGTCGTCAGAGAGGAAGAACGCAAAGATTAAATGTCTCTCACGAACAACAACACGACAAAAGCGACAGCGCTGAACAACAATCACCACCCTCCTCCTCCTCCAACTCCTCTTCGCTGACAAATCCAGGATCGTCCGCGAAAGACGCGTTTGGTGTTGATGATTTGGACGCACGTTTCCGCGAATCTAAGAGGAAATCGAAACCGAACATGCCCAATGAAGACATGGAAGAGGCTTTGCAGCAAATGCGCGGTTTGTTTATCCAATATCCAAAAGAAGGTAAAGTAGTAAACGAACTCGTCAAACAGTTGAAAAACTGTTCGCGCCGCGACATGAATAGGAACAATGACGCGATAAAAGAAGCACTAAAAGCACTGGAGGTACACAGCGAGAGTATCGTGGAGGAGAACGTGAGTTCGGGGACTTTGACAACTTGGGCGGTTCTACTCGAACAAGAGAGAAACTATAAACTCGCTCGCGAAAAATTCGCACTCGCGTGTGCGATGGACTCGAAGAATTTTGCTGCGCCGCACGCGTGGGGTATGATGGAACAAAGAAGAGGGAATTTTGACAAAGCGAGGAAGTTGCTTACGAAATCTTTGGAAATAGCGCCGAGGTCTACAACGTACAACGCACTGGCAAACTTGGAAAATCGAGTAGGAGACAAAAAACAGGCGAGAAAGTATTACGAGAAATCCATCGAGAAGCATTCTGGGCAAAATGGCAAGTCTTCGAGTTCGGGGTACACGCAATTTGCGCTGTTTGAAACTTCTTGCGGAAATTTTGACAAAGCAGAGGAGCTGTTCGAGCGAGGATGGGCACTTCTTGAATCGTCGAAATCGTCGTCCTCCTCGTCTGAATCGGTATATTTATTGACGAGTTGGGCTGACTTGTTGAGTAAGCGCATGTTGATGCAGCAAAATCAAAGTAAGTTTGAGGTTGATGGTGTCGTGAATGGCAGAAATAGTAGCAGTAAGATTAGCAATAGTGATAGTAGCGATCATATTAGAAAGGTATTCGAAGAGAGCGTTTGTGAAAAATTTAGATTGGCAGCAAAATTGAATCCAGGCAGAGCAGAAACGTATACGTCCTGGAGTTTGAGCGAAAGAGCGTTTGCGAGTAAATTTAATTCCTATGACAATACTAAGCGCTCGGTGACATCGCGCGAGCACGATGTCATAACGGAGGGCATCAGGAGATGTCCTGGAGAGTCAAAACTTTATTTAGCCGAGGCGATGTATTTGCGCAGGGAAAATAGAACTGAAGAAGCGTTGGAGAAACTCGAAGCTCTCAGTAAAAGATCGTTTGGAAATGCCTTAGACGCTGGAATGTTTGACCCGCACGTTTGGCACGCTTTAGGAATGTGCAAGAGCGATTTGTTCGATTTCGAAGGAGCTGTTGAAGCTTTCGAGCGCGGATCTCGCGCTCGGAAAGACGGAATTTTAAATTTACCGTGCATCACCGCTGAGGCGCACGCTGAGTTTATCAACGGCAACGTTGGGCGTGCACGACAGTTATTTATTCTAGGACGCGACGAGTGCATGCAGCAAAAGAGAGTTCCACCGAGCGCCCGAGCGACTCGTCGAGAGCGGTCTACGCACAATAGATTATGGGCGCTACTCGAGAAGAGAGCTGGAACGGAAGACGCGACTCGAGCATTATTTGCAGCCGCGGTGAAAGAAGACAGATCTGATGCAACCGCGTGGATGCAGTGGGGACAATGGGAAAAGCGCGTGCAAGGTCCCGAAATTGCGCGAGATATGTTTAGAAATGGATTAAAGGGCGGGACGACACGTTTATCTGGATTCCTCTATCAAGCGTGGGCACTTCTCGAGCAAGAATGTGGCAACGATGACGTCGCAAGAGAATTGTTTTCCGACGGGTGCAAGGCGTGCAGTAACTTTGCCGAACTCTGGCACGGATACGCTGCTTTTGAGGCAAACTGTGGGAACTATTCTCGTGCTCTTGAAATTGTTGCAGAAGCTGAATTTAACGGCGTCCGTGCGCACGAACCTCTCATGCAACTTGCAGCTGATTTATTACGATTAAGCGGCGATATCGAAGGCGCAAACCAACGAGTCCGTGAGCTCGATGATATGTTCAACGCAAACAGAGACCTCGAAAATCCAGGGAGGGAGGTTATTTTATAATCGATCGTGGGCCGTGACATTTTAGGATTTTTTTCGAGTATTACTGTTTTTAGCAGCGAAATCATATTTCTCATGTGTGTACTAATATTCTTTTTATCGTGATCGTAAGTTTGTCGGTATTCCATCCGAATCCCATTCGGCGAGCGGTTTTCGCGAACTACCAAGCGGTCCCACGGTGGCTTCGATGTCTTCCTTAACACCGAATTCTTCGATGATCTCTCGAATTTCATAACTCAAAACCGTCTTGTTTTTGCTCGCGAGAACGCGTCTCGCGAGTTCCTCGATAGCCGGTCTCTGTCTTTTCACAAACTCCATGGCTTCATTTCGACTTTCTCGCATAATTTCTCGAATTTCAAATTCAGCCTTCGAGTACATGTCTTTGTCGACGTTGGAAAGGAGATAACCTCTTCTCTTATCTTTCAAGAAGGTTGACAATTCAAGCACATCGTAATTGATCGAAAGCGCAAAGTACGAATCTTTCACATCCGACATACCAGATTCGTGCACCATGCTAATTGCAAGTTCACGAGCTCGCACATCGTACGCTGCCGAAGCTTTCGAATTTTTATCAAACCCGTAGTACAATTCCTCGAAGCAACCGGCAGAATATGCAACTCGCATTAATCGGCGATGAAAGGATTTGGTAAAAATTTTCGTTCGATCGTTGTCCGGCTCTGAGAGCAAACAAACTTGACCGGTGACGTTTGACTCGCGCGCCAAAACTGTAACGAAAGATACTCTCGCAATGTCCGGCACGTGCATTTCATAGGCGATAGCCGCCGCAGAGTGAATCAAAGCTAAACGCTTCTCGTTTTCAGGACCGATGGTGAATGGCAACACCTTCCCCATGATTTCTATATCCAAGGCGGTTCTAAAATCGGCATTCGTGAGTGCATCTCGATTGTCCTTCGCCGCTTGCAAGCACGCCATATTCACGACTTGAGCGAGCTGTGCACCCGAAAATCCATCCATTTCTTCCGATAACGTGACCCAGTCGATTTCCTCCGCCAAGTTTTTATCTCTACAGTGAACTTGTAAAATTGCCATTCTTCCTTTAAACTCTGGTAAAGAAACAACAACTTTACGATCGAATCTACCAGCTCTGACTAGCGCAGAATCTAAAACGTCCGCTCTGTTTGTGGCAGCAATAACAACAACTTGCGTATCTGTGGCAAAACCATCGAGTTCGACTAACATTTGATTCAACGTTTGATCGCGCTCGTCGTTCCCTGAACCGCCTCCACCACGAGGTCTTCCAACCGCATCGAGCTCATCAATGAAAATGATCGACGGCGCTTGTCTCTTAGCTTGAGCAAACAAATCTCTCACGCGAGCAGCCCCTACACCGACGAACATCTCTACAAATTCGGAAGCCGTGATGGAAAAAAATGTGGCACCAGCTTCACCGGCGACAGCACGAGCGAGAAGCGTCTTGCCGCATCCCGGAGGACCGGTTAATAAGACGCCCTTTGGCGTTCTTGCTCCCGACGCTTTAAATTTTTCAGGCTTCAAAAAGAAATCAACGACTTCAGCCAATTCAATCTTGGCTTGCTCAATACCGGCAACGTCTTCGAAGAGAACTACTTTGCTTTCGTGATCGCGCATGGCCATCTTGGAATTCAGTCTCCCTTTCTTCATCTTTCGTTTGGAATCTTTGCCCTCTTCTTCTTTACCGATATCTTCTTTTTTCTTCTTCTTTTCCTCTTTGGTATCTTTCTTCTCCGCTAATGCTTCCTCTTGCCCTTGCTTTTTTCGCGCTTGTACAACTTTGGCGCCTAGAGCTAAAAATGCGTTTGCTTTTGGATCGAAAATTGCAGCTTCGCCTTCGTTTTCTTGCGCTTTTTTACTCAACTTTCGCATTTGCTTTTCTTTCTTCATTTCCGCTTCTTGTATCAAACCCGCTTGGCGGTTTTGATATTCTTTTTGCAATTCCTTATACCGTTTGGCGTCTTTCCCTTCTTTATCTTTTAAGCCAATCATGGCGTCTTTGATGCGAATGAGCATCGCATCTTCTTTTTCCATGGCGGCACGCTCTTCGTTTTGACGATCAATCTCTAGCAATCTCTGTCGATCGTCCCAATCTTCTTGGAAACGCGTCATGTAGAAAACGCCGCCCCAGATGCAAAAGATCAAAAGGGCAGGAACAAAGTAATTACTCGCGAAGCCCGTTTTTGCTTCCACTGAGCTTCCGTTCGGAAGCACAGTCTCTAAAGAAAACGTGCTCTCCTCTTTCAAAGGCATTGGATTAATCTCGAGCATTCTGAAAAGGTCTCGAAGTTCTCGACTGTCTAGCGTCGGCACCTGACACACCGCGAGTCTACCGTCCGGGTATACCGCATAATATCTCGCTATCTGACCGATTACGTCTACGTATACCTCGTCAATTCTTTCTTCGATCAAATCTAAGCAAAACTTAGGGTACGCAATTGATTGTCTGTGCTTTTGAAGCTTTGCGCGTCCCATTTGCGTAAACTGCAAGTCCTCGATAGAGAGCTTCTTTTGGTTCCGCAAATACGGATTCGAGGACGCGTCCCCGGGAATGTACGAGGACTGCGGTAAATACCGCGGCATTTTCGCGTTTTGACCCCAAGAGCCTACTTGCAAGTGCCCGCGATCCGATCGCGCTCTCCAATATTCGTATGCTTTTTTCTTTTGCCTTCTAAACCATTGAACGCCCCCGAACGAAGGATCGGTCAAAATCGTTTCTCCTTTCGTACTTCTCTTCTTCGGCGACGTCGAAGAGGAAGAAGAAGACGTTTTCTTTTTCCCACTCGCTCTCGTCGCGCTTTCTCCCGCCGAAGAAGAAGATGAAGAAGAAGAAAAAGAAGAAGAGGTGGACTTTTTCTTCTGTTTCTTATCCCCCGAGGACGAAAGCAGTGATCCCTTTTCTTTCGTCGCGGATGATGATGTCGACGTCTCTTTCGAGGCATCGTCGTCTCCTTTACCGCCAAACAACGCTTTCACAATTACTCGTGCGCGTCCTCTGCGTCCGTTCCTCTTCGATGACGTTGAATTCGAAGAAGAAGGAGAAGAAGAAGAGCGTAAACGGGAAATCGAGGAGGATTCACCACCGCAGCCGTCACGAAAGAAGCTACTCCTCCTTTTTGCAGCAACTTCACGCTTCGAAGAAGTCGCTCCTCCTCCTCCTCCTCCTCGGAGTGGAAGCGCAGGCACGCCGCCTAAGAGCATCGGGGACGACGCCACGATTGGCGGTTGCATGACGCGCGCGTGCTATCACTACTGCTCCGTGTGTGTGACGGATAAAGCGCGCGTTTTCTTTTGAAAAGCAGGAGCGCGTCGTTCGTTGTTCGATTTTGCTCTTCTTAAAAAAAAGGGGTCTCCGGTCTCGACGCTCATCAGAAACAGGGTTAATTTATATATAAGCGTGTGTTTCGAGACGAAAATAAAAGGGAGAGAGGAGGATCTCTCCCATGTGATATTTATACGCAGCACACGAAGAGAAAAAAATAACACACACGTCTCTCTGACGCGTGTACGCACCTCTTCACAGAAAAATACTCGCTTCTGTTGATATCGGGAAAAGGAAAGAATACGATACGCGATGGCATCAACATCAGCATCGATGTCGTCGACGTCGACTTTCGTCTCGTCTAAGAATACTTCGATGACGATGAGAAAAGGAAAGCGCGCGCAAACAAGGTCAATCTTCTCACAACCTCCCCCGACGAGAGTCGTTTCGGATAAAGACGAAGATTACACCAACAGTATTACGATGCGTGATGATGATGATGCTCGTCCTTTGATGAGTGAAGATGAGGATAAAAACGAAAGAGATAGCAGCGCGTCGTCATCATCATCTTCTACTACTACTAATGTCTCTTCTGTGTTGACGAGAAGAGTTGCGGCGAGCGTGTGTGCAGCGAGCGTGTCCGTTTCCATGATGTTTGGAGGAGGCTTTCTCGGAGGAGATATCAACAACAACGCGGCGTACGCGGCGCCGATAAATTTCCTCCCTCCAGATTTGGAGAAGCGGAGAGAAGCTGAAGAAGCGGCGTCGTATGCGCGAATTCGCAAATTGGAGCAAGAAATTATCGCGGAAGAGAATCGGATAAGAGCGGGCGAAATGAAAAAAGTTACGGCGGTAAACGACGAGTTGGCGCGAGTGCGAGAACAAGAGATGAAAAAGGTGGACATCTTGAACGCCGAAGCTGACTCGTTCAAGGCGCAGCAAGAAAGAATCGAGGCGAATTCGAGAGATGCGGTCGCGAGAGGTGAAGCTTTGTGCGTCACGCCATCTGGAGTAGACATCGTTGGGATTACGGAGCTTTTAGCGCTCATCGGCGCCACGGCTTCGGGGATTCGGGCGAGACAACAAAAGATTGTCGTGGACGAGTTGAACGAAAAGTTGAGAGCAATCAACCAGTCTTTGACTACGAGAAGCAAACGCAATCCAGCAGGAATGAGCGCGTCGTTAGGATACACCGGAGTGCAAATGGCTGGTACACCCGTGGACTCGCCGATGTCGGCTTCGGTGTCAGAACTGGCCGCGGGTTCCACGAAGAACAACGGCGATGATGCGAGCAAGGAAGGCAAGAAGACAGATTTTGCCGTCGGACCGGACGATTCTGCAGATGATATTGAATACGACGAAACGAGAGTGAACTTGAAGAAAGGAAGACAACTTTTGAGAGAAAAAAGTTACCGAGAAGCAATATCGTCGTTTGAAAAAGCCTTGGCGCTTTCAAGAATGAACGGCGATCAAATCAAAATGCGACGCGCCATCCGAGGTCTTGGCGCCACGAAGAAAGCAATGGGCGAGTTCCAAGAGGCGATTAAATACATGGAAGAAGTTCTCGATATTTCCAAAGCGATTAAAGATTACACGGGCGACATGGACGCCGTCGGATCTATCGCAGATATGTACACCGAGCTCGGCGATTTGGAAAAAGCCGGCGAGTATTACGACATGTATCTGAGTAAGATCAACGACGCGAGCGTGGATTACGACGACTAAGAAATCAGAACTTTGTACACATACGGCCACGCCGACGAGGTCGACGACGGCGCGGACCTTCTTTTTTTATTGTCACGCTAACTATTGTTACGTTTATCATCACGAACGCACACACAATATCTTTTCATTTTTTCGTGGTGCCCACCCACCACTGCCCACGTGGCGTGAGAGAGGCAGCTTTTTTTTCGTTTGTCGGTTTGTGTGGGCGCCGGGCGTGTACGTTTTACGTACACAAAAATGAAATCTTAGACGTCACTATTTTCCAATCAACTCTCTCCCGGGCTTATCGTCGTGCGCAATAGCCCACGACCAAGCAGACCACTCTTACTCTCTTCTTCGAGCAGTAAATAAACAGAGAAACTAAAACAAGCGAACTATGGCTTCCGATGGCTGTCAACCCATGGAGCGCTTCTCCAAGAAGAACGGATATACCGCTTCGAGTTCCGAGGGGTCGGCGCAGAAATCTTGGGCATCCTGTCCGAGCTCTATGCGACAACAACAAACGTATCCAGGAACGCACCAATACTCTTCCGGAGGAGGATACGGTAGCAGTCACAGTACCGGTGGATATTCCGTTTCCGGATACGTGAATGGGTACAATCCAACCTTACCGGCATATCCTCCAACCCGAGCACAAATCGAGCAGATGCAAAAAAATGGACAACAGTTCATGCCGCCTCCGGGGCAGCAGTTTTATCAAGGAGGGAGAAAACCAACTGCCGTGTGGGACGGGCCAGCGCCTGCCGGAGATCCGAATAAACCGAAACCAGGAACGCCATATTACTTGAAAACGCCAGAAGAATCCAAATTTGATCCGAGCTTGGAGCAAGAATCCGTGGCGCTCGGCGGAGGCGCGAAAGGATATCGATTGCCCATGTTTGGATGCGTTCCGAAAAATGCGAGCAAATGTTTGACGTACGAGTGCGTGAGACACATCAGGTGCGGATCATCCAAAGAAAACGAAGACTTAGAGTTGGCGAAGAGTGCGATTGCATCGTCGTCGAGACCGCGCGAATCTTTGTTCGTATCCGCGGTGTTAGCGTGCGAAGAGTGGGGGAAAGTTGAAGAAAGTTGCGACGCCGTGTTGTCTAAACTCGGTCTCGAATCGCTCGATTTGTTCTCCATCGAGTGGCCCATGCAAGTGGACGATTCTGTGACTCTCGAAGATGCGTGGAAGCAAATGGAAGCGCTCGTGTCAAAAGGCAAAGTAAAATCTCTCGGCGTGTGTAATTTTTCAGTCTTGGCAGTTGAAAATCTCGTAAAAGTGTGCGAAATCAAACCGGTAGTTAACGAAGTCGAGTTGCACCCGATGCTTTCGCAGAGAAAGCTCGTCGGTGTGTGCCGTAGATGGGGATTAGCGTTACTCGCCCGAGGGTCTATTTGTGCCGGCGTGAAAGAAGTGAGAGAACACCAGCGCTTACTCGACGCCTCCTCTGCCGCTGACGAAAGCGACCCGAAAGATATCAACTCCATTTTGACCAGATGGTCGATTCAAAGAGGCGTTGCCGTCGTTTTGGACGAAGCGATGGAAGATTCTGAAGTCAGGGCGTGTTGTGAAGCGGCCAAGTTTCGCTTGAACAACGCGCAAAAAGTGTGCATCGATTCAATGGAGCCAATCGCAAAGTTACAAGGCAAACATAGATTCATGAAAGGACCCCAAGGCTTTCAGTTCGACGATCCGTTCTTAGGAGGGTTAGCGCGACCTGGACTCGATGTTAATCCGCTTTAAAAAGTAGAACTACTATATTCATTGTTATTAGTGTAATGTAATTCAAACAGCATACTACTATATCGTACCAGTACATTTTATATATTCTCAAAATTCAATGCGCTACTATGTGGTATATTCGGCATTAATCTTCACGTAGTCGTAAGATAAATCGCAACCCCACGCTTGTCCATAGCCGCTTCCATTTCCAACTTCAATGTCAACAACGACGGTACCGTGCTTCGACGTGGTTTCTTTCAAGTACGTCGACGCTTTCTTTTCGTCAAAGTCTACCGGTTGCCCGTCCTTCATGAGCGTGATGCCTCCCATTGCTATGTTCAAATGGTTTTGATTCAACGCAGACTTTGTCTTCGCGTAGCCAGCCGCGCAGGCAATTCTTCCCCAGTTCGGGTCGTGGCCAAATATAGCCGCTTTCAAAAGAGAGGAGCAAATTACACTTCTCGCAATAGTGCGTGCGTCCTCGTCGTCTTCTGCACCTTTTACATTCGTTTCAAAAAGGCACGTGGCGCCTTCCCCGTCCCACGCGATGGCTTTGGCCAAACCCAAGTTGATAGCGTTGAGCGCTTCCTCAACCTGTTTCGCCTCTGGGGAATTTTCATCCGTTATTTGCTTCATGCCACTTTTACCAGAGGCAAAACAAACGAGTGAATCGTTTGTAGATGTATCGCCGTCGACAGAAATCTGGTTGAAACTTTTTGTCCCCACTCGCTTGACCATTTTCGTCCAAACATCTGGCGCAACGTTGGCGTCCGAGGTGACCACCGCGAGCATTGTGCCCATGTTGGGGTGAATCATCCCGCTTCCTTTCGATATGCCTCCAAATTTTACTTTTGTTCCGTTGATGTCAACTTCAATGGCGAGCGTTTTGCGAACAATATCTGTCGTGCAGATGGATGTAGCGGCCGCCATAGACGCCGCGTCGGATCGCTCGAGATGTTCGCCCAACGCTTGAATCGCGGGGACGAATTTATCCATTTTAATTCTGCGACCTATAACGCCAGTCGACATGAGCAAAACATCCGAGGGATCAACTCCAGTGACGTCAGAGACTGCTTTCGCGCACGTCATGGCATCCTCGTAGCCAAGCACGCCCGTTGCCGCGTTCGCTTGTCCCGCATTAATCAAAATTGCTCTCGAAGTCGATTTCGCCTCCAACTGTTTTTTACAAAATTGCACCGGCGCCGCACACACGGCATTCAGCGTGAACACTCCAGCGCACGAGCACGATTCGTCGGCAACGATCAAAGCACAATCTGCTCGCGTGCCTGATTTTCTCAAACCAGCTTTGTAGGCTGAAACTTGAAACCCTTCCGGCGCCGTGACGCCGGCGTTTGGGATGACTTTCCACGGACCGCTCGGTAAAAGTTGCTTCTCAATCGGAGCGTGCGCGAGCTCAAAATCAGGCGATGAATAATCCGGTTTGGTCGTTGACGCCGCACATACCGTCGTAAACGTTGCACATCGTCGGCCAACGACGCCGTTGTTGCTTAAACGAAAGGAACGCGCGGTAGTGCTTCTTGGCGCAAGGCGACTTTTTTCAACTGTCACCTTCTTCTTGTTCGTCTTCACCATCCACGAAGACGAAAACGAAGGACAAACAGAAGTCGAGGTGCTGCGGATCATAACGATTGCACTTAATAACCTTTCTTGGAAAGGTACTCTACGATTGGTTTGAACGTGAAATCAACGCTTTCGTTCCAAAAACGTTTCGCTTTTGCCTTTGCAAATTTACCAAAAACAAAACCTTCGTCGTCGTCGTCGTTTTCTTCTTGATTAGCAGAAGGGTTTGAAGACGATGAGGAAGTAAACTTTTTGAAAGACCGAGGAGCAGGTGGTGGTGGACTTAAAAATGAATCCGATAACTCCGAAGTCGATCGCCAAAGCGTTCTTTGCGTCTGAACGCACGCGACGGAGCCGCCTACGAAGCCAATGAAACTCCACAAAAAGCGTTCGCTTCGCGCGATCGTCATTCTGAAGAAGAAGAAGAAGAAGAAGAAGAAGAGGAGAAGAGGAAGGAGAGGGGAGGTGTTGGGGTGAAAAAAACAAACGAGTAAGTAATAAGCAGCATCACGGGGACGGGGATGAAAAAATAATTAGGGGACGGACGACTTTTACTTTCGCTTATGAGTGCAAGGAAGGGGTGGGTCATTTCTCTCTGCTTTACATGAGGACAAAAAAAAACTAATACTCTTCGGCGGCCGCGAACGGGTTCTCGATTTCTTTCAATCCATCTAACGGCGAGACGACCATAACGCTCGTCCCTCTTGTCACAATCAATCCTAATTTTCTCGTCTCGTCCGTTATTCTCAACGGGTCGTCCACGTCTCGCAAATACTCTTTCGTTTCGTCTAGAACGAGATTCAAGAGCTGATCGAATCCTTTTAAAATGCCTTCTACTTCTCTCCCTCCGGAAAGCTTCACTCGCACGCCTTTGTCGATGTATTTTCCTAAATCCAAAACCGTTTGTTTATGTTGCGGGGTCTGTTGTTGTTTCTGTTGTTGTTGTTGTTGTTGTTGTTGTTGTTGTTGTTGCTCACCGCCACCTCCCCCAGTGGACGCCATTTTTTGTTCTCTCTCTCTCTGTTTTCTTTGTGTTAGTGTGTGTTCACTATGAGGAAAGGAAGCCATCGACACTGGGAACACAAAAAAAGAGCGCGTGACCTTTTTTATCTTCTAATATAAGATGGTAGACACGACGCCTTCCGTGATGTCCGCTCTGGTCATCGACTGTCGATCAGACACGGTCACGAAACCGAATAAAGAAATGCG
>Ga0255767_1002739_pt1 | contig 15163 bp, 11 predicted proteins | sample 071ome_24_FD_179967 | JGI IMG/M metagenome (GOLD analysis project Ga0255767, IMG submission 179967) | Coastal salt marsh microbial communities from the Groves Creek Marsh, Skidaway Island, Georgia - 071402CT metaG (version 2) | ecosystem: Environmental > Aquatic > Marine > Intertidal zone > Salt...
GGGGTTGGTGTCGGTAATGCGGTCATCACTGTGGATGACACGGCCGATCTTGACGCCGCGGCAGAGAAAATTCGCCTGTCGAAAACCCTGGATCTGGCGGCGTCCTGCTCATCGGATAACTCGGTGGTGCTCCTCGATGGCATCTATGAACCCATGCTGGAGAAGCTGAAAGCACAGGGTGGTTATCTCTGTAACGAGGAAGAAAAAGCCGCGCTTCGCCACACGCTCTGGGATGAGGAGCTCCATCTGAATACCGCCATCGTGGCGCAACCGCCGGAAAAGATCGCCCAGATGGCGGGGATTTCGATCCCGGAGGAGACGAAGTTCTTCATCGTGCCCGAAGATGGCTGGGGGCCCGAGCATCCCTTTTCGGGTGAAAAACTGTCGGTCATCATGGCGCTATACCGCGCGCGGGATATCGATCACGCCATCGAGCTTACGCAGAACATTCAGGCCTATCAGGGCCAGGGACACAGCTGCGGCATTTACTCAAGCAGCGACGAGAACATCATGAAGCTGGCCGAGAACACCTACACATCCCGCGTGATGGTGAACCAGCCCCAGGCAGCCTCCAACAGCGGTAACGTCTGGAACGGTATGCGGCAGACCTTCTCTCTCGGCTGCGGTTCGTGGGGCGGTAATGGCACCAACAACAACATTTCCTGGCGCGATCTCATCAACGAAACCTGGGTCTCGATGCCGCTGGCTGAAAATAAGGTGATCCCCTCGGACGACGAGCTGTTTGGTGACGTCATCGCTAAACTGGGATAAAAGCAGGGCCTAATTCGTATTCCCCGGGGGTGGCTAGTTAGGCATTTTCGGGGCTCGTCCACGGCATGCGGGCGCCGCGGGTTACGGTGAATCACCGCATCAATTGAGAGGAGGCTTACTGTGAGTCGAATCAGCTTTGTACCCACCACCGAATGGAGTGAGCAGCTCCGTAACTTTGTCGCTGCTGACAGCGCGACCGAGCTGGAGCTTGGCATCACGCGCATGCTGGCCCACGCGCCCGAACTGGCGATGGGGCCAATCAGCTTCGGTGCCGCAATGAAAACCCACCGGACACTGCCCGAGCGCCTGATTGAGCTGCTTCGGCTCCGTGTCGCCTTCCATAATCAGTGTCGCAGTTGTATGGCGATACGGTACAAATCAGCGAGGGCTGAGATCAGTGAGGCAGATGTTTGCAGCCTCGAGACACCGCAGGCTGCCGAGTCGTTGGACGATCGAGAACGCCTTGCAATCGAGCTGGGCGATCGCTTCGCGTGCGATCACCTGTCGATCGACGATGCCTTTTTTACCGAGCTACAAACGCTGTTTTCCGAGGCAGAGGTCATGGAGTTACTCATGCACTGCGCCCTCTATGTGGGTGTCGGTCGGCTGGCAGCGGTTTTGGATATGACCGAGGATCTCCCCAGCGGGTTTGACACACCCTTCGACCAAAGCCACAACGTCACCCCCACCTCCGGTGAACCCATAGTCGTCCGGTAGTGCTAACTGTGGGGGGTACTACAGCGCATCAATCCTGTCTTCATCGAGACAACAGCCGCGATGCGCCGCTCGGGCTGGGTGCTTCAATCTGCCGATCACTCTGGGCTGGCGCACTGGCTGTCTTATGGTGCTCGGCCGCCAGCGCCGTCGAGCCCCATCGAGGCTGGCCACTTCCCGGCGCTGCGGAGGGCGGCGGCCACTTCAGCGAGGCAAACCAAATTACGCCCGCCAACGTGCGCAACCTCAAGGTGGCCTGGACACACCGCTCCGGGGATTTTCGGGAGGGCGACAATTTCATTGGTGGGCTCTCCGGTGAGGCGCCGCTCCAGTCCTCCTGGCAAGCAACGCCTATTCTCGTTGAGGACCACCTTTATCTCTGCACGCCTTTTAACCGGATTCTGGCCATTCACGCCGAAACCGGAGCCGAGCGCTGGTCCTATGCCCCAGACGTCGATCTGGAGAGCTTCCCCATGCCGCGCTGCCGGGGCGTGACCCAGTGGACTGATCAGCGCATCCCACCGACTTCGCCCTGCCATCGCGTGATCATTGCACCGCTCATGGACGCGCGGGTCGTTGGGCTCGATGCGGTGACCGGTCAGACCTGCCCGTTTGGTGATGTGGCGGAGCTCGATCTCAGTAAAGGCCTTGGCCCTTACGACGCCGGGTTTTACATGCTCAACACCCCGCCTGCGATTACCGGCAACACGCTGATCACGGGAGGATCTATTGCCGACAACATCACCACCGCTGTACCCAGTGGTGTCGTGCGCGCCTACGACCTGACGACAGGCAGCCTCTTGTGGGCCTGGGAGCCGGTACTCTCAATCGATCGATCAAACAGTAACGTGGCAAGCGAGGGCACAGACTCATCCGCGACGGCAGCCATCACCGCAGACCTGCGTTATCAGCAGGGCACCACCAATTCCTGGTCCTATCTCTCGGTCGACCCTGAGCTGGATTTGGTTTACGTCCCCACGGGCAATACCTCGCCGGACTACTATGGCGGGCATCGCGGCGATCTTGATCACTACTCGAGCTCCGTGGTGGCCTTATCGATCTCGACGGGCGAAGTGGTGTGGCACTTCCAGACCGTGCATCACGATATCTGGGATTTTGATGTTCCCTCCCAGCCAACGCTGTTTGAGACGGAGATTGACGGCCACGCGGTCAAAGGCCTGGCCCAGACCACCAAGCAAGGGTATGTGTTTCTGCTGGATCGGGTCACAGGGGAACCGCTCTTCCCGGTAGAGGAGGTGCCGATGCCCCAGGGGACGGTACCCGGCGACTACACGGCGCCCACCCAGCCGGTACCGACCAAGCCCCGCTCTTTGTTTGATTTGCCCGGTGAAAAAGATTTCATCTGGGGGCTGCTCCCCTGGGACAAGTGGGCCTGCAAGGACACTCTTAAAGATTTGCGATTCGAGGGCCCCTTCACGCCACCTGCGCTTGAGGGCGCATTGCACATGCCGAGCGCCTTTGGCGGGCAGAACTGGGGCGGGCCTGCGATCGATCCTGTTCGCCAAAAGCTGGTGGTCAACACCCTCCACATGGGCACCGTGGTGCAGCTGATTCCCCGGGATGAATGTGAAGGTGAGGGACCAAAACCCGTCGCCGACGGCCCGTTCTTGCTGGAGCCTTCCGAGGGTACACCCTACTGCAATCGCCGCTGGCTGGGCTTTGTCTCGCCATCGGGCGTTCCCTGCACGCCGCCACCTTGGGGGACGCTTGCTGGTATCGACCTGAAGACCGGTAACGTCGACTGGCAGGTGCCACTCGGTACCACGCGGGATATGGCGCCCTGGCCATTCTGGTACATCAAAGGGTCGCCGAATTTGGGCGGCCCGGTGAGCACGGCCAGTGGCCTCACGTTCATTGGTGCGACCACCGATTATTTCCTGCGAGCCTTTGGTACGGATACCGGGGAGGAGCTCTGGAAAGGGCGACTGCCGACCTCGGGACATGGCCTGCCCATCACCTATCAGCTCAGCGAAAGCGGCAAGCAGTACGTGGTGATCGCCGCAGGCGGGCACGCCGCGATAGGCACCCCACCTGGCGACTATCTGGTCGCTTTCACGCTACCCGACGAATCTTGAGGGGAACAGCATGAATGCTCCCATTACCACGACACCTGCCGGCGATCTGCTTGCGAACATTCACGAGCTCGAGTGGCTGGATGTGGGGGGCGGCACCCAGTTCAAAATCCTCCGGATCTGCGAAAAAACCGGCCAGTGGGCGCTCTATGTGCACATGGAGCCCGGGGCACGATTTCAGGCGCATCGCCATGAGGGCACCGGACAGTTTTTTATTCTGAGTGGCGAGCTGATTTACGACGTGGGTACCGCCCCCGCAGGGACCTATGGCTTCGAGCCGGTGTTCGCCGAGCATAGCGACGCGCACTGCGTCGTGGAAACCGAGATGCTTTTTCTGGGTGAGGGCGCTGTCACCTATTTCACGCCCGAGGGCGACGTCGACTATGTATTCAATGCAATGACGCTGAAGGCCGCTCAGGAAGGGGCAACACAGATAGATCTCTGCCCTGACTGAAGGCTATTTAAAAAAAACGATCAACCGATAGCCCGATCCACATCCTCTTTAGTGATGCGCCCTTCCGGCCCCGATCCCTCTATTTGCTCTGGGTCAATGCCCGCTCTCTCTAACTTGCGACGCAAAGCGGGCGCAATGCGCGTAGCCGGAGCGCGATCATTCTTGGCAATATGGATCTCAGGGGCTGCAGATACTGTCTCTTCCTCGGAGACAGCATCCGCGTCACTGCTCTGTGCGGCGATAAACGCCTCAATCGCTTCGTCCGTCACAACTTCAGATGCAATAACGCCAATCAAATAACCCACCGGCAGTTCTTCACCCACTTCGGCTAGGATTCGCACCAACGTGCCGGAACTTCGCGCCTCAAAACTGTTCACAATTTTATCTGTTTCGATGTCGACGATTTCCTCGCCGGCCTTCACGGTGTCTCCCTCATCTTTATGCCAGGCGACGATCGTGCCTTGAGTCATTTCAATACCCCACTTGGGAATCGTCACCGCATCCAAGCTCTTACTCATCGCGGGTACTCCTTGCGAGGTCCGCCTTCGGGGGTAACGAAAATACCATCAGGGCATTACCGGGCATGCGCGCGCCGAACTGGTATCCCGAATTCACGATGACATGCCCCTTGTACAGAACCGGGCCATCTGACTCGATGGAGCCGCCCAGCGCCATCTCGCCAGACACCGACTTAAATTCTCCATAGGTATCGAATGACCAGATGATTTCTCCAGAAACGCTGTCGTAAACTTTGAGATTGCCGTCCAGAGTTCCCGCGAATACCAATTGATCTGTGCTGGTAATCGCGGCGGACATACCCCGATCACAGACGGGGACAGCAGACTTGCCCTCGCAATCAGCGACGCTGGGTGTGTACCAACGCTTGGTTCCCGAGGTTGGGTCCAGAGCATGGATTCCAGGGAAGACAGGGCCTGAGAAACGCCCTGTAATGGTGGTATCTGCGATCGGGACAAACAGCGAATCGTCGTTTGTCGACATGCCCCAGTGGACGCCACCCAGGAACCCGCCTCGACCGACTTTGTTGTGCCAGACCACAGCGCCGCCGTTATCCGGGTCGAGTGCATAGACATCACCACTCTTTTGGCCGACCAACAGGTAATCGCGCTCGTCACCAGACCACAATACTGTTGAGGCACCGATGTCGAGATCAGGGCCATCCTCCTCCGGGCAGTTGGCGGCCGCACCAATAAAGCACGCCATATTCCAGGCATCGCCACCCAGTAGCTGCTTCGCCCACTGGCGTTCACCGGTGGCTAAAGAGAACGCCAATACCGCGTCACTGGTATCGGCGGCAGGCGAAGTGTAAGCCTCTCCGGTACCGACATAGAGTACGCCGCGCTCGGCATCGATGGTCGGGCTGTTCCAGACGGGTGCACCGGCAGGCCCTTTTCGCGCGGCACCAAACGGATTCGTCTCACCAGTCTCTGCCGCAGGGTTGTCGATAACATGGGCGCGCCAATTTAGCTCGCCCGATGCGGCATCGACAGATGCGACGCCACCGCGGAAAGTGCAACAGGCGTAGCCCGGATCGGCTGCAGTGGCCCACTCTGAGGAGGAAATAGGTACGTAAAGGCTACCCTCATGAAGCTTGGGAGACCCGGTAATCGTCGCATCGGGGTGGTCGCCCACCGGAGTGCGCCATATCAGCGAGCCGTCCCTGGCATCGATGGCGTGCACCGTGGCGCTGAAGTCACCCATGTAGAGCACCGGGTCCTCACGGCCCGGCACCAGACCGAGGGACAAACTGCTGCGGACCTCGGCGCCGGCTGAGTAGGTCCAGTGTGCACACCCCGACTCCAGATCTAACGCGTAAATATCGCCCGACTGCGACCCGACAAAGATCACGCCGTCATGCACCAAGGGTTGAGACCGCGCGCGCAGGGCGCCGGGGTAAGCAAATACCCATTTGAGGGCAAGCTGATCTACGTTGCTGCGATAGAGCCCAGCGACAGCACCGTCACTGTGCCGGTGATTTTCGGCATTACCGCCCCACCCCTGCATGGCTGCAGCGTCGCTGTCGGCCAGCGCGCCAATCGGTTCAGCGCAGGCCAGAATCGGTTTCGGTGGTGCCATCGCCTCTCCAGCCAGAAAACCCGCCAGTGCCTCTCGCTCGGTCGTCGACAACGCCGACGCCTGCGCACGCATCACACCGTTATTCATGGCGTTCAATATCGTGTCAGCACCGATCGTAGAAAACGTGATCATGTGCGGCGCGCGTGGGACCTGCCCATCGTGACAGGCAGCGCAGTGTGCCTGATACAAAGCCATACCATCGGCCGCCTCTGTCGTCGGCCCGTCAGAGGCCATCTCCGCACTGGAGGGCGCCGCGTTAGCTAGTGGCACAAACACCGCGGCCGCCATAATCGGGCTTATGCGCCGCAACAGATTTTTCACTGTGATCATCTCTGAGTCGCTTCTTCCGTTCTTGTCAGTAAGACAACGTTTCTTCTACCGCCGCCATAACCCGCTCCACGCTCGGCACATAGTTGGCCTCGAGACAGGGCGTCGCCGGCACTGGCGTGTGGGGTGAGGTCACCCGCTTGACCGGCGCATCAAGGGTATCGAAACCGCGCTCCACCACCAGCCCCGCGATCTCCGAAGCCATGCTGCAGTAGGGGTTAGATTCATCCACGACTACCAAACGCCCGGTTTTGGCGAGGCTCTCCAACACCGAGCCTTCATCCAGCGGTGACAGCGTGCGCAAATCAATGATTTCGGCGCTAATACCTTTTTGTGCCAGCTGGGTGGCCGCTTCTTCAGCGATCACCGCAGTGCGCGACATGCCCACGATGGTGATGTCCGAGCCTTCAACAGCGGTGCGCGCCTGGCCAAAAGGTAACAGGTACTCACCCTCGGGCACTTCACACTCGTCCATATAAAGCGCTTTGTGCTCGCAGAAGATCACAGGGTCATCATCACGAATTGCCGTCGTCAGCAAGCCCTTGGCGTCGGCTGCATTGGCAGGCGTCACCACTTTGATGCCCGGTATCGCGGCCAACAGCGGGTAAAGGATCTGCGAGTGCTGCGGGCCCGTGCCGGTGCCCGCGCCGATCATGGTGCGAATCACCACTGGCGTTCGCGCTTGGCCGCCAAACATATAGCGGAACTTGGCAATCTGATTCAGGATCTGATCAAGGCATACGCCCAAAAAATCGACAAACATGAGCTCTGCAACCGGGCGCAGGCCCGTCAATGCCGCACCGCCTGCAGCCCCCACAATCGCAGACTCGGTGATGGGCGTATCAATCACCCTGTGCAGACCAAACTTGGCGGGCAGCCCATCAGTAATGCCGTACACACCGCCCTGATCGCTGGCGACGTCTTCCCCCAGCACAATGACCCGCTCGTCGCGTTCCATCTCCTGATGAAGGGTCTGGTTAATCGCTTCACGAATCGACATTTTCATTACTGAAGCCTCCCCTCGTACTGGATGTAGACATCGGTATACAGCTTATCCGGTGTCGGGTCGGCGGCGGCATAAGTGACCTCAAAGCCACGATCGATTTCTTCAAGGATGGCGGCATCGATTTCGGCAATCTTTTCCTCAGTCAACGCGGCGGCTCTGGGGTCTGCCAAGAAACGAGGGAGAGGATCGCTTACCCCTCGCTCTGCTTCGAGCTCAGCCTGATCACGGTACGCCTGGGCATCGCCCTCGAAGTGGCCGTAGTACCGATTACACACTGCTTCGATCGCGGTGGGGCCACCACCCTCACGGCCGCGCGTAATAGCTCGCTGACAGGCGTCATACATGGCAAAGAAATCACTGCCATCAACTACCTCGGAGGGCATGCCAAACGCACCGGCGCGCTCAGCAATGCGGCCGTCGGGCTTTGGGCTCTTGGTGAATTCTGCGTAGCGGTTGTTCTCGTACATGAAAATCATTGGAAGCTGCAGAACAACCGCAAGATTCAGAGATTCCGCAACGGTGCCCTGATCCGACGCGCCATCGCCAATAAAGGCCATGGACACCGCACCGTTACCCAATGTTTTGGCGGTCAGGGCAGCGCCCGCGGCAATCGGCGGGCCGCCGCCCACAATGGCATTAGCACCCAGCATGCCCTTGGACATATCGGCAATGTGCATCGAACCGCCCTTACCGTTGCAGAGGCCGTCCTCTTTGCACGCGAGCTCCAGCAACATCGCCTCGATTTCACAGCCCTTGGCGATGCAGTGGCCGTGCCCTCTATGGGTGCTGGCGATGTAATCCTCGTTGGTCATGTCGAGGCAAGCAGCGACGGCAATCGCCTCCTGATTCCGATAAATATGAATAAACCCGGGCAACTTGCCCTGCTGATATTCGGAGCGCATGCGCTCCTCGAATTCGCGGATGGTTTTCATCAAGCGGTAGGCTGCCTCAAGTTTTTCGACAGGGACGGTCAAATTTGCCTCCATGTGGTCATCATGCTTTTTATATTGCTAGCAACTACTTACTGAAGGTGAATAGCTAACAATCTGCGAAATAAAGTCAAATGTCATGAGCAAGAAGCGCAAACAGTCACCGCATCGTCGCTAGTGGGCGAGCTCAGGGCAAAGTTTTGTCAGGTGCTCACCAAATGTCAAAAAGCTAAGCCTATCTGCATAGCGACTCAAACTCAGCAAATCACAGCCAGATGTGCCTATAAAAACGAGCCCCAAATGCTACAGTTACAATTCTGGCCGACAGTGAATTTCTCTTGTCCCACTGCCAGGAGGGGGCCTCGGCTCCTCAGCAAAAAGCCGGCTTTCGCCGGCTTTTCCGTGAAGTCTTAACCTAGAAATTAAAGCCCAGTCTCACGCCGATTTCTCGGGGGGGACCGTAACCTGCCCACGTCCAAAGATTGGAAACTGGTTGCGCTGAATTTCTCCAAGTCTCATCCGTTAGATTTTTTCCATAAGCTGTGACTTCAAAACGCTGGTTCGAATCAACGTACTTAATATATCCGTCGACCAGAGTTCGTTCTTCACTTCGGGTGTTAGCCTTCTCTCGAATAATGGGATCCCCGCTTGCATCAGCTCCCTGATAATTGGCCGGGAAAGACGCAGTAGCGAAATCATCCTGATAGTGCGCGCTTAAATTGAATGTCAGGTTAGCTCCGCTATTCAACGGCAGATCATAGGTGACACCCACGCCCATTGTCAGTTCTGGTGAAAACGGAACGTCCATTGAGGTTAGGTCAACTGGCTGTGCGGGGCCCTCGAGTCCCAGCGTAGCCATATCTTGGGATGGCGCATAACTATCGTACTTATGATCCATTGTCCCCAAGTTTGCATCAATCCGAAGATTCTCTGTTGGCAGGTAAATTAACTCTATTTCGATACCACTATTGCTACTCTCCCCCTCATTTACCGACACAGTCTCTTGGAAATCATTACCGGATGCATCCTTCACCACCAAAACGGCATCTCTTTGCAACGAGTCATAGGTTACATCGAAATACGCCATGTTCAGCCGCATTTTTCCATCCAACAAATCCGCTTTGAGCCCAATCTCAAAACTATCGTTCTCCTCACTGTTGAACGGTTGACAGCCGCCGTAAAGCCCACACGTTTCAGCAAAGCCTCCTGCGACGAAGCCGGTAGCAAAGCTCGCATACACCATGACGTCGTCTCTGAAATCATGATCCAACACGACCCGGTAAGTGTTCGCAGAAAACTCAGCATTGCGCCTAGCGTTAAGGGCAAATGCCGATTCGGGTAATGGGTTAGTGAACGGATCGGTAATCTGAGTGAGGTCGAATAAGAAGTTACTTAGCGGGTTCCCATCAGCACCACCGATGTCCAGGCGATGGAAGTCTTTCTCATCGCGTGTATGCCTCCAGCCCAGAGACAGCCTAGTAGCATCAGTTAACGCGTAAGTGCCATCGATATAGAGCGCGGTGCTCTCTCGCTCTTGGTCAGTTGCCTGAATTTGAAGAATGTCGTCGAAGATTCCAGCACCCACCTGCAAGGGCAAAAAGCCAAACCTTCCAAAAACATTAAAATCCACGTCGTCTGTATAGTAAGCAGCCCCAAGCACGAAATTGAGCGGACCATCAAGATCCGACGTCAGCCTCAGCTCCTGCTGGAATGTCTCTCGAACCGAATTGCGAGATGCATCATATAGCGACGTGTAAGCCTCGCCCGTGTAGGTGCTATTGAGGATTTCCTCTTGCTCTCGGTATCCCGTAATTGACTTAATGGTAAAGTTATTCAGGGAAAACGTTTGTGTCAGATAATATCCGTCGGTATCCACATTGTGGCCGTCGGCTATGCTAACTCCGGGAATGTCTAGGTAAGACTGCCCGGTGGAAAATGGATCACCGTTGCCAATCCCCGGGAAACCCAGTGACGGAAAGATAAAGCCCTCGCCCTCAGGGGTTACGTTCGCGGCAGCAGGGGTTTCAGAATCATCTCTGAGAATCTCCCAAGTAAAATCTGCGAGGTAAAAATCGTTGGGCTGCCATCTCAGTTTTATTTTCGCAGCTGCCACCTCTTTTCCACCAATTTCAGAGCCATCTCCGGTAAACGAGTAGTCAGAGACTACCGAGTCGAAATCGACTGGCGGACATGCCAAACAAGTCACCGTTCCACCCGGGGGCTTATCATTGGTGTAGTAGCCTTGAGAATAATCGTAAATCGCCGCAACTCTCATCGCCAGCGAGTTAGTTAAAGGAACGTTGAGCTCGAGAGTGGTTTTGCTGACGGTTGAGTCATTTGACGCGAACTGCCCATAAGACGTTTGAACTTTCCCGAAGAACTCTCCCAGCACAGGTTTTTTTGTGGTTATGTTGACCGCACCACCGGTAGTATTTTTGCCAAACAACGTGCCTTGCGGGCCTCTAAAGATTTCAACTTGCTCGATATCAAACATCTCAGCCCATTGAGACTGAACATGGGTAATAACAAAGTCATCAATAGCAAAACCGACTGACGGATCCTTTGTCACCAGAATCGACATGAACCCTGTTCCTCTAATACCACCGCCCACAGCGTTAAAACCATGCTGCTTAGAAAAAGTGACGTTGGGCGCAAGTTGAGTGAGCGCTGTGATGTCTGTAGAGAAGCTCATCTCCATTTGATTCGCTGTCACTGTTGTAACAGCAGACCCTAGGTCTTGTTGCATCACGTCACGCTTCATACCGGTAACGATGACTTCCTCAATAGCGAGGCGAGATTGATTTGAATCACCATCCGAGGCTTCCTGAGCCAGGGAGGGCAGCGCCTGTGAGGCGAAGGCCACTGCGAGAGACAGCGCCATTTTGCGAGCGGGAAACCGCCCAAATGGGGTTTTGGTCGTCATGGCATGTTCCTGTTGTATTTTTGTAATGTATTGCGGCGTCAGACCGAGACTAGTACAACTTGCTGAACACCAACAAGTTTTAGAATACTGCTAAAGTTTTGTCCGTACAAGCGGCGTAAGAATGACAAAAACCGAGCTGGAGGGGCGAAATGAACGGCTACCAAGAGAAAATCACGCGCATTCGGGCGCAACTGGCATCGAAAGGTGCCGCGGGGGCGGTGCTCAGCACGCCAGACAACGTATTTTATGCCACAGGGTTTAGTTCGGTCATGGACGGCTGGCGTTTGGTGGAACCCATTGCCGCCGTCTTAGTCCCTACCGATGCGGCGTCTCCCGTTGTGCTCATCCTGCCAGAAGCCAGTGTGATTTCACCCATTGTCTCCGAGCGTGGCGGGCACCCAGTCCACTTCGACCGTCTCGCGACATTCGACATGCTGAATTTTTGCGAAACCGCGCGGGCCGAGGATGCCCATCTGGCCCTGCCCGAGGACCTGCTGGCGGAGCTGGGCGACGTTATGGAGCAGGTGGAGGGTCAGTGCGAGCCCGACATTATTCAGACCATCGCAGCCTGTGTGTCACGTCATGTATCCAAAGGGGAGCGAGTTCTGTTTGATGATCTTCGCGTGGCAGCGCGGGTCGAAGTTTTGACAGGACAGGCATCCGGCGATGCCCTAGATGTCATGTTCACCGCGCGCGCGGTGAAAACCGCAGACGAACTCGACACACTTCGCGAGAGCGGGCAGATCGCGGATGCCATCATGGCCTACACCATATCGCAGCTGGGTGTCGGTAAAAGCTGGAGTGAGGTCGAGAAGCAGGTCGCGCATTTCATGATCGACCACGATGTGGACCCTTTGCCGGGTAGCCCCATGCTGTTTGGCGGCGCCTATGATCTGGTCTTTCGCCCGGATCTGTTTCGTACGCCGGTCAGCCGTCCTTTCGAGGGCGGAGAGACTGCCATCCTCGAAACGCAAGGGCGGTACAAAAACTTTTGGATCGACATCAACCGCACCGCCCATATCGGACCCGCAACACCTGCCTACCGGGACCAGTTCAACGCCGTAAGAGATATCTTTGACACGATCAGCGCGCGCCTCACGCCTGGGGCCAATACCGCGGAGATCTGCGCTTTCCGTGAGATACCAGCAGCGCAGCGCCTCGACCCGCCGGAAAAACTGCTGGTGGTGGCGCATTCTGTGGGTTTGGTCCCGCTGGAAAGCCCCGTGAGATATCCCGGCACAGGATTACATGGCGCGAAGGAAGGCTTCACCGTGGAGCAAGGCATGGTGATCAGTATCGACTGCCTGTACTTCGGCAGCGGGCTGGGGCCATCCCACATGGAAAACGTTTTTATTGTTAACGAGAGCGGCGCCGAACCGCTATATCGCTTCCCGCTGGACTTGGCAGAAACCGCCTGAACCTGCCGGCCTGACTAGCCGCGTTGCTTGAGGTGGTAGCCAAATCGGGGGAACCACACCTGAGCAGCCTCGCCGGATATCGGCTCCACACCCAGCACCACCTGCTCCTGATCCACGGCCAGAAGACGACCCGATGCGCTGCCGCGATCGGCTGACCCCGCAGAAATATCAACCACCTCGCCAACCCATGGGGCCAGAGGCTCTTGATCCGGGGTGTCGGGGAGCGGCCTCGCAGGCCCGTCTTTCAACGCCTGCCACGCGGCATCGATCTCGACATCCTCCCGGTCGCCCGTGCCCAATGCCGACATGCGCTCATACCAATCAGTGAGTCGCGGGAAGGTCTCAACAATTGGCATCAGCGCGGGCAGCGCGCTGTGGATCATCCACACCATCCCCCAGACATGAACGTCCCAGCCATCCGCCTGCGCGCCGCCCAGAAAATCCTGACCCAGTCCCAGCTGGGCCTCAACGGTGCTCAGGTACGCCCGGACCTGACTGCGGCGATCGGGGTCTGAGACATCGAGCGTATCGAAATCGACATGGGGAAACACCCGCTTGCGGTCGGCCAGAAAGTCGGCATCCCATTCGCTCTGGTAGGCCGCCAGCGCCGCATGCAGGAGGGGCGTGAACAGCCGCTCGCCCCAGGCGTAGAGGGCCGCTTCTCGCAATCCACCCTGAGCATTGATCGCAGGCCCATTGGCATCAAAGTCATCCAGCGCGCGCGCAATCATCCAGTTGTCAATGAATACGTCCCTGCCAATCTGCAATACGGGGGTGCCGCGATAGCCGCCCGTGAGCGCCTCGACATCGGGCTTCGGCGCAATCATAGGCATCTCCACGCTTTGCCACGGGAGCGCTTTGAGCGCCATCATCTTCTGCGCTTTTTGCGAGAAGGGTGAAATGTCGTATTGATGCAGAATCAGAGGAGTGTTGGCCATGTTGGTTGTCCCTTTGAGCGCCTGTAGACCCTGACGCCGTGCAATGGCACCGTCAAGGCCGACATATCACGCCGCAAAAAAATTTGAGGCGCCCACTTCTCAGCCGCTAAGCTATTGTAATGAGCGTGTTGGCTGCTTTTTCCCGCGTCGTGACCGACGCCACCTTCCAATTGGGTGAGGCTCAATTCGCGGAAACGTTAAGCAATGGGATTCGGGAATTCGTAGCGGCCGATGATGTTTCTCTGATTCGCTACCACGAGTCGGGGGCCCCAACGATCGAGTACACCCTACCGCCGAAAAGGCGAGGCGCTACGACGCTGGACCGCTATGTGAAAGGGCCCTTCTTGCTTGACCCTTTTTATCGCGCTGCCGCGATAGAGAATCGCTTTGGTGTTTTCAGGCTGAGCACACTGGCACCCAACGGATTCAAAGAGAGCGAATATTTTCGCACCTGGTACCACGAGTGTGGCCTTACGGATGAGTGCGGGTTGCTGATTCCGCTGAACAGCGGCTTCGTGAATCTCGCGCTGGGAATGACCGATAGGAGTCGCAAGTTCTCCAAACGCCAGTTCGACCAACTTAATACGATTGCACCGGCCATTGAAGCACTGGTCTGCAAACACTGGCGTGACGCACCTGCGGCGCCAAAGGAGGCTGGATTGCGGGAGCGACTGCACAGTGCGCTCGGGGCTTTTGGCTCATCAGTCTTGACCCGTCGTGAGCAACAGGTCGTCGAACTGGTGCTGCTTGGGCACAGCACCCGACTCGTAGCCGAGAAGCTCGGTATCTCCGCAGAAACCGTAAAACTACATCGCAAACACGCCTACGCCAAACTCGATATCTCTTCGCAGGCCGAATTGTTCTACCTATTTGTCGACGCGTTGGCGTGCCACACGGGGCATGGCTCGGAGGATCCTCTGTTGGGCTATCAAGCGAGCAATGTCGCGACACCATCATGAGCGCCAGCGACATGAACGGTGACATTGCGTAACAACTTCAACAGGGACTTGATCGCTTGCCGATCACGACCCTCGAGATTTTAATCCTGCTCGCCGATTAAGCGAGCCCGCAGGGCGGGTCGCGGTGAGTCCTCGCTAAGCCAGATGCCGCCAAAGAACGCCGCGAAATCGGGGTGATCGACGCCGCCAAGCAACCGCCCGTTGAACCAAAACTGGTTTTGATCATCGGCGCCGACACCAAAGACAAGATTGTCACCGGCGCTGATGTCTGGCCACATCTCAGCAAGCTTCTGCAGCCAATCCTCCTGCTCGGGATGCGCCCGGTTTTGCGCATCCCAGGCTTTTCGGGTTTCTTTGATCAGTTGCTCGACACGGATATCGCGAAGATAAGTCAGCGACAGCTGATAGGGGCCGGCACCGAGCCAGCGTCCGCTCGGTGTATACAGCGCCGAGTCATAGACTTGCCATAACAGCACCTTCAGCCGCGCCTCTCCCACCAGCGGCCACGAAGCGGTAGAAAGCGACAGGGGCTCCCGA
>Ga0255767_1002767_pt1 | contig 15074 bp, 11 predicted proteins | sample 071ome_24_FD_179967 | JGI IMG/M metagenome (GOLD analysis project Ga0255767, IMG submission 179967) | Coastal salt marsh microbial communities from the Groves Creek Marsh, Skidaway Island, Georgia - 071402CT metaG (version 2) | ecosystem: Environmental > Aquatic > Marine > Intertidal zone > Salt...
CGAACATTTCGGCGACCCGACCATCACCGTTAACGACGCGTTTAAACCAGTGAGTCGTTACTGGGATCGCATCACACGGCCCGAGCAACTCCTGCATTCTCTTCCTCATGCAGTTGCCACCATGCTCGACCCAGCATCTCGAGGCCCCGTCTTTCTCGCGCTCCCGCAAGACGTTCAGGCCGAATCCTTTGATTACCCCGATGCCTTCTTTGCTCAGCGCATACACACACCCGCCCGTCCACGCGCAGATGTTCAGCAACTTGCCGATGCGGCTGCAGCGATCAGGGGCGCTGAACGCCCACTCATCATTTGCGGAGGTGGCGTGCACTTTTCGGGCGCCGAGCAGTCGTTGCAACATTTTGCAGAACGGCATCAAGTGCCTGTTGTCGAAACCGTTGCCGGCAAAGCAAGTTTGGTCGCATCTCACCCATTGAACGCCGGACCTGTCGGTGTCACGGGTTGCACTTCAGCAAATGCCCTGGCATCCGAAGCTGACGTTGTCATCGCCGTCGGGACTCGCCTTCAGGATTTCACAACGGGCTCTTGGACAGCTTTTCAAGATTCGTGCACGTTTGTTGGAATCAACACGGCAGGGTTCGATGCGCGCAAACACGCAGCAGTTGCCATTGTCGGTGATGCACGCGAAGTTCTTGACGAGTTGTCGACCTCTCTCAGTGACTGGACAGGCAGCGACCAGTGGATCCGTCGATCTGAGAGCGAAACCGCCAAGTACCACGCATATATCGATGAAATTTCGACACCTTCCCAAACCGGTGATGACCTACCCACTTATGCCCAAGTTGTTGGTGCCGTCGATCGCGTCGCTCTTCCATCAGACTATGCGCTGACCGCCGCAGGCGGATTTCCTGGCGAACTCAATAACGGGTGGCGAGCAAAAGGTCTCGACACCTTTGACTGCGAATACGGCTTTTCTTGCATGGGATACGAAATCTCTGGCGCTTGGGGGGCGAAGATGGCAATGCCAGACCGCGAAGTCATCACCTTCGTCGGCGATGGCTCATATCTGATGATGAACTCCGACCTGTATTCGTCGGTGCTTTCGGGCCACAAACTCATCGTGATTGTGTGCGACAACGGCGGATTTGCTGTTATCCATCGTCTCCAAACAGGTCAAGGCGGAGTGGGCTACAACAACCTCATTGCCGACACTAGAAACGCCGGGGAGGTGTATGTCGATTTCGCAGCTCACGCCGAGTCGATGGGTTGCAAGTCGGAGCGCGTGGCCACGATCGCTGAATTTGATGCGGCGTTTGAGCGGGCACGGGCAAGCGATACAACCTACGTCATAACGATGAAAACAAGCCCTTCTGATTGGACAGAAGGTGGAACCTTCTGGGAAGTCGGTGTTCCCGAAGTGAGCAACCGCGCTGAGGTGCTTGCAGCTCGCCAACAGATGGATGAAGGCAAGCAGTCACAGCGCCTGATCTAATCGATACGTCTCACGCAACCATTTCACAATGAAATGAGGGAACCTCATGATTGTCATTATCAACGGCGGAACGCAGGGCCTCGGCGAGGCGATTGCACGCCGCCTGCTCGAGACGAGCATCGCATCTGGCATCGTGCTCATCGGCCGTTCGACAGAGCGAGGTGAAGGGCTCGCATCATCGCTGTCGACAAACGGTGTGCCAACGCACTTCTTGCAAGCCGATATTTCAGATTTTGACGCCCCCAAGCGAATCGTTCAGCACACGATCGACATGTTCAATCGAGTTGATGCTGTCGTCAACGTTGCTGCGGCGACATCTCGCGCAACGTTGTTCGACGACACCCCAGAACATTTCGACCGACAGATGGCAGTAAACGTAAAAGGCCCCTATTTCTTGATTCAGGAAGCCACCCGGCAGATGATTCAGCGTGGGCATGGGGGCTCGATCGTGAATGTTGGTTCGACAACAGGTCATGGTGGTCAGACAAAGCTCACCTCGTACGCAATGTCAAAAGGCGCCCTCACCATCATGACGAAGAACCTTGCGTTTGGGCTCATGCGTCACGGGATTCGTGTCAATCAGGTCAATCCGGGCTGGATGGAAACTGAATCGGAGCATCAGACCCAAATCACCCAAGACGGTGCACCAGACAACTGGCTCGAGTTGGCAGCCCCCACTCGACCGCTTGGCCGCCTCGTGCAACCAAGCGAGGTCGCCAATCTTGTCGTCTATTGCCTTTCGGATGACGCGGGCTTGCTCACCGGTAACTGTATTGACGTTGATCAATCAGTTCAGGGAGCCGGCGATCCCCCTCTGCCCGATGCTTCTGACACCATCTCGCCATGACGTGACACACACCAACGAAATGAAGCGGGTTATAACGCAACATTTTGTAAAGGGAAATCTTCCAAATTTGTGACAATAACGTTGACATATGTCACATTCCGTCTAGTCTCTCTCATGCCTCAATTAAGGCACAAGCCCCTCGTTCTCACTCCGCAACTTCCAAGTTGCACAACGGGAGCGGGTGGTCACCTTCACAATCACTTCCAACGGAAGCTCACAAGGGGGAGTTCACCCAATATGAAGAAATTGCGCAATATTGTTGCGCCCGCACTGGTGGTAGCACTCACGCTCGCCGCCTGTGGTGGCGACGACACTGCAACCGAAACTGAAGAGCCAGCAGCCGAAGAACCGGCCGCCGAAGAGACGGCGACCGAGGATTCAGTCGTTGTTACTCAAGGTTCAGACCTCACATTCCATATGGTCACCCACTCGGACGACGGCCCATTCTGGTCAGTCGTGAAGCGTGGCATGGACGCAGCCTGTGAAGACGTAGGCGTGAACTGCGTCTGGCTCGGCTCCAACAACGACCCGGGTGTTCAGGTTCAAATGATCGAGCAAGCGATCTCTGAGGGTTCAGACGGCATCGCTTCAGCTCTCGCAAGCCCCGACCAGCTCGTCGGACCGCTCCAGTCGGCGGTTGCCGCAGGCATCCCAGTCGTTACCCTCAACTCGGGTCTCAACAACTGGCAGGAGATCGGTGCTCTCACCCACGTGGGCCAGGACGAAATCATCGCTGGTCGCGAGGCAGGTAAGCGCTTCAATGAGCTCGGCGCCACCAAAGTGCTCTGCGGCCGTCAGGAAGAGTCCAACGTCGCTCTTGAAGAGCGCTGTGACGGCGTGGCAGAAACCTTTGACGGAGAGGTTCTTTCCCAGTTTGTCGGTCTCGACGCCGACCAGACTGAGCAGCAGAACTCAATCGCCGCAGTGCTCGCCGCTGACCCAGACATCGACGCCTTCATGGGTGCCGGTCCAGTTATCGCAATGTCCGGTCTCGCAGCAGCGAATGACTCCGGTCGCGAAATGAAGGGCATCGGCGGCTTCGACATGACGCCAGAGCTCCTCGCAGCAATCGATGCCGGTGACATCTCATTCACCGTTGATCAGCAGCAGTACCTCCAGGGTTACTTGCCGATCGTCCTCATGTACCTCAACGTCACCAACGCGAATGTCGCCGGTGGTGGCCAGCCAGTTCTCTCAGGTCCTGGCTTTGTCGACACAAGCAACGCCGCTCAGGTGGCCGAGCTCGTCGGCGCTGGTACTCGCTGAGGTAACTCACACTGACGCAATGCGTCTTATTGCGGGAAGGGGCCGGCCCAAATGGGCCGGCCCCTCCTCGTTTGTCTTGTAATATTCGTGCCGATGGCAGCACATGTTGGGGTTGGGGCTTGGATACATGAATGACGTGATAAATAACTCATCTCAAAGCGATGAAGATGGTGATGACAGTGCACAAGATGAGCGCCTGACATACCGGGGAATCTTCCAGCGGCTCTTCATTCGACCCGAGATCGGTGCTCTTATCGGAGTTGTTGGCCTCTGGGTCTTTTTCTGGGCGGTCACCGTTCCATTCGGCACCGCTGGTGGCACGGCTAGTCTCGTCGACTTTGCTTCGACACCGCTCGGCATCATGGCCGTTGCAGTTTCGCTATTGATGGTCGGTGGCGAGTTCGACCTCTCGGCAGGTGCGATGACGGGAGCCATGGGAATTCTTGTCATCATGCTCTCTCTCGAGGTAGGCGAACGCGGCGGCGCTGGCCTCAACCTGTGGTTCGCTATTCCAATTTCTTTTGCATTCGCGCTTCTTATCGGTTTCTTCAATGGACAACTCGTCGAGAGGACGAAACTTCCGAGCTTCATCATCACTCTCGCCACATTCTTTGTGCTGATTGGCGCAAAACTTGGCTTCTCAAAACTCATCGTCGACCAAGTCCAGGTCGGCGACATCCGCAATGCCAGCGGCTACGAGTTTTGGCGGCGGATTTTCGCCAGCGAGTGGCAGCGGAATGACCACCAGTGGTCCCAGCGTGATGTGGTCTTCCTCATTCTCATTTGCATCATCATTGCCTTGGTGCTCTTTGCTGTTGCAGAAATGCAATTTGCTCGCCAGACCGAAACCTCATCATCGACATCAAGTGTTACGTCGTTAATCATTTCGCTGATCGGAGTTGCGGGAGCCATCGCAGGAATTGCTGTGCTGCACTCGACTGACGGAATCTCCGGCAACACGCTTGGCGCCATTCTCATCGGCGTTGGCGCACTGCTTTGCCTCACCGGGTTCGGACGAATGCGTTTCCAAACGCAAGAGTCGATCGGAGCGATCTCACTCAACCCCAGTGTCACGCGTTGGCTCATTGCTGGTATCGGGGGAATCATTGCTGCGGTCGTTATCGCAGCCTCAATGGATGCAAACAACACCGACAATCTCATCTTTCCGTTCACCCACCAAGGTCTGCGAGCCACACTCTTCCTCACCTGCATCGGGCTTGGATATGCCGCCCTTTTCATCTCACTCGCGGCCGCCCGACGAGTGAGCGTTGCGACGCGATCACTCGTCTTATTCTTAATGGCAATCTCGATGGCTGGACTTGCGTTCTTTGTTCGTTCGCAGTCAACATCCACCAAGTTCCGCGCCGATGGTTTCAGCGTCATGCTCGGAGTCGCTGCGGTGATGGTTATTTGGCTTGTGCTCGGACTGATGTTCTCTGAACGAGCAAGCGTCGATGCTCAAGCTGACCGCCTTGGCAGTCGCCTTCTTGCGACCGCAGGGGTGCTCACCTGCGCAGCATTTGTGATCAGGTTGCTCTTCACTCTCCCCAGTGAAATCGAAGCTGAAATTATTCCAGCGAAGTTCTCAGTACGAACCCTTTGGTTCGCTGGCTTCACCGCAGTGGCCGTTTTCGTCCTCGGCAAAACACGATTTGGCAGTTGGACATTCGCCGTCGGAGGAAATAAGGAAGCGGCGCGCCAAGTTGGTGTCCCAGCGGCGCGAACAAAGACGCAACTGTTCATGATCGTCTCAGCGGCCGCTTGGCTTGTTGGCATGCTGCTTGCATTCCGTCTCAACACAATTCAGGCAAACACCGGTAACGGCGAAGAATTCGAGTACATCATTGCCGCGGTTGTCGGCGGAACTCTGCTTACCGGCGGTTACGGCACCGCTCTCGGCGGGGCCCTCGGCGCGATCATTATTGCTGAGGCGACACTAGGAATCCCGTCAGCCCGCTGGAACTCCGACTGGCGCTTCCTCTTCCTTGGCGTGACCTTGCTCCTTGCAGTTCTCGCAAACCGTTCAATTCGCACCAAAGCGGAGTCGATGCGCCGATGATGACGGCAACTAGATCCGCAACAACCATTGGCTGGAGGCTGACTCATGGCTGAACCACACCTGCTAGAACTCGAAAATATTTCGAAGTACTACGGCAACATCATTGCTCTAAAAGGGGTCAGCACCTTCGTCAACGCCGGAGAAGTGACGTGTGTGCTGGGTGATAACGGCGCCGGCAAGTCAACACTCATTAAAATTCTTGCCGGGGCTCACCAGCAGAGCGAAGGTTCCATTCGACTCAACGGCGAAGAAGTCCGTTTTGATTCACCTCGCAACGCCCTCGCTTCCGGCATTGCAACTGTGTACCAAGACCTGGCAATGGTTCCGTTGATGTCCGTGTGGCGAAATTTTTTCCTGGGCAGCGAACCGACTCGATCGCTCGGACCCCTGAAATGGATCGATAAAGCCGAAGCAAAATCGATTGCCCGCGACGAACTTCTCAAAATGGGCATCGATATCCGCGATACCGAACAACCCGTAGGAACACTCTCAGGTGGTGAGCGACAGTCGGTCGCAATTGCCCGAGCCGGTTACTTCGGTGCGAAGGTGCTCATTCTCGATGAACCAACTTCCGCACTCGGCGTGAAGCAATCAGGGGTTGTACTGAAGCGAATCGTCGAAGCTCGCAATCAAGGGCTCGCCGTGATCTTCATTACTCACAATCCGCGTCATGCATATCCAGTTGGAAACCGGTTCCTTATCCTCAACCGAGGTCTTTCAATGGGTTCGTTTGCGAAAGATGAAATCTCCATCGACGACCTCACCCAGTTGATGGCCGGTGGCGCCGAACTTGAGGCCCTCGAGCACGAACTTGAGGCAGCCGGTGCGATCACCCAAGCCGATATGACCACATCATCCGACTAATCGAGTTACGGGTCGTTTGAACACAGAATATTTCTGAACAACACAACGAGGTGAACATACGCGATGACAGTTTCTCGAAAGGTTCTCGGTATCGGTGTCGTCGGATTCGGATGGATGGGTATGGCGCACTCGCGATCTGCGGCGCGAATTGCCTCTCTATTTCCTGAGCGTGAGTTTGATACACGACTCGTAATTTGCGGCGACAACGTAAGTGAGCGCCGAGAACAAGCAGTTGACGGCTTCGGGTTTGCATCCGCTTCGGCCGATTGGGAATCAGTCGTAGATCACCCCGACGTTGATGTGGTCTATGTGACCGCTCCCAACATGATGCACGAGGAGGTCGCAACCGCCGCCGCAACGGCTGGAAAAGCAGTGTTTTGCGAGAAGCCGGTAGGGGGCACACCAGACCAGACGGTTCGCATCGAGGCCGCAGCCCGGGCGGCAGGAGTGATCACCGGCGTTGGATACAACTATCGATGGGCACCCCTTGTTCGGCATGCGAAAAACCTGATCGACTCTGGAGCCCTTGGGGAAATCACCAATTACCGAGGACGGTTCTTTTCAATGTACGGGGCTGATCCGATGGGACTTCTCTCGTGGAGGTTCCTTGTCGATGAGGCCGGGTATGGGGTTTCTTCAGACATCCTCAGTCACTCGGTCGACCTCGCAACAATGCTTGTTGGACCGATAACCCGAGTGAGCGGCACAATGGAGACGTTCATACAGGATCGGCCGCTGCCGAAGGCCGGTGGCACTCATTACGACCGTGGTTCCCCTGGTGACCCGACGGGTGCCGTCACCAATGAGGACTATGCCGCGGCCATGGTGACCTTTGCCAACGGCGCAAGAGGAACATTTGAGTCATCTCGAGCGATTATCGGCCCTGAGTCACAAATGGCCTTCGACATCTACGGGACGAAGGGCGCCCTCCGGTGGAATCTTGAAACAATGAACGAGTTGGACGTCTTCATTGTCGATGAATCAGAGACCGCTCCGCGCGGGTACACAAAGGTCTACGCGGGAGATAGGTACCCATACCACGGCCACTTTGTTCCTGGTGACGCAAACGCGATTGGCTACGAAGACCTCAAGGTCATCGAGAACTACGAGTTTCTTACAGCAGTCGCTAAGGGCCAACAGCATGCGCCCGGGTTCGCAGAGGCACTCGATTACGTGTCATTCCAATCTGCCTGGCTGCGCTCGTGCGACTCTGGCTCGTGGGAGGATGTGTCACGTTTGGGGGCTTCGTGAAGGTTGAACTTGAGGATTATTCCCTCGTCGGAGCAGGAAAAGCGAGGGCGCATGATCGTGGTCTCGTAAATGCAGAGTGGTTCCTTGCTGATGTTGAACCCGCACGTATGCGCGAGCTTCAGGAGCGAACAAACCGACGAGCAACTATCGACACAGCATTGTGGATTGGGCTGACCATCCTTGCGGGCTGGTGGCTAGCTGCAACGGCATGGAGTTGGTGGTCAGTTCCCGCAATGCTCTGCTACGGAGCCCTTTATGGTGGAGCCAGTGACTCGCGTTGGCATGAAATGGGCCACGGAACAGCCTTTCGTAGCCGAAGGGCAAACGAAATCATCTACCACCTCGCGTCATTTCAACTCTTTCGAGGACCGACCGTATGGAGATGGTCTCACTACCGTCACCACACCGACACCATCATCACTGGCCGTGACGCTGAGATCGTCTTCCAGCGACCACCCAGTGTCTGGCGAACGATCTTTGCATTCACTCATCTCCAAGGTGGGGTTGAACTGTTCGGCCGACTTGTCCGCCATGCATTTGGACGAATTGATGACGACGCAAAAGAATTCGTTCCTGAATCTGAATGGAGACGAGTAATTATTGAGTCGCGCATCATCGTCAGCATTGTCGCCGGCGCCGTCATTCTCAGTCTCGCCTTTCGCTCGTTTCTCCCCATAGCGCTCATCGGTGGACCGACAGTTTATGGCGGGTGGCTCGTTGTATTTTTTGGCATCACCCAACACGCCGGTCTGCAAGAGAATGTGCTCGATCATCGCTACAACACGCGCACGGTGTACATGAACCCGCTATTCAGATTTCTGTACTCAAATATGAATTATCACGTGGAACACCACATGTTCCCGAGCGTGCCCTATCACGCGCTTCCAGACCTCCACGCCGAGGTGAAAGACCAGTTAGCACCGGCCGTACCGACAACTGCGGCCGCATACCGAGTCATTTTTTCAACCCTCGCGCGACAGCATGTTGACCCAACATATGAAATCGAACTCGATGTCCCCGAGGTCGAAAGCCGTCGTCGTCGGATTGACGTTGGTGAATCGAATTGGGTTCAACATGCAAATGGAGGGATTGACCTCGCTGCAGCGTCGTCGATGGACGTCGGAGAACTCCGCCGAATCGATATTGAGGACCGCACATTTGTCCTTGGCAAACTTGGCGAAGATGAGTTCATGCTCTGTGATGGTTTGTGCACCCACGCCAACATTCATCTCGCCGACGGCGCACTCATCGATGGCGAAATCGAGTGCCCGAAACACAATGGTCGTTTCGACTGCAAAACCGGTGAGCCAACTCGGCGTCCCGTCACGCAACCTGTTGCCGTGTACCCGGTGACAATAGATGGCGGTCGAGTCGTTGGTCACGTCAACCGAAAGGCAACATCCTGATGCGCTCTGGTCCCTTCCGCCCTACCGGTCAACCGGGGGTGAGCCTCGATATTGCACCCGACACTGCCGGGTGGAAATATCTCAGCTTTTCACTCATCGAAATTGATGCAACCTACGTCCACAACTCTCGTTCTAAAGCACGTGAAACGGCGATTGTCACCGTCGCCGGAAGTGGGACAATCTCTGTGAACGGACATGAGATCAACGTCGCGCGCGACTCAGTTTTCACCTCGGTTGAGCGAGTTGTCTATGTCGGTCCAGGAGACGAATTCTCGATCCGCTCCGATGGCAACTTAACTGTCGCTATCGGTTCTGCGCCCGCCGCAACAGGCGCAGGCACTCGGGTGATCGAGACTTCCGAGATGCGAAGCGAGATCCGAGGAGGAGGGTCATCATTTCGACAGGTTGTGCACTCAATGTCGCATCCGATCGAGGCCGAGCGCCTCATCGTGTACGAGGTGTACATCCCACGCGGAACATGGGCGGGCTGGCCGCCTCATCGTCACGACGGAGTCGATTCGGCGCCCTACCTGGAAGAGACCTACTACTTCAAGCTCGACCGCCCTGAAGGGTACGTTCTGCACCGAAACTTCAATGATGGCGCGGCCCCCGAAGGCGAGGATGCCGACTTTGACGAAGTAGTTGTTGCCCGCGATGGCGACCTTGCGTTAGTGCCGATGGGCTACCACACGTCGGTGACCTCGCCAGGTTCAAACATGTATTTCTTGAATTTCTTGGCCGGCGATCTACTCTTTGACGACCGGAAGACTCCTCCGTGTTTCCACAGTGACCATACGTGGATCGAACAAGACTGGTCTGCTGGTGCGTGGTCGCTGCCCGTGGTCTCCTTGAACGGCTGATGATCTCTCACCGGTCGCTCGACGCGCTACGTAACGGCGCCGGGCACTTTCATGTGCTTGCCGTAGACCACCGAGACTCGCTGCGGGTATTCCTTGACGCCAACGAACCTGACGCGGTTCCTGATTCGCTCCTTGTCGATGTGAAACGAGACCTAGTCGAGCATGTGTCGCCCTACGCAACTGGTGTCATGCTTGAGCCCGAATACTCGATCCCACAGGCACTCGATGTGTTGTCCCCGACCGTTGGCTTTATTGCCGCTCTCGAATCCCAGGGGTACCTCGCAGACCCGTCGGCATCGGCGACAACGTTGTTCTGGAGCGTTGAAGAGGCCGCCCAGTCGGGTGCGGCAGCAGTGAAGTTGTTACTCCCCTATCACCCCGAGCATCCGCTTGCAGTTGAGCAACGACGGGTAGCTGCAGCCGTGGTTGGTGAGTGCCATTCTGTTGGAATTCCGCTCATCCTTGAGCCGTTGTTCCATTCACTCGCCACTCACGAAGCAAGAGAACTCATCGTCTATCGAACGGTTGAGCATTTCGCTGATTCGGGAGCAGATTTGCTGAAACTTCCGTTTCCGGTAGACCCAGGAGATCAGGTCTCTGAAATGCGAACCGTCGAAGCCTGTGCTCGCATCACCAATAGGTGCCACCAGCCGTGGGCCCTACTCTCCGGCGGTGGCACATTCGAGTCATTTCGGCAACAAGTATCGCTTGCAACCTCGGCCGGAGCTGCGGGCTTCATGGTGGGAAGAGCGCTGTGGGGTGAAGCGGCGCGTGCCATCGACGGTGACCGTCGACGACTCATCATCAATGATGTCGTGCTTCCTCGCTGGCAAAGTCTTGTTGCAGCAGCAAGCGGTGAAACCCTGATCGTCAATTAGAGGAGAACTCATGTCATTTTTCGAGGGAATAGAGCCCATCTCTTACGAAGGGCCGGAGAGCACGAACCCGTATGCCTTCCGTTGGTACAACGCGGATCGCCTTGTCGGGTCTCGAACAATGGCCGAACATCTCCGATTCGCGGTGTGCTACTGGCACTCGTTTGCATGGGATGGTGCAGATATTTTCGGGGCTGGCACACTCGATCGCCCGTGGCACGCCACGAATAACCCGACTCTCGACCCGATGGTTGCGGCACGCATGAAAATGGACGCCGCCTTCGAATTCTTTTCGACACTCGGGGTGAACTACTTCTCGTTCCACGACATCGACATTGCCCCGGCCGGAATGACATTCGCAGAAACCTGTCGGAACTTCGATGAAATGATCGATTACGCAGCTGAGAACATGTCCGCAACCGGGGTCAAACTGCTGTGGGGCACAACCAATTCATTCTCCCATCGACGTTTCATGTCGGGGGCGTCAACGAACCCAGACCCCGACATGTTCAAATATGCCGCTGCGCAAGTCGCGCACTGTCTCCAGCGCACCCATGACCTCGGGGGCGAAAACTACGTCCTGTGGGGCGGACGCGAAGGATATGAGACCCTTCTCAACACCGACATGAGTCGTGAACTCGACCAAATGGCGCGGTTTCTGACAATGGTTGCCGAGCACAAGCACTCGATTGGCTTCAAAGGAACTCTCCTCATCGAACCAAAGCCGATGGAACCAACGAAGCATCAATACGATTATGACGTTGCGGCGGTATACGCCTTCTTGCAACGGTACGGCCTCGAAGACGAATTCAAGGTCAACATTGAGGTCAACCATGCAACGCTCTCGGGCCACGATTTTCACCATGAAGTTGCTGCCGCAGTCAACGCAGGAATTTTCGGGTCAGTCGATGCAAATGCGGGCGATCCCCGTCTTGGGTGGGACCTTGACCTCTTTCCTCAATCGGTGGAGGAAATGACGCTCGGCATGCTCGAGATCCTTCGAGGAGGCGGCTTTACCTCTGGGGGCCTGATGTTTGACACAAAACTCCGGCGGCAGTCGATTTCACGAGACGACCTCTTCATCGCTCATATTGGCGGCATGGACACCATGGCTAAATCACTCCTCGCTGCTCATTCAATTATTGAAGAGGGCGAACTCGAGCGCCGTCGAGCCGAACGTTACGCTGGCTGGGACACGCCAACAGGTAATGATCTGCTCTCCGGACGACTGACATTGCAGCAAGTCCACGACGAACTCATCGCCAGCGGCCACGAGCCCGAGCCGGTATCCGGACGACAAGAACTTCTTGAGCGACTCGTCGCTCGACATATCGACTCCGCACGCTGATCACCGATGCCAGCACCACTCGTACTCGGAGTCGACTCATCGACACAGTCGACAAAAGCTGAATTACGCCGACTTGAAGATGGTGCCGTCGTCGCATCCGGAAGAGCCCCTCACACAGCGACAACGCCGCCGGTATCTGAGCAACAACCTGAGATGTGGTGGCAAGCACTTATTAGTGCGGTCTCCGCACTCGGCGATCACCGCTCTGACGTTGTTGCGATGTCGATCGCTGGACAGCAACACGGTCTCGTACTACTCGACGACACACAACTTCCAATTCGTCCTGCGAAACTCTGGAACGATACAACGTCGGCGTTCCAGGCGGAGCGACTCGTCGCTGAGTTGGGCGCAGCTACGTGGGCTCAACAGACCGGCAGCGTGCCAGTTGCATCATTTACTATTTCGAAACTTGCCTGGGTGGCCGAACATGAGCCCCAACTCTTCGCTCGTGCCGAAATGGTGATGTTGCCGCACGACTACCTCACATGGCGGCTTACCGACGAACACGTGACCGATCGCGGCGACGCATCAGGCACCGGGTGGTTCGATCCCATTCGCAACGAATATCTTCAGTCCAATCTTGACGCAGCGGTTGGAGGTACCTGTGAGATCGTGTTGCCTCGGGTTGCCGATTCGTTCCAACCTGTGGGCTCATTAACCACGCTGGCCGCCCGTGAACTTGGGCTTCCACCGGGAATCCTTGTCGGACCTGGGACCGGTGACAATATGGCAGCTGCTCTCGGACTCGGCTTACGTTCAGGTGATGTTGCGTTATCGCTCGGCACCTCCGGCACGGTATTTGCAGTTTCGGGCACTCCAACGGCCGACCCCTCGGGTGCAGTCGCAGGTTTTGCAAGCGCCTCTGGCGAGTACCTACCTCTCGTCTGCACGCTCAACGCAACCAAGGTAACCGACTCGATCTCCAGGTTGTTTGGAGCTGATGCCAACACCGGCGCCGAGTTGGCCCTCACCGCAGCGCATGATCCGGGCTCGACGGTTCTCATCCCCTACTTTGACGGCGAACGAACACCCAATCTTCCAGAAGCGACGGGCACGCTCCTCGGACTGACGAACGAGACAACTCGGGCGCAGATCGCTCTTGCCGCTCACGATGGCGTGTTGTGTGGGCTCTTTTCTGGCCGCAATGCCCTCGAGCTTGCTGGGGCCCGCGTCGACGGTCGACTGGTGCTCATCGGGGGTGGTGCAAAATCTCCCGCATTTCGCCAACGATGTGCCGACCTGCTCAACGAACAGATTCTCGTGCCAGAAAGTGACGAAACTGTCGCCACCGGAGCTGCTGTACAAGCAGCGATCATCACCGATGCAACCGACACCGCTGAGGTTGCCCGCCGATGGAATCTTGGTAACGGCATTGACGTTACGCCATCGATCGACGCACGAGAACGAGTCGACCTCTTCGCTACTCACCTCAGCCAGATAACGGCCCAGAACCCACAGACCGACTGATTCATGCTCCGAAATGTCGGCGTTGACGTCAGTACAGGCTCGCCGAATCGTCTCCTGAACCTGATTCCTTCGCGTGCCGGATCTCATCATGCAACGACGCACGCATCGCAAGAAGATCATTTGCGATGGTGATCATCTGAAAACCCTGTTGCCGCCGGCGACTTGCGAGTGCTCCACTTGCATGAATTCCGGGAACAACACCGTGGCGTTCGCAGCCAGCGACAATGTTTGAAAGTGCCTCATCAAATATGGGGTTCCCATCATTCCCGGTTGGGCCGAGACCCAAACTGATACCAAGATCAGCAGGCCCGACATACACCGCGTCGATTCCCGGCACCGACAGAATGTCGTCCAGGTTTGAGAGCGCCTCACGTGTTTCAATCATTGGAATAACCGCAATTGTCGCATCGGCCCATGCTCGATAGTTCTCGTGTCGAGGAGATACGAGAGTTGGCCCCCAGCTGCGCGAACCATCGGGGGCGTAGCGAGCTGCACGTACAACTGCTTCGGCTTCGGCTCTCGTATTCACCATCGGAACGATCACGCCATGACAGCCAGCATCAAGCATCTTCCCAATGATTCCGGGTTCATTCCAAGGCGCTCGGGCAATCGGGATCCCTCCTGCGAACTCAATCGCCTGAATCATTGGCACTGCATGGTCGTAGGCCACTGCGCCGTGCTGCATATCGATACAGACGTAGTCGAAGTCAAGGCGAGCCCCGGCCTCAGCCGTGATGGGAGAAGGCGCTGAGAGCCAAAGGCCGTGAGTCTCGGCCCCGTCACTCCACATTGCTCGTAAACTTTTCCGTTCGCTCATTAGGTTCTCCTCTAATTCGTGTGTAGTTACGGGCGCGGGTTCTTTTCGTATAGGAACAGCATTACTTAGTCACTATTGTCGCCGGGCGGCCGTTGAGCACGGCTACGACATTTTCAATTGCATGCTCGTACAGTCGTCGTCGGCCCGCTCCGGTGGATGATGCGATGTGCGGAGTCACGATGACATCGGTACGTCCAAGTAGCGGATGACCTTCAGGTAACGGCTCTGGGTCAGTAACGTCAAGTGCCGCTCCTGCGAGGTGCCCGCGATCGAGTGCTTCAATCAGTGCGTCTTGGTCAACGAGAGCTCCACGAGCACAATTGACGAGATACGACCCTGCCGGCATGGCCGAGAAAACATCAGAATTCATCAAGTGATGTGTTTCAGGTGTAGACGGAGCGTGGAGAGACAGCACGGCACTCGAGGACACAAGATGTTCAAGCGACACAAGTGATACCTGATCGATTGGTGAGGTTTCAAGGTAAGGGTCGTGGGCGATGACGTTCATTCCCATTGCGAGACCGGCAACTGCAACTCGCTGGGCAATCCTGCCAAAGCCGACAA
>Ga0255767_1002780_pt1 | contig 15038 bp, 13 predicted proteins | sample 071ome_24_FD_179967 | JGI IMG/M metagenome (GOLD analysis project Ga0255767, IMG submission 179967) | Coastal salt marsh microbial communities from the Groves Creek Marsh, Skidaway Island, Georgia - 071402CT metaG (version 2) | ecosystem: Environmental > Aquatic > Marine > Intertidal zone > Salt...
ATCGAAATCGGAATTGCGGCTCTCGACGATCTCGCCGACGGCGATCGCCCGCATCACGTCGCCGACTGGGACCGGCGGCGAATAATTAGGCGCATCGTTCACCCAGCCACGCATCGCCGGATCGACTGACAGATAGCGGTTCCGCACCAGAAACTCGCCGTCGCGCAGATCGGGGACGGGTCGCATTTCGATATCGAAGAATTCCGGTCCGGGCACGCCGACCGGCCGGGCGTTAAGGATTACGCAGCGGTTGTCCAGTTGCATCACCGGCCGGTCCGGTCAGTCATGCGCCATAATGGCGCGCGTCAGTTTCCGGTTGGCGATCATCGGCGCGGTTACTTCGCGATAGGCGTTCATATAGGGCGTCTGCATGTGGTGCTCGACGGCGGTTTCGTCGTCATAGACCTCGTACAACCTGACAAGGTTCGGGTTTTCGTCTTCAACGGAGATTTCGAACCGCTGGCAGGCGGGTTCGTTATTCTTCACCTTTTCCCGGTGCTCTTGCGCGCGGGCGAGATATGCGTCCCGGTGCTCGGGATGAAGGGTCAGCTCGACGTGCAGAACGATGGCATTCATGGATCAGGCCTCCTAGATAAAGTTGTGGCGTCCCAAAACGGCACCGGATGCGAGAAACATGCGTATATGATACGTGGTTTTTGCCCGGCGGAGGAAGACACTAATGAAATGGACGGCGGTATTGGTACTTTTCTCGGTTGTAGGTCTGTCGGCGGGTTCGGCTGATGCGGCAGAAACGTTTGACACGCTACACGGCAAGATCAAAGTTGAAACTGTGGCCAAAGGTCTGCGAAGCCCGTGGGGTATAGACTTCCTACCCGACAAGCGCATGATCGTCACCGAAAAAGTCGGGAACCTGCGTATCGTTGGCAAGGATGGCACCAAATCCAAACCCATCCTCGGTACCCCGCTGGTTGGCTATATCGGTCAGGGCGGTCTGCTGGATGTCATGCTACACCCCGATTTTTCGAGCAACCGGCTCGTATTCCTGACCTACAGCGAGCTGTCACCCGACCGGCGGGTCTATACCGCCATGCTCCGAGGCAAGCTGCGGGCAGATGACCGCCAGCTCGACGAGGTCAAAGTGCTGTTCCGTCAGTCGCCGAAGGTCGGCAGCGGTCGGCATTTCGGCTCCCGCGTGCTGGTTGCCCCGGACGGTAATGTGTTCGTCACACTGGGCGATCTCGGCAATCGCGATCTGGCGCAGGATCTGAACGGGCACGTCGGCAAGGTGGTGCGGCTGACCGTCGACGGCGATATTCCGAATGACAATCCCTTCGTCGGCAAAAGCAATGCCCGTCCGGAGATATGGTCGTTCGGGCACCGCAATATCCAAGGCGCGGATATCCACCCCATTACAGGCAAGCTGTGGACGATCGAACACGGCCCGCGCGGCGGCGACGAAATCAACATCCCGGCGGCGGGCGCGAATTACGGTTGGCCGCTGGTGTCCCATGGCATCGAATATTCGGGCGGACAGATCGGCGACGGCAAAAAGTTAATGGACGGCGTCGTCCCGCCGGTGACCACTTGGACGCCCGTGATCGCTCCGGGCGGCATGACGTTCTACAACGCCGACTTGTTTCCAGCTTGGAAAGGCAATCTGTTGATCGGCGGCCTGCGCGCAGGCGCCATCGTACGGCTGGAGCTCGACGGCGATAAAGTCGTGCGCGAAGAACGCCTTCTGCAGCCGATCGGCAACCGGATCCGCGACGTTGCCGTCGGCCCCGACGGCGCTGTGTATGCGCTGGACGAAAGCGATGGCCGGATCCTTCGGATCACGCCGGCCCGATAACACCAAGAGCCCAGGATGAGGGCCTATTTCATCGTCGGCATTGTGAATTCTGCGCCCGATCGTATTCCGGTCGGCCAGCGCGACGTGATCGCCTTCTGGCGCGTATAGAACCGCACACCTTCCGGTCCGTGCATGTGGATGTCGCCGAACAGCGAGCTTTTCCAGCCACCGAAGGAATGGAACGCCATCGGCACTGGGATTGGCACGTTGACGCCGACCATCCCAACCTCGATCCGGTTGGTAAATTCACGCGCGGCGTCGCCGTCGCGCGTGAAAATCGACACGCCATTGCCGAATTCGTGGTCGTTGATCATCCGCACGGCATTGTCGAAATCGGGAGAGCGGACGACGGACAGAACGGGTCCGAAAATTTCTTCCTTGTAGATCCGCATGTCAGTGGTGACGTTGTCGAACAGGCAGCCGCCGATGAAAAAGCCCTCCTCGTAGCCCTGCAGCGAATAATCCCGCCCGTCGACGACAAGATCAGCGCCTTCCTTAACGCCGATATCGACGTAGCCTTTGACTTTTTTCAGGTGATCGCCGGTTACCAGCGGGCCCATATCCATGTCGTTATCGGTTCCGGGCCCAATCTTCAGCGCCTCGACCTTGGGTTTCAGCAGGCTCATCAGTTTGTCGCCGGCATCGCCGACGGCGACAGCAACGGAAATCGCCATGCAGCGTTCGCCCGCCGAACCGTAAGCCGCCCCCATCAGCGCATCCGCCGCCTGATCGAGATCGGCGTCGGGCATGACGACCATATGGTTCTTGGCTCCGCCCAGCGCCTGTACGCGCTTGCCGTTGGCGGCGCCGGTCGAATAGATGTACCGGGCGATGGGTGTCGAGCCGACGAAGCTGATCGCGGGGATATCGGGATGGGCGAGGATGGCGTCGACGGCTTCCTTGTCGCCGTTGACGACGTTCAGCACGCCGTCGGGCAGACCGGCTTCCGTCGCCAGTTCCGCCAGCCGCAGGGCGCAGGACGGATCTTTCTCCGACGGCTTCAGGATGAAGGTGTTGCCGCAGGCGATGGCCATCGGATACATCCACATCGGCACCATGGCGGGGAAATTGAACGGCGTGATGCCGGCGCAGACGCCGAGCGGCTGGCGCGTCGTCCAGGCATCGATGCCGCGCCCCACCCCTTCGGTATATTCACCCTTCAACAGCTGCGGAATGCCGCAGGCGAATTCGACGACCTCCAGCCCGCGGGTCAGCGAGCCATGGGCATCCGACAGCACCTTGCCGTGCTCGGCCGTGATGATGGCGGCCAGTTCGTCGGCGTTGTCCTCGATCAGCGTCTTGTATTTGAACATGATCCGCGCGCGGGTCAGCGGCGGAGTCGCCGCCCAGTCGGGGAATGCCGCTTTTGCCGCCTCGACCGCCGCCACCAGCTCGGCCTGCGACGCCAGCGGCACCTGCGACTTAACCTCGCCGGTCGCGGGGTTGTAGACATCGCCGAAACGGCCCGATGTTCCCTCGACGTGTTTGCCGTTAATCCAGTGTGTCAGGTTCGCCATGGCGGCCTCCGCTGTTCAATTCGCATTCAAAACAGGTTTACGCCACCGAGACGCGACGCGCCAGATACACCGCCCGATTGGCCACCCGGGATCCGACGGTTACAATCGGGATATACGGTGCAACCCGAGGAGTTTCCCCATGATCACTGAAATCGTTTCGTTTGACCGGCATCCCGGCATGGACCGGGACGAGATGGTCGCAGACGCGGCCGGCACGTTCGAACGCTGGACCGATTTTCCGGGTCTGGTGCGCAAAATGTTTGTCCGCGATCCCGACAGCCTGGCGACCAAGGGCATTTATCTCTGGGAAACGCTGGAGGACGCCGACAAAGGACACGACGCGGCCTGGCTCGAGCGCGCCGAAGCGCATTGGGGCAACCGCCCGACACTGGAACGCTACGACTGTTTCCTGATCCTGGAAAATCCGGGTGGTAAAATCACGGAATGCGCTGAAGGCTAGCGTTGCCCTTTATCTACGACGCGATCCGCCAACCAACGGGCTTTCCGGTGTCGAACGGCAGGATCTCCTCGTTCCCGACAGAGAGCCGCGCATCGATCCCCCGCTCACCGCGTGTCAGCGTTACCGTATTTTCGTTGACCGGCAGCCCGTAAAACGCCGGCCCGTTGAGCGACGCGAAGGCTTCCAGCCGCTCCAGCGCCCCTTCTTCGTCGAATACCTGCGCATAGACTTCCAGCGCCGACGGCGCGTTGAAGATACCGGCGCAACCGCAATCGGTTTCCTTGGCGGAAACCGGGTGCGGCGCCGAATCCGTTCCGAGAAAAAACGACGCATCGCCCGACGTGGCCGCCGCGCGCAGGGCCAGGCGATGCCGTTCCCGCTTGGCGACCGGCAGGCAGAACATGTGCGGACGCATACCGCCCGCGAAGAGCGCATTGCGGTTGATGACCAGATGATGCGGCGTGATCGTGGCGCCGACATTGGCATTCGCCTGACGAACGAACGCCACGCCTTCCGCCGTCGTAATGTGCTCGAACACAACCTTCAGCGCCGGAAACCGTTCCAGCGTGGGGATCAGCACCCGGTCGATGAAAACCTTCTCTCTGTCGAAGATATCGACCGCGGGGTCGGTGACCTCCCCATGCACCAGAAGCGGCATGCCGATCTCTTCCATGCGCGCCAGTACGCCGGAGATGTTCGCGATATCGGTCACGCCGTTGTCAGAATTCGTCGTCGCCCCGGCGGGATAGAGTTTCGCGGCGGTGAACACGCCGTCGGCATGACCGCGCGAAATTTCGCCCGGATCGGTGCCGTCGGTCAGATAGGCGGTCATCAGAGGCTCGAACGCCGACCCGGGCCCGAGCGCGTCCCGAATGCGGCCGCGATAGGCGGCGGCATCCACGGCCGTCACCACCGGCGGCGTCAGGTTGGGCATCACGATGGCACGGGCGAAGACCTCCGCCGTGAAGGGCAGAACCGCCGCCAGCATGGCGCCGTCGCGCAGATGCAAATGCCAGTCGTCGGGGCGTCGGATGGTCAGCGTATCCGTGTCGGCCACTTGAAATTTCCGTGTCTTGTTCAGAGCGAACTTAGCGGAATTGAGGCGACATTGGAATCGGCTCTGCCGCCGGTCTGAAACTACAACGAATGGCCGTCGTCAGACGCCCCGGCGCGCTTCGGTCGCTGCCTCGTCGATCTTGCCATCGACGATGATCACGCCGTATTTTTCGGCTGCGCTGTCCGGAGAGACATATCCGTTCCTGACATCTTCGAGAACCCGCGCCGGGTCGCGGGATGCCGGATCTCCGTACCCGCTGCCGCCGGTCTGCGCCAGCCGGACGATCGTCCCGGCGGACGCTTCCCGGGTATCCAGCGCTGCCAGTTCGACGGCGTCAGGGCCGTCGGGATTGATCGACGTGACGCAGACTGGCGGTCCTTCCCCGCCATCGACGCCCCAGCCGGGCTGTTCGTGGTTGGCGGTGCGCGCCGTCAGGATCACGTCGGACAGCATCTCGTATTCCCGGACGAAACCGATTCCGCCCCGCGTCCGACCGGCGCCGGCGCTGTCCTCCCAGATATCGAATTTTCTGATGCGGATAGGATATTCGGTCTCGACGATTTCCACCGGCGTCGACGGCGTGAAATGGCACATCCCCATGATCATCGGCGTCCCGTCGTGCTCGGCGGTGCCGCCCAGCGACGTGACCATCAGCTCGTACTGGACGGTGGGCTTGCCGTTCCGTCCTTTCGCATAGCCGATGGCGATCGCCCCGTTCCCGAGTCCCGGCGGCGCCACCGCCCGCGCCGGGTTGAGCTTGCCAAGCGCCGCGACGACACAGGCATAAGCCAGATGCGAGGTCGGGAAGTAGTGGTTCACCGTCGCGGGATAGGTCGGGCTGACGACCCTGCCGTCGGGCAGCACGATGTCGAGCGCCTCGAACGCACCGCTGTTGACCGGGATCGTCGGATCGGACGCGGCGATCGCCGCCAGCACCGTCACCGCCTTGCAGGTCTGGGCAGGCGTATTGATCGGCCCCTTGGTCTGCGGATCGGATTCTGAGTAATCGATCGTGAGCCGGTCGCCCTTCTTGACCGCGCGAACATGGATTTTGACTGGTTTGGACGTATCCGCGCCGTCGTGATCCATAAATCCTTCGGCCTCTGCTTCGCCGTCGGGCCAGGCCGCTATTTCTGCCGACATGCGGTCGCGGGTGCGGTCCAGCAGGCTCTGCATCGCACCAACCAGCGTCTCGACGCCATACTCGTCCGACAAGGCTTTCAGGCGCTCGGCGCCTAGCCGCGTCGCGCCGACCTGACCACGGAGATCCCCCACCACGACATCCGGCACCCGGCTGTTGGTGCGGATGATATTCTCGATCTCCGGCACCACACCGCCCGATGTCCAGTAGCGGACCGGCGGCAGACGCAGCCCGTCGTGAAAAATCTCGCGCGACGCGGCGCCGGAAGATCCCGGCACCAACCCGCCGACATCGGCCTTGTGCGCCACGGAAACACCGAAGGCGATGCGGCGTCCCTCGTAGAACACCGGCGTTGCGACCACCATGTCGGGCACGTGGCTGTTGCCGGCCTGATACGGGTCGTTGCAGACGAAGCTGTCGCCGTCTTTCATCGCATCGCCCGGATAGGCCGCCAGCAGGCTTTCCACCGATTTGGTGTAGAGCATCGAGTGATACTGGATGCCGCCGCCGACCATGATGACCTTGCCATCGGCGTCGGTCAGCCCGGCAGTGCCGTCCTGGCTTTCGCGCAGGATCGGCGAATATCCGGAATGGAACAGCGCGTGCGCCATCGCTTCGGTGGTCTCCCGCACGCGGCTGAGCACGACTTCCGTCGTGATCGGATCGAGGCTCATGCGTCCGCTCCCGTGTCGATAATCAGGTTGCCCCACGGATCGACCGTGCAGGACATGCCGGAAAGAATGACGGTTGTGGAATCGAATTGTTGCACCACCGCCGGCCCGTCGAAAGTGTCGCCCGCCCGCAGTTTCGCCCGGTCGTATATGCCCGCCTCCATGAACGAGCGTCCGTCGAGGTCGTACAAGGAGCGCGTGGCAATCTGTGCGGCCTGCGCGCCTGCGCCGATCCCTATCCGCGGCAGTTCCAGGCGGGGCACGGAAATTTCGGCGATCACCCGGAATGTGACGACCTCGGCATCCTCGTCGGGCGCGCTGGCGCCGTAAATCCGGTGATGCGCCTCGTCGAACCCGCCCTTCAGGACCGGCTTGTCGGCGTCGGTCAGCGCCGATGCGGGACAATCGACCGGTAGCTGATACCCCTGATGCTGGTAGCGCATATCGACCTGCCGGCGGATATCCACCTGATCCGGCGTGAAGCCTTCTTCGCGGACATCTTCGGCGGCACGCGCTTCGAGACCATCGAAGATTTCGTTCATGCGGTCGGCGGATATTTCCGACAGTCGCGCGACCGAGGACTGAAGGTAGACATGCCGCACCGATGTCTGTAGCAGACCCATCGCGCTGTTGATTCCGGGATAGAGCGGCACCGCTACTTTGGGGATTTTCAGATCGCGGGCCAGCAATGCGGAATGAAGCGGTCCCGCCCCGCCGAACGCCGCCAGCATGTATTTCCGCGGATCCTCGCCGCGCGACTGGAAGGCCAGACGCAGATCGACCGCCATGTTGGTATTGACGATCTGCAGAATGCCCGCCGCCGCCTCGACGACGGACAGCCCAAGCGGTTCGGCCACGTGTTCGTTGATCGCCGCTTCGGCGGCCTGCTTGTCGAGCGTCATTTTGCCGCCCAGCACGTTGTCAGATGCCAGTGCGCCGAGAACCAGATTGGCATCCGTCACGGTCGGACGGGTGCCGCCGTGACCGTAGCAGGCAGGTCCAGGCCGGGCGCCGGCGCTTTCGGGACCGACTTTGAGCAATCCGTCCGGCCCGATCCAGGCGATGGTACCGCCGCCCGCGCCGAGCGTTCGGACCTGCAGCATCGGCGTGCCGATGTCCTGGCCGGCGATTTTGCCTTCGTTGGTTTCGTCGGCGCGGCCGTCCGAAATCATCGCGATGTCGGTCGACGTTCCGCCCATGTCGAGCGTCACGATCTCGCCGCTGCCGGTGATGCGCGCCAGTTCCTCTCCCGCCACGACGCCGCCGGCCGGACCGGACAGCAGCGTCTGGTTCGGAAAACGCGCGCCGAGGGTGATCCGCATCAGCCCACCGTTGGACTGCATCAGGAAAACCTGCGGCGTTTCCACGCCTTCTTCCTTCAGCCGGTCGGAAAGGCGTTCCAGGTATCGCTGCATGATGGGGCCGACATAGGCATCGATGACCGTGGTCGACTGGCGCGGATATTCGCGGATCGTCGGCAGGACAACCGATGACAGCGACACCCGCCAGTCGGTGGATTCCTCTTCCAGGATCTCCGCCGTCCGCCGTTCGTGATCCGCGTTCTGGAAGCTGAACAGATAGCTGACCGCGACGGACTCGACGCCGTCTTCCTTCAGGCGCTTCGCGGCTGCGCGCACCGCGTCCTCGTCCAGCGGGACCAACTCGTTCCCTTGGTAATCCATCCGCCCCGGAATGCCGTGGGTCAGCGCCTGCGGGGCCAGCAAAGGAGGTTTGCGATAGAATGGATCGATCAGGTCGGTCGCTTCGGGCCGCGCCCAGCCGCGCGCTTCGTAGACCGCACGGAATCCGTCGGTAATCAGCAGGCCGGTTTTCACCCCCTTGTCTTCGAGGATCGCGTTGGTCGCAACCGTCGTACCGTGCACCAGCGAGGCCACATCCGCTGGCTCGATGCCGTTTGCGAACAACTCCTGCAGTGCCGCCATCACGGCATTGGACGGATCGGCCGGATCGGACGGCACCTTGGCGACCCGCAATTCTCCGGAATCGACCTCGAAGGCGATCAGGTCGGTAAACGTGCCGCCGGTATCGACACCGACCATCCATGAAGACATCTGCAATAGGCTCCGTCAGCTCGTCGCGGCGGCGTCGATGTGAACGTGTACGGCTTCCGGCCCGTCCACGATTTCGCGGCCAAGCACTTTCACGGCGGTTTCCGCCTCGTCGACCGGGTAATGATGTGTGCACAGCTTCGCCAGTGAATCTCCTCGCCGCCGGATGATATCGATCGATTTTTCGACCGACGACCAGGTCGACGACAACACGCCGAGCATCGCGATTTCCTTTGTAATCAGCTTGTCGGAGATGAAATTCGGGATCGGCTTGAAGCTTTTCAGTCCCGCGACCACGACCTTCCCGCCCGGTCGCACCATGTCGAGCGCCTGGGTAATCGGTTCAGTCGCAAAGGCGGACACGTCGACCACGATATCGGCAAGCTTGCCGTCGGTCGCATCGATCACGCGTTCGACCGGGTCGTCGTCATCGACGACGATCGTCTCGTCCGCACCGAGTTCGCGGGCCAGCGACAGGCGCAGTGTGTCGTTCTTCGTGCCTGTGACGATGACTTTCCCGGCGCCGGCTTCCCGCGCCGCGACTACGGCCAGCAGCCCGCGCTGCCCCGGTCCCTCGATGACGATGGTGTCGCCGATACCGGTTTCGGGACGTTCCACCGCCCAGCGCACGGCGTTGGACATGGGATTGAACAGGCTCATGATATCGGTCGGGACGTCGGACGGCGCCTTGTGCAGCGTCGCGCCGGGATGCAGATACATGTGAGTCGCATAGCCGCCCCACAGATGCGGCGGATTGTCGAACCCCATGCGCAAGCCGTAGCCCATACCGTCCTTGCAGAGTACCGGCCGGCCGACCTGGCACTGGAAACACTGACCGCACGGGATGGATGCTTCGACCGTCACCCGGTCCCCCTCCTTCACGTCCCATTTTTTGGCGGCATTGGCGCCGACCTTTTCCACCCAGCCAAGGATTTCGTGGCCTGGAATAATTGGCCGCACCGCCCAGGGAGTGTTGTCGAGATGGCCGAGATACTGCTCCCAGTCGGTGCCGCAAAGGCCGGCCGCCTCGACCCGCAAGATGCCTTCATCCGGACCAATTTCAGGAATTTCGACTTCGCGATATTCGAATTTTCTTGGATCCGTGAGGACCGCGACCTTCGCCTGTTCTGCCATCGTTTCCTCGCGTTTTTACGTAGGTTGCTAACGATCTTGCCATCGGCGGCAACCGCGCGCAATCCGTCGACGCGAACTTACCGGCGTTTCATCGCGCGGCGTCGCCCCATAATATTCCCCGGAACAAACACGACAGGAATAACGATGACCAAACCCTGCCCCGGCCCGTCCCTCGCCAGTTCCCCGAAACTTAAAGCGCCCGCCGGCACCTGCGACACGCACCTACACATCGTCGGGCCTTTCGACCGCTTCCCCATGTCGGAGGAACGCGGCTACACGCCGCCTGTAAACGGCGTCGAAGAATTCGAAACCTTCGCGGACACATTGGGAATCGACCGCGTCGTGGTCGTGCATCCAAGTTGCTACGGCACCCTGCTGGCCGTCACCGAAGACGCTTTGCAGCGGCTCGGCGACCGGGCCCGGGGCATCGCCGTGGTCGATCCGTCCGTATCGGACGCGGAGCTCGACCGGCTGAACGAAATTGGTTTCCGGGGGCTGCGCTTTACAACCCTGTTGAAGGGCGGCGCCGATGTCGGCGGTATTGCCGCAATGGCGGAACGGATTAAACGGCTGGGGTGGCATATCCAGATGTTCATCGACGCGGAAAACCAGCTTGCCGAGCTGCTGCCCGCACTGGAGGCGTTGCCGGTCGATCTGGTGATTGATCACATGGGACATTTCTCGCCGGGCGCCGGCGTCGACCACCCGGCGTTTCAGGCAATGCTTGGCCTGGTGAAAAGCGGTCGCTGCTGGGTCAAACTGTCCGGCGCGTACCGGGCCTCGGATCAGGCGCCCGGCTGGGAGGATATGACGCCCTATGCGCAGGCGCTGATCGAGACGCGGGCGGACCGCATGGTGTGGGCCAGCGACTGGCCGCATGTGATGCTGTGGGACAAACCGATGCCTGACGGCGCAGGTCTGCTCGACTGGGCGCTGAGCTGGGACGTCGACGATGCGACGCTGAAGCGGATACTGGTGGACAACCCCGCCGAACTTTACGGATTCGGCTAAGAGGCTTTCTTCAGAGGCGCGATGCAGTCCTCGTCGTCGTTGCGGACGTTGTTGACCCTGGTCGACACCCGGTAGAACGCCATTTTGTCGGGCGGATATGCCCGGATCACGTTCGCGGCTTCTTCCGGGCCGCCCGTTAGCCACAGGTCGTAATCCGCGGGGTCGACGATAACCGGCATTCGTCGATGGATCGGCGCGATTTTATCGTTCGCATCGGTTGTGACGATCGTATAGGTCTCGATGACACTGCCGGCATCCTCCTGGTTTTCCGGCACGGTCCAGGATTCCCACAAGCCTGCAAACACGAACGGCCCGCCTCCCTTGAATCCGATGCGAAAGGGCAGCTTTACGTCCCCTTCCCTGCGCCATTCGTAGAATCCATCCACCGGCACCAGGCATCGCCGCTTCTGATACGCATCCCGGAACGACGGTTTTCGGGCCACGGTTTCACCGCGCGCATTGATCAGCTTGGAGGCGATGGCCTTGTCCTTCGACCAGGACGGAATCAGCCCCCAGCGCAGCATGTCCATCCGCCGCCCGTGCTCCGACGGCCGCACCACCGGCGCCATCTGGGTCGGCGCGATGTTGTATCTCGGCTGCAAGTTGAGCGACGCATCGACGTTGACGAGGGTCCTCAGCATCTCAGGTGTGACGCTGAGCGTGTATCTTCCGCACATGACCGCATTTTAACCGATCGTGAGCATTTCCGCCTTTATTCTCACTTAACCCCGCGTTAACTATGATGTTCAGCCTCAAAGTTAGGATTTCCCCTGGTTTTTTCCGAGACAGAACGCCGCGACCTAATGCTTGCGGCTACCGAAATCGCGGACCGCGCCGGTATCGTGATTCTCGACGTCTATGCCACCGATTTCGACGTACGTCACAAGGACGACGCGTCGCCGGTGACGGAGGCGGACGAACGCGCCGAAGCATTGATCCTGCCTGCCCTTCGCGATCTGCTGCCCGGTATTCCCGCCATCGGCGAAGAAGCCGTTTCCCAGGGCCTGGAAGAGACGGTAATCGGCCGGACGTTCTGGCTGGTCGATCCGATCGACGGCACCAAGGAGTTCCTGCGGCGCAGCGGAGAATTTACGGTCAACATCGCATTGATCGAAGAAGGCGTTCCGGCGATGGGTGTGGTCACCGCCCCTGCGATCGACCGCGCCTTTCGTGCCTGCGGTGCGGGCACGGCGGAACTGCGCGAAAAAGACGGCAAGTGGAAACCCATCGCGGTGCGAGACATTCCGGACGAAGGCGCAATCGTCGTATCGAGCAGGTCGCACGGCGACGAGCGGAAACTCGAAGCACTGATACAGGATATGAAAATCCAGGGACACAAGACTGCCGGCAGTTCCCTGAAATTTTGCCTGGTGGCGGAAGGCGAAGCGGATATCTATCCGCGATACGGCCCGACATCGGAATGGGATACCGCGGCCGGCCATGCGGTTTTACTGGGCGCGGGCGGCAATGTCCGTCTGCTCGACGGGCCGGAGCTTCCCTATGGCAAGACCGGCTGGCGCAACCCGGAATTCATTGCACGCGGCGCGGAATGATCGTCCCGGCGACCGCGGAGCGCATTTCCGAAGCCGGCGCGCGGCTGCGGTCCGGGGGACTCGTCGCGTTTCCCACCGAAACCGTGTACGGGCTGGGAGCCGACGCCACGTCGGATACGGCGGTCGCCCGAATTTTCTCCGCCAAGAACCGCCCGGATTTCAACCCGCTGATCGTTCACGTCCCCGACGCAGAGAGGGCGGCCGCGCTGGCCGAGTTCACGGAACTCGGGCGAAGGATCGCGCATGCTTTCTGGCCGGGCCCGCTGTCGATCGTCCTGCGCAGACAGGTCGATTGTCCCGTCTCTCTTCTGGCCAGCGCCGGTCTGGAAACGATCGCCATCCGCGTACCGGCGCAGGTAACAGCGCAGGCTATTCTGAAGGCCGCCGGCGTGCCGGTCGCCGCCCCCAGCGCCAATGCATCGGGAAAAATCAGTCCCACCGAAGCGGCTCACGTACAGATGTCCCTCGGTGATGCCGTCGACCTGATCGTGGATGACGGGGCCTGCCAGGTCGGCCTGGAATCCACAGTTGTCGACTGTACGACCGACAGGGCGGTCGTGCTAAGGCCGGGCGGGGTTACAATGGAGCAGATCGAGGCGATCGCCGGCGACGTCGAATTATCCGATGCATCGCCGGACAAGCCGGCGTCTCCGGGCATGCTGCAGAGCCATTACGCGCCGGACGCGTCGATCAGACTAAACGCCACCACGGTCGATACCGGCGAAGCCCTGCTGGCATTCGGCCCTCACCGCTTTTCGAATTTTGCAATCGAACGAAACCTGAGTCCTTCCGCCGATCTTCCGGAGGCCGCAGCCAATCTTTTCGCGATGCTGCGGCAACTCGATTCGGAAGCCGACCGGATCGCCGTCATGCCAATACCCGAAACGGGACTGGGACGGGCGATCAACGACCGGCTGCAGCGGGCGGCTGCGCCTCGACGATAGCGTTTGACCCCATTGCCCGGCCATCGCATATGATTTAATCCTGACGTCGGAAATCGGGATGACCATCGGATGAATGCCACTGACTTCAGGGAAATCGACCGGTCCGTTCTCGACCGGCTGCACGCCGTCGTCGGCGACGCGGGCGTGATCACGGATGACAGCGACAAATCCCCCTATCTGAACGACGAACGAGGCTATTACACAGGGGCGACGCCGATGATCGTCCGGCCCGCCTCGACCGAAGAGGTTTCGGAGATCGTCAGCATCTGCAACGAAACCCGCACGCCCATCGTTCCCCAGGGCGGCAATACCGGACTGTGCGGCGGCGCCACCCCGTACGAGCACGGCGGCGAAATCCTGCTGTCGCTTACCCGGATGAACAAAGTACGGAACATCGATGCGTTGAACTACGCGATCACCGTCGAGGCGGGCGTCATCCTCGCCGACGTCCAATCAGCCGCGGAAGAAGCGGATCGCTACTTCCCGCTCAGCCTCGGCGGCGAGGGCACGGCGCGGATCGGCGGCAATCTGTCGACCAACGCCGGCGGCACGGGCGTGTTGCGCTACGGACCGGCCCGCGATCTGTGCTTGGGGCTTGAAGCGGTGCTGCCGGACGGACGCATCTGGAACGGGCTGACGGGTCTGCGGAAAGACAACACCGGCTACGATCTGAAGCACTTGTTCATCGGCGCAGAAGGCACCCTCGGCATCATCACCGCCGCCTGCCTGAAACTGTTTCCAAAACCGGCCGACATACAGACAGCCTTCGTCGCGGTCGAAAACGAGCACGCTGCGGTCGAATTGCTTGCCCGCGCGCGCCGGATTACCGACGACCGGGTTATAACGTTCGAGTATATGCCTCGCGACGCCATCGCCTTCGCACTGAAGCATATTGACGGGACGCGCGACCCCATGCCGACCGCTTACGATCATTACGTCCTGATGGAACTGGCCGCGGGCGAAGCCGCGGCGGCGGGATTGCGGGACATGCTTGAAAAAGTGCTCGGCGACGGCATGGAAGACGGCATCGTGCTCGACGCGGTTTTTGCCGACAGCGGGCAGCAGGCAGCCGATTTCTGGAAAATACGGGAGACCATCCCCGAAGCGCAGAAATACGAAGGCGCCAGCTCGAAACACGATATATCGGTCCCCGTGTCCGGGGTTGCCGATTTCCTGGTCGACGCAATAGCGGACCTCGGAAAGTTAGTCCCAGGCATTCGCCCCTGTGCATTCGGGCATGTGGGCGACGGCAACATCCATTTCAATCTCAGCCGCCCGGCCGACATGTCGGACGACGCCTTCCGCGCGCTCGAACCGGAGATTCACAAGGCCGTCTACGACCGGACCGTCGCCATGGCCGGATCGATCAGCGCCGAGCACGGCATCGGCCGCCTGCGCCGGGGCGAGCTCGAAACGTATAAATCCCCGGTCGCGATGGACGTCATGCGGAGCATCAAGGCGACGCTTGACCCCAACGGCATCATGAACCCGGGCAAGGTTTTATAGGAGCAGAAGATGGCAGAATACGCCGCCCCAATACGGGATATAAAATTCGTGATCGAGGAACTGATCGGTCTCGAGACGGTAAACACGCTTCCAGGCTACGAGGACGCGACGGCGGATGTCGCGACCGCGATTCTGGAAGAGGCCGGCAAATTGGCCCGCGACGTT
>Ga0255767_1002790_pt1 | contig 15012 bp, 18 predicted proteins | sample 071ome_24_FD_179967 | JGI IMG/M metagenome (GOLD analysis project Ga0255767, IMG submission 179967) | Coastal salt marsh microbial communities from the Groves Creek Marsh, Skidaway Island, Georgia - 071402CT metaG (version 2) | ecosystem: Environmental > Aquatic > Marine > Intertidal zone > Salt...
TGTGCCGTCTTTTTTGGTGCACCCTTTTGGATGCCTCCCTTTTTGATGCCAAAGTCGGCAACCGCTTATCACCCCTATTAAAATCTATTTGAGTGCGTTTATCATAACCCAATATTCACGAGTGATATGGAGGTCTTGATGAATGATGGCGGTGGCAATGCAGATAGCGACTGGCCGGAACGCTATTTTGCGGTGATTTTTACGAGTCAGCGCAGCCTCAGCGGCGACGATATCTATGAAATTGCGGCCAACAGGATGGTGACTTTGGCGCAGCAACAGCCGGGGTTTCTTGGGGTTGAGTCGGTTCGTGCCGATGACGGGATCGGGATTACCGTATCTTATTGGACGGATCGCGATGCGATTAGCCAATGGCGCCATAATGCCGAACATATGGCAACCCAAGCGATGGGGCGTCAGGAATTTTATGATTGGTACCGGATACGCATCGCCGAGGTCGTTTCCGAACGGGCGTTTTTGTCCGATAATATTGTTCAAGGCCAGCCCGCCAGCGATTAGGCAGCGATGCCTAAATCTGCCAGCGGAGTGGATATTTGGATCGGCACTTAGCTTGGGCGGGCGTCAATGCCATGTGTCTGGAACATTTCGGTCAGTTCGCCAGTTTCATACATCTCACGAATGATGTCGCAGCCGCCAACAAACTCACCTTTTACATAAAGCTGGGGAATCGTTGGCCAGTCTGAATAGGCCTTGATACCTTCGCGAATATTATCATCTTCAAGGACGTTGATACCGCGAAATTTCACGCCAAGATGTGATAGCACACCGACAACAGCGGCAGAAAATCCGCATTGTGGAAAAACCGGAGTGCCTTTCATGAAAAGCACGACCTGCTCGCTGGCAATTTCATTATCAATGCGGGTCTTGAGTGCATCATCCAACATAATTCTGCTCCTAAAACTGGGTGTTATGCCCTGTTGGCCTTCGGGGGTTATTCTTGTGGTGCCGATGTTTGCAGGGCCAGTGCGTGTAGCTCGCCGCCCATGCGCCCACCAAGTGCCTTATAAACCATTTGGTGCTGCTGAACGCGGTTTTTGCCAGCAAAGGCAGCCGAGATCACATTACAGGCGTAATGGTCGCCATCACCGCGTAAATCTTCAATAGTTATGGTGGCATCAGGGAAGGCGGCACTGATCAAAGCTTCTATTTCGCTTGCTGCCATTGCCATAATCGTTGCTCCTTATTTCCGCCATTTGGCTTATCGCCGTTTGGTTACCTATATTCTGGCTGTTGCCTGATTGTGCCTAGCCCGCCATCAATGCAGGGATAGTCGCTTCAAAGACAACACCCAACTCACTAACTGATATGGCATCGCTGGCACCGAATTTCAATTCACCGCTAGCCGAAACCTTACCAATCTTTGTGATTTCAACGCCAGCATCTTTTGCGGCTGAAATTAATGCTGAATGATTGGCCGTGGTCACGACAAACCGCGCCTGATCTTCACCAAAGGCCCAGCCATGCAGCTGGCCCGCCTGCGGCACCGTGATATCAGCCCCAAAACCGGACCGGATTGCCATTTCGGCAATGGCAACGGCAAGGCCGCCATCGCTGATGTCATGCGCCGCGCTGATGCTGCCGCCCAAAATCTGTTCACGGACAAAGCTGCCATTTTTTAACTCAGCATCTAGATTAACCGGCGGCGGTGCGTAAATCGCTTGGTCGCCGTGCAGTTGCTGATAAACCGAGGCACCGAGCCAGCCGTCATTCACAATGTCGCTTTGACCAACAACGAAAATATCCTCACCGTCGGCAACAAACCTGTTACCGGCGGCATGGTCAACATCTTCGATCACACCAACCATGCCAATCACCGGACAGGGCTGAATTGCCTTGCCATCGGTTTCGTTATAAAGCGACACATTGCCCGAAACCACAGGGGTATCCAGATGGCGCGCAGCTTCACCCATGCCAAGCACCGACTCGACAAGCTGGGTCATGATTTCCGGCTTTTCAGGATTGCCAAAGTTCAGATTATTAGTGATCGCAAGCGGGGTTGCACCAATCGCTGAAAGGTTACGATAGGCCTCGGCTACCGCCTGTGCGCCGCCGGTTTTCGGATCAGCTTCAACATAGCGTGGGGTACAGTCGGTACTCATTGCAAGGCCGCGCTTGCTGCCATGCACCCTGATTAAGGCCGCATCGCCGCCCGGGCCCGCAACTGTATCGGCCATCACCTGACTGTCATACTGCTCATAGATCCAGCGGCGACTTGCAAGATTAACATCGCCAAGCAGTGATTTCAGCACCGTGGAAATTGGCGCATCACTGGCAATATCTGCGCTCGGCAGCTGCACGCGCACCGGGGCATCGCCATGCGGGCGATCATATTCAGGCGCGTCATCAACCAGCGGGCCAATCGGAATATCACAAGCAGTGCCGCCATCTTTTAAAAGGATCAGGCGGCCCGTTTCGGTAACCCGCCCAATCGGCATGAAATCGAGATCCCATTTGTTGAAAATCGCCCGTGCCGTCTCTGTGGCATCAGGCCTTAGCACCATCAGCATCCGTTCTTGCGACTCTGACAGCATCAGCTCATAAGCCGACATATCTTCTTCGCGTGCGGGCACAAGATCAAGATCAATCTCCATGCCAAGACCGCCCTTTGACGCCATCTCAACCGATGATGATGTCAGACCAGCAGCGCCCATATCTTGAATGGATAATACCGAGTCCGATGCCATCAGCTCAAGACAGGCCTCCATCAGCAATTTGCCGGTGAACGGATCACCAACTTGAACGGTCGGGCGCTTGCTTTCGGTTTCGTCAGAAAATTCGGCTGATGCCATTGTTGCGCCATGAATGCCATCACGGCCAGTCTTGGCGCCAACATAAATCACCGGATTGCCCGGGCCGGTCGCTGCTGAACGGAAAATACGGTCGCTATTGGCGAGGCCAACCGCCATCGCATTGACCAGAATATTACCATTATAGGATTTGTCGAAATTGACCTCGCCGCCAACAGTGGGAATGCCAATGCAATTGCCATAGCCGCCGATGCCAGACACAACACCGCCAACAAGATGTCGGGTCTTCACGTGGCTGGCCTCGCCAAAACGTAACGCATTCAGCAATGCAACCGGACGTGCGCCCATCGTGAACACATCGCGTAAAATCCCGCCAACGCCCGTTGCCGCGCCCTGATAAGGCTCGATAAAGGATGGGTGATTATGGCTTTCAATTTTGAAAATAGCGGCCAGCCCGTCACCGATATCAACCGCCCCCGCATTCTCGCCCGGCCCCTCGATCACTTGCGGGCCGTCAATCGGCAGGGTCTTTAACCATTTCTTCGACGATTTATACGAGCAATGTTCCGACCACATGGCCGAGAATATTCCAAGCTCACAAAGATTTGGCGTCCGGCCAAGGCGCTGATTAATCAACGCCCACTCATCACGCGAAAGCCCCATTGCGGCGGCATTTTCAAAAGTCATTACATCGGATGCTGCGTTCATGATACCAGCGCCTCAAGTGATTTTAACAGGAATGTGGCGCCGTCAGTGCCGCCATGCAATTTTGACATGGCGCGTTCGGGGTGTGGCATCATGCCAAGAACGCGGCCATTGTTTGATAGAACGCCGGCGATATCGCGCGACGCACCATTCGGGTTTGCCGGACCAACCGCGTCGCCGTTTACATAGCGGAACGCAACCTGACCATTGCCCTCAAGCCGGTCAAGCTCGTCATCATCAGCAAAATAATTACCCTCATTATGCGCCACAGGGATGGTCAAATCCTCGCCCATGGCAAGGCCAGCGGTAAAGGGGGACGACAGCGTTTCACATAGCTGCAACCGTACATTGCGGCAGGTAAACTTTAATCCCGCATTGCGAATCAGAACCCCGGGAACCATGCCGGTTTCGGTTAGGACCTGAAAGCCGTTGCAAATCCCCATCACAGCCCCGCCGCGCGCCGCATGGTCAAGCACCGCATTCATAATGGGTGAGCGCCCAGCAAGCGCACCGCAGCGCAAATAATCGCCAAAAGAAAAGCCGCCGGGGATAATCACCAGATCGGCCGGATCCAGCGAGGCTTCTTTGTGCCAGACAAGGGCAGGGCGGCGAGAGGTCAATTGTTCAATGGCAACCATCATATCCCGATCGCAATTCGATCCCGGGAAAACGATGATGGCAACGCGCAAGGCTGAGAGGGTCATGGTCTGTTTCGCATTATTGTTTAGGGGTGACGATTGACGCGATTGGCGTCTATTCTTCGTCGGGAATATCGATTGAATAATCCTCAATCACTGTGTTCGATAGTAATGTCTCGCACATACGGGCAACACGCTGGCGAAGCCGCGCCGGATCAGTCTCGTCAATCTCCAGCAAAATCTGTTTGCCAACCCGCACGTCACTCACCTCGTTAAAGCCAAGATCATTAAGCGAATGCGAGATTGCCCGTCCTTGCGGATCAAGAACGCCCTCTTTTAGTGATATGTTTACAATGGCTTGCATCTTTATGCCCTTTATAGTTGTGTCGTCTGGATGGTGCTATCACCATTTAATTAATCGATTTGTGGCACCTTCACACCGAGGCGCCGCGCAATTTCCTGATAGGCTTCGACCAGCCCGCCAAGATCACGGCGAAACCTGTCCTTATCCATCTTTTCGTTGGTCTCTGCATCCCAGAGGCGACAATTATCGGGGCTGATTTCATCAGCAAGCATGATCTCGATACCATCATCGGTCTCGTAGCGACCAAATTCTAGCTTGAAATCAATCAGCCGAACGCCGATGCCGAGGAATAATCCGGTTAGAAAATCATTAATTCGCAATGTGTCTTCGACGATGATTTCCAACTCTTCCGGCGTTGCCCAGCCAAAGGTAAAGATATGTTCGGGGGCGATAATTGGGTCACCCAGCTTGTCATCCTTCAAACAGAACTCAACAAGCGTGTTATTCAGCATCGAGCCTTCTTCAAGCCCAAGCCGCGGGCAGATTGAACCGGCTGCTACATTTCGTACAACCACCTCAACTGGAATGATTTCCAGTTTGCGGATAAGCTGTTCACGGTCGCTAATCCGGCTGATGAAATGGTTAGGAATACCCAGTTCAGCAACCGCCAGCATAATATGCTCGCTGATATAGTTATTCAGTATCCCCTTCCCGGTGATGACGTCTTTCTTCTGTGCATTAAATGCGGTGGCATCATCTTTAAAATGCTGGATTAAGGTGCCAGCCTCCGGCCCGTCAAAAATAACCTTGGCCTTGCCTTCATAAAGCGGTTTTTTACTTGTCATGGTTTAAAATCCCAGTGGTGGCCAGTTTACGGCCAGATTTTGAAAACTAGCCGAATACCCGTTCAAAGATCGTATCAACATGGCGGAAATGCTGGTCAAGGTCGAAAAGCGCATCTAGCTCGCTACTGCTCAAATTCGCTGCAACATCCGTGTCGGCTTTCAATTTATCGAGATAGCTGCCGCCTTCTGCCCAGATTTTCATCGCATTGCGCTGAACATATACATAGGCATCTTCACGGCTGACCCCTTTTTGGGTCAGTGCCAGCAAAACCTGCTGCGAGTGCACAAGACCGCCCAGTTTATCAAGATTGGCCTGCATTGCCTCAGGATAGATCAACAGATTCTCGATAACGCCGGCAAGACGGTGCAGGGCAAAATCAAGCCCGATTGTGGCATCGGGGCCAAACACCCGCTCAACTGATGAATGCGAGATATCGCGCTCATGCCACAGCGCGACATTTTCCAAAGCTGGCACCACGGCGGCGCGAACAATGCGGGCGATGCCGGTCAAATTCTCGGTTAAAACCGGGTTACGCTTGTGCGGCATGGCAGATGAGCCCTTTTGCCCAGCCGAGAAAAACTCCTCGGCTTCACGCACTTCAGTGCGCTGCAAATGCCGAATTTCTGTTGCCAGCCGTTCAACCGAGCTTGCCACCACACCCAAGGTCGCAAAAAACATCGCATGACGATCGCGCGGGATCACTTGCGTTGAGACCGGCTCAATCGTCAGCCCCATTTTTTCGGCAACATGTGCCTCAACCGCCGGATCGATATGTGCAAAAGTTCCAACCGCACCGGATATCGCGCAGGTAGCAATTTCCTGCCGCGCGGCCACCATACGGTCACGGCAACGCTTAAACTCGGCATAAAAGCCAGCCAGCTTTAGACCAAAGGTTACCGGTTCGGCATGAATGCCGTGACTGCGGCCAATGGTTGGTGTGCGTTTATGCTCAAAGGCGCGTGTTTTCAGCCCGGCAAGCAAACGGTCAATGCCACCGATTAACAGGTCGGCGGCGCGCGCCATCTGTACCGATAATGTGGTGTCGAGAACATCCGATGAGGTCATGCCCTGATGCACAAAGCGGGCATCTTCGCCGATATATTCTGCCAGATTGGTCAGAAATGCGATCACATCATGTTTGGTTTCGCGCTCAATCTCGTTGATTCGATCAATGTCAAAAGCGCCTTTTTCCCAGACGACAGCCGCAGCCGATGCAGGAATTACGCCCAAATTTGCCTGCGCGTCACAGGCATGTGCTTCGATTTCAAACCAAATCTGGAACTTGCTTTCCTCAGACCAGATTGCGCTCATTTCTGGCCGGGAATATCGCGGGATCATACTTCTAATACCTTTTGCGTTAAATGGAGCTTGGGTATAGCATTGGGATGGGTAAAAAGCCAGCGCATAACTAGTCATTGTGGCTATTTTGGTAAGGGGTATCTATATGCTGATTCGCCGTTTTGTTGTTGCTGCATTGATGCGCGCCGCGCGCAATCCAGACGTGCAAAAAAAGGCCGGCGAAATGGCAGGAAAAGCCCTTGATGCGGCCCGTCCATCGTTATTGCGCGCCAGCCGCAAAGCCGGCGAGCTTACCCGCAAGGCCGCTGCCAAGCTGCGTGACGACGCCGAGCGATAACGCCAGTTCTTTATATCTTTGGTGCATCTCTGGTGCATATTGGTGCATCTGTGGAAAGTTCCTGGAGATGGCCGAGGCTTTTCAGGCTAACACAATTTATACCGGCAACGATCAAATGATCATGCAATGTAATCCCCATCACCGCCAACGCCTTGTCGATATCCTTTGTTACCGAGATGTCGGCGCGTGACGGTTGGGTTTCGCCGCCCGGATGATTGTGAACAATGATCACCGCATGGGCAAAGTGCTGAAGGGCAAGATTGACAATTTCGCGCGGGTAAACCGACGTCTGGTTCACCGTGCCGCGTGAAATAGTTTCATCGGCAATCAGCCGGTTCTGGCTATCAAGCAGTAACAGCATCACATATTCGATCGGCTGATGCGCCAATTTATTGATACAGTAATCCTGCACATCCATCCAATGCGTTAAAACCGGTTTCCCTTTGATCCGTGAGTGGCTGATTCGAAGGCCGGTTGTCTCGGCAACCTTAAGCGCGGCAATTGCCGCATCGCCCATATCCTTTACTGCCCGCAACTCGGTCGGCGTCGCCCTTAGTACCGCTGGCAGGCTTATGAATATCTTGACGAGCCGCTTTGCCAAAGGCTTGGTGTCGCCGCGTGGAGCGCCCGCATAAAGCAGCATTTCTAGAATTTCCAAATCGGTCAGGGCAGTGCCGCCCTTTTCCAAAAGCTTTTGCCGCATACGGGCACGGTGCCCCTTAGTATCATGCGATGCTAGCGCGGGTGGCTTGGGCGGGTCTGAAGGTTTGGACATAGCCAAACAGATAACCCATTAGGGTTAAAATTGGGTTAATTGCCCGTTAAAGGGGGGTGCAGCTTGCCGATTTTGTTAGCTAGCATAGGGCGGCAACGTCAGCCCAGCAGGTGATCTTGTGAATATTTCGGCGTCGCCTTCGGTAATGCCGATCGAATGTTCAAACTGTGCCGACAGGCTTTTGTCTCGTGTAACCGCTGTCCACCCATCATTTAGAATTTTGGTCTCGGCGCGGCCAGCATTGATCATAGGTTCGATGGTAAAGATCATCCCCGGTTCAAGCACCATGCCGCTGCCAGCCTCGCCATAATGCAACACGGTCGGGGCTGTGTGAAACACCTGTCCAAGGCCATGTCCGGTAAAGTCACGAACCACCGAATAGCGGCATGATTCGGCGTAGGATTGAATGGCATGACCAATATCGCCAAGCGTGTTTCCGGCTTTGGCCACGGCAATGCCGCGCATCAGGCATTCATAAGTTACCTCGGTAAGGCGTTGGGCTTTGATTGATGGCTCGCCAACATAAAACATGCGTGAGGTATCGCCGTACCAGCTGTCCAATATCACGGTGATGTCGATGTTCAGAATATCGCCGTCACGCAATGTTTTTGGCCCGGGAATTCCGTGGCAAACAACATGATTAAGCGAGATGCAGGTCGATTTCGGAAAGCCCTTGTAATTCAGCGGGGCAGGCGAGGCGCCATGTGCCAGAATATAATCATGGCAAAGCTTGTCCAGATGTTCGGTGCTAGCGCCGGCGATCACGTGCGGGGTAATCATGTCCAATACCTCGGCGGCAAGGCGGCCTGCTTTATGCATGCCAGCAAAGCCTTCGGCACCATGTCGGATCACTGTATCGCTTCGCATTTTTACCCCTATGGAATACCCCTATGGGTGGTCGTCTTCGTCGTGCGGACAGGCGCTAACGTTATTCTTCACTAGTGTGATGCCGCTGGAATAGCATATTTTGTCTGGCGCGAAACCTATAAACTGCAATAAACACCGGATGAGCGGTCTCGGCCGCATCAAGTTATTTGACACATCGCGCATATTTGACCAAAGTCCCATCTTTGATTTTTGTCGCTAAATTCAAGGTTTCCGATCATGACATCTTCGCCGAATCCTACCGCCGCCATAATTGTTATTGGCGATGAAATCCTGTCGGGTCGCACCAAGGATAAAAATATTGGCTGGCTGGCTGAACAGCTTGGCGCGCAGGGCATCCAGCTTTGTGAGGCGCGGGTGATTGCCGACAAGAAACAGGTGATCATCGACACGGTGCAAACATTGTCAAAAGCCTATGATCTGGTGTTTACCAGCGGCGGTATTGGGCCGACGCATGATGATATCACGACTGATGCGGTGGCGGCTGCCTTTGGCGTGCCGGTTATTCGTCACCCCGAGGCTGAACGCCGGCTCATCCTGCATTATGCCAATACCGACCTTGAATTTAATGCAGCACGCCAGAAAATGGCGGATATTCCAGATAATGCTGTGTTGATTGATAATCCGCTATCGGCGGCACCTGGCTATATCATCGGCAATGTTCACGTGCTTCCCGGAGTGCCAACGATCTTGCAAGCCATGTTTGAAGGGCTGAAACCACGTTTGCCGGGCGGTATTGTGATGACGCGGATTACGGTTCAATGTTCGACCGGCGAGGGTAATATCGCCACAATATTGTCAGATGTCGAGGCAAGCCATGACGGGGTTAGTGTTGGCAGCTACCCATGGATGAAGCCGGGAAATTTTGGCACCGCAGTTGTTGTTAGCGGCCTTGATGCCGAGATTACCACAGCTGCAGCAAAGGCAGTCGAAGCCGGTGTGCGGGCGTTTGGCGCCGCGGCAAATATCGTCAATGCCGATGGCACGTTGCAGGACTGAACCGAACAATGTTTGGCATCCCCTGATGCCTTTAACCCCTCGATGTCTTTAACTCCTCGATGTCTTTAACCCCAGGGTCCCTTTGGCCGTGTTGGCTTTGTCGACGGAATTGACGTGCGTGTTGTCTGGCCGGCATTGCGCTGAAATCTTTTGCGAGCGTCTCGCTTCATCTCATCAAAACTTATCGGCTGACCTGACCATGTTTTCGGTGGCTGGCCGCGATCAAACAGCGATATATGGCGCTTTTTGAAAAGCGGAACCAGCACAAGACCGGCAATAAAACCGCCAATATGCGCCATATAGGCAACACCGCCACCATCCCCGCTAAAGGCCTGTGGCGCCGCGGCAAATTGCAGGCCAATCCAGCCACCAAGCACCAGCCATGCTGGCAGATTTATAAAGCGGAAAAAGACGATGATAATCACCAGACAGCGTACCGCGGCCTTTGGGTGTAAAACAAGATAGGCGCCAAGCACCCCAGCAATCGCCCCCGATGCACCAACCATGGGAATGGGCGAAGACGGGTCGATCAGGCCTTGTGACAAGGCAGCGATCAGACCGCACAGACAATAAAAGACGATGAAACGTCCGCGCCCCATCGCCTCTTCAACATTATCGCCAAAAATCCACAAATACAGCATATTGCCGCCAAGGTGTAGCCAGCCACCATGTAGAAACATCGAGGTAAAGATTGTCGCCCAGCTCGGAACAATGATCATTTCGGCCGGAAGTGTATCGCCCTTGAAAACGATCGTGGGAACAAAGCCCAATTGATACAGCGCCAACCGTGCAGCCACCTCGTCAAGCGACTGCTGCCAGAAAAAGATGGCAACACAGGCGGCGATGATTAGCCAGACGATAAAGGGCCGTCGGCCAGTTGCATTTTCATCAAAAAGTGGGAAGAAAAACATAAATATGTCCGCATATGATCATTACCAGCAATCTACCCCGCCTTGAGCGGATCAGCAAATAACTTTGAAGAAAGGCTTTTATCGGCATTATTGTTTGTCAAAAAAGGTCGCAAGGTCACAATTTTGCCAGAAATCAAGCAAACCCTAACAGCATCAAAAGGAGAGAATTAAATGAACATCAAACGAAGCCGTTCCAGCGAGGTTTCGCCCGGACAGCCGAAGATATTCAGGCGATCCATGATGAAGCGAGCGATTATGCGGTCGCTGGTGGGGCTGATGATTTTCCTGTCTTCTTGGGCTGTTTCATCTGTCATGGCTGCCACAATTGTAACGCTGGATAATGGCGTGGAGGTGCGGTTCAAAGACGGTCAGTTTGATGCAAAATCATTTAATATGCGGGTAAATTCTGTTGAGTTTTACAACGACGGCAAGCTTTTTGCGTTGGCTGATACGATGCGTCTGGAAGTCGAACCGCACGCCGATGGCAAGCACGTGATTGTTAAGGATTCTGAGATGACCGGCTTTGTTCTGCCGGATAAGGGGCTAGAGTTTGGCAAAGTTGTTTTGCGCAATTTGATGATCAAGGACAAAGGTAATTTATTTGCTGCTGATTTCGACCGGCTGGCAGATAGTTTGATGGATAATGCCTATATCGGGCTGTTTGATTTTTTGGTCAGGCATGATGAAGCGATTGGTTTTGATGCTTATGTCCATGCGGTTGAAATTTCACCATTGAGGCTGAAGGCCTTGCCGAACGGTGACATTTACTACAGCGAATTGGGGCTTCGTGGGGCGATGGATCTAACGCGGCGTGATGATAATAGCCAGACGAAGTCACTTAGTCAGAACGACATGATCGGCTATGCAGCTTTACAAAAACTGAACTTTGACAAGATTAAACTCGCCTTTGATATCCAGCATAAAATGTCTGAAGATGGTGTTTCGCTCTATTTAGAAAGCACAGGAAATTTGGATATAGAACAGCAATTTGTTAGCGGTTTTAATCTGGCTATGCAGATGCCGCTGGCATCCTTTTATAAGATGGAAAACGCAGCCGAGCTTGAAGGTGAGGAGGCTTTCTTTGCTTTGTTGCAATCCGATGCGGCGCTTGCCAATTTCAGTTTTGATATTCGTGATCGTGGATTGCTTGGCAAAGTGATGGCAATCATTGCCGAAGAACGGGCACAATCGGTCGATGCGGCGCGTGCTGAAATCAGTTTGATGCTAGACCAAGCCATGCGTGAGGCACTGCCGGCAGAGGGTGCAAAACTTGCCATGGCAATTGATCATTTCTTGCGTCAAGGTGGAAAATTGCGTATTGCAATGACGCCGGATGAGCCGTTGCCGCTGATCAGCCTTGGCGGTTTTCTGATTGCCCCTGATCTTATGGTCAGAACGAGCAATATCACCACCCAACGGCTGGATTAGCGCGCGGTAAATCAGGTTTATAGTGCGCAGAGACGCGATATAAATCCGCGAGAAGTAACGTGTGATCAGGTAAAAGCGACTAGAGTCGGTGTTAGGGAGGTTTTGGGTGTCGAGCGGGTTGATTGATTTTGGCGAATATATCGCCAGCTATCCAGATTTTCCAAAGCCCGGAATCCTGTTTCGTGATATCAGCCCGCTATTAGCATCGGCTGCGGGCATGAACCACGCTATCGACCAGTTTGCCGCACAATTATCGGCATTTGATATTGGCCTGATTGCCGGCATTGAGTCGCGCGGGTTTTTGTTTTCAACATTGTTGGCATCACGGCTGAACATCGGCTCAATGATGGTGCGCAAACCGGGAAAATTGCCGGGCAAACTGGTGCGTGCCGGTTATGATTTGGAATATGGAACTGCCGAATTAACCATCCAGCAAGATGCGCCGGTAAAGGGGCGTCAGCTGTTGTTAATTGACGATTTGCTTGCCACCGGGGGAACCATGATTGCGGCGAAATCATTGCTTGAGTCCTGCGGCGCGATAGTGCCCGCCTGCGCCGTTGTGATTGAGCTGGCTGCTCTTGGCGGACGGGCGCGTTTAAACGCGCCTCTAATCGCGCTCAAGAGCTATGATGACTAGATTTAATCCGCAAACAACGCTGCTTGTGGTGGCTTTGGAAAATGAGCTTCCGCGTGCAATGGCGGCGGGGTGGAACATTGTTTATACTGGCGTTGGTAAAATTAATGCGGCCATGACATTGTGTGATGCGATTGCGAAATATCAACCGCAACAGGTGGTAAATTACGGCAGTGCCGGCGCGCTTCGTCCCGGCCTTAGCGGCTTGCATATCGTAACCCGTTTCCTGCAGCGTGATATGGATGTACGGGCGCTGGGGTTTGCGCTTGGTCAAACGCCCTTTGAAGATGATATCGAAATCAGCACCAAGGGTGAGGGATTAAGCTGTAGCTCCGGTGATCAATTTGTCAGCGCGCCGCCCGAAATCGCCAGTGACCTTGTTGACATGGAAGCTTATGCACTGGCCAAGATTTGCCGGCAAAAGGCCATTGATTTTCATTGTTTCAAGTTTATTTCGGATAATGCAGATGGTGACGCTGCTGGGGATTGGAGTCAGCACCTAGCCACTGGTGCCAAGCTGTTTGCGGCTGAAATCCTCGATAAATCACCGACCAAAACCGCTTAATAATTAACCAGCAACCGGTTTCGGTTAATGGCCCGCCGCTTGGCCCAATTGATCCTTGATTGACACGATTGCAGGTTTTTGAAAGGCTAGTCGCGCTGGCTTTGCCATGGGGTGCGTTGCTGCGGGTGCGTAAAATAGGGGCAAGGCAAGCAGGTTATTGATCGTTAATGGTGATAAGTAATTGATATGGTTACCAGCTAGGTCAATCTTGGGAGGAGGCTGTAATGCTCGAAAATGCTGAAATCGTGCCATTGACTGGGGCGCTTGGCGCTGAGGTTAATGATGTGCAACTTGCCGATCTTGTAAAGCGTAATGACCGCAGCAATGCTGATGCGCTGGGTCGAATGCTGGTGAAGAATAAGGTGCTGGTGTTTCGTGATCAGCACCCTGACCCTCAAACGCATGTCGAAGTTGCAAAATTGCTGGGTGAATTAGCGCCGGCCGTGCCGATGTATCCAAAGGTGGCTGGATTTGAGGATATTATTATTATCCGCAATGATGATGATAATCCGCCCGAAAATGAGGTTTGGCACGCAGATATGACCTATCGCGAGGTGCCAATTTTTGCTGCCGTACTGCATGGGGTTCATGTTCCCCCTGTTGGTGGTGACACTCTATGGGTTGATATGGTCGCGGTCGCCAAGGGCCTGTCAGAGCCAATGCGCCAGTTCCTGCGAGGGCTGACATCGCGCCACACGATCGAAAAAGGCTTTTCGTTTGTTACCGAGAACGGACAGGATGACCGCGCTGCCGAGCTGGCTAAAACCATAGGTAAACATAACCGAACCAATCACCCCGTTATGCGTGTTCATCCGGTAACGGGCGAGGAAACATTATTTGTCAACGCGGCCTTTACCGAAGCGATAAATGAGCTGACCGCCGCCGAGTCTGATGCGATGCTTCGCCATCTCTATAGTCATATTGATAATCCGCGCTATCAGATGCGGGTGAAATGGCGTCCGGGAACGGTTGTTATGTGGGATAATTGGGCAACGCAGCATTTTGCCTGCGGGGATCATTATCCGTCATTCCGCGAAGTACAGCGGGTGACGGTAAGGGCGCCGCACCATGAGAGCTTTGCCGCAAACTAGATACCGGCGGGACGTGATCACCGGTCACGTCTGACATTAATATACGGATGTCTAGGGTTCTATAACATACTGATATTACTTGAGGTCAGTAGTGACTGGTGCTTGGGGGATGCGTCTTTGTCTCCGCGCCCGCACCATCTTTAAAGCTACATCAGAGCTTACCTATTGATCCTCAAGGATTCTTTTGAATTGCCGTGAGGGTGGGTAGATTGAATAAGAAATTGAAACAATTAACGGCTTGCTTAATTGCCGTAAGCTTTATTTCAGCCTGCACGTCATCAGGTGAGATATATGACAAGTCAAAGCATAAAGATGAAGACTTCTCCGCTGTTAACACAATCCTTGGAATAGCTGCTGGGGCTGCATTAATAGGTGCTGCAGCATCGTCAGGCGGAGGAGGAGGTGGCGCCGCTGTCTATGATTACGATTGGGATTGGGACTATCAACCTGCCAATGCGCAATGGGTATGTCGTGGTATTCAAACAGGTAGGTATGCCAATCAAGACAATTGTACTTATGATTTCAAAGATGATGATCGCTGGCCTGGTTAAGTTAAATTTTAGTCATTTGGAGGGAATTCATGAAATTATCCACATTAACGGCTTGTGCCAGCATTGTCATTTGCGCTGCAGCAAATGCTTCAGAAACAAAAACGATTGAAAGCCTAAACGGGAAAACGACATTCTATGACTGGCATTACTCTAGCTATGAAGAGCCAGGCTTAATGACCGTAAAATCCAGATTTCCACTGTCTTTTTCAGTTGGCATTAGGGATGAGACAAGCATTAGAAATCCTAATGAAAGTGGTGGCCAGGGCATTTCTTGGAACA
>Ga0255767_1002807_pt1 | contig 14967 bp, 13 predicted proteins | sample 071ome_24_FD_179967 | JGI IMG/M metagenome (GOLD analysis project Ga0255767, IMG submission 179967) | Coastal salt marsh microbial communities from the Groves Creek Marsh, Skidaway Island, Georgia - 071402CT metaG (version 2) | ecosystem: Environmental > Aquatic > Marine > Intertidal zone > Salt...
TGTGAACCCGAGTGCCCCGTCGATGCGATCTACTCAGAGGACGAACTGCCCAGCGATCAGGAGTCGTTCCTGCAGTTGAACGCAGAGCTGGCTGAGATCTGGCCAAACATTACCGAGCGTAAAGAGCCTCCCGCCGATGCAGAAGACTGGGCGGGCAGGTCTGGCAAGCTCGAGTTTCTGGAGCGCTGAGCACAAACCACTGCCCGTGACCCGCGGGCACCCCCTTTGAGTTCACCCCACCACCACAGTCACGATTGTTGACATCGTGAAGTCGGTTTTACTTTTTCAGCGCTGAGGCAGCAGTGACGTGGGATTCACGGGGCGCCCGTTACGCCGAATCTCGAAGTGCAACTTCACCGAGTCACTGCTGGTGCTGCCCATGCGGGCGATCACCTGACCGGCATCTACCCGCTGCCCTTCAGCCGCCAGCAGGGCATCGTTGTGGCCGTAGGCGCTGAGGTAAGTGTCGTTATGCTTAACAATCAGCAGCGCGCCATAGCCGGTGACACCGGTGCCCGCATACACCACCACGCCTGCGGCCGTTGCCATCACCGGCGAGCCGCGTTCACCGACCAGATCCATACCTTTGTGCCGCTCAGCTGAGTAAGCGCGACTCACTTTTCCCTCAGCAGGCCAGGACCAGCGGTCCACCGGCGCATTGGGTGTGGGAGTCTTCGCGGTGGATAACGTATGCGAGGGCGGGCCTGGTTCAGACTTTGTGGCTGCTGGCTTGGCAGTAGCGGTAATGCTCTCGCCCTCTGTCGCCCTCGCCGTCTCATCGCCCGCCGCACTCTTCACACTGGTACTGCTAGCGCGCTGCGTGTCACCGACCTGAGCCGTGTTGGTCTCCAACGCAGATGCGGCGCTTCCAGGCGCGGCATTCGGCACCGTTCGTAGCGCTTGTCCCACCCTGATCACGTAGGGTGGATCGATATCGTTCAAGCTTGCGAGCGTGCGGTAGTCCACCCCCAGACGAAAGGCCACTGCGTAGAGCGTATCTCCCGGTTCTACCACGTAGTCCGGCCCGGCAGCCAACTGGGGCCCATAATCCGGACGGGTAGTGTTTGTCTGGCGCACCTCCGGCGGGACATCAACCGCCGCCACGGACTTGTTTTCAATGACCGCGGGTGGCGTATCGGCGCAGCCAACAAGCAGCACCAGGCTTATCACTAAGATCTGGCCGCAACGCACCCTCATATTAGAGATCCCGACGCGAAGCCAGTGCCTGCATACCCCAGACCAAAAAACATCCGACAAGGCAGGCACCTAGACAGGCATAAAGCTGCGCATCCGTGACCGTCGACGGCAACACCGGCCGCGATACCGCGATCGCCCCCTCCGCGGCATTCAACACTACCTCCTGTCGCCACGGCCATACCGCCACCAGTGAACCCATCAGCACACCACTCAGAAATGCCATAGCCAGTGCCCGATAGCGCTGCAGACAGTGCTGCAACACCCGCGCGAAGAGCAGCAGCCCGGTCAGGCATCCTGCGGCGAGCACCAAAAGCTCCGTGACCTGTAGCGTCTTAATCGCCGACAGTACCTGCTCATACATGCCCATCAGAACCAGCAGGAAACTCCCCGATATCCCGGGCAAGATCATGGCGCAAATCGCGATCGCACCGGCAAAAAAGAGCCCGGGCAAGCCGGCAAGAAACGACACGGGAGGCATCAAGGCTGCACCCACTGCGATGCAGGCGCCCAGGGTAAAACCCACCAAGCGATCAGGGCTATTCAACGTCACCTCTTCCCGAATCAGCAGCACTGCGCTACTGAGGATTAGCCCGGAAAAAAACGACCACAGCGGCTGCGGATAGTGCTCCAGCAGCCAGTGAATGCCCGACGCCATAGAGAAGATCGCGGTCAGGATACCCAGAAGCAGAATCGACAGAAATCCGCCGTCGACTCGATGCCACAACGCATTCCACCGGCCACTCAACGCCATGGAGAGCGCGTCACCGTCTGCTGCCACAATGGCCCCCAGCAAGCGCTCGTAGATGCCGGTAATCAGTGCGATCGTGCCACCGGAGACACCGGGTACGATATCCGCCGCACCCATCGCCAGACCGCGAACAAACACCCCTGCCGGCGGATGCTTCACCGGGTGACGCCTCGCACCATGGGTACAAAATTCACTTCTTCGATCACCTCCTCGACATAACCCTCAGGTGTCGCGGTCACCATCATGAGCTGCTGGCGTTCGCCACCCACAGGCAGGATCAGCCTGCCTCCCGGCGCGAGCTGCTCCAGCAGCTGGGTGGGCAGGTGCTCCGGCGCCGCGGCGCCCAGAATCAGATCAAAAGGTGCCTCACTGGCCCATCCCTCCAGGCCGTCTCCATGGCGCAACCGCACGTTGCGCACTCGCAGCGCGCGCAGCTGCTTGCGCGCCCGCTCCAAGAGCGGCTTGATGCGTTCAATCGCGCAAATCTCATCCACAAGACTGGCCAATATCGCCGTTTGGTAACCCGAGCCGCTCCCCAGCTCCAACACTTTTTTTGGTCGCCCCTGAGCCAGAGCGAGCTCACTCATCCTGGCAACAACATAGGGTTGCGAGAGCGTTTGGCCATAGCCAATCGGCAGCGCGGTATCTTCGTAGGACCGATGCGCCAGCGCCTCATCCACAAACAAATGACGAGGTACGCTGCGAATCGCCTCGAGCACCTCAAATCGCGTAATGCCCTGATCCATCAACCGCTGTATGAGGCGCTCCCGCGTCCGCTGGGAGGTCATACCGATACCTTGCTGGCTCACGCAGAGGCACCCTCACTGTTCAGCAGTGCAACCGCATGGCTGGCAATGCCTTCCTCGCGCCCGACAAAGCCCAGTTTTTCGGTAGTAGTGGCCTTCACGTTAACACTGCCCGTGGCCACCCTGAGATCAGCGGCAATACGCTCGCGCATCTCACCAATGTGCGCGCTCAGCCGCGGGGTTTGTGCGATCACAGTGAGATCGACATTACCGACTGTCCAACCGGCCTCATCCAACTGCGCCACCACGGCGCGCAAAAGCGTTCGACTGTCAGCACCACTGAAGGCGGGATCGGTATCGGGGAAATGCCGGCCAATATCACCCAGGCCCGCCGCACCCAACAGCGCATCACAGAGTGCGTGCAGCACCACATCCCCGTCAGAGTGCGCGACCAGACCGCGCTCGCAGGGAATCTGAACCCCACCTAACACGACGGAGTCGCCCTCGCCAAAGGCGTGTACGTCATAACCGTGGCCAATGCGCATCACGTCATTGCCCTCCTCTCTTTCTCAGCACCAGATCCGCAAATGCCAGATCTGCTTCAACAGTAACCTTAATGTTGCTCGAGGGCCCCTCTATCACGTGAACAGGCTCACCCACCCGCTCCATCGCCATGGCTTCATCAGTCACCGAGACGCCTTCCTCCAGGCACCGACCCAATGCCGCACGCAAAGCGAACAGCGGAAACAGCTGTGGCGTCTGTGCCCGCCAGAGAGATTGGCGGTCAACCGTGCCCGAGATCTGCCCGTCTTCACCGACCTGTTTTAAAGTATCTGCGACCGGCTCGGCGAGAATCACCCCCTCCCCCGACTGCCGCGCCCGCTCGATTAACGCGGTTAAAGATTCAAGGGGCAAACAGGGCCGCGCGGCATCGTGAACCAGCACCCAATCCTCTTCGGAACCTTCCGACGCCAATAGCTCCAGCCCGGCCATGACCGAATCCGCGCGCTCGGCACCACCGGGCGTTGTTTGCACACGCACGTCCGCCAAGCTGTCAATCGCATCAGCGCGACGGTCCGAGGGGTCGAGCGCCACCACGATGCCGCGAATGTCAGGACTCTCCAACAATGCACGCAGGGTATGCTCCATCAGCGGCGCACCGGCTATTTCCCGATATTGCTTGGGAATCTCCCCGCCAAGCCGACGCCCCGACCCAGCCGCCGGCACGACTGCCCAGATGCTGTTCACGGCGTCTTGGGCTCCTCTACAAATTGATAATAAACCTCACCCTCTTTGATCAGGCCAAGGTTCTCGCGTGCGCTTTTTTCTACCGCCTCGGTGCCGCCTTGCAAGGCAATGACCTCCTGCGTGAGCGCCGCATTGCGCGCCGTCAGTTCGGTGTTCTCCGCCTCTGCTTCTTCAAGCTGCGCCTGCAGCCGGTTGGCCTCAGCGAGACCCCCCTCGGCAAACCACAGCCGATACTGCAGCAGCACGAGAAGACCAAACAGCCCACCTATGAGCCAGCGCATCAGCCCCTCGAGAGGATGTCCCGGCCGGGATACGGCGCGGTGAGACCCAGCTCCGCCTCAATCCGCAGTAGCCGGTTGTACTTGGCTACCCGGTCAGAGCGACACAGAGAGCCCGTCTTGATCTGACCCGCCCCGGTCCCGACAGCCAGATCCGCGATGGTGGCGTCTTCGGTTTCCCCGGAGCGATGTGAAATGACCGCCGTGTAGCCCGCGGCCTTGGCCATGGCAATGGCCTCCAGTGTCTCGGTTAGCGATCCAATTTGGTTGAATTTAATCAAAATAGAATTGGCAATGCCCTCGTCAATCCCCCGCTTGAGGATCGCGGTATTGGTGACAAACAGATCATCGCCCACCAGCTGAATGCGGTCCCCTAATTTCTCCGTCAGCACCGCCCAGCCAGCCCAATCCGCCTCATCAAGCCCGTCCTCGATCGAGACAATGGGATGATCTGACGTCAATGCAGCCAGGTAATCGGCAAAGCCCGCGCTGTCATAATCAGCACCGTCACCCTGCAGGTGGTACCGGCTATCACGGTAGAACTCGGAGGCCGCGCAATCCAAAGCCAGCGTGATGTCATCGCCCAGCACGTAGCCGGCGTTGCCCACAGCCTCGCCAATGACTTCCAACGCCGCAGCATTGGAGGGCAGGTCAGGCGCAAAGCCGCCTTCGTCCCCGACCGCCGTGGCGAGCCCTCTACCAGAGAGCACCTTTTTCAGATGATGAAAAATCTCGGCGCCCATGCGCAACGCCTCAGCGAAGCTCCCTGCCGAAACCGGCTGAATCATGAACTCCTGAATATCCACATTGTTATCGGCGTGCTCTCCCCCGTTCAGAATATTCATCATCGGCACGGGTAGAGACAAAGCCGTACAGCCCGAGAGCTCGGCAATATGCTGATAAAGCGGCTTTTTGGCTGACAGTGCTGCGGCTTTGGCGGTGGCCAGCGAGACAGCCAAAATAGCATTGGCACCGAACTGTGCCTTGTTGTCTGTCCCATCTGCTTCAATCATGCGCCGGTCCACGCCGGCTTGATCTAGCGCGTCGTGGCCCACCAACAGCTCGCGGATGGGGCCATTCGCGTGCCCAACCGCCGTCAGGACGCCTTTGCCAAGATAGCGCGATCCGTCACCATCTCGCAGTTCCAGCGCCTCGCGGGTACCGGTACTGGCACCTGAAGGCGCGCAGGCACTGCCGACACTGTCGTCATCTAATGTGACCTCGGCCATGACGGTCGGATTCCCTCGGGAATCCAATACCTCAAAAGCTCGCACATCGACGATCTCACTCACAACACGCTCCTTGTTAAAACCGACTCAGTGGATAGCCAGTTCAGGCTGAGACTTGACCAATGCATCCAACGCTTTGACCTGCTCAAGAAAAGGCTCAAGTTGCGCCAGCGGCAGCGCACTGGGGCCATCGCACAGGGCTTCATCCGGATTGGGGTGGGCTTCCAAAAACAAGCCCGCAATGCCCACGGCTGCACCCGCCTTGGCCAACTTGAGTACCTGGTCACGACGCCCCCCAGAAGCGGCCTCACCGGGGTCCCGGCGTTGCAGCGAGTGGGTCACGTCAAAAATCAGCGGGCAGCCCATAGTGGCCTCACGCATCACCTCAAACCCCAGCATGTCGACAACCAAGTTGTCGTAGCCAAAATTGCTGCCGCGCTCACAGACCATCAGCCGATCGTTGCCACACTCGCGAAACTTCTCCACGACATTGGCCATTTGCTCGGGGCTTAAAAATTGAGGTTTCTTGATGTTGATCGCAGCACCTGTGCGGGCCATCGCTTCCACCAAGTCTGTTTGGCGGGCGAGAAAGGCCGGCAACTGCAATATGTCGCAGACCTCTGCCACGGGCGCCGCCTGTTCTGACGTGTGTACATCGGTCAGTACCGGTACGTTATGGGCTGATTTCACGTCAGCTAGGATTTTCAGACCGGCTTCGAGACCCGGCCCCCGAAAAGAATGAATGGACGAGCGGTTGGCCTTATCGAAAGACGCTTTGAAGACGTAGGGAAGCGCTAACTGCTCACAGACACGCGCAAACTCAGCGGCGCTTTCCATGGCCATTTCAGCGTTCTCGAGCACATTAATACCCCCGATCAACACCATCGGCTGGTCATTGGCAAAGGTGCGACCCGCTACCTCAACAACGCGATGGATTCCGCTCACGCAGCATCACCACACTGCTGCGCCACCGCCAACGCTGCCTCGATATAGCTCGCAAACAGGGGGTGTCCGCCACGGGGCCGAGACTTGAATTCCGGGTGGAACTGACACGCCACAAACCAAGGGTGGGCGGGGAGCTCGATAATTTCGACCAGCTCACCGTCCAGCGACCAGCCACTCATCTTCATGCCCGCTTCTTCCAAGCGGGCTACGTAGTTGCTGTTCACCTCGTAGCGGTGCCGGTGCCGTTCCGAGATCTCCTCGGCGTTATAAATAGCCTGCGTCTTGGTCCCGGCTACCAACCGACAGGGCTGAGCACCCAGCCGCATGGTGCCACCCAGATCCGAGGCTTCGGAGCGCTGCTCGACCGCGCCGTCTGCGGTTTGCCACTCAGTAATCAAGGCTATGATGGGATGAGGGGTGTCCGCCTGCATCTCGGTAGAGTGTGCGCCATCGAGGTGACAGGCATTACGCGCGTATTCGATGAGCGCCATGTGCATACCCAAGCAAATACCAAGGAAGGGAATACCCTGCTCCCGGGCATACCGCACCGCTTCAATCTTGCCCTGGACACCGCGATCACCGAAGCCACCGGGGACGAGGATGGCATCCAGATGCGACAACAACCCCACTCCCTGAGCCTCGATCTCCTCAGCATCGATGTAGTCAATCTCTACCCGGGTATCGGTTTGCAGACCCGCGTGATCAAGGGCCTCATTCAGTGATTTATAAGCGTCCACGAGGTCGACATATTTGCCCACCATGCCCACACGTACGGTGCCCTTGCGCTGACTGAATTCACGACGCACCACATCGTCCCACTCCGACAGATCAGCCGCCGGCTGGGCCAACCCAAAGCGCTCGAGAATATAGTCGTCGAGTCCGCTCTCCTTGAGGTGGCCCGGTATCTGATAAATCGAGTCCGCATCCATGAGTGGGATCACGGCCCGCTCTTCTACATTGGTAAACAAAGAGATCTTGCGGCGAGCGCCTTCGTCCACTTCAACAGAGCAGCGACACAACAGCACCTCCGGTTGCAAACCAATCGAGCGCAACTCCTTGACCGAGTGCTGGGTCGGCTTGGTTTTGATTTCACCCGCCGTCGGAATATAGGGAATGAGCGTGAGGTGCATGAGCAGCGCATTGGCTGACCCCAGCTCCAGCTTGAGCTGACGCACCGCCTCAAGAAAAGGCTGGCTCTCAATGTCGCCCGCGGTGCCGCCCACTTCCACCACTGCGACCTCGGCATCCCCCGCCCCCTCGACGACCCGATGTTTGATTTCGTCGGTAATGTGCGGGATGACCTGAACAGTGCCGCCCAGATAATCTCCACGGCGCTCCTTGCGCAATACTGCGTCGTACACGCGGCCCGCGGTAAAGTTATTGGCACGGCTCATTACCGTGCGCGTGAATCGCTCGTAGTGCCCCAGATCGAGATCCGTTTCCGCACCGTCGTCAGTGACAAAGACCTCTCCATGCTGGAAGGGACTCATCGTGCCGGGGTCGACGTTGATGTAAGGGTCCAGCTTGAGGAGGGTGACTTTAAGACCGCGCGCTTCAAGCACAGCAGCGAGGGAGGCGGCAGCGATCCCCTTACCCAGGGAAGACACAACACCACCAGTAACGAACACATATCTCGTCATGGATTCCACCAATGCGAAAGAGCAGCCGGACGTCTGTCTCGACGCCTCTCGGGAACCTCTCTCCGATGGACGATTAGTCTAACAGGAAGCCCCGCAAGGCTCAATTCAAAGTGACTAAGAAAGGTGCCAAACAGGCCGCAAACCGGATTCCGCGGTGTTGTTGTCCAGATCAGCTGCCGCCGACAAGGGGCCGACAGGGAGCACCCAAACGGGTGCTGTTTCTGACCATAAAACAGGGAGATGGCGCCGCCACCACGGGGGAATTCTCATCTCCTGAAGCCATTTATTGGTAGGTTTTTGAGGCCGGTTAAGCGGCGTCACCAATTCGACCTCCCCACTGGCCCCGCAGGCTAATCGCGCCCTCGCAGGCAGTCCGGGGCCGTCATCAGCGGTTTCCCAGTCAAGTCGCCCCCAGTTTCCCTCGGCGGGTTCTCCAACCACGACCTCACCGGGTAGGGTCCAGTCATTGGCAGGCTCTGTAACGCTGACGACCCAACCGTTCCAGACCCGCAAGCAACCGTCGCCCCAACGCAACTCGGGCAGACGATCCTGTCCCGCATCGAGGGCTTGCCTAGCCAGCTCGAGCAACCGACGTCGGTCGGGCGAATCAGTATCCGACTCGCCCAACCACTGGTGGATCTGCGCGGCCAACTCCGCCACATCCACGGTCGGGTCAATCATCAAAGCTGGCTCACCCATCACTGTCTCGGTTCGAAGCAGCGGCAGTTGGCTCAGCCGCTGCTGCGCCATGGCCTGCAGTCCAGCGGCACGCTGAATGGTCTGCCGGTATCCCGGCCAGCGCTCTGCCACGGCCGGCAAGACAACCTGTCGCAGATAATTGCGATCCTGTTCGGTTTCAAGATTGGAGGGATCGATCACATGCTCAAGCCCCGCAGCCTCGACCACGCTCCGCAGCGTGTCTGAAGTCGTATTAAGCAACGGTCGAAAAATCCGTCCCGCACCGCAGGCCCGCTCCTGGGGAATCCCAGACAAGCCCCGCGGACCGGCCCCGCGCAACAGCCGCAATAGAACAGTCTCCACCATGTCGTCTGCATGATGCGCGGTAAACAGAATATCGCCCTCGGCCAATACGCTCTCAAAAGCCCGGTAGCGCTCGCGGCGCGCGTCGGCTTCCACCCCGCGGCCGCTGGGCTCGATGTTGCAGACATTAATATGCAGCGGAATGCTCAATCTGTCGGCATGGCGCTGACAGAGATCGCTCCACTCTCCCGCAGCCGCGTGCAAACCGTGGTTAACGTGAATGGCGTGAAGGGGCGGTGCTGATGAGGCATCTCGGTAAGCCGCCAACGCATAGAGCAACGCAACGCTGTCCGCCCCACCAGAGAGCGCCACCCACCAACGGGGCGCCTCAAGCAGTGCGTCGGGAAAGGTTGTCAGGATCTCGCGCACGTCGCGTGCACCGACACTCAATTACCGTAGGACATCAGCCTTCGGTAACGCGCCTCAAGCAGGGCATCGGTATCCATCGCAGACAGCCGATCGACTTGATCCATAAGGTGCGCCTTCAACCGGCTGGCCATCTCGATCGGATCGCGGTGCGCGCCACCCAATGGCTCCGGGATCGTGGCGTCGACAATGCCCAATTCCTCAAGCTTGGAAGACGTCACGCCCATGGCCGCCGCTGCATCCGGGGCAAACTCGGAGCTCTTCCAAATAATGTTGGCGCAGCCCTCCGGTGAGATCACAAAATAGGTGGCGTACTGCAGCATGGCGAGATGGTCACCCACGCCGATACCGAGCGCACCGCCCGATGAACCCTCCCCAATCACAATACACATCATTGGAGTTTTCAGCCGCGACATCACCGCCAGGTTTTGCGCAATCGCCTCGCTGATGCCCCGCTCTTCTGAATCGATGCCAGGGTAGGCCCCGGGTGTGTCGATCAGGGTGATCACCGGCATTTTGAAGCGCTCAGCCATCTCCATCAGTCGCATCGCTTTGCGATAGCCCTCGGGCTTGGGCATACCAAAGTTACGATAGACCTTGTCTTTGACCGCGCGGCCTTTTTCCTGACCAATCACCATGACCGGGCGACCGTCGAGGCGGGCAACGCCGCCCACAATCGCCTTGTCATCGGCAAAGTGGCGGTCGCCATGTAATTCATCGAACTCGGTGAAGATTTCGGGAATATAGTCGAGGGAATACGGCCGTTGAGGATGACGCGCCACACGCACAATATCCCAGGCGCTCAGGTCCTCATAAATCTTCTCTGTCAGCGCGGTCGACTTCTCCCGCAGGCGGTCGATTTCGTCGCCCAGATTCAGATCGGCGCCGTCGCCAACCCCCTGCAGCTCCTCGATCTTCATTTCGAGTTCTGCAATCGGCTGCTCAAAGTCGAGATAGTTTGGATTCATAGTCTTACCCCATACCAACGCGGGCGGCGGGTTGAATCGAGCGGGGGAGTCTACAAAGTGAGGACGCTTGCGTCACGCCCACTGTTAAAAAGTCAGGTATCTGGTTACCCTGCCGGCCATGATCGACTCCGGCCACACTCCACAAAGCCCGCCACCTCGCCTGATTCTCGCCCCCATGGAGGGCGTTGTTGACGCGGTCATGCGTGAACAGCTCACCGGCATCGGCGGTTACGAGCGCTGCGTGACCGAATTCGTGCGCGTGTCTCAAACTGTCCTCCCGAAGCGGGTTTTTTTTCGTTATGCCCCTGAACTGCGACAAGGTGGATTCACTCCTTCAGGCACCCCTGTCTACCTTCAACTCTTGGGATCTGACCCCGAGCTGATGGCCGCTAATGCGGCGCGTGCAGCCGCCCTTGGCGCACCGGGTATTGACCTGAATTTCGGCTGCCCTGCAAAAACCGTCAATCGATCGCAAGGCGGCGCAGTGTTATTACGCTCCCCCCAACTGATTAGATCGATCTGCGAACAGGTGCGCGACAGTGTTCCCGAGCACACCCCGGTCACGGCAAAGATCCGTCTGGGCTATGACAGTGACGAACGATTTGAGGAGATTCTCGATGCGCTGTCAGGCGTTGCCCTCTCTGAGATCACCATCCACGCCCGCACCAAACGGCAGGGCTACCGGCCGCCAGCACACTGGCACCAACTGAGGAAAGCGCGCCTGGCGCTCCCCTACCCGGTCATCGCCAATGGCGAGCTCTGGACGCCCGCCGATGTGGCACGTTGTGCTGAAATCAGCGGCTGCGATGCTTTCATGCTCGCCCGGGGCGCGCTCTGCCGCCCAGATCTGGGTGCCGCAATCGTTGCGACCGGCCGGGGCGAGGCGGGACCGACATTCAGCTGGCCTGAGGCGCAACAGCTACTGGTGACGTTTTTGGCGCGCAACCGGGCGCTGTACGATCCTCGCTACGCGGTCAATCCAGTGAAGCAGTGGCTCGTCTATCTGAAGGTCTATTACCCACAGGCTGCCGCCTTGTTCAGTGAGGTCAAAAGGATCATCGACCCCGACGACATGGCGTTGGCCCTGCAAGGCCATCAAAAGCTAGCAAGCGCCGCCTGATCACTACCTGCGAGGACACGACGCAATGACCACATTGGCTGAAGACACTGGCAACGATTTGTGGGGCCACCCTCGCGGGTTATATATCTGTTTCGCCACAGAATTGTGGGAGCGCTTCTCCTTCTACGGCATGAAGTACCTACTGCTCCTCTACCTCACCAAGTACCACCTGTTCTCCGACGCGGCTGGTCTCGGTGTTCTGGGCAGCTACGCCTCCCTCGTCTACGCGATGCCCGTGCTGGGCGGCCTCATCGCCGACCGTTTTATCGGCATGCGCAAAGCGGTCACCTTTGGCGGCTTGCTACTTGTCGCCGGGCATCTCGGCATGGCGTTTGAGGGTGAGGCGGCGCGTCAGACCGCTGCCGGTATCGTCCGCGATGATCAGGCGCTGTCGATCTTCTATCTCTCACTAGCGTTGATTGTGGTTGGCGTCGGATTTCTCAAACCCAATATTTCCACGGTGGTCGGCAAGCTCTACCCCGACGGTGACCCCCGCCGCGACGCGGGTTTCACGATTTTCTACATGGGCATCAACATCGGTGCCTTCAGCGCAACGTTGCTTTGCGGCTGGCTGGGTGAGGTCTATGGCTGGTCCTGGGGCTTTGGCGCGGCGGGTATTGGCATGCTCCTGGGCCTCATCGTTTTCCAGTGGGGACAACACACCCTCATGGGCCATGGCGAACCTGAGCACCCGGAACGTCTCACGCAAGGCGTTGGCATCCCAGGCTTGACCATCGAGCGCGCTATTTACGCCGGCAGTTTCCTCATGGTGGGCGCGGTCTGGCAGCTGGTTCAGCTGACCGACACGGTCGGTACGCTGCTGGATGTCCTGTCATTAACGGTGTTGGCGGGGCTGGGGTGGTTCCTGCTATTTCGCTGCTCCAAAGTTGAACGCGAACGCATGTTTGTGCTGATTTTGCTGACCCTTTCAACGGTCGTCTTCTGGGCGCTGTTCGAGCAGGGTGCCGGCTCTATGACGTTGTACGCGGACCGCGTCACCGACAAGACGCTGTTTGGCATGACCCTCACCGCCGCGCAATTCGGCGCCGCCAATTCCTTCTTCATTTTCTCTCTGGCACCGCTCTTTGCCCTGCTCTGGATCCGGCTCGGACGGCGAGGCTGGGAACCCAGCACGCCAGTGAAGTTCTCACTCGGCATTGCTCAGGCAGGTCTGGGTTTTGGCGCACTGGTTTATGGCGCGCAATTTCCCGATCAGGCAGGCGTGGTCTCCGCTTGGTGGCTCATCTTGGCTTACCTGCTACATACCACGGGTGAACTGTGCCTGAGTCCGGTGGGGCTGTCGGCGGTCACCAAACTCGCGGTCCCGTCAGTGGTCGGTGTGATGATGGGCACGTGGTTTTTGGCGTCGGCCTACTCTTCGTATGTCGCAGCGCAAATCGCCACCATTGCTGCCCGCCCCGCCAATGAGGGGAGTCCCAACCTTACCGACGCATTGTCGGGCTACACCGAATTGTTCAGTCAGCTGCTCACGATCGGTTTGGCTGGCGGCGCGGTGTTACTGGTCCTGTCGCCGGTGCTCAAGCGCATGATGCACGGCGTGCGATAAATCAGATCGAGGCAGGCACTGCCTCGGTCGCATCATCGGCATCACCGGACTTGCGATTTTTGCGCGCTAAGCGCATCTGCTGCCAGTCATAGCCAATCAGATACATGGCCGGCACCAACAACAGGCTGACGAATAGCGCAAAGAACACGCCGAAGGCCAGTGACAACACCGCTGGCTTGAGGAACTGGGCGCTGGTCGATTGCTCAGCCATGATCGGAATCAAACCGACAAAGGTCGTCACGGTGGTCAGGAAAATAGGCCTGAATCGACTTACCGCGGAGGTCACAAGCGCCTTGGGAGGCGACATGCCCTCGCGCTCAAGCCGTCGCACATAGTCAATCAGCACCAGATTGTCGTTCACCACGACCCCCGCTGCTGCGCCAATGCCAAAATAGGAAAAGAGCGCCATGGGCAGATTAAAAATCAAATGGCCGAAAACAGCGCCCATAAAACCAAATGGCATGGCGGTCATAATGAGTAGCGGCAGACTGTAAGAGCGGAACGCGACGGCAATCAGGGCGTAGATCACAAATAGCGCGATGGTGTAGAGCGCCGCGATTTCACTGAAGAATTCCGCCTCTGCCTCCTGAGATCCACCCTTGAGCACCTTCAAGCCCGGATACATGGCCAACAGTTCTGGCAGGTAGTCCTGCTCCACAGCGCGATTAATCTCGCCCAGGGACTCAGGCTCAATAGTGGCGTTTACCGTCACCACGCGGTCCCCGTTTCGGCGCGTGATTCGGCGTGTCGCCTGCCCCACTTCTACGTCAGCGACCTCCAGCAATGGGACGAGCCTGCCGTCAACAGTCCGGATGCGGACGTCCTCAAACGTTGCCAGCGACTCTCGCTCCTCCTGCGGGTAACGCACCATGACGCGAACATCACCGTTCTCCCTAGGTAGCCGCTGCACTTCCTCTCCGTAGAAAGCCTGCCGCACCTGACTCGATACATCTCCGAGACTGATTCCTAACTTTTCTGCACCGGGCAGCAGATTGAAGCGCAACTCAGGTAGCGCGCCCAGCTGGTCGTCTCGGATAAAATACGTTTTGTCGTAACTCGCAAGATGCTGCTGCAGTGACAGGCTCGCCGCATTGAGGGTATCGAGATCTTCGTGCTTGAGCAGGAAGGTAATACTGGCCTCCCCATCGCTAAAGCTGTAGTTGACCTTCACCTCATCGGCATCGGGAATATCCCCCACCAGATCGGAAAAACGCTCCGCGGTCTCCCGCGCACTGAGCGCTCTCTGGTCTGGCGGCGCCAGCTGAACAATCGCGATCACATCGCCGCGCCGCGCCCGGGTATACCAGCCCTCTATCAGCTTCCCTGAACCGCGACCCGCCTCCGCCTCGGCGTTGATCTCCTCAGCCAGCTGCTTTTCTGCTTGCTGCAACTGCCCCAACACCTCCATCGAGCGGCTGTAGGGCGTGCCCGGCGGTAAGCTCACGTTGATATAGACCTCCTCGCTCTCCACCTGCGGCGAGAAAAAGAACTTCACCCAACCGCTGGTGAACAGGCCCAACGACACCATGAACAGCGAGAAAAACACCATGGCGGTGGTGTATCGATATCTCAGACAGCGCTCGAGGAACGGTCGGTAACGGTTCTCTGCAAAGAGCACTATGCCGTCAGCAATCTTCTTCTGGCGCTTCATCCACTTGGAATCGGGCGCCGTGGTTTTCACATTGCGCAGGTGCGCCGGTAAGATCAGAAACGCTTCGATCAGCGAGAATAACAACGCCAAAGAGATGACCACCGAGAGTTGCCGGGTAAATTGCGCCGTAACGCCCGACAGGAACAGCCAGGGAGCAAATGCGACGATCGTTGTGAGCACGGCAAATATGACCGGGCGACTCACGGCGAAGGCGCCAGCGATA
>Ga0255767_1002809_pt1 | contig 14962 bp, 9 predicted proteins | sample 071ome_24_FD_179967 | JGI IMG/M metagenome (GOLD analysis project Ga0255767, IMG submission 179967) | Coastal salt marsh microbial communities from the Groves Creek Marsh, Skidaway Island, Georgia - 071402CT metaG (version 2) | ecosystem: Environmental > Aquatic > Marine > Intertidal zone > Salt...
GTTCATGACCATTGGCATCGCCACACTCGAACCGTTTTGTATCGCTTTTGATTACGAAATGACGTTGAGAAGACGTGTGAAACCCATTCCATTGATTGATTTCATATTCGGGTTTTTGCTTCTCATTGATACGTTAGTCATCAATCTGCTTTTGGAAGCCAAGGTGGTGACGTGTAAATCGACTGGAAGGCGGGCATTAATCACGACGCCGCGCTTGTTTCGGCGGTTGTACATTCATGAAAGTGGACAATTTTACACTGATTTACTGATATCCGTTCCATTCGTTCTCCAACTCATCTCCTCTATGAGAGGTCGATCGAGCCAATATGAAAGACTGAGCCGAGTGCTCAGAATTCTACGCGTGTTTCGCATTCTAGGCTCGTCATCTCTGAGTTCACCAGAGGTGTTATTCATGAAGTTGATTCCGTCCACCCCACTACTGTGGTATCTCCTGCTGAATTTGTTCGTGAGTTTTCTGCTTTTGACTCACTCGCTAGCGTGCATATACATTTATCTGGCCGTCCAAAATCACGAAAGTTGGCTGTCTCACACAGGCCTAGACATCACCACGGCGTCTGAAGCAGATATTTACGTGGCAGCACTCTACTTTGCATCAACGTGTGTGACTACGGTCGGCTTTGGCGATATCACGCCGAAAACAACGCTGGAACGCGTATGGGCTGTAGCTGGCATGATTGTCGGCGCTTCATTCTTCGCTTACCTCATTGCTTCAATCGCTTCCACCATCGAATTCTTCACGTCGGTATCTCGAACAAGAAAGTACCGCGAGCGCATCAATCGCGTGCACGCGTTTTTGTCACGCATCGCGTCACCGAATACGCTCAGACGACATGCACTGTCTTTCATTGCTGAGGTGGAGCCACGCCATGACATACTACGCGAAAACGGAGATATTTTGAATTCTCTACCGACTGATCTCAAGAACGACATCGCGGTGCATGTGCTCGGACCGGTGTTTAATCGCACGTTTGGTGCGATGTCTGATCGTTTGTTGTATCGTGTTGTATCCATTTTTGATTGCCAAGTTGTCAAGCCAGGACGTGTCATCGAGAGTGGTTTCTTCTATGTCCTAACGCACGGCGTAGTCACTCTTTCCGTTCTGGGTCCTGACGCACATGTCGTCGCTGTCGTCTCAGGCGCGAGCCAGGCGTCTTACTTCGGTATTGCGAGCCTTCTATCTCCGTACAATCCAGCGCTCGAATTCAAGGCGACATCGTTAACTGTATGCGAGGTTTGGCGCATCGCGGGCAGCACGTTGAATAAACTGTTCCTAGATCACGCACATTTTCCGAACTACATGCTGGAACGTATTTCAACCTGCGAAGACGAGGAGTTCGAGCGTGAGCTGCGAATACACCGAGCTGACGTCCTGCAAAGATTTATCGCTTCCATTGCGCCGACGAGTGGATAAAAAGCGAAAACTTCTGACGAGCAACCTCAGTCTCATGCGCACCGCATGCACGATCGATCCGTCTTCGAGGGCGACGTCACAGTCGTCCTCTTCTTCTGCGAATCGACGTCAAGCCATCTCGTATCCTCGTCGACCGGGCGTTCGAGCCGAGGGTACGAGAGGGAAGCGCGTGATGACTCCCACTGGACCGCGCACGTGGGACGGCTCTACGCCGCCTGTGATCACAAGTAACGTCCCGGGCACGTGGGCGTACGACACTGTCAGTCGACGTCTTCGCGAAGATATCCTCGGGCGGGTCTTCAAGGACAACGCGGAAGCTTTTGAGGGCGCCAAAGCCCAAGTTGAAAAACTGTTGCGACTCGACGAGGAGCTCTCCACGCCCACAACGAGCGTCATTAAGTACATTGAGCCCGACGGCGGTCCTGATATCGATACATGGCGCACCATCCTCGAGCCTTGGATCGGAGTGTCGTGGCTAGACGCACCTTGGTTGTTGATTGAGTTTTACTTTTATAGACGCATACTAGCGGCAATCGGGTATTTCGATGCAGCTTCACCGTTGTACAACTACGATCCTTTCGCGACGGACAAGATGAACGGACTAAGGGCGGGCGCCTCTGCCGCGTCTTCTCTCGCGAGAAAGACGAACCGTTTCGCGTCGCGCGCCTCGAAAGCATCGGATGGAGACGCATTATCTGAAGAACTCAGACTCTTCGTAATGGTCGCCTTGTGGGGCAATCGCATGGACTTGAGCATTTGGCCGGAAGCGGAGGATTCCAGCACGACCGATAATAACCGCGCCAACGAAGCTTTCGTTGAAGCGCTCTCTGCTGGGGAGGAGTGTTTGCTTTGGGACGACAGCGCCCGGGTCGCCGAGGCTCTGTCCTCTCGAACCATGTCTGACGTGTCCATCGTCGTTGACAACGCGGGCTTCGAGCTCACGTGCGACCTCGCTCTGGCGGACGCTTTGATAGTCAGTGGCGCGACGAAAAGGGTGGTACTGAGAGTGAAATCCCACCCAGTGTTTGTTTCAGACGCCATGGATAAGGACTGCCGCGACACGATCCGCGTGATGGTGGAAAGCGCAGACGCGGAAACTTCGACGATGGGTAAGCGCTGGGCAGCGCACCTGTCCTCGGGCGCGTGGGCCATAGTTCCAGACTTCGCCTGGTGTCAGCCGCAGCCGTTCTGGAACTTGCCGTCAAAGACACGGGAAGATATTAAAACATCTGATCTTGTCATCATCAAGGGTGACGCGAATTATCGCCGGCTTCTGAATGATTGTTTGTGGGAGCTCGACACGCCTTTCGAGGACGTTTCGGCGTATTTCCCAGCGCCAATTTTAGCGCTTCGCACGCTCAAGGCAGAGCTAGGTTGCGGCATTCCCGCCGAACGCAGAACCAAGGCGGAAGTCGAGCATAACTGGATGGTGACGGGTAAGTACGGTGTCGTGCAGTACAACGCAGAGCCGGCCAGACAGCACGCCGTCGCGGCGCAAGTGCGCAGCGCAAGCGCCTTTGCGGGTGGCGATTTATCCCCCGCCGAACGACTTGGATTGTCAAAAGTTCTCGCCGCCGTCGCCAACGCGAGTAAAGAACTCGCGAGCGCGCTCGCGACGGCACCTTTGCGCGCAAACGCGCTCTTAGGAACTGCCGTGAGTGGGGCGCAAAACGCGTCTGGCGACACTCAGCAGAAATTAGACGTCGTCGCCAACGACATCTTCAAGAAACACTTTGCGGCGTGCGGAGCGGTAAAGTACTTTGCAAGCGAAGAGGAAGACGAACCGGCGTTAATCAACGAAGACGGCACCTTTGTCATTTGCATAGACCCACTCGATGGTTCGCGCAACATTGCGTGTAATATTCCCGTCGGGACGCTCGTGGGAGTGTACAAAACCATCGACGGGGCATCGCCCGTGGAAAACGCCACGCAAGCCGCCGAAGCGCAAGTCGCCGCCGGGTACTCGCATTACAGCGGCGCCACCACGCTCGTCCTCGCCGTCGGCGAAGACGGCTCGGCGATGGAGTACACAATGGATAGAGACGGGGAGTTTTTACTCGCCAACGATAATATGAGCTGTCCGTCGCGAGGGCAAATCTATTCGCTCAACGACGCGCGTTTCGACGATTGGCCAAACGGTTTACGTTCTTACATTTCAGACGTGCGTAATGGCCGAGGCGAGAGCGGAAAGCAGTACAGCGCTAGATACGTGTGTTCGCTCGTTGGAGACTTCCATCGAACCCTCCATTACGGCGGATGGGCGGGAAATCCTCGCCCGCACCTACGTATCGTCTTTGAGGCTGCGCCACTCGCGTTTATTGCTCGCGCCGCGGGCGGTCGAGCGTCGGATGGTGTTCGCGACATTCTCACTAAGAAGCCGCAAACACTGCACGAGCGGACGCCGCTATTTTTAGGATCATCCGAGGACATCCGAGAACTCGTCGCTCGTGGTGACGTACAGCAGGATGCATCGAAAACATACGCGCTATGATTACTAGAATACAACAAACCAAGGCCGCCAACTAACTACTACGCCGCCAGTCGCCCACACGCAGCCGACAACACACATCCAAATCGTCATCCACGAACCCAATCCGTCGCGGCTCTTCGTACTCAAACCCACACTTTTCGACGTAAAAACCCACGAGTTTCGGTTCGCACCAAACCGTGACGACTCCGGCGCCCATTTCGTCAAACGCGAACCGCGCCGCTTCGCGCGTCAACGCCTCACCAAATCCACGCCCACGTCTCTCACGCGCGACGACGAGCGCATTCAGCGTCACGTTCGCCGTGTCTTCTGGTTCACCCACAACCGCGCAGGAATCTGCGATGACGACCGATCCCACGGCGACGTCGACGTCTTCGCGTTCGAGTAAGATGAGTCGTTCGGTGCGTCGATGCGTCGCTCGACGTTCCTCTGCCGATTTAATCCCGAGAAACCCGGCCGCGTGTCCGCGTTCGGGCCACTCGTCGGCGTTGAAATTCGCCGCGGCGATTCGACAGTGTTTCGGCGCGTCCGACGCGCGCGTCAGCGTTAAATTTTCGGCGTCGGCGTCCGTCGCATCGCGCATCGTCTTGTGAAGACTGATTTCGTTCACCGACTCGTCAAAAGCGCGCGCACACAGGCAGAGAACCAACCAACCAATGACGACGAAACCGCGGCTAAACATCAACGTCGGGATTCTCGGACACATCGATAGCGGTAAAACCTCGCTCGCGCGTGCGGTGTCAACGGCGTTTAGCACGGCATCGCTGGATAAGAACCCACAGAGCGCGGCGAGAGGCATCACGCTGGACCTCGGGTTCTCATCGTTTTTAGCGGACTTCCCGCCGGGGACGGACGAAGCGATCGCGCGGTCGTACGATGGGGCGCAGTTTACCCTTGTGGATTGTCCCGGGCACGCGTCGCTGATTAAAACCGTTCTCGGGGGGTCGTCAATTATCGATTTGATGATTCTGGTGGTGGACGCGAACAAGGGGGTGCAGACGCAGACGGCGGAGTGTTTGGTCGTCGGTGAAATCACGACGGATAGACTCATCGTCGCGCTGAACAAGGTGGATACGTTTGATGAAAAGGTGCGGGATGAAAAAGTGGGGAAGATTCAGGCGAAACTGGCCAACACGTTTAATAAGACGAAGTTTAAAGGGTGCGACATGTTGCCGGTGAGCGCGAGACCGGGCGGCGCCGACTCGCAAGCGTTGGATGATGGAGGAGATCCACCCATCGGTATGGATGCGCTCAAGGCGAAATTGTTGGAGTTGATTCCAGAGGTGAGCAAGAAGAGAGAGGCGGGTGGGCCGTTTTTATTTGCCGTGGATCATTGCTTTCCAGTGAAGGGACAGGGCACCGTGCTCACGGGCACGACGCTCCGTGGATCAATCAAGGTTGGTGACTCGATTGAAATTCCTCATTTGAAGCTCGAAAAGAAGATTAAATCGATGCAAATGTTCAAAAAGTCGGTGGATTCGTGCGCAAGAGGCGATCGTTTGGGTATCTGTGTGGCTGGCCTCGACGCAAAGGTTCTTGAGCGTGGATTGGTTTCGGCGCCGGGCACCGTTCCGACATTCCACGCCGCCGTCGTCAGTGCGAGTAAGATTCGCTTCTTTAAGACACCCGTGCGAAGTGGCACGAAATTTCACGTGACGATTGGTCACACCACGGTCATGGCGACCGTTCACTTTTTTGGTGACGAACAGTCTGGCGGCGATGCACTCGCCCACGGCATTGCAAGCATGACGCTGGATGGCAGATTCGACAGCACAAAGGAATACGTGTCTTGCGACGAGCTCGCGACCGCAGCCGAAGTGCAAGCATCTTTGGAAGCTAACGATGTCGACGATGCGCCCGTCTTTGCTAAGTATGCGCTGCTCGAGTTTGATCAACCAATCACGGTGCCGACTGATGAACTTTACATCGCATCGCGCCTCGACACTGACATTCATCAAAATACGTGTCGACTGGCGTTTCACGGAAGAATGTTGCAGCACGTAAATACGGAGCAAGAACCAGACGCGATCAAATCCCTTCGAGTTTACAAGATGAAGTCGCGTGAAGGTTCGATTGAACGTGTTCAAGACGAGCGCACCGTCATCGGCAAAGGAATGTTCAAAAAGGAATCAGATTTGACTGCGTTCGTCGGCATGAAGGTCTGGACGTCAAATAACGACTGCGGCACGATTGAGGGCGGCTTTGGTAAAAGTGGCAAGTACAAGGTGTACTTTCCGAATGGTATCACCGGTGAAGGTGACGGAAAATTGACCCTTCGCTTCAAAAAGTACATCTTCGAGTACGGTTCCGGGCGCAAGATGAACCAGACAGGACTATAGGAGCCTAGCTAGATTGTAAGAATAGCTTAGCATATCTAGATAAAACGCGATTTACATACTTGCTACTGCGGAATGGTGAGTTTCTTCTCTATCGCCCCGACTAAGTTTCCGACGCGCGAGCTTATGCCCGTGCCGACTCGCACATCGCCATTCTCATTCTTCTTTGCAACTTTTCTGAGCAATGAATTGATACTTTTCCTGGTGTTGATCAAGTCGGAAAGTAGATCAGCGAAGGTCTGGCGAACCTCTCGCTCGGTATGCATCAGTGTCGTCTCTGCTTCTGCTCCCGCGGTGGTGGACGCCGAGGGCGCCGTTTCATCCATGCCAACGATGAGTATCTGCGCCTCGGCCAGGAGAACAGCTAGGCGGTTATCACTCACTGATAGTAATTCATTCGGATCGCCGCCAGAGTCTTCCGAGATCAGTTTTTCATACGTGCACTCGTGCACTCGGCTACGCAAAACCGATACTTCGTGCATAATTTCGCCGAGCGCCGCCGTGCGCTCTTCTGCAGATATGATATTTGCTTGCTCGTTCGAGTCTATCTGTGCCGCTTCGAGTTGTTTGCGCAATGAACGAATTTCTTTGCTAAGAACTTTCTTTTCCTTGTGTGTCCGGGCTTCGAGCTCTTTAAACTTTGACTCTGCCGCGCAAGTCGTCGCTCTTGCGTCGTTCAAACACTCATGCGTCGTTTTGAGCTCATCTCGAAGCGCAGCCATTTCAGCGCGCAATTCTTCCAACATCGCATCATTTGACGACATTTCACGAGACACTTTCAAAGTTTCTTTCATCGATTCCCCGGCCTCTTTGATGGGATTCGGCACTGTTGCGTCCACGGTTGCGGTTGCGCCGAGCTGGTCAGATGAAGCGTGCTCGACGCGTTTACCGTTTGATTCAGCCGAACGACTCGAATCGGGCGTGTCCACTGGCCTCATTGACGAAATAGGGCTCACCGCGCTCATCCCAGGCGACTCGACGGCGGACTTTCCGCTTCGAATCGACGAAGCGTCTCGCACTCTCCGCAACGCTCTCTCGCACGCGCCCAGACGCACAAAGCGCGCCAACGCCTCTGACCTCGCGCAACCTTCGATGGCGAGCAACGCCCACAACCACCCCTCTAACTTGCGTCTCCGCTCCTCTACCTTTTCATCGCTCGCGTTCACGCGCTGAAACATCCTTCTCGGAGGGAGCTCTGGAACCAAATCTCTCCCGCACTCGACTTCGAGGTCATCTCGAAGCGCGACAAACTCGCGATACCGACGCTTCGTCACCCGCTCGATCGCGTTCATCGACGAAGACATCGGCAACGCATCGACATCCACCGCCGTCGACGCCGTCGCGGGCGAGATTTCGGCGGTTGACTCCGAACGACGCGTCCGCGCATTCTCCACGTGAAGCGCGCACGTCACCTCGTACACGACGCACTCAGCCCCGGCGCGCGTCGGGTCGGGGCGCCGCGACGCGCGCGGGATCGTCAACCAAAACTCGCTCGCGCTCATAGTCTTCTCCGCGCGGTCGCTCTATCTCGCGGTTTGAGCGGCGCGCGCGACAGAAACTGGCGCGCAGATTTGTCCTACCAAAGGTCGTTACGAACGACGCGTCAGTCGACGTCACGCGCGCGCGACGCAAATCAATCAATCTCGATCGGTGGGCGCTAGGATGGCGACGCGCGGGACGTGCGTCGTCGGCGTCTCGCCCGTTATTCGCGCGTCGACGCGTCAGTGCCGGCATCGAGCGTCGCGCGCCAACTCGGTGTCTGTGGATTACGGTGACTTTAAGGATGACGACAGACGAAGTTACGGCGAGTGGGGCGTCGATGGACTGCGACAAAACTCGTCTTCGATGGCAAACATGACGGCGGAGTGGGAAGACGAGGCAAGACGCGTGTGGATGTCGCGCGGGGCGTCTGAAACGAGAGTCGTTCGATTGCTGATTCTCGGCTCGAAGCACCGCAAGGACGGCGTTGGAGAGATTTTTAGAGACGTGGTGGCGATTGAAAGGATGTGTGCGACGTTGGAGAGACTTATCGATGGTGTGTGTTCGCCTGAGATTTTTCATAGAGTTCCAGAGGCGGCGCTGGTGTGCGTGGATGAGTCGGTGCTGACTCGCGCGATTGTACGAGTGAGGAGCGTGATACCAATAAAGGATCTCAATTTAAGCCGTGTCATCGAAAAGGCGCCGAAACTTCTCATGCTAGAAGATGCGAACGATATGGCGCGCGTTACAGATTCGTGTCACGCGTTGAGTAATACATTGGAGGTGAAACTGGATGACAAAAGATTGCAACGCATTGTCGAAGAAACTCCAGATTGTCTTTTTCAGGATTCTGACGTGCTGAAATTGGCGGTGGAGGAGATGCGGCCACTCAACGAGCACTACCCATCATTAGCAGACTTTATTGCTGATCATAGTCAGGCTTTGGTGGTACCTCACATGCGTCAAACGCTAGCTCACACTCACGCCATGAGGCATCAAAATTTGTAAACTTGTAACAAAACTTGCTCACGCCGGAAACGTCGTCATTCGCATTTCGTTCCGTCTCGTCAAACATGCCTGTTTCATCTGAGGATTGAGACAGTACTTGCAAAAGCCGCACTTATTTCCGCGCCCAATGGGTGGGAACAGTCTTCGTCGAACTCTCTTATCGTCACTCGGCGCGCCAGTGTACATGCGCTTGAAGCCGGGCATTTTCCTCTTTGCTTCTTTTCCTCTGAACATCTTGTGAAATTCCTGAAGAAGCGCGTGCTCAATCGATCCAGCCGGCGTTGCGGCTTCGATATCGGCAAGCTTTGGACTTTGCATCATCGACGCTGGAAGTACCGATACAGGAGACAGGGCTGGAGCGTTTGCGACAGCACCAAGCGGTCGACCATTTTTGGCGAGAGGCGTTGGTTCTGGCTCGAGCGGACGTTCAATGTGCTCGGGAAAGAAAGGGCACAACCATTTTGGAAGAGGTCCCGGCTTTTTTGTATTTCTGTTCCAGGATCGAACGCATATGCGCTGGCTCGCAAACGCTGCTGTGACCTGCGCTCTACCCATGCCACGAGCGATGCTCACTATAGACGTGCCCAATAGTATTCTAACCCGTTTGCATGTAGCAAAGTCAGATTTGGGACGAGTAATCGGCATCACAGATGAAATTTCATCCAGAAAAACCTCATTCACCTGGAAGTACGTGCCATGGAGTGGAAATTTTCTGTTCATCGCATTGTAGCATGGCACAAGGATGGCCACTTTAACCGAGTCGCCCTTAATGTCGTCGAGCGACGTGGCGTTTGACTCTGTCGGAATCATTATGCAACCCTCAGCGCGAGCGCGTTCGCCTAGCGCCTCGATGAGTTCTCCGGGCATCATCTCTGGTGTCACAGTCCAACCGACCGTTTCGCATCGGACTTTGCTGGCTCGAACCACGTGCTCGCTCAATTCCAGACCGGTGACCTCATCGATTGGATCTTCCGCATCTTCTTTAGACCATCGCAGCATTTCTTCAAGCTCGACTTCAATGTTCTGCGCGAGCACGTCGTCGTTGGTGATGTTCAGTGCAATCTGCCTCGCGGTTGTGATGTAATTGAATGCAGTTGCCGCATCGGGTGATGGATTTTTATCAGGATGCACAACGCGCGAGAGTCGCACGTAAGCCATCTGTACGTCTTCCCTCGACGTAGCGGCGCTCAGCAGTAACACATTTGTTGCGAGAGTGCCCATAGGACGACCGTTCCGATCCCACTCTTTCCCCGCCGAGATGATTGCATTGAGAACGGCCGAAGAGTTGCCTTTGGAAACGTTTGCGTGTACAGTGGACGTTTTAGCTTGAGGCTCAGCAATGTCTTCGATGTCGGTGATTGGTCGCGCGCAAGGCGCATTCTCGGGCTGCAGAGAAGCCAACCCAGAATGACCATCGGGGCGATCAACGCATTTACCACCTTGTTTTGCGTACTCGCAAATATCCCTCAGTGGGCAGGCACCGCAGTTTGGCATTCGTTTACCACAGAAAACTTTCCCTAGCGTAATCATGTGATAGTGCAGCTCGTAAAGCAGTTCGACAGAGAAGGAGTTCAAGCGCTCGCGTAGAAACGTGTAAACCGCAGGTTCTGGAGCGTACTGCGCCAATTCCTCCAGCGCAGTCTCGCTCTCGAGCGGAACCCAGCCGAGACGCGCCATGATGCGACCGACATTGACATCGACAGGAAAATCAGTTCTGTGCAAAGCTAAAAGAAGAACGCAAGACGTCGTCTTTACTCCCATTCCGTCGAGAGCGAGGAGATATTCCCTCGCCTCCTTCGTCGGCACGTTTCGAAGAAATTCAAGCGACAAACATCCTCGATGGCTCATGATGCGACGCAAAATTCCCTTAATCCTGCGAGCGAGCATCCAGTGCATACCTCTACAGCGAATGCATTTCACCACCTCCACGAGCGGCGCGTCCAGAACTGCGTACCAATCGACTTGATCCGCGGTGCGTTCGCACTCGGGTGGATCTCCGTACGCCAAAGCTTTGTCGATGTCGTTCTGTTTCTTCGCTTTGAGCGAATTACTTTTCGCCTTTTTCGTCTTTTTCAACTTCATCTTCGCTCCGGCTCCCGCTCGTTTCGGTCTAGATGCCATTTCTCCCGCTTGCGCGCGTTCAGATTCATCGTCACTTTTGCCCTCTTCGTGTTCAGCAACAATCCGATTGAACATCTCCGTCACGATTCTTCGAATGTAAAGACTAGAGTTGTGCTTTTTTGCCGTTTCAGCCTTGTACGGAAACCGAGCCGCGAGGTTCATGAAAGCCTGACTAGAAAGAACGTCGCTCACGTTCTGCGTAAGATTGGCGCCGATAAGACTATCAACGATGGAGCCACCCCACGCCGTGCGATCCAAAGAGCGGTTCCCTAAGGCCGAACGCGCGCGTTTGAGAAACGCCGCAATCTTATCCGCCCAAGTTTGCTTCTCGTCTGCGCCGTACACAATCATGGCGAGATTTTTCCCTCGCCAAACTTTCGCGCGTTGCTTCTTCTTTGGCGGCGCCGGCGTCGCGCTCAGCATGTCCACCCACGCGGGGCTCAACCAAGGAAGTGAAAACGAATCCGTCCGCTCGTTCGAGGTCGTCGCCTCGGCTGCGTCATTTTCCGTTTCTTCATCATTTCGTTTCTGTTGGTGTTGTTGCTCAGTCGCTTTCGTCCACAAACCGAGCACAAAGTGTTCAACCGGTAAAAGTTCCAGCGGCATGAGCGGAAACGGATCCAAACGAATCTCTTCGTGGTCGACGTCATCAACGCCGTGCACCACATCCGTGACGACTTCTCCCGACGCATCCGCCGTATCCATCGGTTCGGTCGAAGGTAAAAGTGGAACGTCTTCACCGAGCGATACCGCCGCCGGTGCTCCCGCGACCCAACTATCGTCGACTCGTGCATTTGGATACGCCATTTTTAACGAGAGCACACTCGACTCCACGTACGCGTCAATCATTTCCATCGCGCGCGTAAAAGGACGCCCATCCGTCGAGAATTCGCGTTTAAAACGCAAATCCCTACTGAAAACCTCCGGCGCCAACGCCTGCGCCTCGAGCATCCACGTGATAAACGGATCTCGTTTCGTCGTCGCTGGCGTTTCCTCCTCCATCAGAGTATCGTCCCCGGACGTCTCAAACACCCCCACCGCGTCTCGATGATTCTCCACAAACTCCTCTTTCAGCCGCACCATCGCTTCCTGCCGTTTCTCAAACCCTTTCATCGTTACTTTACACCTCCTTCGGCTCCTCGCTCGCGTCACCATCGTCACGCCCGCGCCCATCAACCACGACGCTCTCAATGGTTTCGCTCGCCTCAGTCTGTCCGACGTCACCGCGCGAACCGATCGAGACGCTCCTCTTCCCTTGGCATCCCTCGATCGCAAACCCACCCGCCACCGCGTCGCGTTCGCCGACGCTCGCGCTTGTCTCGCCAACCGTCGCGTCAGCGCGCTGCTTCGTCGTCGGCGTCGTCGGGGGTTCCCGTCACCCGATGGTCCAACTGTCGCCGCCCCCCGCGTGCACTTTTTGGTCGCCTTTCCGACATCATCAGCAACCCGTGCGCGACGTTTACCGAACGCGCGCGCGATGTCCTCGGCGTCGTAGCGCGGATTGAAACTTTTGCGTGGTCTCGTCTTCATCGTCGGCGAGCGTGGCGTCGCGTCGGGAACGCGCGTCGCGAACGTACGTCGGTTTTTCCGACTCGTGTCGTTTTGTGTCGGATATTTTGATCGTAACGAACTCGTGCCCTCTTCTCGATCAAACCGCTCGTCGCATTGCGTCGCTTCGCGTCTAGACGAGCGTCACACTCGAGATCGGCTCGAACACGGTGCGTTTCGTTCGTCTCTGCGTCGTCGATTCATCGTCGTCGAACGTCGATTCATTACGGTTGGGTATCGGAAATACAACCCGAGGTTTTGCGAGACCAGAGGAAATAGCAAAGGTGCGCGTCGAGTCAGCGCACGTCCGGTTTGTCGCGTGGATCGGGGTAGGGGCGCGCGTGTAAGCAAACTGTCTGTGTTATCTGGTGTTTGATCAAAGAGAGTAGAGTGTGATGAGTGATGGAGTTTTCATTCTAGTTGCCGTTTTCGCGCACCCAGAAAAAGGTACCCGGTTGGCCAAGTTCGTCGTTGAAGACGGAACCGATGAAACGGGAAGAGGTCACCATCGGGCAAGTCTTGGCGAGATCATCCTGGAGCTTGGCGGGATCTTCCGGCACCTTTTCGAGATCGATGACGGTGTAAGCGACGTTGTCGCGAGAGGTGTTGATTTGCTGCAAAATGTTGCAGTTTTGGGTGCCAAGGAAGGTGGTAATCTCACCGAGCGCGCCAGATTCGTTCTTGTTGACGATGCAGAGGCGAGCACCGGAGGAGTTTTTGTGCGGCGGCAAGATGGTGGTCGGGAAGTTGACAGAGTTGCGGATGGTACCCGTTTCGAGGAAATCCATGAGCGTTTCCGCAGCCATGGCAGCGGAGTTCTCTTCCGCTTCTTCGGTGGACGCACCCAAGTGCGGGAGCACGATATGTCTCGGGTGGCCCATCAAATCCGGATCGGAGAAGTCGGACACGTACTTGCCGGTGAGCTTACCGGCGTCGTAGGCAGCCTTGACGGCGGCGCCGTCAATAATTTCACCACGGGCAAAGTTCAAAAAGTGGACACCCGGCTTGCACTTGGCCAAAGCTCTGGCGTCAATCAAGTGGTGCGTAACACCCTTGATGTACGGCACATGGATGGTGATGTAGTCGGATTGCTCGAAGAGCTCGTCCAAGTCATCCGCGCGGGACATCTTGTCGCCCGGCAAACGCCACGCGGCTTCGAGGGAAAGCACCGGGTCGTAGCCGACAACCTTCATACCGAGACCGAGAGCGGCGTTCACAACACTGTCATTGAAACGTGCGAAAAGAAGAAAAGTCGCACGATACGTCAGTCTTTCATGTGTTCGGAAGATGGAAGATTTCTTTCTCAGCGCGATGGACGTCGAGATTTTGCAAAAAAAGATGTGAGCCGTCTTTGCGCGCTCAAATGACTCCAGGATGCGAAACGAAACAAAAACAAAAAAAAAAGCACGTACCGAGAGCCGATAGCGCCCAAACCGATGACACCGAGAGTCTTGCCCTCAATCTCCGTACCCCCGAACATGGCCTTGTCCTTTTCGATGCGGGTGCTAATCTTGGCGTAGTCACCGTTTTCTTCGACGTTGATGACGTCGTTGACGTGCTTGTTACCTTCGATAATACCACGGCTCGCCAAGAGCAAAGAGCACACGACGAGTTCCTTGACCGCATTCGCGTTCGCACCCGGGGTGTTAAACACAGGAATACCCATATCGCTCATCTCCTTGACTGGAATGTTGTTCGTACCCGCGCCGCAACGCACGATTCCTCGAACAGTCGGCGCCACTTCCGACACCTGAAGCTTGTGCGATCGCAACATCATCGCCATCGGCGCGCCCGGTAACGCGGCGTCATCACCGCTCACCGCGTACTTCCCTTTCGGGAACTTGTTCAGCCCAACCGGAGAGATGGCGTTGAACGTCTTCACGTTGAACGACGCGCCAGAGTACGCGCCAGCCGGACCGCTCGCCGGCGCCGCGCTCTTCGTCGCCTCGTTCTTTCTCGTCTTGGCCAGCTTGAGCGCTTTTTCCAACAAAGCCACCTCATCGTCTTCCGCCGCCGCCTGGACTCGCACGACCCGTCGAGCGCGCGTCGTCGTCGTCGTTCTTTTCGACGTCAAGCGCGCCCGTTCACCCGTTCGCAGTTGCGCCGTCGTTCTCACGCTCGCAGACATCATGATGACGAATCAAATCGATCCAACCTCGCCGCTCCGCGAATAAATAACGCGAGTCGAAGACGACGATACCGACGAGGAGCGTCTCGCTTCCCGTTCGCGCGCGTTCGTTCGCGTCGCCCACTCCCGACGACGACGACCCGCGCGCGCGTTCCGTTCCGTCCGCCGTCGCGATTCGTTTTTCGGGTCTTTTACTTGTACCTCACCCGATCGGCGAGTCATGAACCATCAAATCGAAAAACCCGCGGTCGGGCGATCGGCGATCGAAATTGAAAAAACCTCGCGCGCGCGGGTCTTCAGGAGAGATGCGTTTCGGGTCTTCTTGAAGAGATGCGTCTGAAGTGATCCGCGTCGGTTTGTTGACGGTTCGTGATTCGACCGCTGTGTGCGTGTTTTGTGTTTTTTTTTGTTTTTTTTTTGTG
>Ga0255767_1002813_pt1 | contig 14939 bp, 12 predicted proteins | sample 071ome_24_FD_179967 | JGI IMG/M metagenome (GOLD analysis project Ga0255767, IMG submission 179967) | Coastal salt marsh microbial communities from the Groves Creek Marsh, Skidaway Island, Georgia - 071402CT metaG (version 2) | ecosystem: Environmental > Aquatic > Marine > Intertidal zone > Salt...
GCCGTAGTCGGCGTAGTTCTCCCAATAACCCAGCCACGTAAACTCGGTGGGGTATTGGCCATCGGAAAACTCGGGCCACATCAGTTGGCCAACGTGGTTTTGAAATGCATCGTGCTCTTCGCCCCAAGCGTTGACCAGCGCCGCATGTTTCATGGACAGCTCGTAACCGTTGACGCCGTCCTTGAAGCTGCAGCCATAAATTTCGACCGGGTTACCCATGCTCCATTCAGGGTTGTCCGAAGCGTGATTGTCAGCGAGTGCCAGTGGTGTGGCGACAAGGCAAGCCACAGCGACTAAAGATGGAATGTTCATAGATGTCTCTCCTCTTGAGAAACGGGGGACGCCGCGGCCACAGTGAGCGTGGGGACGTCCCTCGACAGGTGGTGGGTGAAATCAGGGGCGATATAGCACCGATTCAGTATTGAGCATCTCGCCGGTGCAATCCGCATACAGATTGAAATAGTCGCGGGTGACTTGCCAGCCGCCATTGGCCAGCATGGAGCGTCGTGACATGAAAGACTCCACGTCTGGATAAATTGCGACATGCGCGAATTCACCTGCAGCATCTGCGCCACCGGTATGGGGCAACATCACTAGCCACCCGATCATGCCACCTGAATCTTCCTGCATGTCCGCGGCATATTCAGCATGCTTCGCCGAGATCTCCTCGAACGTCACGCCCTCTTTGCGGGTGCACCAGTTCCAACTGACATATCGCTCGTCGTCATTGGCCATCTGTTCTTGATCCGCATAGAGCATAAAGCCGTGCGCTTGCTTGACGTGACACATTGCTAGCGACTGCCACTGTTCGTTCAGCGCCATACCTTCCTTGGACGTGAGCCAGAGATCCCAAGACTTTCCCCAGCGTTGATAGTCGCTGACTAAAAACTCGACAAAGTCGTAGGGCCACGGACGTGACAGATTTTGATGTGAGAACAGCGGGAACTGACGGACAAAGACTGGGTCAACGTCGTTTTTCTTAGCCCAGTCAAAGTAATCTTCGACCATTGCGTGATAGTCGTCGAGGCTGACTCCCGGATTTAATTTGCACAAGTTAGCCTGAATATTGAATGGCTGCTGTACGTTGATGTTGTCGATCATATGATCATCGGCCAACGTGGCCGTTGAGGCGAAAATCGCCAAAGCCATGGCGCCGAGCCATGCGCGTATAAAAAGATTCATTATTCTTCCCCAGGTGGTTGAGTGAATTGGCGTTTCTCCCCAACAGAGGGGTGCCCGCACGTGTCCGAAATTATCAAAAAGAAAACGCACCAGGGTGAATCTTTTATGACGCACGGCGTTGCAAAAATGCAACGAAGCCCAATGCCTATTACAGAACTGAACGCTTATCTGGCTTCACCAGCCAGTAGAAGCCGCCGCCGCTGGCGACGATGGTGGCAGAAATCAGCGCCTCGATCGGACGCTGCAGCACCACATACGTCAGCGTCCAGCCGGTGATGCCAAGGAAGATCAGCGGCGTGATGGGGTAGAGCGTCACACGAAACGGGCGGGGCAGGTGGGGTTGCCGCCAGCGAAGGATAAACAATCCCAGTACCGTGGCGAAGGTATTGAGCGCCATGGTGGCGCCTGCAAACACCAGAATTTGCTCGAAGGACGCCGTCCACAGAAAGGCCAGTGCTGTGCCCGATTGGAGCAGGATGGCGGTGACCGGAATCCCATCGCGATTCTCGCGGGCCAGCGGTGCAAACCGCGGGTAATCTTGCCCGATGCGATGCAACACCCGTGGACCCGCCAAAATCATGGCGCTGATGGTGGAAATGAGCAGCATAGCGAGCAGTAGCCCCATGAATGTGCCCAGCTTCGGGCCAAACGCAAACTCGGCCGCGATCACCCCAACCTCTACTTTACCCACCATGGCATCCATAGGGGCAACCGATAGAAAGACGAAGTTCAGCAGGCAATACAGTGCCGCCACGACGGCTGTGCTGATGCTCAGCACCCTCGGTAGGCTCCGCTGCGGGGCCGCGAGTTCACCGCTGATATAGGTAGCGGCGTTCCAGCCTGAGTAGGCGTAGTTCACATAAATCAGTGACACAGCAAAGGCGCCGCTGCCCAGCAGGGTCGTGGCCTCACTGTCCCATACAAAGCGGGTTTGCTGTTCGGCAGGACTGAGGCTGAGTGCCGCCATGGAGAACAGCACGATGAGCAGCAGCTTGAGGAACGTGAAGCCAGTTTGTGTGCCTCCACTTTGACGGTGGTTGCTGCAATGGGCCGCTGTGAGCGCGACGATCGCGATGGTGGCCAGCCACAGCGGATCTACACCCAGACCGCTTGAGTTGAGGTAGCTGCCAAAAGTCAGTGCGGCCAATGCGGTGGGGGCGGCGAACCCCACCGTCGCGGACACCCAGCCGGAGATAAACCCCGCGCAGGGATGGTAGATCTCGGTTAAAAAATGATACTCACCGCCTGAGCGGGGCAATGCAGCGCCCAGCTCGGCATAGCTCAGTGCGCCGCAGAGTGCGGAGACCCCGCCCACCAGCCACAGCATCATGATCACCGGCGCGGATTGAATGTCGATCAGCTGAAAACCGAGGCTGGTGAACACCCCTGTCCCGATCATATTGGCGATGACCACGGCCGCGGCGACTTTGGGGGAGTAGTGTGACAGGGTGAATCCTCAGGCGACGTGGCCTAATCAGGGCGAGGCCTAAATTATTGCGCCGATCAGCCAGAAAGTCCCCATGCCGGCGATCAGGGCGAGAATATGGTTGCCCGTGGTTTTGGCCGCGAATGCCGCGCAAATCAGGCCCAGCAGTTCGGGTAGGCCAGCGGCGAGTTCCCCCTCAGGCGTTGTTAGCATTGAGATCACTAATGCCGCCATTACGGTGGGTGCAACGTACTCCAGCGCGCGCAGTAGTAGCGGTGGAAACGCATAGCGCGCCAGGGCAAAAATAAAAAAAGCCCGCATGGCGTAGGAGCCGATACCGGTCAACAGGATCGCCAGCATGATCATGGAGAGGTTCGCCGGGAGGCCAACAGCATGATCACAACGCTGACGATCACCGCAATTAATATACCGGCACGATTGGGTAGAGAGGCCAGCAAGTAGGTCACGCCCATCGCCATTGCCGCCGCGGCCAACTTATCGCGTCGATCACTCGCCGCCATCATCAAGCTGACGAAGAGGACGGGCGCCGCAAACTCTACGCCCCATTCCGGGGGTATGGCGGGTCCCAGCACGACCCCCATAGCAGTGGAGACCATCCACAGCGTCCAAAACGTGAAGCCGGCGCCCAGGAAATAACGCCGGAAAGCGTCGGGCTCATCAATCCGTTTGATCTGGCTGAGCACAAATACCTGATCGATCAGAACATAAGCTCCCACCCAGCGGAACCAGCCGGGTTGGTTTTGGAACCGGGGCGCCAGCGTCACCGAGTAGAGCATGTGGCGCGCGCCCACGATCAGCGCGGCGCTCACCGCTGCCGCGACAGAGGCCCCCTCACCGATCAGCGTAAACAAAGTCACCTGAATGGCACCGCCAAAAATAATGGGCGAGGACGACCAGCCCAACCACTCGGGAATGCCGGCTTCCGCCACCACCACCCCGAATACGAAGGCAAACGGCAGCGCCGGTATGAATAGCGGCAGGGCGTCGAAGGATCCGCGCAGCGCGGGGCGAGTCGGGGCGGTATTCATGGCGCCGGTAATATAGCGGACCTGCGAGAGATAATCGCCAAAAAAACGGCCCGCTGTGGGGCCGTTGTCGTTGGTGAGCGCTGGATTAGCGCCGGTGACCGAATTCAGTCCTCAAAATCGGAGGTTTGGGTACGGTGTGTGCCACCGAAATCGGCACCAGAGAAGTGCATAGCCTTGATGCGCCACTGACCATCATCTTCCAAGGTCCAGACGTTGGTGACGCGGGTGCGATAGGGGTACTGCTCTGATTCGTCGCCCGTCATACCCTCCATGTAGTAGCGGGCGTACACCACCCCGTCGGCAATTTCAGCGACTTCGAGGTAAAACACCTGTGTGTTGCTATTCTGGCCCGCCATGTTGCGCTTCCAGTCATCAGCGCTGGAGGCGGCAAAAGGCTTGTGAAAGCTGCCATCGGAATTGGTGCCATAGATACCGGCAGGGCTCTCCAGATTGGCCACGGCTTTGTGATCGCCGGCGTTTCTGGCGGCCCAGTAGTCGACGACTGCTGTGGCGACGGCATCTTCTGCACCGCCATGACCATCGGCCCGTACGATGCCGGGTAGAGCAAATGCCGCGATCAGCAGTGCGGCGCTAAGTTGGACGAATTTCATATCGACTCCTGTTGTTGGAATGTGTTGTTGTGTTGCGCGGTGGCGAAGGGATCGTGGATCTCACATGCGTGAACTTGGCCCCCCATAGGGGTATAGCTTTTTTCCTGTTGATTTCGCAACCTTTTACTCGCGTCAGGGACCGACGCCGTGGTGTGATCGCAGGACGCGATCTCCTTAGCGTAGTGAATTCTCCCTGATGTGATTGCTGCTCTCGATGCAGTCCGTGTCATGACAGGAATAGGAGGTTCCAATGCGCACACTTCCCCAATTTGTCCCCTCTAACATTGTTTTCGGGCTGTTGAGCCTGGCCGCCGTCAGTTTGTCGCTACCGGGTTATGCGAGCAGCGTGACCTACGAAACCGAAACTGGCGAGACCGCGATGTCGTTTGAATTTGGTGACGACATTGCGCGCATGAATGCCGGCGAGGAAAACTACTTTGTTCTGAGTGAAGAGGGTCAGTACATGGTGTCTCGCACAGAGGAAGGCTGGCAGGTCATGGAGATTGGTTCTATGACGAAAGCGCTGGTGTCTTTTGCGGCGCAGCCCGCCGAGCAAATGCCGGGCGCCTCGGAGTCTGGCGAGCTTGAGCCCACCGGACGCACAGAGCGCGTAGCGGGTATTAAAGGAGAGGTTTACCGCTACTACGACGAGGATGAGAAGAAAGAAGTCGAAGTGGTCTTAACCAAAAATCGAGATGTTGTGGAGGTGACGAGAGGCATGATGGCTGCCCTCGCGTCACTGCTCGGTGATGATGATCTGCGCGCTCAAAGTAAGCGGGCATATGAGGGCAAGGGACTGCTACTGAGCCGCAGCGAGAACTCAGAGTTTCGCCTTGCGAGTATGTCTGACAAAGCGGTTCCCAAGTCGCGTTTTGAACTGCCCGCGGAACCGATGAAGATGGGGTTCGATTTCTCGAACCTGTTTGGTCAGGCTAACAGCGAGCCGGCTGCCGAACCTGTCACCGAAAGCCCAGAGCAAACAGGCAAGACTGCGGAGGAAATCGGTGACGACGCGGATGAGCTGAATAAGGCTTTGAAATCGGTTACTGGCCTCGGTGAATCGGCGGCCAAGGCATGGGGCAAGCTGTTTGGCGGGGATTAAGCCCACACAATCTGTCACCTTTTGCGCTCTTTGCGCTTTGATATCTTGTCTCAGCCGGCCTAGCATCGGGGTTTAGCAGAACGTCGCTAGGGCCGGTATGGCAGGGTTCAATGCCTCTGTTCTTGAGGCAATTGGCAACACACCCATTGTAGAACTCAACCGCTACGGCGCTGAGGTGAGCCCTCTGTTGCTCGCCAAACTCGAGTTCACCAATCCCGGGGGCAGCATGAAAGACCGCGCCGCCCTCGGCATGATCGAGTGGGCAGAGCGTGAGCATCAGCTCAGTCCCGGCGCGGAAATCATTATCTCAACCTCCGGTAACCTCGGCATCGGCATGGCCATGACCTGCGCGGTGAAAGGCTACCAACTGATTTGTCTGGTTGATCCCAAACTCAACCCCTCTACGGAGCGCAGTCTGGAGCTGCTGGGTGCTGAGTTGGTGAAGGTAGATGAACGGGATCAGACTGGCGGCTACCATCTGACTCGCCTCAAAAGACTCGAGACGTTGCAGGCGGAACGGCCTAACGCCATTTACCTGGACCAATATGACTCTCCGGCAGCGATCGAGGCGCACCGAAGTTCCACTGGGCGGGAAATACTCGAACAGATGGACGGCCGCCTCGATGCCATGATCATGGTTGCCGGCACCGGTGGGAGTTCCATGGGCGTCGCCCGCTGGTTGCGAGAGCATTCTCCCGCCACCCGAATTTGGCTGGTGGATGAGGTGGGTTCGCTGGCGCTTCCGTGCAGTGAGGCGCCCGAGCCGCGGTTTCTCAACGGTATGGGGACCAGCCTTGAGCCCGCCAATTATGCGGGCGAGTCCTTTTACGACTTTATTGATGAGGTGGTCTATATCGACGCGGGCAAGGCGATCACTACCGCCACCGAAATCGCCCGTAGCGAAGGTATTTTGATGGGTGGCTCCGGCGGGGCAGCTTGTCACGTAATGCGCGAGACCGTTGCACCTCAGCTTGACAGTGACGCGCGTCTGTTGGCGCTCATTCCTGATCACGGCAGTCGTTATACTCAGACCCAGTTTGATGTGGAGTGGCTTGAATCGATGGGCATTTCCGTGCCGGCACTGTCATCCCCCGGGCACTCGTGACCGACACCGGCACGCTGTTTCTAAATCAGCAGGATGTGATCGACGCGGGAGCGGCCGATGTCGATTGGGTGGGCGCAGTGTTGGAGCAAGTCTTCAAACTCCATGAAGAACAGGCGTTTACCGCCCCCCCGAGCAGTTTCCTAAAACGACCCGAATGTCCTCATGTCGCAGATCGCATTATCGGTCTGTCAGCGCACGTGGGAGCGCCTTTCGACAGGGAGGGTATGAAGTGGATTGCCAGCTCCCACATCAATCCGGAGCACGGGCTTCCCCGCGCTAACGCGGTGATTATCCTCAACGATCCGGTGCATCGGCTACCTATCGCGATCATGGAAGGCGCATTGATCAGTGCCATGCGCACAGCCGTCGTCCAGGCGTTGGCGGCGCGCTATCTCGCGCGACCAGACAGCGAGTCGGTGGGGCTGGTGGGCGCAGGACGCATTGGCGCGCTGACACTGTGGGCCATATCGAAGTGGTTTCCGGATATCCAGCACTACCGTGCTTTTGATCAAAATACAGGACGTCTGCAAGCTTTTGTCGAGCATATGGGCACGCTAGGCATCACCGTAGAGCCGGTGCCGTGTTTTCAGGACGCGCTGTCAGAGGCAGACATGGGCATTGTCGCGACCACTGAATCGGAACCCTATGTCACCGCGTCCGAGTTTAAGCGCGGCGCGCTGTTCATGAATGTGTCGCTTATGGACCCCACTTTTGAGCTGGTCAGTGCCGCAGATAAAATTGTGGTGGATGACTGGCATCAGAGCGTGCACTCCGACCGGGTATTGGCGCGTATGCACCGCGAGGGTCTGGTAACGCGTGACAGCATTCACGGTGAATTCGGTGCGGTGGTATCGGGGCACATACCCGGCCGGGAGAACCCCGACGAACGCATTTTCTGGAATCCGTTTGGGCTTGCGATTGAAGATATCGCGGTCGCCTCCGCCGTCTACGATCAGGCCCTGTCGAAAGGGCTGGGCAAAACGCTGCAACTGGTCGATCAGGAGTGGGATGTCCTCTTTTGACCGCTGAGGTCAGAGATGCAAACCGCATCGCGTTTCTTGATGTGCTGCGCGGTGTGGCCCTGTTCGGCATCTTGCTGGTTAACGTCTTCAGTTTTGGTGCGGACTATCCTGCCTGGTCGGGAATGGCCGATCAGCTAGTGTGGCAAGTGAAGCACGTCGTGTTCGAAACCAAGTTCTGGATGCTTTACAGCCTATTGTTTGGCATGGGCTTTTTCCTGCAAACCCAATCTCCCGGATACACCATGGCCCGCTCGCTGCGCCGTCTCGGCGTTTTGATGCTCTTTGGGTGTTTGCACGGGCTCCTGTTCGAGGGGGACATTCTGATGCTCTACGCCGAGCTCGGCGTCTTGCTGTTGTTGCTCTATCGGTTGCCGACAAATTGGCTGCTCCTCCTCGTGCTACTGCTGATGCTCAGCTTTCCACTGGGTCATCTCTTGGGTGGCGATCGGGGGGACGAATGGCCCGCGGAAAACCCGATGGAAGCCGTGTCTTGGCTTGAGGAAGATCGGGACTACTCGCCACTCGCCGTGGGCAGCTTCACAGAGGTGCTGGCTTACCATGCCGCATTTTTACCCGAGCGTTTCTGGGCCGATTGGCAGTATCCCGACTCGGGGTTTTTGGTGCTTGCCTGTTTTTTTCTGGGGTTTTGCCTCATGCGGAGCGACTGGGTCGCGCTGGCGCGGCTGACGCGCGCGCAATCGACATTCACTGCGCTAGGGCTGTGGGTGCTGGGGCTGTCTCTTATGGCGATAGAAAGATATTGGTCAGGAGCTGTGGGCTACACACCGTTTGCACGTTCAGACGCCACGCCAGTACAGGTACTGAGCGGCGATCTGGTGTATCTGGCCGCCACTCTCAGTTTGACGGGAGCCTGGTTCTGCAGCGTCTGGTGTTGGGTTCAAGGTCGCTGGCTGGTCGGAGTGAGGAACTTGATCGCCAGTGCGGGTCAAATGAGCTTGACCGGGTACCTCAGTCAGACGGTGATCTTTACGACGGTTTTTTATGGGTACGGGTTGGGGGCCGCCTTTGTGTGGGGTCCGGCACAGGTGGTGGCGTTCGCCGTTGTGGTCTATGCCCTGCAGCTTCTCCTGTGCTACTCGTGGCTTCAGCGATTTCGGCGCGGACCGCTGGAATGGCTGTGGCGCTGCTTGACCTATTGGCGTTGGGAGCCCCTGCGGCGCTGATGTTATCGCGGAGTGGGTGTTTTCGGGGAATCAGCGAATACGCTGGGTCGGGCTACCTGCATGAACGCCGGCGTTCAGCTTCATGGCTTTCAGCACCAGCGACTGTGGGTCGACTGTAACGCCTGAATCGAGGTGTGCGCCGCCCATCAGCATGGTGCCGTAGTTGATAGCAGAGCCATTTCCGATTCTTGTGCGGGACACCGTCAGCACACGATCCTCAAAACTGTGCAATTGCATTTGTCCGTTAATCACACAGTCATCGCCGATATCGACTGCGTGCCAGTCAGACATCTGCAAGGGCAAGCCTATCAACGTGCGTTTGCCAATTCGGCAGCCGAAGCGTCGCAAGATCGGGTTTGCGAGTGCGGTGCCCGATACCGTGCCCATAAAGCCGGTCATCAAGCGGAAGAAGCAGTCCTGCGCCAGAAAGTAGGTGAAATGACGCACCGACCAGAACGGCGCGCTGTTATGACGCCCCCAGTGATTGCCCACCAGAATCAGCTTGACGAGCAGTGCGAGCAGGGGCAACGACAGCGGTACAACGATGCTGGTGATCAACGCCGCGCCCACATTGCTAAAGCCCATCATGTTGAGGCTGACCAGTAAGCCGGTGGCCAAAAATACCGTGATCCCCGGGATGATACCCACGGAGCCTAGATCGTTGAGTAGGAACCGTGCCAGAAAAATACCGAGTGATGGCACCGGGTGAGCGGGCGCACTCTGAGGGTCGGTGGCGCCCATCTCCAACGGTGGGTTGCCTGCAAGGACGCGCTTGGTATCGGGGCGGTCGTTGTATTGCGGTCGGTACAGGTGGGGGCCGAGTGGTGTCGACACCCCCAGAAGCAGGTTGCCGGGGATGGGTCCCGGTTCGACCATGGCGTTGTTACTGGCAAAGAACCCGGCAGGCATTTGAACCGGTTGCGTCAGCAGAAAAGCGCCATGCTCATCAAGTACGTTGCAGAAGCAGCCCTGCGCGATGAACACGTTGGCATCCGCATGGAGATGCTCAGGAAGCAGGTTCACTAACTCATCGCACTCTGAGGCCCCGACCCGCGAGAATTTGACGCCTGCCAGTGCACGTAGGTATTGGCCGGTGAGGCTCCAGCCCCACATCTGCTGGACCTGATTCATTTTGGTTTGTCGATAACGTGCCAGCGTACCCTGGAAGCTGGCGGCGCGCGTCCAGCCCGGCGGAGTGGGGGTCAATCGGAGGAAAGTGCAGAGAATGAGCGAGCTGGTGAGTACCCCCAGCCAGATACCGATCACGCCCGCGCCGCTCATCACCAACAGATCGCCACCCGTCAGCATGTTCGCATCCAGATTCACCTTGCTAAGGGCCTCGAATCCGAGAAACCAGGTGGTCAGCAGGGCAATAAACGCCCCGGGCACGATCACCAGCCCGAGTTCCAGCACAAATTGCGTGGTGACATTACGCAGGTCGATCACCGCGTCGGTGAATGCTGAGGAGGGAGCAAGTTCAGGTGTCTTGGGGGGTTGGTAGTTGCCCGCTTTAGTCCCCGGCACGCCGCTGATCTGACTGTTTGGCTCGGTCTCGGTATCCAAGCTGGACAGAGGTGTGAGCCATGAATGATCCCCCAGTGAGGCGCCACCGCAGAGCATGGACCGGCTACCCACCCGCGCTTTGTGACCCACGTGGATCGTGTCCAGAACAAATTCGTTTCCTTCCCAGCGAGCACTGCTGATTTGCACGCCCGCCTGCACCACTGCCTCTGGCCCGATTGAGATGAGCGAGAGTGGGCCATACCACTGGGTGCTCTGGGCGATAAAGGCTTTGGGATGAACGTCGGCGCCCAAACGTTTGAGCGCCCAGTTGAAGAGCACCGGGCTGCGCAATCCTTTTACCAGCGGCTTAAGCACAAAGTCGGCTTGTTGTTCTAACCACCACAGTTGCAGGTGATGACTCGAGAACTTTTGGTAGCGCCCGGGCGTGATCCTGGGTGTGCGCACTGAAATCGCCTTAATAGAGCGTAACAAAAGCACCCAAGCCAGATTAACGAAGGGCACGACCATGTAGACGCAGTAGGCGATGATGGTCGCCCGCAAAAAGCCCACAATATCCCCCACCAGCAACAATTCCTCAGGGTCGATAATGGCGAGCCCCAATGCGGCCATCAAAAGTAGCGGCACCCTCAGTAACACCGCGGCCATGGCCTGCAGTGCCGTGAAGTGTCGGAATCCATATGAACGACCCGTTTGTCGGGCGCCCTCTGAAGGCGCCTCTGATCCTGCCTGCGTTCCGGTGGTCGACCCCACTGACGCCTGCTCATCGTCGCGTTGGGTCGGCAGCTCGGCGATGGCGGCGGCGGTGCGCGTCTGGCTGAGCAAGCCTCTGACCGACACGGGATAGCCCGCCGCCTGAAGTTGCTGCGTTAGCCGCGCGATCGCAATCGAGTGAGCGCCCCAGTCGATGAAGTCATCATGCCAATCGAGTGTCGGTCCTAGCTCAGCGCGGCACAGGGTCAGCACCTCGGTTGGCAAAGACGCACTCTCGTCATCGGTAAAAGCCGTGCTCACTGCACTCTCTGTCGCCTCAAGGCCGACGACATCCGCTACCGAGGGCAGGGCGCGGCGATTGATTTTGCCAGAGGCGGGCACTAGCTCGAATTGATTCACGACAAAAAAGCGGCTAGGTACCGCGTAAGGTGGGAATCGCGCTGATATCAGCTGCTGCGCCTCACTCACCAATCCATGGTTTAAGGGCTGGATATTGTTGGCTGCGGTGTCTTGTGACCACAGCGCCGGGGCTCTCAACAAGGCGACGAGCTCGTTGTCCTGACAATCCAATATCGCCGTTTCAATATCGGCAAATTGATCCTGCAGCAGTGATTCGATGGGTTGTGCCTCGACCCGGTAACCCCTGACCTTGAGCTGCGCATCGATCCGGCCATGGAAATGCACCCGGAGGGTGTTGGGGTCAACGTGGCAACGGTCTCCCGACCGGTAAATCTGCCCGAGGTCGGGGTGCTCAATAAACCGCTCGCGGGTGATCTCGGGCAGGTTGCGGTAACCCCGGGCGAGCTGAATGCCGCCGATGCAGAGTTCACCTTCTTCGCCGCGTGGCAGGGGCTTTAGTGTGTCCGGGTCAACGATGGTGTAGCTGACCCCCGGGAATGGGCTGCCGATGGTGACGGGCTCGTTGGGTCGCAGCAGTTGGCGGCTGGTGTCGGTGCTGACCTCCGTCGGGCCGTAGGTGTTGACGATCTGTCGCCTGGCGCGAGACCAAGGCTCGATCAAAGAGGCGGGGAAGGCCTCGCCCGCAGGCACGATATAGCGGCAGATGGGGTAGGGTAGGTCCCGCTCGGGGTGCGCGGTCAGCGTCGACAGCAAGACGGGCGGACAAAACAGCGCGGTCACCTGCGCATCGCGCAAAACGGGCAACAAGTCAGGGCCGGACCTCAGCGCGGACTTGGTCAGCAGCACGACTTCGCAGCCGGCGACCCAGGCGCTGTACATCTCGGAAATACTGCCGTCATATCCTAGCGACGAGGTCAGCGAGCTGGCGTCGCTACCGGGCACAAAGTCGTAAAAGGTCGCATAGGACTGGGCAAGGTTGATGTAGCCCGCATGTGGGCACTCAACGCCCTTGGGCTGGCCTGTGGTGCCGCTGGTATAAAACAGCGAGGCCAGTCGGGCCAGCGGTTCGTCCAGCCAGGGTGCTGACGGCGCGCGCGAGGATCCGGACCCGGCGTGGCGGAGCAGCACCTCTGGCGATAGGAACTCCCCGGTATAGCCTGTGGGTAACGCGTCACTGATCAGCAGGGCGGGCTGTGCGTCGTTGAGGACGCGCAGGAGCAGTTCATCCGGGGCGTCGGGGTCGATGAAGCACTGCGTGGCCCCTGCCTTCAGAATCGCGAGATGCAGGGCAACGACGGTGGCGGAGTCTTGGGGAAGGCGCACCGCCACGATCTGATCCGCCTCAGACACAGCGTCGCTGATGACAGAGGCGAGTTGGTTAGCTAGTTGATCAAGCTCCGCATACGTCAGTGATTCCCCGGTCTCGGGAACGGACAGTGCGGTCAATTCGGGGTATTGGGCCGCCGAGCGCTCAAAGATCTCGTGCAGCCAGCGCGCACCTTCCTGGTGACGATGTGTTCCCCAGGGTGTCGAGGGATGGGATTGGGTGAGTGTGGGTTCTGGGCTGGGTGAGCTCGTGTTGTCGGCTACCACCTGACGATAACGGACCCAGGCCGCGGTCACGGCAGCGGGCAGCAGTGCGATCCACAGTAGCGTCATCGAAGCCTGCCGCAGTCGGTCATGGTGGGTCCGTTAGGAAAAATAGGATTCCATCGTGCCACGGCGCCGGGTGTCCAACGTGACGCAGTGAAATCCGCCACCCATCATGCGCGAGTGACGCAACGTGAGCGGAATCACCTCTAGGCCTTTGGATTCGAGCAGCGCGATCAGCGCTGTCTGGAAGCCGTCTACCACCACGGTATCGGGTCCCAGACTGAATAAATTCATGTCGATCCATTCGCTGCCGATTGCCTGCTGAAGATACTGGGCACTGTGCCGTTCCTGATTTTCCATTGGCGGACTGAAGATGATCTCCCAGTCCTTCAGAAATGCCGGGATGGTGTCCATCGACAGGCGCTCAGGGTTGGCCAGCACCAGCCCCGGGCGCAGCGCCACCAACGTTGAGTCGATGTGGCTGCCGAAATACACGTCTTTCATGAAGTGAACGCGGAACTCATCCCCGAGTATGCGCTGCAGCCAGTGACCGCCCAATTCGTTGCCCGTTGCGCTGACCAGGTATAGGAGGTCGCGCCCAAAGCGCAGGATGTTGGCGGCGTCAAAAGCGGGTTCAAAGTTTTGAGGGGTCGGCGCGGCGGGATCGAACTCAAAAAGACGGTCCTCCAAGAGGGGCTTGGGGGCACTGAACCATTTTGCACCGCCGTCATAGTATTCCATGAGGAGACGCCGATAGGATCCGGTCTCCAGCGAGCGCCCGCGAATCACATTGGGGGTTTCGATGATCGTGTCACCGATTACCAACAGCACATCCCGGGGGCAGTAGTTGTAATAGCCCTGGGTTTCCCACTGGACCGTGCTGATGGTCTGCGCATGGGGCCAGGTGTCGGGCCGGCGCACGGTGACGCCCCGGGCCTCCAAGGCATCGACAAAGCCCTGCAGGTCTTCCTCGGTTTCTTCAATAATCTGGTCAGGAAAGGGTCCCTGAGGAATAGCCGCAAGATCGCGATCCGGATACTCGGCGAGGCGGGTGCTAGGGTCCGCGTGGGGGAAGCGGGCGCCGAGGGGGTTGCCCACGATGACTTCTTCGAGTGGATCCCACTCGTTACAACTCCAGACTTGGGACATTGATTGCTACTCGTCTGTCTAAAACTGGCCCGTTAGTGTCGTTGTCGCTTTCGGCCGATACAACGAAAAAGGGCCGCCCGGAGGCGGCCCCACAGTAAAGCAGATTAGAGGGTCAGATTTCCTCACTCTCCCACAGCGCGCTGCCGTGGCAGGTCATGGTCTCGCGCTCCATCTGTGCGACGTCAGAGGAGGGGTAGGCATCCCACCACTTACCGAAGTCGCCAAATGACTCCCAGGAAACCGCGAGCAGGACGTCGGTCCCGTCGCCATCAGCGCCAACGGACACGGGGAACATGGTGTAAACGCTCATGCCGTCGCCGCCGGGCAGTTGACCAGCAGCTTTCTTCCAGCCGTCAGCCTGCGCCATTACATCTTCTTCGGCGACATCGCCGTTGATGTTGCACTTCCACATTTGAACGGGGTCGCCCGCCGATGCGAAGGGTGAAACCAGCATCAGGGCGCCTACTGCACTTACAAAACCTTTGAGTTTCATGGGATCTCCTTAATTGACCTCAGGCGGAACGTAGCAAGGAGCCGTGAACAGTGCAATCACTGGACTCGGCCTGTCACCTATTGCTAATTCACTCTGATGACCCAGTGCCCTGCCTCAGCGGCTCGTCGGCGATGATTTAAGTCCTCTTTGCTAAAGCCGACCCTAACAGGCGCCCGAAAGTGATGGCGGGCGTCACCAGCATGCCGTTGGTGTAAGCGGCACCCGAGGTGGCGCCCGCGCCGATGACTTCGCCGATGGCATAGAGGTTGGCAATGGCCTCTCGCTGCGGGTCCAGCACCTGAAAACGGGTATTCACACTGAGCCCGGCAAAGGAGACCAGTGTCCAGCCCTGCATGGCGATGGCATAGAAGGGCGGAGTGGCGATTTCGGCGGGCCGGTATGTTCTGCCAAAGCGATCGGGTTGAGCC
>Ga0255767_1002820_pt1 | contig 14924 bp, 15 predicted proteins | sample 071ome_24_FD_179967 | JGI IMG/M metagenome (GOLD analysis project Ga0255767, IMG submission 179967) | Coastal salt marsh microbial communities from the Groves Creek Marsh, Skidaway Island, Georgia - 071402CT metaG (version 2) | ecosystem: Environmental > Aquatic > Marine > Intertidal zone > Salt...
CCACCAAAGTTTGATCCGCCCCCGGTGCACCCAACCAAGACATCGGGGGTTTCGCCCACCTTGGCCAATTGCAGCAGCGCCTCCTCGCCAATGATGGTTTGATGTAGCAGCACATGATTCAGCACGCTGCCGAGCGCATAGCGCACCGTGGGATCCTCCACGGCTTCTCCTACGGCTTCTGAGATGGCGATCCCCAGCGACCCGGGATGATCGGGATCCTGGGCGAGCAATTCCTTGCCGTAGGCGGTGACGTTGGAAGGGCTCGGGTGCACCGCACCGCCCCAAATTTCCATCATGGTGCGGCGATACGGTTTGGCGCGAAACGAGGCGGCGACCTGCCAGATTTCGCACTCCAGCCCGAACTGCGCGCAGGCAAAGGCCAGAGAGCTTCCCCATTGTCCCGCCCCAGTTTCGGTCGTGAGCTTGCGAATGCCCTCTTGCGCGTTGTACCAGACCTGCGGGACGGCAGTATTGGGTTTGTGGGAACCGGCCGGGCTGACCCCTTCATACTTGTAATAAATCTTTGCCGGTGTATCGAGTAGCTTTTCCAGACGATGGGCCCTGAAGAGCGGGCTTGGCCGCCAGAGACGGTAGACGTCCATTACTTCCCCGGGGATATCAATGTATCGCTCAGCCGACATCTCCTGTTCGATCAGGGCTTTGGGAAACAGTGCCGCAAAGTCCTCGCCTGTCGCGGGTTGATGCGTCCCCGGATGCAGTGGCGGCGGAGGTGGTGCGGGTAAGTCCGCCACAATGTTGTACCAACGAGAGGGCATCTCTGATTCGTCGAGGAAAATTTTGGTCGGGGTCGTCATGTGGGCTTCCAAGCGTGATCGGGTATTGCGCAGCTTTTGGCACCGCCATCAGCTCTGCGGACCGAGCATAATAAGCGAGTGAGCGCGCGAAGCAAGTTGCCTTGACCACTGAAAATAAGAGGGAAAAGGCACAATTCCTGCGCTATCTGAGCGCGCTCTTCGGCGGTAGACTCCTCGCCCACATATACCTCCCGCGTCGGCAAGCGTATGTCTATCAGCGTGTTCGATTTGTTCAAAGTGGGTATTGGCCCCTCGAGTTCCCACACCGTGGGTCCCATGTGTGCCGCCAGGCAGTTCGCCGAGGCGCTTCAGGCTGATGGTTCACTCAATGCCTGCCGGCGAGTGGTCGCCGAACTCTATGGATCCCTTGGTGCGACCGGTGCGGGTCATGGTTCCCCTAAAGCCATTATTTTGGGCCTTGAGGGAGAAACGCCCGACGCGGTTGATGTGGAAAGCATCGATCGCCGCATCGCCGCGGTGAGAGCCGGTGGCGGTATTGCCCTTCTTGGCGGTCAGGCTATTAACTTCAATTATCGTGAAGACTTGGTGATGCACCGCACCGAGACCTTGCCATTCCATGCCAATGGCATGCGTTTCACTGCCTACGGTGAGCGTGGCGAGGTGGTTTCGAGTCGCGTTTATTACTCCGTTGGCGGTGGTTTTGTGATCGATGAATCTGCTACCGATCAAGACATTATTGTCGATGATCCGACGCCGGTGCCTTACCCTTTTACTACCGCCGAGACGTTACTCGGCCAGTGTCGGGAACACGGACTATCCATCAGTGCGCTGATGCTAGCCAACGAAAAGGCCTGGCGAGCTGAGGCCGACATTCGTGTTCAATTGCTCGGTCTTTGGCAGGTCATGTCGGATTGTATCGACAGGGGTTGCCGCACCGAGGGAGTGATGCCTGGCGGCTTGAAAGTCAAGCGCCGCGCGGCGCTCCTCCACCGACAGCTCAAGAGTCAAGGTGACTCGTTGGGCGACGCGTCTCTCAATACCATGGACTGGGTAACCTTGTACGCGCTCGCGGTCAACGAAGAGAATGCGATGGGAGGTCGTATTGTTACCGCGCCCACCAACGGTGCCGCTGGCATTATCCCAGCCGTTTTAAAGTACTACCTGCATCACTGTCAGGGCGCGAGCGATGATGATGTTTGTCGGTTTTTACTCACCGCGGGGGCTATTGGCATCCTCTATAAAATCAATGCCTCCATATCCGGCGCTGAGGTGGGCTGCCAGGGAGAGGTGGGCGCTGCCTGCTCGATGGCCGCAGGTGCGCTGGCTGATGCATTGGGAGGCACCCCGGCTCAGGTCGAGAATGCGGCCGAAATCGGTATGGAACACAATTTGGGTTTGACCTGTGATCCTATCGGGGGGCTGGTGCAGGTACCCTGTATCGAACGTAATGCGATGGGGGCAGTGAAGGCAATCAGTGCAGCACGAATGGCGCTGCGCGGGAGCGGAGAGCATTTTGTTTCGCTCGATCAAGTGATCAAAACCATGCGCGACACGGGCCGCGACATGCAGGAAAAATATAAGGAAACGGCCCGCGGTGGGCTGGCAGTGAATGTGCTGGAGGTGCCCGTCAGCCTGATTGAGTGCTGACGTCCAACAATAGCGGTGTTTTTGAGAGTAAGCCCTGCGCTACTTTAATCAGGCAAACCGTTTGTTTGTCTCAGTCTGCTTGGCACAGGCGGGGGAGAAAGCCCCTACAACCGGATTAGGTCAGCGGTGACCGCTCACAGCACCGGGCTATCTTTTTGTAACCAGGCTTTACAGTCACTGGCCCAAACCAGGGCGGCCGTTATCGAAAGAGCGACTGCTATCAGCAGCAGTGCCTCGGCCATGGTGATGCCCAGCGCGATCTCGGGCGTGAAGGAGCATAAATTACGCACCTCAAAGAGCCATGGAAGCCAGCGATCGACGGCAAACCAATCCGGCATTCCCAGCTGGAATTCGCAGCTGCCATTGCCGATGCCGTTTTCCAATCGGTAGAGATACAGCGCACGCTCAGCGAGACCAATGCCTGCCACGAGGATGGCGAGGTGTCCCAGCGATCGAACAAAAAAACCTTGTGGCGCAAGGAAAAGGAGTAGACCCGTGATCAACCAGGCCGACACCCATAGCCGGGCGTGAATGCACACCTGGCAGGGCTCTTCACCCAGTGCGTACTGATAAATCAGCGCTGCTGCGAGTAACCCCATCCCGGTCGCCGCAAAAAACGCGCCGTACCATCTAGAGGTCAAAAAGTCGGTCATGCTCACCACCGCTCTTGGCCCAATAATTTGCTACGCAATGCTGTCATCAGGGCCGAGTGTAAGCCTTTGGGGCGGATTCTGGTGAGAAGATTCACAGCGGGAGTAGGTGGGGGCGCAATCAAAGCTGTGTCAGTTGAGACACAATTTTTAACGCGATTTTCTGGCCCATGCGGGTTAAGCTAAACGCGCACTGTGCAGTGAGCGACGTTGTTTGCTGAGTTATGGTGAGTCACTGAAGAGGGAGTTGGGCGATGTCTGACGCTACAGGAGGTTCGGATTCTCGCGGAGACGGCATTTTTGCTGCATTCCATGAGCTAACGATTAAGAGTCTCGAGCAGTCGCTATTGGACGCGAGAGCGCGTTATGAGCAGGGAGACGCCGTCCGGGACCCCGGGCCCAGCCTCAACTGGGCTGTCACCAATCAAGCGGTCGCCGGAGAAGATGGCTCGCCGCCATCCCTCGAGCAGTTGTTGCAGGAGGAAGTCGTGCTCTGGCTCAACGTGGGTGACGAGCGCTTGGAGATCGTGCCGGGCAGTGACCACGCGAACATTCAGGCTTCGGCGCTGATCAATGCGTTGCAGGAAATGAAAGGTATGGTCGAGGCCTTTGCGGCAGATCGTTCATCAGAGTTGGCGACGTTATTCCACCAGACAGCGATTGCTCAGGCTAAACCACTGAACCCTCCCGAGGAGGAGGGCATGACAGGCTGGGAATACGACGCCACGACGGATCGTTACACCCCCGTTTAATCTCGGGCGATCCAGTCGCTGGATCCTTTGTGCATGTACCCTACTTTTTTGGGCGCGTGTTATGCACATGATGCATGTCGAGTAATGCTCATGAGGCATGTAGTGCCACGCGCAGGGTTGGAAGGAGATAAGCATGGAGTTTGACACGCTAGTGGATGCTGCATCCGCGGTGTTTGTTTTTGGGTCCCTCGCCGCGTTGAGTCTCGTTATGCGGCTTCGTGCAGATGGGCTCAGGTTGGTATACGAATTGTCCCTGCCGATGGGGTTGATCGGATTTTTGATCGGTGTCATCGGGATGCTCGCCGCCGAGTCCAACTCGGCTCAGATCGCTCCGGCAATCGCAATTGCTATTCTCACCGTTGTCTACGGGGCTATTGTCAGGTTATTGCTCAGCGAGACCGAATCGTTTGGTTTTCCTACTGAGTCGGCTTCTCGGGCAGCAAAAATGCTGGGCTCCATTGCAATGGCGGCGATGTCGCTCTGGGCAATGTTTGCCGTGGCAAAAGGCAATGTTTCAATTTATTGGTATCCGCAAGTGGCATTGCTTTTGGTTGGGGTCGTTATCCTTGTGTTTCTGGTGAGCCGGGCACTGGGCCAGCACTACCAAACGGGTTGGGCCGCTAAATTGACCACTATTGGTTGGATCGGTTTTTCCTTTGGGGTGGTGGGCGGCTTGCCTCAACTGGAAAATCCCGAACTGCTGGGACCTGCTATCGCTTTCAGTTTTACCAGCCTGTTGTACGCGCTGATCGCCATGGTTTTTGGCCTCATTTGGGCGCCCTCGGCGATGTCAGCGCGGGACGGTGCCCTGCGGCTGGGGGTCGGGTTTGCCGCGGCGACAACCGTGTCGGCATTGGCGGTACTCACAGCTTTGGTGCTTGCACTACCTTAAACGGCCTTTCCAAGACCCCGGACGGCAAGCTCGGCTTCGCAGCGGGATTGGGCGGCAAAACACTGCCAGTGAGTGCTTCTGCAGGCAGATTGCTGTCATAACATAAGGCTTTAGTCCCTGTTTATGAGGAATAAATCCGAGTAGGCACACTTATTGCTTTGCTTCCGTCATTATGGCGGGAATTACTTGATGATCTCATTGGGGAACTCAACAGACGCGTCGCTGCGAGCCCTTGGCGCGCTGGCAAAGTCCGAGAGGGCAGTGAGTCAAGCGACCGAGCGCCTCGCAACGGGCGAAAAGATCAACCACGCGGCCGATGACGCCGCTGGCATGGCGATGGCTGCGCGCATGCAATCGCAAATCGTCAGTTTGCAGCAGGGCATTCAAAATGGCTTGGATGGCATCAACTTGGTGCGCACCGCTGACTCGGTGATCGGCGACTTGATCGATATCACACAGCGCATGAGAGAGCTTTATCTGCAGCAGGCGAACGGCACGCAAGGTGCGGCCGAGATTGCCATTCTGCAGGATGAGATTGACGGGCTTCGGGTATCCCTCACCGAGTTAGCCCGGCAAAGCGAATTCAACGCCACACCGCTCTTTATGGAGGCGAAAACAGTTCCCTTCACGGTAGGGGCCAATATGAACGGGCCCATTTCGGTCGATTTGCCCAAATTGGTCGACACCATTGAAACACCTAAGTCTTTTGAGAATGGGGACTTTGAGGCGGATGCCCCGGGGTCTGCTTCCATTACGGGGTGGGATATTGTCGAGCAGGTCATCATATTTGGTACGGATTCGCTCGCCGGTCACCCGACGCCTACAGACGCCGTGGGCACGGGCACTGATCAGAATACCCCCAATAATGCGGGCAACATGGAAGTGACCACCTCGAATGCACAAGCGAGCGAGGGATCCCAGTCAGTGAGATTAACGAGCACGGGCATTACAACTGCCGCAGGGTATGACACCGTGAGAGGGCCCGCGCTGATCAGTCAGGACCAGCTCTCGATGAAAGTGGGTGACACAATGTCCTTCGACTGGCGGGCTCAAGGCGGCGGTGACGCCTACGACGTCTACGCCTATCTGCTCAATGTAGACACTGGTGCCACTGTCGAAATACTTAACGATACGGGTGCCACACCTGGAGCTACCACTAACTGGCAATCAGAGAGCGTCACCATCACGGATGAGGGTACCTATCGGTTTGTGTTTGTGGGTGGCACCTTCGATGCGACCGGAGGTCGAGCGGCTGGAGCGCAGTTATTCGTCGACAACATCGTTGCCACCACGACCATTACAACCTACGACTTCACCTTGGCGACCAACACGCTCGATGCGGTCGATCAAACGATTGGTACCTTGCTGGGCCATCGTGCGGAGTTTGGTGCAGCGATCAATCGCATTACCCATGCGGTGGATGCGCTGACCATGACCGGCGTTAACCTGGAGTCAAGTCATAGCGTGCTCACCGACACTAACTATGCAAAAGAGACCAGTAAATTGGCTTCTGCGTCCATCATTAATCAGGCGGCAACGGGGGTTCTCCAGCAGTCCCACGATATTTCCAAGCGAATCTTCAGTAGCGTGATTCAGTCGGTAGATAAGTGATCGATTGCGCCACTTGGTGACCCCGCCAAATGAGGAATCTCCGCAGGGGGCCATCTCCTCAGCCTTATGGCAGGGGCCTCCTCCGCCCTTATTTGTGCGTGGGAGGGCGCTCATCGACGGCAGTGGTATTTGGCAGACAAATGAGGCCGTATGCGCAAGTTACAGTTACTTGAATGGTTCGGCGTTGTCACTGCAATCGCCTACTCCCTTTTAGTGGCGGCTAACGTGGGGCTTGAATTTTTCGGGTTTGTGCTCCTCTTGATATCTTCGGGCGCAATCGGCCTCTGGGCTCACCTGGGCGGCCATCGGGGGATCTTGCTACTACAATTTTTTTATGCGGTAGCAGGGTTAATTGGTATTGTTCGCTGGTTCTGATACGTCGCGGCAGGCGCGCTGATGTTTTTCCATTTTGTGGCGACGCCCGCGTGATGCAACGAGTTCTCAAATTCACTATTGCTCCCATTGTGGGTGAAGAGGCCGATCATCTCTTGGTGCGCTCTGATGAATACATGGCCGCGCTATACCCAGCCGAGAGCAACCATTTGGTCAGTAGCGAGAGTCTAAGATCGGGTGATGCGTTGTTTCTGGGGGCCTTTACCCAAACCTTACATGAAGAGGGTGTTGCCTCCATCGCATCCGGTTACCCACCCCACGTCAAACGTTGCATTGGCTGTGTCGCCGCGCGCTTTTACCGCGAGTCGGGTTATGCCGAAATTAAACGGCTTTTTGTCGATGAGGCTTTCCGCGGGAACGCCATTGCAAAAAGGCTCATGTCAGCCATTGAGAGAGGCGTCGTCGCACAGGGTGTTCATTGTGCGCGATTGGAGATGGGAATCTATCAGCCAGAGGCGGAAACACTTTATCGCGCGCTCGGTTATCGAACGATTCCACCTTTTGGCGATTATTTGCTGGATCCCCTCAGTCAGTTTCTTGAGAAGGCGCTGGTCGATACTGACGAAGGGTTTGGTCCGGGTGGCTGACAGCGAGGCTGAGGCCCCAAGCTACCCGCGGGATTAGCGAACGCGCCACCACCCCGGCATCGCATTCATTGAAATCTGGAGAGCCTATTTTGTCAGGGGTCGTCTCTGGCCAGAGAGAGAATTTTTCGGGCGATCGGTCGCAATTGCACACGCAAAAAAGCGCATGGTAACGGCGCTTTCTTTATACTTCTGACGCGTCTATACTTCAGAGCGTGTTGCGGTCTAGCCGTCTGTTGGTGACAAACGCATCGGGGGATGCAATCAGCGAGGCGGTCGCGGTAAAGCAGTGAAAGACCGCATGAGGGGCAGTCTCGGCAGTTAACCCTAGGGGTAGCGTCGAAGGCACACGGAAGAAAATAATAATTAGGAGAGCTAGTGAAGCGCTTCTACTACATCAGCGACAATCTGGACGATTTAGAACAGATTGAGCACCAACTAGAAGCGGGCGGCATTGCCCGGCCGCAAATCTATTTGCTGAGTAATGATGACGTCGGCCTCGAAAACCGAGACGTGAATCGCGTTGCCAGCTTCCTCAAGACTGATGTTATCCATGCCGGCGAAATCGGCGCCCTGCTGGGTTTGGCCATAGCAGCCGTCATTTTGCTCATTTCTTATTTCTCCGGAATCGCCGCTCAGGTGGGCTGGGCTCCTTTTATTTTCCTCGCCATTGTCGGTTTTGGGTTCGCGACCTGGGAAGCCGGGTTCATCGGCATGCAGACGCCCAATGTGCACTTCGCCCGATTTGAAGAAGCATTGGAGCAGGGTCGACACGTGTTGTTCGTAGAGACAGACCGTGAGGACCAGAGAAAGTTAAAAGCAGTGATCAAGCAATACCCGAGCCTCGAACGGGCAGGGACGGAAGTGACACATACCCGTGCCCTGATGGTGTTGCTAAAGTACTGGGAACGGTTCAGGAGTTGGGCTCTGGTTTTTCAGGGTCGACCAAGAAGACAATAATAACGCGGCTGCGACGTACAGCCACCAAATAGGGAGTCTCGAGCCTTCCGAAGAAAAAAGCGGGCGCCAAGTTCCGCACTTCGGGTGATCGAGTACTGGGGGGGCATTGGTGCCCATTTTTTGCACTGGGTGCGAGAGATAAAATATGTTTGCTGCAATTGTACTGCTCGTTTTGGTGCTGGGAACGGTGGTGTTTCACGTTCTCAGTCCGTGGTATTTCACTCCGATAGCGTCTAACTGGTCCTCCATGGACAACACCGTGACACTGACCTTTGCAGTGACCGGTCTGGCCTTTGTCCTGGTGAATCTCTTCATCGCGTACTGCCTGATCAAGTTTCGTAATAAGGCCGGTAGGCGAGCCGAATACGAACCCGAAAGTATCAAGATGGAGACCTGGCTCACGGGTCTGACCACCGTTGGTATCGCCGCGATGTTGGCCCCTGGCTTGCTCATCTGGAAAGACGTGGTAACGCCACCGGATTCAGCAACTGAACTCGAGGTGTTGGCGCGACAGTGGAACTGGTCATACCGGTTGCCTGGCGAGGATGGTCAACTGGGTGCAGTTGCCGTCAGTCATACGAGTGAGGACAACCCCCTTGGGATTGACCCGTCAGACCCCTTTGGACAAGACGATATCATCGTCTACGACCCGGTCCTGCATCTAAAAGTCGGCGAGCCGGTTACCTTCCTCTTGCGCTCGACCGATGTGCTCCATAATTTTACGGTCCCCCAATTCCGCGTAAAAATGGACTTCGTTCCCGGTCAGGTCTCTTATATCTGGGCTGAACCTCAGGAAGAGGGTAGCTACGATCTCCTGTGTGAAGAGTTATGCGGTGTGGGGCACTACGCCATGCGAGGCCGCGTAATTGTGGATAGCGAAGAAGATTACGCAGCGTGGTTGGCGGTTCAGCCCACCTTCGCTGATACACAGGCTGGATTGGGCACTGATCTTGTCGCCGGACAGGCCTCTTATGCAGTTTGCAGCTCCTGTCACGGTGCCAATGCCGAGGGTAATAAGGCCATGCATGCGCCGCGACTGGCGGGAATGGATGCCGAATACATGAAACGCCAGTTACGACACTTCAAGCGCGGAGTGCGCGGTACACATGAGGACGACACCTGGGGGCAGACCATGGCGCCGATGGCAATGATGCTAGCCGACGCATCAGCAATCAATAACGTCGTCGCCTATATCGACACGCTCTCTGGGGAGGCTGATTTCGATGGTGATAGCACCTACAACCTGAGCGCTGCGGTTGAGCGATACGCGCCAAGCGCATCGGGAGACCCCGCTAAGTCAGCTGCGCTGTACCAGTCAACCTGCGCTATGTGCCACGGTGGTTCGGGCGAGGGGGTCTGGACCGTCAATGCGCCCAATCTCACGGGTCTGGATGACTGGTATCTGGCGTCTCAGATTAAGAATTTCCGGGATGGTATCCGCGGACGCCACGCGGATGATCTTTACGGACTGCAGATGGGCTTGGTCTCCAATACGATGACCGATGACCAAGCGATAGAAGACATGGTCGCTTACATCATGACCCTGGAATCCAACACAGAAGAGCCGGTGCAGCTGGCACAACAGAGATAGTCGAGAGAATACGATGGAACATATAGCACACGACGAGACTAGTTTTGTTCGGCCCGCCGAAGTCGGTGAGATGGAGCTTTACCATCCAAAGACGTGGTTGGGGAAATACGTTTTTTCGCAGGACGCGAAAACCATCGCGATCCAGTACGCGGGGACCGCTATCGCCATTGGTATGGTGGCCTTGGTGTTGTCTTGGTTGATGCGTCTGCAGTTGGCATGGCCCAATACCTTCACCTTCATTGACCCTGCTTATTATCTTCAGGCCGTGACCATGCATGGCATGATCATGGTGGTCTACCTGTTGACCGCACTGTTCCTTGGGGGCTTTGGTAATTACCTGATCCCCCTCATGGTCGGTGCTCGGGATATGGTTTTTCCCTGGCTGAACATGATCAGCTTTTGGGTGTATTTCACCGCAGTGCTGTTGCTGGCCGCCAGTTTCTTCGTAGGCGGAGGCTCAACCGGTGCCGGTTGGACCCTTTACCCGCCACAAGCCATCCTGCCGGGCACGCCCGGCTCGAAAGCGGGCATTTTGCTGATGCTCGCCTCATTGGCGGTGTTCATCATTGGCTTCACCATGGGTGGTTTGAACTACGTGGTGACCATTCTGCAGGCCAGAACCCGGGGTATGACGCTGATGCGCATGCCGCTAACGATCTGGGGGATTTTTGTGGCCACGGTACTGGCGCTGTTTGCGTTTCCCGCGCTGTTCGTGAGTGCCATCATGATGGCGCTGGACGTGTTGCTGGGAACCAGTTTCTTTATGCCCGCCATAATGACCATGGGTAGTGAGTCGGAGCATGTGGGCGGCAACCCGCTCTTATTCCAGCACTTGTTTTGGTTCTTTGGACACCCAGAGGTTTATATTGTGGCACTGCCTGCCTTTGGCATCGTTTCTGATCTGATCAGCGTGCATGCCCGCAAAAATATCTTCGGCTACCGCATGATGGTGTGGGCCATTGTCATTATCGGGGCTCTCAGTTTTGTTGTGTGGGCGCATCACATGTATGTGAGCGGCATGAACCCCTATTTTGGATTCTTCTTTGCTACCACTACCCTCATCATTGCCGTGCCGACGGCGTTGAAGGTGTACAACTGGGTGCTTACTCTGTGGCAGGGGAATATCCATCTCACCGTACCCATGCTGTTTTCGATTGCGTTCCTTTTATTCTTTATTAATGGTGGAATGACCGGCCTGTTCCTCGGTAATGCCTCTGTCAGCATGCCGCTATCGGATACCCTGTTCGTGGTAGCGCACTTTCATATGGTGATGGCGGTGGCGCCCGTGATGGTCGTTTGTGGGGCGCTTTATCACTGGTACCCCAAAATTACGGGTCGTTGGTACCACGAGGGAATGGCTCGCTTTCACTTCTGGGTGACTTTTGTCGGGTCCTACCTGGTATTCCTGCCCATGCATTACCTCGGCATCATGGGAGTGCCCAGACGGTATTTTGAGATTACCGGCACCACCTTCCTGCCAGATTCTGCGCACAGCGTGAACGCCAGTATCACTATCGCGGCGCTGGTGGTGGGTTTCGCGCAGCTAGTTTTTCTTTACAACCTGATTGTGAGCGCGTTTAACGGTAAGAAGGCGCCCGGGAACCCCTGGAATGCCACCACGCTTGAGTGGCAAACCGAGCACACGCCTCCCGAGCACGGTAACTTTGGTAAGGAGTTACCCTGCGTCTATCGGTGGGCATACGACTATAGTGTTCCCGGCATTGATGAGGATTTTATCCCTCAAAATGTGCCGCCGCGTAACCGCCAGACGGAGGTGGTGCAGTGAGCAATATTTTCACTGAGCAACCCTGGATTGCAGATACCGGACCGATAGCGCCAGCGCTATCGGGCACAGAGATTGCCCTCAATTCACGCCGGTCTGCCCTGAAGGTGCTGCTGAGTGTAGTGAGCATTTTCTTCCTGCTGATGATTGTGGCTTACGGCGGGCGCATGCTTTACCAGGATTGGAGGCCGACGCCGCAAATTAATCTGCTCTGGGCCAACACGGGTCTGTTGCTGTTAAGTAGCTTGTGTCTTCAGGGCGCGCTGATGTGGGCGCGGGAAGGCAGGATGCAGTGGGTTAAATCCGGGCTGGTCGCGGCTGCTGTACTGACAGTGCTTTTTTTGGCCGGTCAACTGGCAGCCTGGCAGCAACTGATCACCATGGTGCTGGGGGATTTCAGTAATCCTTCCGTCGGCTTTTTCTTCATGATCACGGGTATCCATGGCTTGCACATGGCGGGTGGCATGGTTGCCTTGGGGCGGGCCATTCGCCGCGCATTCAGCAGCCTCGATGTCAGTGGCATTGAGCATACCGTCGCTAATTGCGCCTTGTATTGGCACTACCTTCTGGGCGTCTGGCTGGTGGTGTTTGGCTTACTGTTTACTGGAAATAATTTTGAGATCCTGCTCAGGATCTGTGGCTTTATCTAAGGGGGAAAGACCATGTCGACAGAGACCATGGCATCTGATTCATTGGAGTTGAAACCCGGTCTGGCAGGCTTCTTCGACGACTGGGGTTCGGATCAAAGAGCCTTCAAGGGAGTGCCTTGGGGAAAGGCGATGATGTGGATATTCCTCGTCAGCGATACCTTTATCTTTGGCTGCTTCCTCGCCTCATACATGACTGTCCGCATGTCGACCCTGGACCCATGGCCCAGCGCGAGTGAGGTTTTTGCGCTGAGTTTTGGTGGGGCTCCGATTCCACTGATTCTCATCGCCATCATGACCTTTGTGCTGATCACATCGAGTGGCACGATGGCTTTGGCGGTGAACTACGGATACCGCAAAAATAAGTGGGTGACTTTTTGGCTGCTTTTTGCCACCGCGCTCCTTGGCGCCACTTTCGTGGGTATGCAGGTATTTGAGTGGAGCAAGCTGATTTTCGAGGAGGGGGTAAGGCCCTGGGGCAACCCGATGGGGGCTGCTCAGTTTGGCTCTGTCTTTTTTATGGTTACGGGATTCCACGGATTTCACGTTTCTATCGGTGTGATCTTCCTGTTTATCTTTTGTTACAAAGTTGCCAGAGGTCATCTCGACACCCAGCAGGCGGGTTGGTTTACCAAGCGCGGCGGTAACTATGAGGAAATCGAGATTCTGGGCTTGTATTGGCACTTTGTCGATCTGGTCTGGGTATTCATTTTTGCGTTTTTCTATCTCTGGTAAGGGGGTCAGTAATGGATCATGCAGCTCATGGGCACGAGCCCGTTGTCCGAGAGGAAGAGGCAATACAGCACCCGCTGGGAATCTACTTCAAGATTTGGATTCTGCTGTTCGTGCTCAGCGCCATGTCCTACGCCGTCGATTATTATCAGGTTCAGGGGTATATGCGTTGGTTCCTGATTCTGTTTTTCATGGTGCTCAAAGCCGGCCTGATCATCGCCGTCTTTATGCACATGGTGTGGGAGCGCCTGGCGATGGTGTATTTTATTCTAGTGCCACCGGCGTTGCTGTTGACCTTGGTTGCCATCGGGTCACTGGAGGCAGACTGGACTTTCTTTCAGAGGGGTGTTTATTTCTTGAAAGAGCTCATTATTGCCGCACCGTCGTCACCACATCACTGATATAACCCACTCCACATCCTGATAAGGGGAATCGCAATGGGTGGTCACAAGACCGAAGAAACGAATTATACGACCCACGTCATCGTCTTTTTGGCGCTCACCGCGCTGATGTATGCGTTTGCTTTTTTATTAGTCGACCACAGTAAAGATGTGCCAGCGCGGGTTGATACCGTTCACGCCGGCAAGCAGGAGTAGTTGGAGGCTGGCGCCTTAGTTGCGGCTGGTCAGCCGATGAGTCGCTCGGGCGCGATAGAGTTTGGAGAATTCAGCCGCGACGTTCTCGGGTATCAGAGGCGGGCTAATTATGCCAGCGTACTGGCCGAGCGGATCTACCAGATAAATCGCACTTGAGTGCGTTACCTCGTAAACGTTTTCTGCTGTGGCTGGCTCGGCCCTGAAAGGGGCGCCGAGTTGCCTTGTGAGGTTAGTGAGTTGTCCGATGGAGCCAGTGGCACTGACGAAGTCGGGATCAAAGTATTGGACATATCGCTGGAGCTGTAACGCTTTGTCGCGCGCTGGGTCCACCGAGATGAATACAAACTGAAGTGCTTCGGCCTCGATGCCGGCAGCCACAATTTCCCGTTTGACCTGTGACATGTCGTAAAGGGTTGTGGGGCAAATGTCAGGGCAATACATGAAACCAAAGAACAGGAACGACCAGCGGGAGTCCAGTGAGTTGAGATCGAAGACCCCTTTAGCATCGTCGACAAGCGCAAACTCAGCCAGAGGTCTTCCCTCTGGAAAGGTGATGAGTGTGGGAGGCAGCGCGGACGTGGCCGCATCGTTGTTCGCTTGCCAAACCTTCCAGTATCCTCCGGCGACCAGCGACACCCCTACGAGTGCTGCTGCGGCGAGCAGAAAAAGTGAAATGCGCTGCCGGGTCGCTAGGTGCGGCAAGATGTTAGCTCCCAAATGGTTTAGTCGTGAGTCTGACAATGGCGACCAGCTTGCGTCAATAATGCCCGACACATTTCTGCCAAATATCGCGCGATCGGTTGTGGCATGCATTACACTTAGCGCCAACTTTACCTTAGTCCATGACGGAGCGAGTTTTTCCCGGTGATGGAAACCAGTCTGACAGAGCGCGCTACCTGGCGGGATTATTACGAGCTGTGCAAGCCCAACGTGGTATGGCTCATGATCCTTACGGCCGTCGTCGGCATGTGTATGGCGACCACCGGCGCAGTGGATCCCCGCATTGTGATCTTTGCGAGCCTTGGCATCGCGCTGTGTTCGGCATCCGCTGCAGCGATTAACCACCTCGCCGACCAACACGTGGACGCGATTATGGCGCGCACCTCCAGTCGGCCCATTGTGAAGGGCAAAATTGACTCTCAAACTGCGGCGATCTTTGCGTTTGTGCTCGGATCAGTGGGTATGGTGGTGTTACTGACGCAGGTGAATTCCCTGACCGCCTGGCTAACGCTGGCATCTTTGGTGGGCTATGCCTTCATCTATACCCTCTACCTGAAGCGGGCGACGCCCCAAAACATCGTCATTGGCGG
>Ga0255767_1002835_pt1 | contig 14873 bp, 13 predicted proteins | sample 071ome_24_FD_179967 | JGI IMG/M metagenome (GOLD analysis project Ga0255767, IMG submission 179967) | Coastal salt marsh microbial communities from the Groves Creek Marsh, Skidaway Island, Georgia - 071402CT metaG (version 2) | ecosystem: Environmental > Aquatic > Marine > Intertidal zone > Salt...
CGGATCTTCACGGCCTTACCGTGTGACTTGGTATTCACCAAGTTAATGTTGGTGGAATTACCGTTTTCTGCAGAGTAGAACGGGAAAATCAGGACCTCGCCCAATCCCCCATTGTCGACGTACATCTGAGCACTCGCAGACATCGACACTGCCGCTGCAGCGCTGACCGCGAATGGCAACATTTTCTTCTTCATGAATCACTCCTAAAAAAATTTCAAACGTTTGATTACGCTGATAAGCCCAGCAACCCTGATCAGTAGAGACATACGTCCCTTTCCTGACCAACTCGTCGGTCTTACGAGTCGCGTGGCCACAGCATACGCAGGACCGAAGCTCCTCAGACTCACCAACCTTAGAGAAATTACCACAACGGTTGTGACTACCTCAACCCCAACGAATTCGGTTTTTTTACCGAATTAGCGCTTGGCTCAAGCCGCTCCGCGCTCTGCTGATAGCATCGGGACAGCTTTTGCACCCGAAAGGCACAACAATGTGCAACTTCTCAGAAACCTGACGGGTGAATGCTGCTTTTTTTTCCCTGCCCCATACACTTTTTTTTAAGCCCCTACGCCTAAAGCGCTTAGACTACGCTGCGCGGCGGCACATGTTGCTCGACCGGCGACCAATTTGTACCTTAACCAGGCGCTAGTAAGCGCTCACAGGCCGACGTCCTGAAACAAATACCAGTTGCCCTTGCTCAGCACCCAAGTCTCCTGCAAATGGGTCGTCATCAAGCCGACTGACGGCATTTTCACGGTTACAGCCAAAGCAATCTGGCATCTTTCGACAGGCTCTCCATCGCACACTACTTTGGCAACACTCACCTCTTCCCACATTGCGGCGCCCAGCCAACGGCCCGTAAAATCATTGACCGATTCCAACGACCGATACCCCGGCGTACTGAAAAGATATGCAGATTCATAATCGCCCTGTATAAGCAACGCAGCGCGCTCCACCGAACGCTTCGAAACCACCTGCTCTGGTGGGCCACTATCCACAGTCGCACACGCGACAATGAGCGACATCAAGGCCGGGAAGGTGGCACGCGTCACGAGCCCGAGTCTTCGATATGGCTCCGCGGTAATGACCATTCTGACCCCTCTCGAACCGCTATTCACTCCCCTGCTCCCCGCTCAAATTTAAAGGCAAGTCCTCAAAATTAGTGATTCCTCTCATTCGGGCCCGCATTTCCTCATTCAGCTCACGCAAATCTTGTTGCGACTCCATCACCCGAGGCGTAATAAATATGAGAAGCTCTGTTCGGGTAGACGCCTTGGTGGTGGTGCTAAATAAAGTACCCAGCACTGGAATGTCCATTAGCAGGGGGACACCACTTCTACCTTCCGTTTCGTTATCTCGGATGAGGCCTCCCATCACCACCGATTCTCCATCCCGTATCGCCACCCGGGAACTGACGTTCCTGTTAAGAAAACTTCGTTGCCGAGTAGCCGCATCAACTGGACCAACATCGGTTACCGACTGAGTCACATCCAACGTCACCAGACCCCCATCGTTCACCGAAGGCGTCACATCTAATTTTACTCCGGTGTCCTTATAGGTGATGGAATTCTGCACATTACCGCCATTAGTCACGGTAGAAGAGCTTTGTATCGGCTGCTGATCACCCACATGAATTGACGCGGTGTGATTGTCCAGCACCAGAATCGACGGCGTGGAAATCACATTGATAAGCGATTTTTCAGCGAGGGCATTCAAGGCGACTTTCACAGCCTCTGAGCTATTGGTGATCGTGTAGGAGAAACCCGCCTTGGGACCCAGGCCTCCTCCGAGATCCAATAGGCCCTCGCCCGTATCGCCGCCGCCCAAATTGTTGTTAAACGCCCACTCAAGCCCATACTCCAGGTCGTCCAAAAGGGTTACTTCAACAATACTTGCCTCTATTAACACCTGCGTCACTACCACATCGAGCTTCGATAATATCTTCTCGATTTTTTGGTACTCATAGGGCGTTGCATAGACCAGCAGAGAATTGTTGTAGGGGTCTGATACGACTCTCACATCTTCACCCATTGAGAAGCTCGAACCACTTCTGCTAGCGCCCTGCCGCGCTTGCCCCGTTGCTGACGTTTGGCCACCGCTTTGAGCTTGTGTAAGACCCGGCGCGACTCCTTGAGCAGCAGCGCCGGTCCGACCACCGCCGCCGTAAATCGTGCTCAACAAACCAGCCAGTTGCCCCGCGTCACCATTCCGTACTCTATAGACCTGCAATGTCGGCTCGGAAGCGGGATCCTCAATCGTATCCAGGCGCTCCAACCATGTCTTCACCACCTCCACATACTGCGCTCTCGGCGATACCACCATGATGCTGTTCAACCGCTCGACAGGCATAACGCTGACCATATCTGTAATACCCGACGCTTGCCCCTCGGCCCCGTTAAGTATGTGCTCTAGCTCCTTGACCACGTCTTTAACTTCGGAGTTCGTCAGGGGAAATATTCCTACCGACTTGCCCGCAAGTTGATCGATATCGAATGTAGAAACAATGCTGAGCCAACCCTCCAATTGCAGCTGGGTGCCAGCGAGAATCAGTAAATTCCGTTTTGGATCAATCCGCACAAAGGCGTCCTCGCGCGCAACAGGACGCAAAATATCTGCCATTTCCGTGGCACTAATGTATTGCAGCGGCACAATTACATTGGTGTAGCCCGCCGAGGGCGCGGACTCATAATAGGGGACAGTAGAAAGCATATTGGGGGAGCCACTGATATAAAATCGGTCACCTGGCCCACGAATCATGAGTACATTGTTATTCCTGAGAAGAGCCTCAAGAATTGGTAGTAATTGGTCCCGCTCAATCGGCGATCGGGTGCGAAGCGTAATCTCTCCCGGCACCTGATTCTCAATCACATAATCAAGCTCCAAGGTATCGCCCAAGATGGTATGAATAACCTCATTGAGCGGCGCCTGCTCAAAGTTCAGCATCACCGCGTCGCCACTCAGACTGATTGGCGGCCGCGAGAACGGCATATTGATCGACTGATCACTGCCGAGAAACAGGGTGGAAGATTGCGCAGGCGGAGGCGCAGCGTCAGCTGTGTCGGACTGGGGACTGGGCGAGTCAGTGGAGGTGACTGACGCTCCGGATAAATCATTCGACTCGGGCACTCGAGCATCGGGAGCCGCACAGGACACAGTGCCCACGCATAAAAATAGAACCCAGGTGCCAGTGAAAAATCTTCGCTTTAAAGCTAGTAGTTTACTTTTCACCTGTTGCCTCTCCGTTATTACAGCGCGTATCTTCTCTATTCTGAGAGGTAACGACGTTGAACAGCGCGATTTTATTCGCTTGCATGGCATTATCCATCTGTCGATTCCTCAGCAGCCCGTCGCAGCGCTTCAGCTTTACGCGCTTTGGATTTGGCAACGGAGCCAAAAGTGACCAAGCCCGAGTCATCATCAGAGGGCGTTTCAGGCTCGGGCTCCCGCTCAGCCTGTGCCGACCGCGACTCATCGACCACTGCTGCGCGAGACGGCCGAACAGTCTCAAGATTGGGTAGAGTACTGGCCACGGCAAGCTCAAGCCGGCTGATTGCACCTGAGGGCGAAACGAAGACCGCAGACCTCAAACTGGTCTCACTGAGTTGCCAGCCATTGACAGACTCGCCCACGTACACTCGCGATCGAGCCCCATCCTCTAGCTCAACGATAGCGCCGCCCACGCCACCCGAGGCGAAAACGCCTAGCAACCCGATGCCTTCAAGGGACACCTCCTGCAACTGCGACGTTGGCTCCGGCATTACTTCCTCAACCACCACCGCCTGAGTGGGTCGCCGACTCGCGAGGAATAACGGCCGCGTGACAAAGTCGGTTTGCTCGCCTTGCAAATTAAGGCCCGCGCCGGGAGTCTCAGAGGATACGCCCAATTCTGCGGGATAAATGGGCTCCACCTTGGGCGTGATCAATGCATTAACCCCAAGTATCCCCAAACCTGCTAATACCGCCCACCCCATGTGACGCAAATGCGCCTGAGGCCAACTTGCGAAGTCCTGCCACCTCATCGCCGCAGCTCTCTCAGACCGACCACCGTCATCCTGATATTCAGTGAATCCGGATTCTGCGGTGATGCTCCTCGCCGCTGGCGGATAGTCCGTGGTCTGACGAGATCCAAACTCGAAACGGCAAGAATCGGGGTATGCAGTCGAATCTCGGTCAGGAATTGGTCTAAGGCCATCGGCGTTCCTTGCAAGCTCAAGTCCACAGACAGCACCTCAAATAAATTATCGTCTTCTTCTGCGCTCTCATCCTCTGTGAGCAGTTGACTGCCCGTCACTACCAAACCATATTCCTCAGCAAAGCCGCGAAGGCTTTGCTGAAGCCTGGCGCCCGCTTGCGCACCTTCGGCAGTCTCGTAACTGAGCTCCCGAAGCTGCAGTGTCGCTTGCTCCAGCACTCGGTCAAACTCATTACCCACCTGCTCGTAACCCAGCAGTCTGGCGATTTGCGGCTTAACGATAGACGCCTCGCGGATACTCCCTACCAGCAAACCGGCCATTGAGCTCAGCCAGAGGAAGGCAATAGCGGCACCGACCACTGCGCCGGCCAAAAGCAGCGCCCTCGCCTCTCTCGGTAATAGAAGGAACCACTGCTTCATTCCGCGAGCTCCGACATCAATCTCATGGAGAGTGTGAATCGCTCTCTTCCTGCCCGCTCATCTCTGGTGAAAGCAGAAGGAGCAACGAGCTCGCTAAACATGCCCGCCTCGGCAAGAATACGCTGGTAATCGGCAGCGTTCTCGGCCAGGCCCGATACGGTCAGCGTCGACCCGTCGAGGCCCAATCGCTGGAAATAGACCTGATCAGGCGTCAACGCGGACACCTGATGGAGCCATGGGCCGTAGTCTACATATGCCTCAAAGAATGAGCGCGCGGCCGCGTTCAGTTCCTGAGACTGCACCAACTCTTCTCGCACAGCTACCACCGAGCCAACCCGTGCCTGGGTCTCCGATTTCAGCTCGGCAAGCTGCCCCGCATGCTGACTCACCCACAAGGCAGGAAGACTGAGAATCATTGCAATGGCCGCAACCGCAGTAGCGGTTCGGACCGCAAATCTGCCCAAGTTGGCGTAGTAGCGCTGTGCTCGATCAGACTCCCCAAAGCCCTCAAGCATAACGGCACTGGAACCGTCTTCAGCCCAGAGTTCTATGGGCGTTGCCACACCGTGAACCTGTGCCTCTGCCTCTCTGGCGTGCGCTTCTGCAGTGGCTCGCAACACCATCGCGACCGTCAGAGTCAGCTCTGTTGGGCTACGATGCGCAATGCGAAAACCAAAACTCGTCTCAGCAAAATCAAACGGACTGTGCGATTGCACCGTGGAAATGACCGCTTCGCGCAGAAAAATCTCCCCATCAATAGGTAGCGAAACCTCGCGAATTAACACCTCGCTCTCGGGGATCAACCAACCCAGACCTGGAGCATCGGTAGCGTCATTATTCAGAGCCGCGCCTGTGGAACCCGCTTGATCGGGGGATTGTTGATTAATAAACCGCACTGGCGGGCAGAAACGATCTCTCAGCCCAACCTCCTCGCCCCATAGCAGTTGCTGCCATCCCAACAAAATGCGGGCAGCGTACTGCGACAGATCGAGTCCGAATAGGCTAAAGGGCGAGGCCTGATCCATTATTCCTTGCTCTCAGCTTGGGTGCTAATGCCGCCCACGCGCAGTATCGAATTCTCTCGCTCAGGAGACGCCCAGATCTGTTGACTCAAGACTTGCCCATCGGCCAATTGATGGCTCAACTCAAGCGCAACGATAGTCGTATCTGCTACGCCCTTTTCTTGCTCTATTTTTGCGGCGATGCTTTCGAACGTAACGAGACCGCCGATAGTGGACGGCTCGACCGCCGATTCCAGGCTTTGACCTCCCTGCAACTCCTGTCCTTGGCTGAACACCGCTTTTAGCGCAGAAGGAGCTCTCGTCGCATCAGTCTGGCCCGAGCGAAACGGATGCACAAACTTTTTCACACTATCGTAGGCCAGTCTGGACACCCCCTCTACTGCCAACAGCTCCTCCGTGTAGCGAAAACCTGGAAAATCAAAGCGATAATCGACGACTCCCTGCGCCATACCTGCCGCATCTGATGCATCCAGCCCACCCAGTTCTACCAACAACATTTCGAGCCTCTCCGGGTCAATATCATTCAGCGAAACGTAGCCATTTGAGGGATGCATGGTAACGGAGACCTTCCACTCGTTAAAAAATTCATAGTGAATTGTTCTTTTTTCACTTTCCTCTTCCATATCCTCAGACGCTAAGGCCTCAGCCGAACTGTTCGATTCTTCCGGCAAATAGGCTTGTGCGGCGCTATCTCTCAAAGCGAGAAGGGCCGCCCCGCGCCCGATGGCCCTGGCTTTGGCCTCTGTAAGGCGCAATTCGGCCATACTGATATCAGCGCTGGCAAAGTGTATGACGGCTGCCACGGTGAGTGACATCCCGGCAATCATCCACAATAAAAGTGCGATGGCGAAACCGCTTTCTGACCTGCGTGCCGTCATCGCTGAACACCGTATTGCTGAAAAGCGACGGTGAGAGGTGGCCATACCTCGCCCTGAGCGGTGATCGATAACTGAATCCCCCATGGCATCGACGCATCAGCTGCCTCATCCAAGTCGAGTGAGCTGGACCAATCTTCTTCAGGGGTTGCCCGGTACGACATTTGGAATTGGTCCACATCCTCAAGGAGCTCGATAGGCTCAATTATGGCGTCCCAGTTCGGCTCACTCTGGGGGTCGGCAAAGCGATCAAATGGGGCAAAAGAAAGCAAAAGTGAGCGACCGCTCTGCTCCAGCTTGAGATGTTGCAACCCTCCTGCACTGCCCGCTCGGTCAATCGGCGCCACCCATTGGACTTCGCCCGATGAGCCGTCAAAATACCCGGGGTCAGCTAAAGCGTCCACTAAAGCGTACCGCAGAAATCGATCGACCTCTCGCTTTTGGGAAGTCTGCTCTGTGACCCACTGAAGTTTTTCGTACGTTTGCCCAAAAGTCCTCATTGCGGTCACCACCGCTACCATAATCATGGCGAAAATGACCGAAGCAATCGTCACTTCGACCAGTGTCATGCCCGCCTGCGTTTGCCTCATGGCGGCAGGCTCCTGAGTGGGACCACAGTCAGTAAATCCAGTGACCTTGTATCAGCGGAACCTGGCCAACTGACGACCACCTCCAAATACTGAAGAGGCTGGGGCGACAATGGAATGACATCCGAGGCATCCATGTTCTCATATGGCGCCGGCCACGAGTTCACGGACCAACTGTATTCACCAAACTCCCCAGAAGCCGAATAGCTCTCCTCGGTAATATTGCTATGCTCCGCGAGCTTCGACTCTGCCAGCATGACCGCTTCCGTATACTCCGCGGCGACCCGCACGTTGCGGGTAGCCCCAACCGCAGCCCGATAAAGCACTCCCAATGACAGAGACAACACAACAAGGGCCACTAGCATTTCAACGAGGGAGAAACCCTTTGTCCCAGTATCGCGCAACATTGCTTCAGTTCGCTCTACAACTGCCCGTGCAGGATAACGATCCGGTCATCCCGATAGCGTCATCGCTCAGATGTGCGGAGAAGACAGAAACGCTCATCAGTTTAAGGACCATGGATGCCAAAGCTATTAAATTCGGTTCTGGGTAACAGCACCGAAAAGCCAGTCAATGACAAGGTGCGCGCCCGAGCCCGTGGGCCTGATTACGGAGATCTCCCCACCAGAGGATCCTCCCGCGGGATAAAAACGAATCGCAGCCAAACCCTCTTGGGGGCTGACCTCCAACGCATACACCACCGTAATGTCTAGCTCCTCGGGCAAAGGCGCAAACGCCTCCAGGTCAATCTTTTGAGAGTGAAAACTCGTTGCGTATCGATTGGTATCAGTGTCAATCAACAAATCCATAGGTTGCCCACTCGCGAAGGCTTGCCGGCGGGCATTCTTGGCCGCGGACACCAGCTCGCGCACTGCTTCGCGGTACTGCATGGTGTCGTAAAGTGCTCTCACCTGCGGGCCGCCCAGCGAAAACAGCAAACTCGCGATGACCAGTACGACGACCAGCTCCAGCAGCGTGAATCCACCAATAGATTTTCTTTTCATTTTGTTCAGTTTGAAACGTCCGCGTCCTCTCCGGAGCCGCCTCGACTCCCATCAGCACCCAGAGAGGTGATTTCAATCGACGAACCAGAAACCCTATATTCGTAAGGGTTACCCCAGGGGTCATCAGGCACTTCATCCTTCTTGAGGTAGGGGCCATTCCACCCTTTGGCTCCCGATGGCTGCCTCACCAGAGCGTCGAGCCCGTCACCTTCTTTTGGAAAACGCCCCACATCCAACTTGTAAAGCTCGAGCGCCTGCTCAAAATCCCTAATCTGAATGGCCGCAGACTTTGACTTGGCGCCACCCAGTTGATTGAGCACCTGGGGTCCCACCAAGGCCGCCAACATGCCCAGAATGGCCAGCACCACCAATAGTTCCACCAGCGTAAAACCGCTGTTTCGAGTGGCGTGCCTTCGCGATTGCAACATAATCTTTGTCCCCATCAGACGAGCCCGACTTAATTCAGACCACCAGTGTGTTGACGGACAGAATGCCCATCAATATCCCCATGATAATAATGGCAATAATGCCACCCATACCCAAAATGAGCGCAGGCTCTAGCAGGGTTAACGCCCGCTTCACCTCATCTTCCACCTCGCCCTCCGACACCTGCGCCAGCTCCAAAAGCATCGTGTCCAAACTGCCGGACTCCTCACCCACCCGCACCATTTGCAAGGCGACTGGAGAAAAAACGCGGGGGTCCAGTGCTTGTGACAAGCGCCCGCCCCGCTTGATCGTCTGAGGCAACTCCGTCAGCGAAGCGCGGATCAGACTGTTTCCTACCGTGCCCACCGCGATGTCAGTGGCTCGAAGCATCGCAACACCGTTGTGTAACAGCGTGCCCATGGTGCGGGCAAAGCGTGCCACCTCATACTTGAGCATGATCGAACCCACCAGGGGTAAGGTCAGGCTCTTGAGATCGAGCCACTCGCGCCCACCGGGGGTGTTGGCCCAACGGCGCACCCACCATACCCCGGCGCCCAATAACAACAGCAACAACCATCCCCACGCGGAGACAAGATCTCCAAGACCCACGATCATCTGCGTCAAAAGCGGTAGCGACTCTCCCATATCTTCAAACAGCGCCTCAAATTCAGGCACGACATAACCCAGCATCACAAACACCGACAGCGTTGCGACCGCGGCCAGTATGGCGGGGTAAATCAGCGCCGAAATCACCGACGCCCGCACTGTCTTGGCACGCTCCAAATAGGCCGCCAGCTCCTGCAGCACATCCGCCAGATGCCCGCTCGCCTCGCCGGACCGCACCATGTTGATATAAAAATGGTTAAATACACCCGAGCGTTTCTCGAGCCCAGCGCTCAGCGCTTTACCCCCCTTGAGGGCGTCGAGGAGTTCTTGCAGTAGCTGTTTTTGCACGCCCTCGGCGGCAGATTCAATCTGAACCTTCATAGCGCGATCGAGCGGCAAGCCGGCCTTAAGCAACACCGCCATCTCAGCCGTGAATCTCAAGACATCCTCTCGGTCAACGCGATTTTTGCGTTTGGCACGCGGTTTGCCCGAGGATATCTTGCCCAGTAGCGTCCGGGCGGTCTCCGCATCGGGCAACGGAATGGCCTGCTGGCCTACATTGGATGCCGTTTGCACTGACTCCGAGGAAGGTGTCACTGACAGCGGCGTCAGCTGCTGGGCGCGCAACTGACGCTGAGCTGCCGCCACGTCTTTTGCGGTCAAGAGACCCGTATCAATCGCACCTGTTCGACCGAGCGCCTTATAACGAAACGCCGGCATCAGTTAAGCGCCCTGCTGACAAACGAAGTCACGCCGCATGGGATTCGTCCCTCGCGTCCTCGTTTTGGTCCTGCGTTACCCGCAGCACCTCGTCCAGGGAACTGAGGCCCAGTGCCACCTTGCGCAAACCATCCTCATAGAGCGTGCGCATGCCGCGGGCTCTGGCATGCTCCCGCAGCTGGTGCGCGTCCGCCCCGTCGAGCACGGCCCTCTGCGCGGCCGGGTCCAACACAAACAGCTCGTGAATCGCCATACGGCCCCGGTAGCCCGTTTGCTTACACACCTCGCATCCTGTCGCCTCATAGACGACCTGATTACCGTCCAGCATAAAGGGTTCAAGCCCGGTGCTTTTCAGAATCTCGGGGGGCAACTCTGTAGCGGTTTTACATTCGTTACAGAGCTTTCGAACGAGTCGCTGCGCCAGCACTCCGTTCACGGCGGCAGTGATCAAGAACCGCTCCACACCCATGTCCTCCAGGCGCGTGATGGCACCCGCCGCGGTGTTGGTATGCAGCGTGGACAACACCAGATGGCCCGTGAGCGCGGACTGCACGGCAATTTGCGCCGTTTCAGTATCCCGCATTTCGCCGATCATTATGATGTCGGGGTCCTGTCGCAGGATTGATCGCAACGCTCTGGCGAAGGTCAGCCCGATTTGGCTGTGCACCGGTATTTGATTAATACCGTGCAATTGATATTCGACCGGATCCTCGACCGTGATCACTTTCAGCGAGTCCGAATCCATGTTGGACAGCGAAGCATACAGGGTTGTGGTCTTACCGGAACCGGTGGGGCCTGTGAGTAGCAGGATACCGTGGGGCCTCGCTAGCAACTCTGAGTAGGCCTCAAAGGTATCCTCGCTAAACCCCATGTCGGCGAGATCAAGGCGGATGCTTTCTCTATCCAGTACGCGCATGACGATGCCTTCGCCATGCACCGTGGGTAGCGTCGATACACGCAAATCTAATTCGTGACCCTTGACCCGCATCATGATGCGTCCGTCCTGGGGCAATCGCCGCTCTGCAATATTCAAATTGGCGAGCAGCTTGATTCTGGAAATAATCGCCGCACACAAATTGGTATCAACGATCTGGCTTGCCTCCTGCAGCACGCCATCTATCCGGTAACGCAAGCGCAACCCGTCATCGAAGTGCTCCAGATGAACATCTGACGCCTCGATATCAAGTGAGCGTTGAATAATCTGATTCACCCGCTGGATCACCGGCGCTTCACTGGCGAGATCCTTAAGGTGCTCCACGAATTCCGTGTCGTTCACATCAAAGGCGCCAAAGGTATCGAGCGCCTCTTCTTCATCGGTCTGCGTATAGCGCTCCAGCGCAGCCTCGATATCCGTCGCAAGGCCCAGGTGCAATTCGATGCGCTTCCCAGTTGCCAACTGCAGCGCTTTTTGCACAAACGGATCCTGAGGCGCAAGCGCGGCTAGCACGATGCTGTCATCGTTAGCGGAGAGCGGCACGACGTTGTTGTTGAGCAAGAAGTGTTCCGGCAGGGATTCGATAATCACGGGTTCTTCCGGATAATCCCCCTTATCCGCGACCTTTACGTTCAGCTCTTCTGCTAGATATTTAGTGACATTGGCCTCAGCGACGAGCCCGAGCCGCACCAGCGCCTCGCCGAGCATGCAACCCATCTCGCGTTTGGCCATTCGCGCTCGCTCAAGGTCGCGCTCGCTCAACAACCCGGCTGCCACGAGCCTTTCTCCCATGGCAATGGGTGCTGACGGTTCTGTGGGCGTTTCGTCGGTCACTCTATTCATTCCTGAATGATTGCGCTGCGCTGAAACAACTTTTGTCGCGTGCTCTTTTGACGGCAAGTGCCCAACGGTTATTCCCGCCAACGAGCACCCCGCACCCTGACTACCCACTTTAACACTGAGGTCCACAATTAACCGACTGGCGACAGGTAGTTTTCACATCTTGCTTCCGCTAGTTAGTAATGGTTTCTCATAGATTTGTCCGGGCACCCTCGTTAAGCTGTGGCACTTTCAGCTGGGGCGCATTCACCGCATCGCGCCCTCGTCAAGATCCAGCCTGAAACGAGTAAGATGAAAAAAAGAAACGTGCTTCTGCACTACCACATCTTTAAAAACGCTGGCACGACCTTCGAGCGCGTGCTGGACGAGAACTATGGCGACCGACACATCACCTTTGACGGGCCTTTTGCGTTCTCCAATTTCAGTCAAGATCAACTCAATACCGTTATCGGGCGTCACCCCGACGCCGTCGCTTACTCATCCCATCAAATCCACTTGCCCGCCCCCACTTCACTCAGTTTTCGGCCCATACCGGTCGTCTTCATTCGGCATCCTCTGCTGCGAATACGATCGATATTTTTGTTTGATCAGCGCACGGCAGTCGGCGACCCACCCGAAGCGACAACGGGCATGGAAGGGTTCGAGGAATGGATCATAACCACTCTCAAGGGCAACCAGAGCTGGCTACAAATCTCGAATTCGCAGACCAACTTTTTGAGTCGCGCCTATAACTTATCGCCCAAACGAGAGCGGAAGGGAGGAGGCGCCCATTTTGATTTGCAGCTGGCAATCAACAACATAAGCCTCGTGCCCTGTCTCGGCCGGGTGGAACATTTCGATATTGACGTGACAAGCTTCGGTGAGACGCTGAGCCGTTACGGCATGAACTTCAGCTATCAGCAAAGGCCCGCTGAGAATATCAGCGCGCCAGATCACGGAACACCCATCGAAGCACAACTAAAATCGCTACAAGATGGCGTCTCCTCAGATACATGGCAAAAACTTCGACAACTCAATGATCAGGACCTGTCGCTGTATGAGGTTGCGCACGAGATGGTAGAGCAGCGCCTAAAAAGCGGTTTTCCGCTCCCGGTCGTCTAACCACGGTGCAAGCGCCGCATGCAGTGCGCGGGCGGCAACGTCGGAAGTAAAACGTCCCTCTAGAGATTTTGCTCCATTAACGGATAGCTTTTGCCACAGTGCCTCATCGGAGTACGCTTCCACAATGGCCGAGACAAAATCCTGAGGACTATCGCCGACCATAACCTCCTTTTTAGGGATCAAACCCATCCCCTCAACGGACACTGCCGACCCGACCACGGGAAGCCCGTAGCTCAGCGCCTGATTCACCTTCCCTTTGACGCCCGCGCCATAGCGCAGCGGCGCTATGGCCAGCCTGCAGTTTGCGTAATAAGGCGCTAGGTCCTCCACAAATCCCACCATGGTCAGCCCGCGTTCCTCACCCCATTTCTTGAGGTTTTGTGGCATGCGGCTTCCAACAATAAACGTCTCAACATCCGGTATTGCAGCCCTCACAGCGGGCCAGATATCGTTAGCGTAATATTCCACTGCATCAACATTGGGCGGGTGCTGAAAACCGCCCACAAATAAGATGCCGCTCCTGTTTTCAAAGGACGACACCGCTTCCTGAGGCTCGTGGATATTACTGATAATGGTGACGCGGGCATTGGGCATTTCCCGCGCAAGTTCTGCTTGTTCTACGTCACTGACCACAATAGTCATATCAGATTGTGCGATTACGCTGCACTCTTCCTGATGCGCAAGCTCGGCCATCTTTTGCGTTGCGGTAGCACCATCGAGATCAAACTGACGTCTCAACCTGAGGTAATGGAGATCAATGGTGTCAAACCAGACCTGGGTATCAGGGTAGCGCTGCTTGAGCTCGTCGATATGTTGAATAGCGATGTAATGCCGACATAGCGTGACGATATCGTATCGACCAGCGTGCTCGCGCAAGTAATCCCCCATGGAGTGCACGTGGGGACTGTGGAGCACTTCTATTCCTTCATCACGGAGCTGTTGGTCATAGGGTTCATCGGCCAGCAAATTATCGGCGGCAAAAGTGACTTTACAACCAATCGACAGCAACAGCTTAAGTAAGCGCAGCGTGCGCAATGATCCTGAGTCTTGATCCGGCGTCAGCATGCAGGCTTCCACCCACAACACATGCACGCGCTTTTGTCGATCACACTCCCGTAACGGATTGTGCCCATTGGGGCCATGTCCGGTCAGCCTCTGCTCCCACTTCGCCACAAAAGTCGATTGGTTTTTCACCTGATAGGCTTTTTGACCTTGCGAGAGATCAGTGCCATGACTCACGCCCTCGAGATGAATAACCTTGGCGGCTGGCTGATAGAGCACCCGCCTGCCCAGCTCGCTGATTGAGAAACACAGGTCGGTATCCTCGTAATAGCAGGGCGTGAACCGCTCATCGAACCCGCCGATCTCCGCCCACAAAGGCGCGTCAATCATCAAAGCGGCGGCCGAACAGTAGTCTGCCTCGCGAACATAATTGAACCGGGGATCTGTGGGGTGCTCGTCGCGACCCCAGTTCCAGCCCGAGCCATCTCGCCACACGATACCCCCGGCCTCTTGTAAGCGCCCATCGGGATACAACAGCTGCGCGCCCACCGCACCCACGTCGGAAAATCGATCAAAGGTTTCCCACATGGCTTGCACTGCGCCCTGCATCACCACCGTGTCGTTATTCAAAAGCAATATGCGCTCACCGCGGGCTTCAGAAACAGCGGCATTGCATGTTCGCAGAAAACCCAGATTCTCTAGGTTTCGTAATACCACCACACCGGTGATCCCCATGTCGTCAGGCTGAAAAGGCGTTTCAAACGCATCGTCTGCAACGATCACTTCAAAGCTAACCGATGGAGGATGGAGGTAAATGCTGCGAAGGCAATCTGCCGTGACCTGATGTTGGCCATAGCAGGGGATGACAACAGACAGCTGAGGCACTTCTGCAGACAGAAAGGCAATGGGGCCCTCGGGCAGCGTGGGCAAGATAGTCGCGCCCGCGGCTGGCGACGGCACCGTGTCCCCATGCCGACGAACCCACCGGGACCATCGCCTCCCGATTGCTATGCGCAGCCCCTCCCAGCCGCCCATCGCATGATGGTAGCGCACAAAAACCAGCACCTTTCGAACCCACTGCCTGAAGTCGGGTAAAAACCAGAATAGACGCTTGAGCGGATGCAGCACCCCTCGCAGGGGGGCA
>Ga0255767_1002839_pt1 | contig 14865 bp, 11 predicted proteins | sample 071ome_24_FD_179967 | JGI IMG/M metagenome (GOLD analysis project Ga0255767, IMG submission 179967) | Coastal salt marsh microbial communities from the Groves Creek Marsh, Skidaway Island, Georgia - 071402CT metaG (version 2) | ecosystem: Environmental > Aquatic > Marine > Intertidal zone > Salt...
GGCATAGCCAAACTCGGAGGTGTCAGACCCCTCAACCGTGCCACCCATTTGCACCGCCATAGTCTGCATGCCATAACAAATGCCAAGAACGGGAACATCAAGTGAAAAAACAACGTCGGGGGCCCGAGGTGAATTCGGTGCCGTTACCGATTCAGGGCCACCGGATAGGATAATGCCGCTGGGCTTGAATTCGCGAATGGCGGCCTCATCCATATCCCAGGCGTGTATTTCGCTGAAAACACCGACCTCCCGCACGCGGCGGGCGATAAGCTGGGTATATTGAGAACCAAAATCCAGGATGAGGATTCGATGCTGGTGAATATCAGTGGTCACAGTAGCCTCGGTGTCAGTACCGGTCAGCGAACGGGGTAATTAGGCGCTTCCTTGGTGATCGATACATCGTGTACGTGCGACTCTGACATACCTGCGGCGGTGACCCGAACGAAACTTGGCTTGGTCCGCATCTGCTCAATATCAGGACAGCCCGCATATCCCATGGCAGACCGAACACCACCCATTAGCTGATGAATAATCGCTGACACCGGCCCCTTGTAAGGCACTCGACCCTCGATACCCTCGGGAACTAACTTCTCCTGACCCACACTGGCGTCCTGAAAATAACGGTCAGAAGAGCCCTGCTTTTGTGCCATGGCACCAATAGAACCCATGCCGCGATAGGCTTTGTAGGTGCGGCCCTGATACAGCTCAACCTCGCCAGGCGCCTCCTCAGTGCCCGCGAACATCGACCCCATCATGACGGCGTGGGCGCCGGCAACGATGGCTTTCGCGACATCACCCGAGAAGCGGATGCCACCATCGGCAATGACCGGGATACCCTTATCCCCTACCGCTTCAACGACATTCGAGATCGCCGTAATTTGTGGCACACCGGTCCCTGTTACAACCCGCGTGGTGCAAATGGAGCCGGGACCAATCCCCACTTTCACGCCATCGGCACCTGCTTCATACAGAGCCAGCGCGGCCTCACCGGTCGCGATGTTGCCGCCAATGACGTCAACCCCTGGATAGTCACTCTTGATACGCCGAACTCGCTCAATGACATTTAGCGAGTGACCATGGGCCGTATCCACGACCAACACATCGACCCCTGCACGAATCAACGCCTCAACCCGCTCATCGGTGTCGGGACTGGTGCCCACCGACGCACCCACCCGCAATCGACCGAAGCTGTCTTTGCAGGCAAAGGGAAAGCTCTCGGCTTTATCAAAATCCTTGACCGTGATCATGCCGCACAAATCAAAGTTGTCGTTCACCACCAAGATCTTCTCAATGCGGTGCTGATGGAGTAGACGCTGCACCTCATCGGAGGGCGCTCCCTCGGAGACTGTTACCAGTCGATCCTTGGGGGTCATGATGGCTGAAACTGGCTGGGTCATGTCGGTTTCGAAGCGCACATCCCGTCGGGTCACGATACCGACGAGATCAGATCCTCGCAGCACTGGCACGCCCGAAATACCATTGGCACGGGTCAGCTCATACAGGGTTTGGATAGATTCGTTTTCCTGAATCGTAATTGGGTCCTTCACTACCCCACTCTCGAACTTCTTCACACGACGGACTTGCTCGGTTTGCTCGGCTACCGTCATATTCTTGTGAATGATGCCGATACCACCCTCTTGAGCCAGCGCAATGGCAAGGCGCGATTCGGTCACCGTGTCCATGGCTGCAGACACAAGAGGCAGATTCATAGTGATGTTACGGGTTAGGCGCGTGGCGAGGGAGACGTCTTTGGCAGTTACCTCAGAGTAACCGGGCTGCAGCAGTACGTCGTCGAATGTAAGGGCTTCCTGTGCGATTCGCAGCATAATGGCCTCGGGTTCACCCAGCGCCGAGATTGGGGCTGGAAAACGAGCTATTATACCGTTTCCCGACAAACGCGGTAAATAACTCCCCGAGGACCCCTTGCGACCGGACCAGCCCGCTTTTTCCGTCAGCGAACTCAACCATCAGGCCAAAATGCTGCTTGAGAGCCATTTTGACTTTGTCCGGGTTGAGGGGGAAATCGGTGATTTCACCGCAGCGAGCTCGGGACACTGGTACTTCACCCTGAAGGACACCTCGGCCCAGGTCCGCTGCGCGATGTTCAAAGGCGCCAATGCCAAGCTGAAATTCCGACCGGGCAAGGGCGATAGCGTGCGCATTCGCGCCCGGGTCTCCCTGTACGAAAACCGCGGCGAATTTCAGCTCATCGTCCAACACATCGAGCCAGCTGGGGAAGGAGCACTTCAGCTCGCCTTCGAAAAATTAAAAACGCGCTTGCAAGCGGAAGGGCTATTTGAGCGGGACCGAAAACAGACAGTGCCTGATTCGGCGCGAAGCGTGGGCGTTATAACCTCTGCATCGGGCGCTGCGCTCCACGACATCCTGTCGGTACTTGAGCGGCGAAGTCCAATGACGGAGGTTTATTTATTTCCTGTTCCTGTGCAGGGAGTCGAGGCTCCCGCGGCGATCGTCACAGCGATTCAACAAGCAAATCGAATCGCGAAAAAGACGATATCCCTCGACGTCTTGATTGTTGGTCGCGGAGGTGGCTCGCTAGAAGATCTGTGGGCCTTTAATGAAGAGGTGGTAGCTCGAGCCATAGCCGCGAGCGCGCTACCGATAGTATCCGCAGTGGGCCATGAGGTTGATTTCAGTATTGCGGATTTTGTCGCTGATCAACGCGCCGCGACCCCGAGCGCCGCCGCAGAGCTGGTAAGTCTTGACCAAGAGGAATGGTTTCAGCGTCTGGACAGGATGCATCTGCAACTGGATCAGGCGCTAAAACGGCGAATAGGCCAGCAGCGAGAGCGCGTCGGTCATCTCAGGGCACGACTCAGACATCCAGGCAAGCAGCTGGCTATGCAGATGGATACGATCCGAACCCAAGAAAAAAACCTAACGCGACTGGTGCAGGGGCGTCTCGAAAAAAACCACCTTCTGCTCGAAGGTCTGACCCGACAGCTCGAGGGGCACCACCCAAGAGCCGCGCTTATCGGTGCGCGAGATACATTGTTGGAGAGCAAAAGAGAGCTCGCTGAAAAAATTAATCGCCGACTGATATCAGAGCGGGCTAATCTGCAGCAGGCAGTGCGTCTTCTGGAGTCACTTGGGCCCGAAAATACCCTGGCACGGGGTTACGCGATCGTGAATACAGACGATGGCGCCATCTTGCGCAAGGCAGGGGATGTCAAAACGGGAGACACCCTCCAGGTGCGTCTACATCGCGGCAGCGTTGAAGGCACAGTAACCCTAGTCAACGATTCCGTAGACTCGACCGGGTAATTAAGCTGATACCGCCTGCCAGCGCAGACCGAGATACTTAATACTTGGCGGGTAGCCGCGTATTAATAATGATGTGACGACCTTCAAAGCGAATGTACTCGCCGATGGTCAGGTCTTTCAGAATTCTCGCGACCATTTCCCGCGACGCTCCCACCCGATCAGCAATATCTTGCTGGGTAAGTTTTTCGGGAATAAACAGGGTCCCGTCACCCCGCTCTTCGGACAGATCCATCAGCACGTTGGCAACACGACCATAGACATCCTGTAGCGCGAGGCTCTTCACGTCTGCGGTTAGCTTTCGAACGCGACCTGCCAGGTTGCTAATGAGCTGGCGGGTAATGTTCGGGTGCTCATCAAGCACGCCATTGAAATCCTCTTTCATCACGATACGGAACTCACATTTTTCGACTGTGCGCACCGATGCAGAACGGGTGGAGTCGTCAAGCAGAGCCAACTCGCCGAAGTAATCACCCGCTGACAGGGTGTTCATAATGAATTCTTTACCGTTTTTGTCCGAGCAATAGACTTTGACCTTGCCGCTTTCGATGACGAACAGCGAATCCGCGGGGTCATTTTCATGGATAACAACGGTATTCTTGGGAAAAGCACGGGTGGTGCTGCTGGCCTCCAGAGCTTTGAGTTCCTCTACGTTGAGTCCGTGAAAAATTTCCACTTGATCCAGCATCACCTATGTGCCTCTTTTTCTTCTAAGGGCACGATACTACCCATAATTTCGCCGATCGACTATCCCCAAATAACGATATCTTGACCCCACCAATCGATTAACCGATGACTGCTCCTTTGCGGCTATACTGCCACCACACGGAGGTCAGCCTTGTCAGATCTAGACGACACATCGCAGAAATGGGCAGCCCGAATTGTGGAGGCGGCGGGTCCACTCAAGGACGCCATGGGTCGGCGTACCGTCTCTATATCGGCAGACGAGCGACGGGACCTCGACGCCCTGCTCGATGCTGTGAGGCGTCTGGAGGAGCTGACTGAACAATCGGGCCGGGAAGTCAAACATGACCGTTTGAATATCATTGGCGCTGTTCGGGGTTACAGCGAAATGCTTGCCGAGGAGGCCTCCCGACTCCATCCGTCTATTACCCAAACCCTCCCAGCTATTTTGGGGGCTGTTGAGTCACCAATGTCGGCACCCGAGAAGGCCTCGGCTGTAAAAACAGAAGAGTATAAAAAAGCACCAGATCCAGGGGTAATTCTGGCGGTAGATGATCTGCCGGAAAATCGCGATTTGGTCTCACGCCTCCTGAGCAAAGCCGGGCACACAGTAATCACCGCCGAATCTGGCGAAGAAGCTCTTGAACTGCTGGAGACCATGGGGGTCGACGTGGTTCTGTTGGACTTAATGATGCCGGGAATCGGTGGTGCCGAAGTCCTTCAGCATCTCAAGAACGATGATCGACTCCGTGCCACACCGGTAATCATGATTAGTGGCCGGCAGGATATGGATCAAATCGTCGCCTGTATTGAAGCAGGTGCCGACGACTATCTGCTAAAACCCTTTAACCCCGTCCTACTCCAAGCCCGTATATCAGCGGGAATCGAGCGCAAGCGCTGGTTTGATCGGGAGGATCAATACCGTGAGCAGCTGGAGCGGAGAGAGCGGTTCATTCGAGCCACCTTTGGTCGCTACTTGTCGGATGAGATTGTCGAAGAAATTCTTGAGAGTCCTGAAGGGCTGAACCTCGGTGGCGATCTTCGCGAGGTGACTATCATGATGTCGGATATACGCGGCTTCACCACGCTGGTAGAGCACCTGCCGCCACAAAAGGTGGTGACATTATTGAACCGCTATTTGGGGCGCATGACCGATATCATCCTCGAGTATGGCGGCACCATCGACGAATTTTTGGGAGACGCGGTGCTCGCGGTGTTCGGCGCCCCAAAAGAACAGCCTGACGATACCGAGCGCGCCCTGCGCTGTGCCCTTGCCATGCAGGCCGCCATGGACGAGATCAATCAGGCCAATCTTGAGGACGATCTCCCAGAGCTCATGATGGCGATTGCCTTGAATACCGGCTCGGTGGTGGCGGGGAATATTGGGAGCGAGCGACGCTCCAAATATGGCTTTGTGGGTCACGCAATGAACGTTACCTCCCGTATTGAAGACGCGGCAGGACCGGGGGAAGTTTTGATCTCTGAAAGCACCCGCGCGAAATTACCCAACGCCCTAGTGGTCGGGGATCGTCGAGAATTGAGTGCCAAAGGTATTGAAGAAGCGCTGGTCGTTTTCGCTTTGACGGAGGTGAAATCGTGACGGGGAATTCACTGAAAGTCCTCCTGGTGGAGGACAATGCACTCAACCGGGATATGTTATCCAGACGACTGGGGCGCGCTGGCTTCACCGTCATCACCGCTGAAGATGGCGCTGCGGCGTTAGACGAGATGCGCGCAAACGCGCCTGATGCAGTGCTGCTTGATATGAATCTTCCGATCAAAGATGGCTGGACCGTGGCCAGCGAGGCGAAACAGGACTCCGCACTCGCGACGATCCCTATTATCGCGCTGACCGCTCACGCCATGGAAGCGGATCGGCAGAAAGCCTTGTCCGCGGGATGCGACGACTACGCGACCAAGCCGATTGATTTTCCAGCACTCGTTGCCAAACTCGAGGCACTGCTGTGAACATGAAGCGCTTCACGGCACGGCTGAGCCTCCGTGCACGGCTCTACCTATTTTCAGGCGCCATCCTCACCCTCTTTGCGATCAACGTCTCAACTCACTTGTGGGGCAGTCTGGCGCGAACCGAAAGCCTTGTGGCCTACCGAGACACTGTTAATGCGGCGCAGTTAACCAGTGACCTACAACAAAGTCTTGAAGCAGCTCGACAGCAGGTGCTGGTCTTATCCACCCTCCGCGAGACCACCGACGAGCCCCTCGATGTAAATGAACAAACAGCGGCGCTGACTGACCTCGAAAATATCGAAACGCGACTTCGACGGTTGGGCACCATTGGCACCGAGGGAACCGAGGACTACTACCGGCGCTTGCAAGAGAGTACAACGAGTCTGATTTCAGGGTGGAGAGCTTTCTATCGGCAGTACAACGACACAGATGCTACTATCGATGTGGATTCGGCGGTCAACTTCAATGATGCCATCCAGCGGCTGGGGGAACTCGATCAGCGACAGGAATTTCTGGCCATTCAACGGTCGAATGCTATTGATCGCACCATCGCACTGACCGACCGCATTACCGTAATCGGCTTTATTACGACGATAGCTGTCACCCTCGTTCTGGTCGTGGTCCTCATCAGAGCCACCAATGCCAGTCTGCAGCGCCTGAAAACCGGCGCACAGCGCTTTGGTTCTGGAGACCTGACCTATCGAATCAGAGAAAATCTGGAAGCCGGCGAGATCCGCGATCTCGCCCATACCTTTAATGACATGTCCGGAAAGCTCCAGATAGCTATCGATGAGGTACAAAGCGCAAAGGCCGATGCAGATTCCGCCAACGCGGCAAAGTCGATGTTTCTTGCCAATGTGAGTCATGAGCTTCGCACACCGCTAAATGCCATCATCGGTTACAGCGAGATGCTTCAGGACGAAATTGGAGATCCCGGCGATGTCGATCGGGATCAGTTTCGCCACGACCTCGGCACCATTATTTTTTCCGGGCGCCAACTGCTTAGCTTGATTAACGATATTCTTGACTTGTCGAAAATAGAAACCGGCAAGATGCAGGTGAGCTTAGAATGGTTTCAGCCTTCAGCACTGATATTTCAGGTTTGCGATGCCCTGTCGCCGCTGGTCAATCAGTACAACAACCGGCTTGAGCTCGACATTGATAACGACGCGATGGGTGAGATGCACAGCGACCCCGGCAAACTTCAACAGATCATCACTAATCTGTTCAGCAACTCCTGTAAATTCACCGAGGACGGTGTTATCACCGTAGCAGCGACCATGGACGACAAGTGGCTGACGGTTGTCGTGAGCGATACGGGAATTGGCATGACAGCTGATCAACAATCGCGGGTGTTTCAGGCCTTTGTTCAGGCCGAATCAAGCACGGGAGTCAAGTATGGGGGCACTGGCCTCGGTCTGGCGATTGTCAGGGAGTTTTGTTCAATGCTCGGCGGTCATATTGAGCTTGAAAGCAAGCTCGGAATGGGTAGTCGCTTTAGCGTGCAGCTTCCTGTTGACCCAGAGTCAGCTCTCGCAAACGCTTGATCGCTTCGTCTCGCTTCTCGAGATCATCAGTCAGCGCCGCGTTAATTGCATCCAGTGACTCGAGTTGCCCCTCCAAAGCCTGCACCGCGGCAAGGGCCAACACCATGACCTCGGCGCGCTCGTCAAGGCTGTCAGAAAATTCGGACTCAGCTGTCAAGCTGTCCACCTCTGCCATGAGGGCAGCAAAGGCAATGCCCACCTCCGCCTCACGGACCTCCTGAGCCGAGCCGCCCTCGCGATGGTTTTCGAAATGAATACGAGCCACCCCATATTCCCGATCCGCTAGCGCCTGTATCCCTCGGTCGAAGTCACTCCAAACAGCTTCTACACCGGACTCGCAATCGCAGGTTGAGGATCCAGCGGTCTGCTCGACCGATTCAGGCTCATCAACAGGGTCGACGGTTTCGTCGATGGGAGCCGTGCTGACACAACCCACCATCAGGGTGAGCAAGAGAAGGGAAAAACAGCGAATCGAGGGGCGGGATAGCTTCACGGGGCTACTCTTTTCCGGTTTTTCGGAGAATAGCATTCGCGGGGATAACCCACCAGCCCTCTACTCGGGTCGCATGTGAGGAAAGAGCAGTACGTCGCGAATTGAGGACGAGTTGGTCAGCAGCATCACAAGGCGATCGATGCCAATGCCTTCGCCCGCGGTGGGTGGCATGCCGTACTCAAGGGCCCGCACATAGTCGCTATCGAAATGCATAGCCTCTTCATCGCCTGCATCTTTTTCTGCCACCTGAGCACGAAACCGCTCTGCCTGATCCTCGGCGTCATTGAGTTCGCTAAAACCATTGGCAATTTCGCGACCACCAACGAAAAACTCGAATCGATCCGTAACAAACGGGTCGCTATCGTTGCGCCGGGCAAGAGGTGATACCTCCGTAGGATAGGCGGTGATGAAGGTTGGCTGGATGAGTTGGTGCTCGGCAGTTGCCTCAAAAATCTCGATCTGAATTTTGCCAAGGCCCCAGGTGGGCTTTACCTCGATACCGATTTCCGTGGCCAAGGTCGCTGCACTCTGTCGCTCGCCCAGTGCCTCGGCGCTCATAGCGGGATTGAAGCGCTGGATTGCCTCAAGAACCGTCATTCGATCGAATGGCTCTCCGAAGTCAAAACGCTGGTCTCCGTATACCACTTCATTAGTTCCCAAGACATGAGTTGTAACATCGCGCAACATTTCCTCGGTGAGATCCATCGCATCGCGATAATCCGCGTATGCCCAGTAGAACTCGATCATCGTAAATTCCGGGTTGTGTCGCGTCGATAAACCCTCGTTTCTAAAATTCCGATTTATCTCATAGACCTTGTCAAAACCGCCCACCGTCAACCGCTTTAGATAGAGCTCCGGCGCAATGCGAAGATACATGTCCATGCCGAGGGCGTTGTGATGGGTGACAAAGGGCTTTGCCGCAGCACCCCCAGGGATGGGGTGCAGCATGGGTGTCTCAACTTCCATGAAGGCCTTGGCATCCAGGAATTGTCGAATGCGGCTGATCACCGCAGAACGGACCCTGAATACCTCACGGCTCTCGGGATTGACGATTAAATCCACGTAGCGTTGTCGATAGCGCATCTCCTGATCGGCAAGGCCGTGATACTTGTCAGGCAGAGGGCGCAAGGCTTTGGTCAGCAGCCTGGCCTCCTCCATGTTGATATACAGATCTCCCTTGCCGCTGCGATGCAAGGGGCCCCTCGCGCCGACGATGTCACCTAAATCCCACGACTTGATGGCCTCAAGAGTGTCGGCATCAAGGGCTTTACGATTGACATAAAGTTGAATGCTGGAGGAGCCGTCCTGAATAAGAAGAAAGGCACCTCGGTTGCGAACGAGCCTACCCGCCACAGCAAACTCATGGTTCTCCTGCTCTAGCGCTTCCTTTGATGCTTCCTGAAAAGTGTGCTGGAGATAACCCGCCTCGGCTGTTTTACGAAAATCGTTGGGAAAAGCCTGGCCCTGCTCCCGCATTCGCGCAAGCTTGCCGCGCCGCTCGGCGATCAACTTATTCTCGTCAATCGAGTCGCCTATCTTGTCGTCAGTGGAATCATTCATTATTTACAAACTCTTCTCGCTGCATCGCCCTGACTACAGGCCCTTCTTGAGAGAAGCCTCGATAAACATATCGAGATCACCGTCCAGAACCGCCTGGGTGTTGCGGGTTTCCACACTGGTTCTCAAATCTTTAATACGTGCATCATCCAATACATAAGAGCGGATTTGGCTGCCCCAACCGATATCTGCCTTACTATCCTCCATCGCCTGTTTTTCGGCGCTCCGTCTGAGGATTTCAATCTCGTACAGTTTAGCGCGTAACTGCTTCATGGCATTGTCTTTGTTTTGGTGTTGCGATCGCTCAGTCTGACAGCTCACCACAACCCCTGAGGGCTCGTGGGTAATACGCACCGCAGAGTCGGTGGTATTCACGTGCTGTCCGCCAGCGCCCGAGGATCGATAGGTATCAACGCGCAAATCCGCGGGGTTGATTTCAATGTCGATATTGTCGTCGATCTCGGGTGACACAAAAATCGAAGCGAAGGATGTGTGCCTCCGTCCGCCGCTATCAAAGGGGGATTTTCGGACCAGCCGGTGTACACCTGTCTCGGTGCGCAACCACCCGAAGGCATATTCGCCTTCAAACTGCACGGTCGCACTTTTAAGTCCGGCCACTTCACCCGCCGATGCTTCAAGAATGGTTGCCTTGAAGCCCTTGTCTTCACCCCATCGCAGATACATGCGAAGCAGCATCTCTGCCCAGTCCTGAGCTTCGGTGCCGCCGGACCCTGCCTGCACATCAAGATAAGCATTGTTTGGATCCATTTCACCGGCGAACATGCGGCGAAACTCCAGCTGCTCAAGCTGCTTAACGAGACCATCGATGTCAGTACTGACCGCCGCCGCTGTCTCCTCGTCTTCCTCGGCCACAGCCATCTCGAGAAGATCGTCAGCATCGGCGACTCCGGTATCGAGGTCATCGATGGTTTTTACCACGGCCTCGAGGGAGGCACGCTCGCGCCCTAGTGCCTGAGCACGCTCGGGGTCATCCCAGACACTGGGCTCTGACAGCTCGAGTTCTACCTCGGCCAGACGGTCCTTTTTTTCAGGGTAGTCAAAGGTACCCCCTAAGCACGTCTGTGCGTGCGCGGATATCTTTGATTTGGTTGAAAAGCGGAGCTACTTCCACTGCTATTTACCCTTGGCGTGACGAGGCGCGAGTGTACCTAAGGTCCTCAGTCGGCACCAGTCAGTCGGTACAAGGTCACAGCATCAGGGCTTCCAAAGATGCTTGATCATCAGCTGCAGCCGGCGTTCACCTCTGTATTCATTGATATCGAGCTGGTACACGAGACCCACGTGCCCAGCGCTCGGATCGGGCCAATGGTCAAGGTCAACGTTAAAAGCAATGCCCTCCAAGCGCCGGCCCTTATGGTCCAACTGCAGCTTGAGGTGTTTTTCCTTGAGCAAACGCTGGTCGAGGACTTGGAACACGCCCTCAAAAAGGGGCTCTGGGAAATGCTGGCCCCATGGCCCCGCTGCCTGAAGCAACTCTGCAGTTTGAAGATCAAGGTCGTTAGGGCCCAGTTGTCCATCTGTCTCAAGCGTTGCTTCAGGGGGGATTCCTCGAAGTGCACCAGCGACTGCGCGATCAAACGATTCCTCGAATTCCTGGAGGCGATCTGCTGCCAGAGTCAAGCCAGCAGCCATCGCATGTCCGCCAAACTTTTCGATCAGGCCAGGATGAGATGCCGCCACAGCATCCAGTACATCCCTGATGTGTACACCGTCGATTGACCGACCTGAGCCTTTGAGCTCCCCAGACCCCGCATCAGCAAAGACTATTGTCGGCCTGTGATAGCGCTCACGCAGTCGTGAGGCCACAATCCCAACCACGCCCTGATGAAAACTTGGTTGATAAACACACAGGCCATAGGGCATCGACTCGGCATCAAGCGCAAGCGACTGCAACTGTGAATCGGCCTCCTCCTGCATGTCTGATTCAATATCCCGGCGCTCCCGATTCAATTCATGGAGCTTTGCAGCGAGCGGGCGCGCCGCCGCCCCGCTCTCTGCCAGCAAACACTCGATGCCAACGGACATATCGTCCAGTCGCCCTGCCGCGTTAAGTCGAGGCCCCAGTACAAAGCCAAGGTCAGTGCTACTGAGGGACTTTCCATTGCGACCCGCGACTTCCAGAAGCGCATCGATCCCCGGACGCGCACGACCAGCCCTGATGCGAGCTAAGCCGGCAGCAACGAGGATGCGGTTGTTTCTATCGAGTGGTACAACATCCGCAACCGTCCCTAGAGCCACCAGGTCGAGTGAATCTGCAAGATTGGGCGGCTCACGACCAGTCTCCTCAAACCAACCACGATTCCGAAGCTCGGCCCGCAGTGCCGTCAGCACGTAAAACATCACACCCACCCCCGCCAGCGCCTTGCTGGGGAACTGGCAGCCCGGCTGATTTGGGTTCACGATCACATCAGCCTGAGGCAGATCATCCCCGGGGAGGTGGTGATCAGTGATAAGCACACTCATTCCGAAACCCTGCGCGGTCATCACACCCGCGTGACTCGAAATTCCGTTGTCGACGGTGACAATCAGATCGGGTTCGCTGTTCGCGGCAAGCGAGACGATTTCGGGTGACAGCCCGTAGCCGAATTCAAACCGGTTGGGAACTAAATAAGACACCTCTTTCAACCCGAGCTGACGCAGGACTGAAACCGCCAACGCCACGCTGGTGGCGCCATCCGCATCAAAGTCGCCTATAACCATGACCCGTGCCTCACCCTCGATAGCATCCGCAAGCAGTGCGGCGGCATCACCAATGCCTCGAAGCGTTTGGGGTGGGTGTAAATTCTTCAGCGCGAGATCAATGTCAGCCGCATCACGAACGCCGCGGTTCGCATAAAGTCGCTTCAGAATGTCAGAAACATTAGAACTGGCCAGAGAGGCGGAGGGTGTGGCGGAACGGGTTTTTAACGTGGGTATCATCAGGCCTTGAGATGCGAGGCCATGTGCTGCTGTACTTGTGTCAGGTCATTTGAGAGGACGGTGAATCGCTCATCCCGTTCAAAAAGATCCGCGAGATGCGCTGGCAATACCGGTGAGGTATTCACCCCACTTTTCTCAACCGCATCGGGAAACTTCGCCGGATGGGCCGTGGCCAAAGTCACCATTGGCTGACTGGCTTCACGACGGCAGTCTCTTGCTGCACGCGTGCCAATGGCAGTGTGAGGGTCCAACAGGTAACCACAGCGGGCCCAAATCCCGGCTATTTCCTCTGCAGTTTCGTCGTCGGACACACACTGACTGGAGAACAGAGCTCTCGCTTTGGCCATTGCTGAATCGGACAGCTGAATCGAACCTTCCTTGAATTCATTCATGAGTCGGTCTATCGCTGACGCATCCCGGTCGTACAGGTCAAACATGAGGCGTTCGAAGTTGGACGACACGGTAATATCCATACTGGGCGATAAAGACTGTTCCAATTGCTGTCGTGCGTACTGCCCTGACGTCAGCAATCGATGGAGTACATCGTTCCTGTTTGTCGCTATCACCAGCTGATCGATAGGTAGCCCCATGCAACGGGCAAGGTAGCCGGCAAAAATATCGCCAAAGTTTCCGGTAGGCACCGAAAAATTGATCGCCCGATCGGGGGCACCAAGGCACAGCGCAGCATAGAAATAATAAACAATCTGAGCCATGATCCGGGCCCAGTTGATCGAGTTAACCGCCACCAACTGACGGCCATCGGGCAAGAAAGGCTCGGCGACAAAACTCGCCTTCACCATCGCCTGACAGTCGTCGAAATTTCCCTCTATGGCGAGATTGTGAATGGTGTCGCCAGCAACCGTAGTCATTTGCCGCCGCTGGACATCGGAAACACGCCCGTGGGGATACAAAATAAAAATATCGATATTGCTGCAACGCTTACAGCCCTCGATAGCCGCCGACCCCGTATCTCCCGAGGTGGCTCCCATGATCACGACCTTCTGCTGGCGTCGCTGCAACACATGATCCAGCAAGCGGCCAAGCAACTGAAGTGCAAAATCCTTGAAGGCAAGCGTTGGCCCATGAAACAGTTCCAGGACCCATTGGTTGTCTCCTATCTGAACCAGAGGTGCGACCGCCGGGTGTCTAAACTGCCCGTAGGTGTCATCGATAATGGCACGGAGATCTTCGGAGGAGATCGATCCCTCGACAAAGGGCTCCAGAATATTGAACGCAAGCTCCGGGTAAGACATGCCGCGGAAACTACGGATTTTGGCTTCGCTGAAGGTGGGCAACTTGTCGGGTACATACAGCCCCCCGTCTGCCGCGAGCCCTGCCAACAGCACCTCTTCAAAATTAAGGTCAGGAGCGTTGCCTCTTGTACTGATATAACGAATAGACACGTCAGGCCGCCTCAAATGATTCAATGCGGAGCATGGTAATCGATCCATCGGTTGCGTCGAGCGCGGCGATAGCAGAAGTAGCCCGCTCGATGGCGGCACCTGGCGCACGGTCAGTCACGATTACCACACTAACCTGTGTCGAGCCGGTTTCTGGAGGACGCTGAATCAATGATTCTATGCTGATATCCTGATCACCCAATAATCGAGTGATGTCTGCCATCGCACCGGGCTCATCAGCCACGACCATGCGCAAATACCACTCGCTCTCAACCTCACCGCGAGGGACCGTAGCTAGCTCCTGAAGCTCGGAGACTGGCTGACCAAGAACAGGTAGCGAGTCACCAATACCTCTCGCCATGTGCTGCGCAACATCAGCCACATCACCGCACACCGCCGAGGCTGTGGGCAGTGCCCCCGCGCCCGGGCCGACAAGCACCAGCTCCCCAACACCGTCGCTGCGAATCATCACGGTATTGAGCACTCCATCTACCGTCGCTATCTGTTTGTCGACAGGAATTAAGGTGGGGTGCACGCGGAGATCGACACGCTCTCCCGCGCGCGTTGCGATACCCAGGTGTTTGATGACATAGCCCAACTCCGCGGCAAAACGAAGATCCTCGGGGGCGACGCTGTTAATACCTTCTGTAAATGGTCCTTCACTGTTGAGTGGTATGCCAAAAGCCAGCGTGGCCAAGATGACAAGCTTGTGAGCCGCGTCGGTTCCATCGATATCAAAGGTGGGGTCCGCTTCCGCGTAACCAAGAGCTTGAGCTTCCGCCAATACGTCCTCGAAGTCCCGGCCCGCTTTGGCCATTTCAGTGAGAATAAAATTGCCGGTACCGTTGATAATACCCGCCACCGACTGGATAGCATTCGCCGCCAGCGACTCTCTCAGGGTTTTTATGATGGGAATGCCGCCCGCCACCGCCGCCTCATAGCGCAGAGCCACGCCATTTTCTTCGGCCAGGGCGGCCAGTTCGTTGCCCCGAGC
>Ga0255767_1002845_pt1 | contig 14855 bp, 19 predicted proteins | sample 071ome_24_FD_179967 | JGI IMG/M metagenome (GOLD analysis project Ga0255767, IMG submission 179967) | Coastal salt marsh microbial communities from the Groves Creek Marsh, Skidaway Island, Georgia - 071402CT metaG (version 2) | ecosystem: Environmental > Aquatic > Marine > Intertidal zone > Salt...
CGGCAAGATGCGGGGCGACAATCTCGCGACTGAAAGCCATCGGCAACGCGACGGTCAGTTCACCACGCGGTGTCTCGCGCAACCCTGCCAGTTCGGCAGTGGCGGTTTCCACCTGTTCCAGAATGCGCCGTGCATGGCGATAGAATTGCGTGCCGTCAGGGGTCAGACGCAATGCCCTTGAGTCGCGCAGGAACAATTGCAACCCGACATCGTCCTCGAGGCGTGTAATCACGCGGCTGACGCTTGATTTCGGCATCCCCAGATGGCGGGCCGCCACCGATATGCCGCCCATATCGGCGACGGTGACAAAGGCCGGCAGATCATCAATGTTCCATTTCATGAACGAACCGTTCATAATTTTTATGTTTGTACCGAAAACGATAACAGCTACTGTTGTGGGCAACAAGTGAATGACACCAGTGACCATCAGGAGAGACGTGATGATCAGCCGCGATTATGATGATGTGCCGGGCACCTATGTCCTCGACAGCCGGAGCTATCGCAAAGGCTACCATCTGAACATGTTCTGCATGTCGCTGAACAAGGCTGAATGCCGTGAGGAATTCGCCCGTGACGAGATGGCCTATCTGCAGAAATTTCCGATGACGGACGAACAGCGCCAGGCGGTTCTGGACCGTGACTATATCCGTCTGCTGCAGCTTGGCGCGAATGTGTATTACACCTTCAAGATTGTCAGCCACGACAGGCAACCGCCGCAGGTGATGTATGGCAAGATGTCCTCGCCGCCGATGAGTTTTGAGGAATTTCAGGAAATGATGATCAATGGTGGCCGCCCGATTGACGGCAACCGTTCGAAGAAGGAGTCGGGAAATGGCTAAACTTGTTGCTGGCATGGGAACCTCGCATGTGCCCGGCGTCGGGGCCGCGATGGATAACGGGAAGACGGACGAGCCCTACTGGGCCGAATTGTTCGGCGGTTTCGCACCCCTCCGCGCATGGCACGCCGAAAATGTGCCGGATGTGACCATCATCGTCTTCAATGATCACGCCACCTCCATGGCATTGAACCATTATTCGACCTTCATGATGGGGGTTGCCGAGAGCTTCCAGCCCGCCGATGAAGGGTGGGGCCCGCGCAAGGTGCCGGTCGTGGAAGGCCATCCGGAACTTGCCTGGCATCTTGTCGAAAGTCTGATCCTCGATGAATTCGACATGGCGGTGACAGCCGATTTCGATGTCGATCACGGTCTGACGGTGCCGATGTCGATTGCCTATGACCAGCCTGATGTCTGGCCGACAAAGGTGATCCCGCTTTGCGTGAACGTCATTCAGCACCCGCAGCCGACAGCGCTTCGCTGTTACAAGCTTGGTCAGGCGATCCGCCGCGCGGTTGACAGTTTCCCCGAGGACATCACCGTCGGCATCTGGGGTACTGGCGGCCTGTCGCACCAGCTTGGCGGTGAGCGTGCCGGCGTCGTCAATCCCGATTTTGACAGGATGTTCCTTGATAATCTGGTGAATGATCCGGTGGCGAATACACGCCTGACGCATACCGATTTCATCCGTGAGGCAGGAGCCGAAGGCATCGAGATGATCATGTGGAACGTGATGCGGGGCGCGCTGGACGAAAAGGTCCGCGAGGTCTACCGACTATATCACATTCCGGTGTCGGCCACCGCCTATGGCGCCATCATTCTGGAAAATGAGTGAGTTTTTTCAGTTGCTTGAAAGGCACGCCGCAGGAGGACAGAATTCATGAAACATGTTGCGGTCAGGAATGTAGAGCGCACCGATGCCGCGCTGGCGGCACGTCTTGGCGCGGCCGGCGCCTCGACTGTTCACGAGGCGCAGGGCCGCACGGGACTTCTTGACCCGGCCCTGCGGCCGATCTATCCGGGTGCGCGCATCGGTGGCACGGCGATAACCATCCTTGCCGCGCCGGGGGATAACTGGATGGTGCATGTGGCCATCGAGCTGTGTCAGCCGGGCGACATTCTGGTGCTGGCGACCACGTCGCCCAGCACGGACGGTTATTTTGGTGACCTTCTTGCCACCTCGGCACAGGCGCGCGGCGTAAAGGGACTGATCAGTGATGCCGGTGTCCGTGATGTCGGCGATTTGCAGGAGATGGATTTTCCGGTCTGGTCGCGCGCTGTCTCGTCAATGGGAACGGTCAAGAATACGCTTGGCGCGGTCAATGTGCCGGTGATCTGCGCCGGCCAGCTGATCTTCCCGGGTGATGTCATCGCCGCCGATGATGACGGCGTTGCGGTGGTCGCACGTGCGCAGGCCGAGGCGGTCATGGAGAAGGCGCAGGCGCGTCTTGATGGCGAGGAGGCGAAACGACAGAAGCTCGCCGGCGGCGAGCTTGGCCTCGATATATACAGTATGCGTGAACGCCTTGCCGACGCCGGTCTTGTCTATGTCGAGGATCTGGAGACGCTTGGTGACTTCAACGGGATTGATTGCCGGCGCAAGTGATATCGGTCACTTGTCGCGCTTGCACTGATATTCCGCCTGGCATCTGACTTTCGAGCCGTCAACGCGGATCACGGCATCCTTGCCGCCGCTCTGGCGCGCATAGATGCAGTTGGTGCCACCATCGACATATTCACGGCGCCGCAGACGGCACAGTTCGCGGTGGACACGTGTATCCTCGTTCTGCGGTTTGTAGGTGCGCCCGGCGGCAAGCGCCGGCGGCGCCACAATGCAGGCGATAGCGGCGGTTGCATCAAGGATGAAACGGCGCCTGTCAGTTCTGCTGCGTGTCGATGTCATCTTCCGATCCCGGTAGATAGGCCTTTCCCTGAACAGCGCGTGCGCCAAGAATCTCCACGAATTCCGGGTTCTTGCCGACAATGTCGCGAAGAACGTCGTTGACCTTCTTTTCCGCCTCTTCCATCGTCTCGACGTCGAGTTCAGCGACCCCGTCGATGATCCAGTGAACCTTCACATCCATTTTCTTCCTCCTTGGCCATCTGCCAGTATCTGGCGCGCACTAGTCAAGCTTGATGTCCAGCGTTTCATAAATCGTGCCAGCCTCGCGCTGGAGTTCGACAATTTTCTCGTCCTCGACATTCTCGCGGGCTTCGTCACGGGCCACCATCGTGCCTTCCAGACCGAGGGCGGCCCCGATCGAGAACCAGATATAGGCCATATCATAATCCGGCTCCTCGAGCATCAGCAGATGATATGTGGCAAATTGCGGGATGGCCGCCGGGTCACCGTCATCAATGCGCGCCTTGAGACGCTTTCTGACCAACCCGCGAACCTCTTCAATGATGTCTTCGGGAAGATAGCCTGTCAGCTCGTCAGACAGCTCCTCGGCAGCCTCGATCCCGCCAAGCTGCGCGGCCCATGACCAGTTGAGCGCGGCCGCGAAGTCCTGTGGTGTGCCCTTGCCGGCATGCATCAGCAGCGCAAGATTATACTGCGCGTCATGCTGGTTGTTGTCGGCCTGGAGGGAAAAAAGCTTCACCGCGTGGCGGAAATTCCTGTCCTTTACCGCCTGAATGGCTTCGTTGAAGGTGGCGTCGCTGCTATCGATCTGTGCCGTTGCGGGCCCTGTTGGAATTGCGATAAATAAAGACATCAGGCTGAGAACCAGCAGGCGCCTTAGTCTCGGCATTCCGGATGTCACCTCACCGACCCGCCATCATCACAAGCTGCAGATACAGTATACGAAGCTTGAAATTCGAATTTGGCCGGCGTTCATAGACGACGATGCGCGGCCGGTCGGTGCCGGGTTTCTGAAATTCGATGGACGTATTTTCAGGCAGAACAATACCTTCAGCTTCAAGAACGGCCTGCGGGTCGCGGGCGAACATATCGGCGAATTTCTTGTCCAGCCAGATCAGCGCCAGCGCCTTGCCGAGGATATCGGGTAACCGTTCACGCACGTCCTCGCGCGTGGTGAATGTGACATTTTCGGATACCAGATTGTAACGCGACGCCGGCCGCCTTATTGCTGGTGGACGCGTCGGATTGACCGGAACTAACGCATTACCTGACATTCAAGATCACCCCGCAGACCATTGTTCGCGGTCTGCGCCTCACCGAAAAAAAGAACCTTTCGCCCATTATGATGCCATTTCTGGCTGGAATCGCAACCTGTAACCGTGATGGATGCCCACGGGACCGCGTGTTCCCGGGAAAAAACACCCAATCAGGCCGGGTTGGTATGGAATTTGAATAGTCTTGCGGGTCAAGAGCCGACGAGGGACATCATGATTTCAACGATTCGCAACGCACTGAAGATGGCCACCACCGATATCGCCATCATTTCCAATAATATTGCAAACGCTGGATCGACCGGATTCAAACGCAGTGACGGCAATTTTCTCGACTCCTATGCCGAGGATGTTCCGATCCCGGGCTTGAATGTCGGATATGGCGTCATCCATGACGAACCCCGCCGTCAGGACACCAAACAAGGCTCCCTGAGGGTGACCAACAACTCGCTGGACATCGCGGTTAGTGGCGATGGCATGTTCATCGCCAGGCATCCTGATGATGACGAGGTTACTTTTACGCGCGACGGTTCCTTCCTGCTCGATATCAATGGCAATCTGACCACGGTGGACAAGAAACTGGTGGTTGACACGAACGGCAACCCGATTGTGATTCCGCCGATGCTGACGGATGAGCAGGGCCGCAACACACTTCTCGATGTCATCAACATCTCCAATGACGGCGCAATCAAGCTGACCTATGGCGATGGTCGGATGTTCGATGCTGGCAAGGTCGGGCTGGCGCGCTTTGCCAATATCGCTGGCCTGCAGGCGATCGGCGGCGGCCATTTCAAGGATACCCAGAAATCCGGACCGGCAATCATCGGCGGCGCGATGGAGCAGAGTTTCGGTCAGGTGATCCAGGGGCATCTCGAGGCCTCCAACACGAATATCACCGACGAGTTGACGAAACTGATGCGATCACAGCAGGCCTTCAGCGCCTCCAGTCGCATGATGCAGGCCGCCACTGATGTGACAAAGCGCCTGATCGGCTGATTGATCCATCGATTCAACGTGATAAAAAATAATTTTATAAGGTGTTACTTCAGCGGCAAGATGACGGTCATGTCCTGAATGCCGATCGTCTTTTCGGCATCGATCCTCAGGTCACCCTCAATGCTGACCGCCAGTTGCGTGTCGAGCTGCAGCGTCAGCGAGACCGGGCGTGGCGGCGTGGCCGCCAGACGTTCCCTGATCGACGTGAACAGCACGTTCGGGATTTGCACCGTGCCGCGCATCACCGGTCGGCTGACCTCGATCAGCAGGCTGCCAATCTGCGCGTCGGTATCTTTATCTGTATCGGATCCGCTGAGGGTCAACTGGCACTGTCCGCGTGCAATGGAAACAAGGTTGCAGGACAGATGAAGTTCCGGTGCGTCAGCGACGCCTGCCTGACGAAGCTCGGCCGTCTGGACCGCCATGACGATCTGCTCGGTTTGATGCCAGTCACCGCTCATCGTTAGCCGGCAATCAGCAGGCTTTCGCGACCCTGCAGGAATTCGCGCAGGCGCGTGACGGCTGCCTTCTTGATCTGTGATACACGTCCGGTGGTGACCTCCAGAACCTCGGCGATCTCATAGACATTCAGTTCTTCGACATAATAGAGCTGGATCACCAGCGCCTCGCGTTCGGGCAGGGTGCGCAGCGCCTCTTTGAGCTGCGCGTGCAGTTCCTCTTCATTGATATTGTCCTCCGGGGTGTTTTCCGGTGACTCGAACCAGATCGAGAATTCATCATATACGCTGTCGAGTGACTGGTGGATGTTGGCCTGAAAGGCCTGCTCCCATTCCACCATCTCGCTCTCGGAGATATTCATATGGGCGGCCATCTCGGCGGTTGTCGGCTTGCGGCCATGTCGTGACTGCAGCGCGCGTTCAGCCTTGTTGGCTTTCTTCTGCATCTCGATGGTGGTGCGACAGAGATTGGAATTTTTGCGAAGAAAATCGACGATGGCCCCGCGAATGCGTATGCCGGCATAGCTGGCGAATGTCGCGCCCTCGCGCAGGGTGTAGTTCTGTGCCGCTGTCACGAGGCCGTAATAGCCGATCTGGATCAGATCCTCGATTTCTGTCGAGGCATGGACCGAACCGCGCATATGCCAGGCGATCTGGCGCACCAGTTCCATATGGCTGGTGATCAGCTCCTCTATATCGGGTTTTTGTTCCAGATACTGGTTGCGCATGATCAGGTTCCAGCCGAGGCAGCCTCCTCATCAGCGAAGAAACGGATGCCGCCATGAAGGTTGCGCGGCGATCCAAGAACCGCTTTGGATATCTTCTGGAAGGCAATGTTTTCCGGCAGGTCGGTGGCATCGAGTCCGACCGGTCGGCGTGCAACCACCGCACGGCGCATCCGCTCGGATAATGGCAGCCATCCGGAAAATGTCAGATTGACGTCAAGGAACCGCGTTGCTGTGGCATTGAATTTCTCGAAATGCTGACGGGCTTCCTCGGCGCTACGGGCCATATTCACGACAATGCAGAAATTTTTCACATTTGATTCAAGGCTGGCAGCCTTGATCATGGAATAGGCGTCGAGAAAGCTTGTCGGCTCTCCGACAAGGACGATAACGACATGGTCAGCGGCGGCGACAAAGGATACCGAGCTGTCAGAAGCGCCGGCGGGTGCGTCGGCGATCAGGATTTCCGTCTGCTCACGCAGCTCGTCAATCATGCGAATAGCCTGATATCGCTTTGTTTTTTCAAGATTCAGCATCTCAAGCAAACCTGTCCCACCCGAAATAAACTTCATGCCGTGCGGCGCGTCACAGAGCACCTCCGACATTGATGCGTCGCCATCCAGCGCGTCCATGATGAACTTCTGCGGGTTGGCGCCGATCAGGATATGTGCATTTGCCATGCCAAAATCGGCATCGAGCAATATGGTGCGCCGTCCCTGGCGCGCCATGGCGAGCCCGAGATTCACTGAAATACTGGTTTTGCCCACGCCGCCTTTGCCACTTGCGACCACGATCGACTTTGCCATTTCAGCCTAGTCTCCCTGTTTCGAATACGCCGGCAACCGGCTTAGTGGTCTGCGTTTTCACGCAGATATTGCGCCAAGATCGGCATGGTCGCAATTGCAATTCCCCCGACGATGGCTTTCGTGCCGGTCAGCAATCCAACGCCGGATCCCTCAAGGGCCAGCGCCGACAGTTCTGCCGGCATGGCCTCGCACTCATCCAGCTTGGTCAGCGCAATCATCGGTTTCAGCGCGCCATACTGGCGACATTGATGCGAGATCATCGTCGCACTGCTGCCGCCGGGGATGGCCTGAACCACTGTTACCTTGTGGACGCCAAGGACTCTGACGACGTCGCGGACGGCTTCCTGCGCATCCTCGGCTACCGCGTTGATATCAACAATCATGCGGTTGCTTGTTTCCTGGATAGCCAGCTTCAATTCACCAATGCCGAACTGCATCGAGCGCATGTTGAGAAGCCTCGCATATGATTTGATGTCCTCGTTCACACTGATGCCGGGGCCGGCGGCGGCGGCAAGGGTCATCCTTTCGGAAATGCCGTGTTCCTTGAAGTAGGCTGCAATCTTCGTCGCCAATGTTGTCTTGCCGGTTCCAGAACTGCCGACAACAAGGACAATACGGGAGTCGAACAGGGATTCGACATCCGTATGGACCACCTTTCTGGCAAGTGCGTCCATAAATGCCATGACGGCGCTGTCATCATCAAGGCCGACCATATGCTGGTGCAGCATCTGAATGGCCTTTGATGAAAAGCCGGCCTGATGCAGGCGCACCGGCGCCGCGTGGCCAAGCGTGACATCGAGTCCGTCCGGGCGGGTGATCATCATGCCGTTCAGCATCTTCCTGATGCTCTTCAGCTCGGTCAGTAGCTCGCGGCTGTCCGAGGCCTCGATCGCCCGGCCCGCTAGGTTCTCGGCGGTGCTTGCCTGCCTCGCGTCACGGTCACGGACACGGTTGATCATTTGCTGGTCGAACAGGTCGGTAAAGGCCGCCCCGGCACCAATCTCGAGATCAAGCGGCGCGCGTGCCGTTGGCGCCGGTTGTTCGGCTGTCGGCGGGGCAGGCGCGTCCTCCGGATCGTCGGTGGCGATCATCTCGATCCGCCCGTTACGCTTCACGGTCTCGAGGATCAGCGCGTCCTCGCCAAGCCGTTCGACGATCTTGTCCATGGCCTGCGCCGTATCGCCGGCGGTGACTGTGATGGTGGTCATGACAAACTCCCTCTTTATCCTGTCGCGCCCGGGGATCAGCCGGCGTCGCCGGCATCACCACTGATTGTGGCAACGACTTCGATCTTCCGGCTGTCCGGAAGTTCGGTGAAGGCCAGTACGGCCATGTCTTCGATATGCTGGCGAACCAGCTGTGAGAATTGGCGCCTGATGGCCGGCGACACGACCATGACGGCCTGCCGTCCCTGGGCACTGAGTGTCTCCGAACTCTCGGAGATCTTGCGAAGAAGCTGTTCAGCAAGATTGTTGTCGAGAATCAGCCCTTCCTCGCCGCTCTGGCGGACCATGGTGATCAGCATATGCTCAAGGTCGGAATCCAGCGTAATGACCGGAAGTGCCTGATTGAGTGGCGCAATCTGCTGGATCAGCAGGGGGGCAAGGCCCGGACGAAGCGCCTCGGCGGTTTCCATGGCGCTGAGATTGCGCGCCGCCAGCGGCGGCAGATTCTCCAGGATGCTGCGCAGGTCGCTAATCGGCACCCGCTCATCGAGCAGCACCCGCAGGATGGCTGTCAGATTATGCAGCGGCACCAGCTTCGGCACCACCGATTCAACAAGATGCGGGGCCGACTGGGACAGGTTGTCGAGCAGCCCCTGAACATCATCCTGGCCGATCAGCTGACTTGCATATTTCTGCAGCACCTGCGAGAGGTGCGTTGCCATGACCGATTCCGCATGCACCACGACATAGCCGCGTGCCTCGGCCTCGGGCTGTGATTGCGCCGGAATCCAGGTGGCATCCATGCCGAAGGACGGGTCCTTGACCTCGATGCCGTCAAGCTTGACCTGTGCGTTGTCACCGGGGATGGCAAGCTTGCGTTCAGGATAGATTTTGTCCTCGCCAACAATGGTGGCACCGATGCGAATGCGATAACCGTTGGCGTCGAGGGTGAGATCATCGCGGATACGTACCGGCGGGATCACGAAACCGAGTTCGCGTGACACCTGCCGGCGGATGCCGGTGATGCGGCTTGTCAGTGCGCCGCTGCCATCCTCCTCGACAAGATCGATCAGCCCATAGCCAAGCTGGATCGAGATCGGGGCGTTGTCGGCGATCTCGTCAAGGCCGATCTGGTCGGGACGTGCCTCGTCCTCCTCGACCTCGGCGGCATCCGCGGCCGACCCTTCCCGTTCTTCCCGTTCCCGCGTGAAGGACCAGTACCCGGCCCCGGCGGCCATCAATGCTGCTGCCAGGAACATGATGTTAGGCATGCCGGGAACGAAACCGATCAGCATCAGGACGCCGGCCACCGGGATCCAGGCGCGCGACAGGCTGACTTGCTTGCCGATGTTCTCGGCCATGTCATGCGTTGCCGATACGCGCGTCACGATGATCGCGGTGGAGATCGCCAGAAGCAGCGACGGGATCTGCGCAACCAGGCCATCGCCAACCGAGAGCAGAACATAGTTCTCGGCAGCAACACCGACCGGCAGATCATGCTGCGACAGGCCGATGATCAGGCCGCCAACAATATTGATGACAAGGATCAGGATCGACGCCACCGCGTCGCCCTTGACGAATTTCGAGGCACCGTCCATGGCACCGTAGAAATCGGCCTCCTCGGCGATTTCCTCGCGCCGACGCTTGGCCTCTTCATTGCTCAGGATGCCGGCATTCAGGTCAGCGTCGATCGCCATCTGCTTGCCCGGCATGGCATCTAGGGTAAAGCGTGCCGACACTTCCGATACACGGCCCGCGCCGCGTGTCACGACCACCAGATTGATGATGATCAGAATGACAAACACAAATATACCGACAGCATAATTGCCGGAAATGACGAATTCGCCGAATGCTTCGATGACCTTGCCAGCCGCGTCCGGACCAGTATGCCCCTCGCTGAGAACAATGCGGGTCGAGGCCACGTTCAGTCCGAGCCGCAGCACTGTCGCGATCAACAGCAGGCTGGGGAAGGACGAGAAATCCAGCGGGCGCTGCGTATGCATCGCCACCATCAGGATCAACAGGGACACAAGGATGTTCGATACAAAGAAGGTATCGAGCAGGAATACTGGCAGCGGCAGCACCATCATCGCGACAAGCGCCAGGATGCCGATCGGCAGTACCGCACCGCTGACCAATTGCTTGGCGTTGACGAGCCCCAGTCGCTGAAGTGTCATTTCCATGACGCGTTACCCCTGCCTTGCCCTGTCGAACCAATGGCAGCTGTCAAAATTCCAGCAGCGGCCGCAGACCGCGCCAAAACCCCGAAACATCAGTGCCATATCAAGTTCAACCATCTGTTTTCATTCGCCTTTAAAAGCATTTTCACCTTGATGTTCCGATCAGCGCCGGAACGCTGGCGCCGTCGCGCCTTCTTGTTCGCATAGGGGAGAAGGCAAGTTCCGTGCCAAGCGGAAAAATTCAAGGAAACCCGCCATTTTCCAGACAAATGACGCCCGCGGAGCCCGTAATGGTCCAGCAATGGCATGAAATCTGCATCACCGGCGGCATAGTCATCTGCCCAGGCGATACGCCGGGCAAAACAGGTCGAAAGGATGATACGGGCCATGTCACGAACAGTTTTTGCATCATTGCCAAACCGCAAGCTGACCCTTGCCGCGTTCTGTGCGGCAGCGTTGGCGATTACCGGCTGCGAGACGATCGGCGGCACAAAGACGGCAAATGTCGCGGCGAAAGCCAACATGACAGCCGCCGACCAGCTTGCCGCCGTTCAGGAGGTGTTTGACGCCAATGCCGAACAGGTTCCGACCTTGACAGCGGTCGGATATGCCGTTGTGTCCTCGCAACCCGGTCGCTCTGACGCGCAGAAGCGTCTGATGGCGATCCGCTCGGCCCGCATGGCGGCGATGCGTGATCTGGCCGAACAGATCCACGGGCTGCAGGTCGATTCATCGACCACGGTCATCGACCTCATGGTTCAGAACGACACTTTCCGCGGTGTCGTTTCCGGCACCATTCGCGGGGCCCGTACCGTGCGGATCAACCCGACCGGGTCGGATACCTATGAAATAGTTCTCGAGATCGACCGTGAGATGATCGGTCATCTGATCAGCACGGCGCGCGGCATCGCCTGAGCGCGGCGTGGCAGCGATACAAGGCCTGACGGAGAGTTGTGGTGATTCTGGACCTCTACGCAAGACTTGAACAGCGGCACTGGCTTGACCTGGCCAGGGTGCCGCTGCTCGCGTTGCTGGCCTGCATCTTCTTTGTTCTTGGCGCCTCGACCGGTCAGGCCGCCGCATTCCGGTTTACCGAGACCACCGGTCGTGCCGTGATCATGGATGCCGCGATGGAGCAGGAAGCCCGCATGCTGGCACTTGAGGACGCGCTCTATCTTGCGGCCCTTGAAGGTGGTGCAAGTATCAACGGCTTTTCCGCCGTGATGTCGGACACCACGCTTGAAGACCATTTCGTGGTCCGTCCGGCCAGCCGGATCCTTGACTATACAATCACCAACGAGGTGATTGATGGCGAGCATTATGAAGTCAGCATCCGCGCGGCGATTGGTGATCTGCCGCGTGGCTCATGCCTTCATCGGCGGGCCGTCAACATGACATTGTTCAAGCCGCGGATGGTGCTCGCCGAGAATATTCCGGCGGCAGTGGCCCCGATGGCCGTCGAGGTACTGAACAACGTCATCATGACAATCGAGCGTCATGGCGGCGTGAGCGCCAACCGCGCCACCGATATAGCGCTCGACCCGTCCCGTCTGTCGCGGATCAATGACAGCTATGACTATGCCGCTCTGACCAAGGGTGTTGTGCGCGTCCGGCGCGGCGATTTCGCCGTTGTGCCGGAAATCATCCTGACCGGGAAGCGGGCTGGCAACGCACTCTTACGGCGTGATGATGTGACGATGCTGATCAGGCTGCATGTGCTTGCGGGTGAGAGCTATGCGCCGATTGACAGGTTTGAGGTCACACACACTGTTACGGCGCGGCAGCGTTCGGTCTCCCGAAGTTTCAATGTCATCGGCCAGCCAAGACGCCCGGCCATCCTTGCCGCGCTGATCGAGCCGGTGTCGGGTCTGGTCGACAACATGGTCGCCGACCTGCAATGCCGTCCGCTGACAGCGACACTGGCGCTCAGCGAGGGCAAGTTGACAGCCCCGGTTGGCAGTCATCACGGGATGCGCCAGAATGCCCTTGCGGTGGCCAGCGGTACCGATACGCCCTGGCAGATCATGCGGGTTACCGAGGTTGGCGCGATGTCGTCGATTCTGACGCCCCTGAATGACCGGCGCGATCCGGCGACACTGGCCGGCCGCACAGTCGAATTCATGGAGAATATGCAATGAAAACGCTTCTGAAGGGGCTTGTCGGCCTGACGCTGGTGATGATGCCCTTGTCGGTCGCCGCGCAGCAGCCGATCGTTGTCCTCGAATATCCGACCCATGGCGGCACCGCAGCCGCACCGGGACTGAACCCGGACAACATCTTTGTCAGTGACCCGAACCATACGGCCAGCCACCGCGTGATGCCGGACGAGACGCTGTCGCACATCATCACTGAACATTATGCCGGCAGCGGCCTTGACCTGTCGGTTGTCCAGATGGCGATTGTGAAGAAGAACCGTGCTGCCTTTGTTCGGGGCAATCCGAATTTCCTGTATGCTGACAAGGTTTTGCATCTGCCTTCGCTGAACGAGATGAAGGATCTGGTGCTTGGTGGCAAAACTCAGGATGGCCCATCGGGAACCGGTGGATCGAACCGTGACCAGATTTTCTTCATCGGTGGCTAGAATGAGCCCGTGGCGTGCCATATTGCGAGCAACTGGGGCAGGCGTTGCCGCCATCCTGGCTGGTCAGGCCGCGCTGGCGGACCAGCGCCTGACCGGCGCCGAGGTGGCGCAGCTGATCACCGATCGTCTGGCTGAAGTCTATCTGGAAGGTAAGCCGGCGCTGGCTCCGACACGGCAATTTCCCACATGTGGCGGTGAGGTAACGGTTGCCCCTCTGTTCGGTGGCTGGAACACCGTATCCGTGCGTTGCGACGTTGATGGTGGCTGGCGTTTTGCCATCCGCACCAATTTGACGACAACCCCGGCGCCGGTGCCGGTGGCTGAATTCAATGCGGATTTGTGGAACAAGGGTCCTATCTCCGCGTTGGCGGATGCCGGCGCGGGCACAACGCAGGTCCCGCCATCTGGCGCTGTCGATGAGCTGGATGTCGTGATGCTGACGCGCAGTCTGGCGCGCGGCGATGTGATCACGCCGGATGATGTAGCCTTGCGACCGGTACCGGCACGCAATGTCAGCAGTGTGTTTTTCGCACCGGCAGATGTGGTTGGCAGGCGGATGAAAACGCCGCTGTCGGCACGCCGGCCGCTACAGACGCGCCACCTCATGCCGGCTTTCATGATTGAAGAAGACAGCAAGGTGCTGATCACCAGTCGTGCTGGCGGAATCAGCGTGGATATGGTAGGCTATGCTCTTGAAAATGGACAATTTGGCGACTGGATTGAAGTGCAGAACGCCAACAGCGGCAAGACTGTGATGGCCAAGGTCATCGATGAAAAAAAAGTCGTGGTAATCGCTAAAAACAGCTGACACTGCGTCGTTACCCTTCCTGAGGAGGCCAATACGATGGTTGACGCCATTAAAAATTCAGTCAATAGGATGGAGCTGACCAAGGGTCGGGCTGCTGACGGACGCCCTGCGGGCGCCGGAGCATCACCGGCTTCGGTTGCGCCGGCTGGAGAGACTGTCAAGGTTAGCGATGCCGCGTCCTCGAAGGCCGTGGCGCAGCTCGCCGAAGCACCACCTGTGAACACCGAAGCCGTTCGGCGGATCAAGGATGCAATCTCGCGTGGAGAGTATCCGATCAATGTCGATCGTATCTCGGAAGCACTTATGGACGCTTACAGGGACATGAAAACCTGATCCAGCGGCTGCTGTCGCAATGACTGTGAACGAAAAGCTTGTTGAACTGGAAGGCACGCTCAATCCGTTGATTGAGCGTGCGTTGTCGTGTGTCGGCGATGCTGATGCGCTCCTTGCCGCCAACAGGCAGATCGAACAGTTGATGTCAGCCACCTGGCCGGATCTTGTTGCTGAATTGAGCGCTGACGGCCCGTCAGCCGAGGAACGGGCCATCATCGAGGCGCTTTCGACGGCGCTTGCCAGGCTGGAGTCGGAAACCAGGGCAAGGCTTGTTTGGGCGGACGATTTCGACGAATATATGCGAAGGGCACTGTCGCAAACGCCGAAATGATTCGGCGGCGGCATCGCCACCGCATGGAAAACAGGTTGTTTCGTGCGCGATCGACCGGTCTGAGATGCCAAGTCATCTGAGATGCCGACAAGGAGAGCATGATGGTCGAACCCAACCAGCTGCTGACACCCGCGAACATCCTGATCATCCTGTTGCTGGTGATCACGCTCGGCATGTGGCTGCAGCTGATATTGCTCCGCAATCGCCTGTCATCACGCATGACCCGGCTCGAGGAACGGTTTCACGAGCATGACCAGCTTCTGGACCTGCAGGCAAAGGGCACCCGCGACATGACCAGTGCCAGTGAGCAGCTGGTGATCGCGACCAATGAAAGCAGGACGGCGCTAGAGGCCTTGCGCCGCGACGTTGTCCGCCTTGCGGATGATGTTCGCGGAGAGGTGGGGATGAGCCGGGCCATCGAACTGGCGCGCGCCGGGGCGACGAAGGAAGCCGTCGCCGATGCCACCGGCCTGTCCTTGGAAGAAGCCGAGGCGATTGTG
>Ga0255767_1002864_pt1 | contig 14803 bp, 8 predicted proteins | sample 071ome_24_FD_179967 | JGI IMG/M metagenome (GOLD analysis project Ga0255767, IMG submission 179967) | Coastal salt marsh microbial communities from the Groves Creek Marsh, Skidaway Island, Georgia - 071402CT metaG (version 2) | ecosystem: Environmental > Aquatic > Marine > Intertidal zone > Salt...
ACATGTGATTTCGAGATTGAATCAAACCGACGTGAAGTTCTTGTACGACGTGAACGGTGAAACGAGAGAGTTGATTAAGAGAGCGGCGCGTTCTGGAATGAAGTTGGCGGAGAAGTTTAAGATTGAAGAGATGGCGTCGATATCGACTTTGGAGTTTGCGTTGGAAAATCGATCGTTGTGGCCGAGTGAATGGGACGAAAAATATTTCTGCAAGAAAGTTGCTCGAACGAATAAACTCGAGTTGCTTCAGTGGATACGAGAAGAGAAAAAGTGTGAGTGGGACGAAAAGACGAGTGCTGTGGCCGCGGAACAAGGTAATCTGGAAATGGTGAAGTATTGCGTTGCAAATCGGTGTCCTATTGATGCTTTGGCATGTGCAAATGCTGCCAGAAATGGTCATCTCGAGTGCCTCAAATACTTACATGAAGACGTTAAAGCGCCGTGGGATTGTGAAACTGCCAATTGGGCGGCTTCAAATGGTCATCTCCACATCCTCGAATATCTCGTTGAGCGTGAATACGATGAATTTAACGAAAGTGCGTGTGCGTGTGCGGCCGAGAATGGTCACTTGGAGTGTTTGAAGTACTTACACGAAGACGTTAAAGCGCCGTGGGATTGTGAAACTGCCTCCGAGGCGGCTTTAAATGGTCATCTCCATATCCTCGAATATCTCGTTGAGCGTGAATACGATGAATATAACGAATATGCGTGTGTGTTTGCGGCCTTGAAAGGTCACTTAAACTGTTTAAAGTACTTACACGAGGTTGCCAAAGCGCCATGGGATTGGGAAACTGCCTCCAAGGCGGCTTTAGATGGTCATCTCCACATCCTCGAATATCTCGTTGAGCGTGAATACGATGAATTTGACGAAGATGCGTGTGCGTGTGCGGCCGAGAATGGTCACTTGGAGTGTTTGAAGTACTTACACGAGGTTGCCAAAGCGCCATGGGATTGGAGAACTGCCTCCGAGGCGGCTGCAAATGGTCATCTCCACATCCTCGAATATCTCGTCGAGCGTGAATACGATGAATTTGACAAAAGTGCGTGTTCGTGTGCGGCCTGGAAAGGTCACTTGGACTGTTTGAAGTACTTACACGAAGAAGCCAAAGCGCCTTGGGATGAAGCCACCGTACGGTCAGCACACGAGAACAACGACCCAGAATGTTTACAATACCTCCTCCTCGACAACGACTGTCCTTTACCAGAAGGTTGGTCGTACGAGCATGGAATACTAAACATAACATGGTTATAATCCGACTTACACACAAAGAGAGAGAGAGAGAGATAAATTCTAAACAATACGCGTGCGCGTGCGCTTCTTTCGTATATCGAGAGTAGTATTGAAATACACATAAAAAAGTGAACACACACACGAAGACGGAAACGGCGAAAAGTTTTGAAGAAGTGAAGATCTCTTCTTTTTTTTTTCGCCTCGGAGAGAAGAAAAGACGTTTTCGAACGCCGTGAAAGAAAAAAAAAGAGCACGAAAGGAACAGAGAACAACCGTCGTCACGACAAAGACAGGTTTGCGTCATCAACGAACGGCGCGCTTTTTCGATCATGACCTAATAAAGAAGATGACTTTATTAGAAGCAGAAGTAGTGGTAGAAGTAGAGAAAGAAAAAGAAGAACCGTTGTTGGTACTCGATGAGAACAACAAAATCAAAATCAACAAAATCAAGAAGAAAAAGAAAGACATCTTACTCGTCCTCGATTTGAACGGCGTGTTGTTCGACCGACGTCGACAGACCAGAAACAGCAACAAGAGGTCGAGCGAGAGCAAAGACAGCGGCAGCAGTAACAGTCGCGATGCTTGTAAACCAGACGCGATATTGGGGAATTTTCACGTGTACAACCGCCCACATTTGCACGAGTTCATCGATTTCTTGTTGGACAACTTCACCTGCGCGGTGTGGTCGAGCGTTCAGAAGCACAATCTGGAAATGCTCGTCGATCACGCCTGGGGAAAGGAACGGAAAAAAAAACTGTTGTTCGTGTGGGGACAGGATAAGTGCACGAGCGTAGGATTCTTTGGCGACGGGTCGCCGGCGTATCATAACAAACCGGTGTTTTTGAAAGAGACGAGACGGCGGATTTTTTGGACGCACCACAAGATTTTGCTCGTCGACGATTCGCCGTATAAAGCTTTGAAGAATCCGCAGTTTACATCCATTCATCCTCGAGAATGGATCGCGTTTGGTGGCGGCGACGAGAATAAAGGTGGATATAAAGACGACGAACTCTCTAAAAACGGGAAACTTCGCAGATATTTAGAAAAAATAGTCGAGGCGAACGAGTCGAACGTATCGCTGCCTCGATTCATACGCCAGACGCCGTATTACGCGTGCGGCGACGACGAGGATGACAGAAACAGAGAGGACGAGGAAAAGGCGGCAGAAAAATTGGCACACGTCATGCGCTTACTGAAGTTGTCTTCCTCCGATGGTGATATTCATACGACGACGACGACCAAAACGACGACTGTAAAAAAGGAAAAAAAGGTGCCAAGCACGAGTAAAATACCTGTCCCGCGTCGGGTGGCGTTGGCATCTCCTCCTCCTCCTTCTTCTTCTTCTCCGTTGACGAATGGTGGCACCGCGCACGTGTCGCCGCGATTGCGCGATAGAAAATAATAATAGAGCAAAGCTATAGTTATACAACAACTCTTAATAAACGCAACTGCAAATAGCTCCTAATTGAATTGAACAACCTTCTCGACTTTCTTCATTTTTTTCTTCTTCTTTTTCTTGTCCCCCGAGGATGAAGACGACGAAGAAGAAGAAGAATCGGACGCGTTGCCGTCATCATCATGACCATCATCATCATCATCATCATCGCCAAGGAAGAACTGTTCTTCGTCGTCTAAATCGTCTCCACCTTTCCTCTTTGTCGCTCCTTTATTGCTATCATTGTTTGCTTCGTCGTCCTTCGACTTTTTCTTTCGTTTGCCGCTGCTGCTCTTTTTATTATTCGGACACTCTTTCGAGAGATGCCCTTCCTCGCCGCATCGCAAACACACGCCTTGTTTCGGACAATCTCTCGCTAAATGGTCCACGCCTTTGCAAATTCGACACTGTCCACCGTTGACGTACAACCCGCTCTTGTTCTCCGGACAATTCTTGGACAAGTGTCCGACTTTATCGCAGACGAAACACTTTGCAAACGCAAAGTTCGAGTTTGGCTCTGGACAATCCCGCAACGCGTGCTCGCCGCTGCCGCAATTGTAACAAATCTTTTGCCCTCTGCTGTTGTTCGCATCGCCGCCGTTGTGGTAGCGACAGTCTCTCAACGAGTGTCCGGTTCGTCGGCATCCGAAACAGACCAACTTGTTCTTGAATATGCCCCCATCCGCCGCCGGCGGCTTTCTCAGATTTCTTTTGTTCTTATATCCACCGCGAGAGCCGAGAGCGCCGGCACTGCTCTTCCTCCTGTTTCCACCAGTGCCGTACTTTTCTCGTTTTTCCTGCGCGCGCGACGACATCGTGGATGGATTGGATTCGCGCGGCTCGTATTCTTTTTCAGCACACAAAGAGAGAGAGAGACGAGAGAGACGAGAGAGAAATGCGTATCGCGTGGGACAACTTTGACGCGATGAAAAAAAAAAAACAGACGTCACACGCGACAAAAAAGTAAAACATTCAAACACTACAGACGCACGCAACGCGCGCACGCAACGGACTCGCGCGAGAGCGAGAGCGAGTGAAAAAGAGCGGATGTCTTCGCCATAATACGCGCGAAGGGGAAGAGAGAGAGAGAGAAAGGCGGGATCATTCGAAAAAAAAAGAAAGCGATGCCCGAGAAGAAAACGCGCGTTCAAAAGAAGAAGAGGGAGGTTGTTGAAAACATCTACGAGGGTTGTCCGAACGAATGCCGAGGTGAAGAGGAAGAGGACGAGGAAGAGAGAGCTTCGGACGGAGACGAGATGGACGCGAACGTCGTCGAGCGGCTCTTCAGAGCGTGCGAGAGAGTGTGTTTTAATTCGACCGTGAAAACTCCCGCGACTGCTCCTTTAACGACTTCTTCTTCTTTCGAGACGAGAAGAAGGGAGCAGCGCGAACGAACGAGGGAGATTTACGAACGGTTGAAACCGCACCTTGAACGCGTGACGGCAAGAGATGTTGGGTTGGTGGGGAAGAGAGAACATTACGAGGACGAGGATACGAGAGGTGACGACACGGAAGAGGACGAAGAAGAAGAAGAAGAGTTTGCGTGGGACCCGCTGAAATCACTCTTCGCGAACATGTTCAAGAGAACGAAGAAGAGTTACTCGAAGATATCTTCACCCTTTTCTGCGTTGACGAACGCTTTTCAAGCAGGGAGGAAAAAGTCGCCCGCCGTGCACAGTCAGAGGATTTACGCGTGCGAAGACTTTCAGATATGCATGTTTATTATCCCCGAAGGCATGGAAATCCCTTTGCACAATCACCCGGAGATGACGGTGTTATCCAAATGTATGTATGGCTCGGCGCGGGTGCAAACGTATAAATGGACGGATGGGATGTACGAAAATGCGAGCGCGCGTGAACCGAGAGGGTGCGATTTAGTGTCGGATGTTGTGATAGACACCTCGAATTGCGGGATCCAGGTGTGTTCACCCGAAGAGAACATACACAGAATAGTCGCGATTACCGACGTAGCGATATTGGACGTGTTCGTGCCACCGTACGATGTGGATGGAGAGAGAGATTGTACGTATTACGAGCTAAAAAGAGAAAAAACAAAGGAGGATATGGAGATAGAACCGGAGCAAAGAGTACTCGCGCTCGTAGAAATCGAGGATTCGGCTTTTGAATGCTTCGCGATGGAATACAGAGGACTAAAAATTTCTGGCAACAGATAGCAGTGCATATATATATAGGAACACACTAGAAGTAGAATTTGATTGCGCGACTTTGTACCATAACATAGAGAGATACATTAAAATTGACTGGAAACAAAAGTATCTAATTTTCATCGCATCAAGTCTAATCTATAGTCATCGCCAATGATTACGATCGGCACCTGCACCAACGGAACTTTCTCGGGCATACCTTCTGAAGGCTTCCAGGACGAAAATGTCGTCAAGAACTTGATCAAGAAGATCACGTTCATGGTCGTCGCCAAATTAATTCCCGGGCACTGGTGTTGTCCCATACCGCCCGGGAAGAAACGGTCTTCGCTCTTCGAAGCTTCGAGGAACCGCGAAGGATTGAACGCTTTCGGATCCGAGAAGGCGGTTTCGTCAAGGAATGCAATGCGTGGATCTGCCGTTAAAACGTAACCGGCGGGAATAGTGTAACCGCAAAATTTTCGATCCATTGGATTCACTCTCAACCCGCCCGCGGTCTGCGGGTGAAATCTAAGCGTTTCCTTGGACACCGCCAACAAGTATTTCCCTTTTTGCGCCAACGTAGAGAGCGTCTGTTCTTCTTCTTTTCGCAACGCGAGCGCCTCTTCCTTTGCTTTTTTTAAAACATCTGCATTTCTTTTCTCGCCCAGAATGCGAATCGAGTGTCCAATCAACGCAGCAGCTTCGATATACGAGCCCCAAACCATCAATACGATCGTCGTGGCGATTCGCTCGTCCGAAAAAATTTCGCCAAACTCATCCGTGGCCTCGGAGTACTGCTTTAGAAAGAAATGTTCGGGTGCATTCAATTTTGCGTCGTCCTTTTTCACTTCCAGATAGTACGCGAGCACGTATTGCGTCAGTTTCTCTAACGCGCTCTCTCCTCTCTTAAACGTCGGATCAAATTTTCCCAACGACAATAACCCGGCGTTATACAAATACATCTCCTCTAAAATATCATCCTCCGGAACTTTCCCTAAAAACAAATAAAACAACGTCTTCAACGCGAAGCGCTTGATATCTTTCCCGGGAAACAAAACTTTTCTTTGCTCCAACTTATTCACGAACTCCTCCGTTCGCGTCGCAATTTCCGGCACATACGTCTCCAGCGCCTCTCTTCCCAACACTCTCCCGAAGTTCTTCCGCGTCGCTTTATGCTTCGCGCCGTTTTGTTTCAACGCGCCGTATTCCGTGTGTAACTCTCTGAACGTCTCCGGCAACGCCTCATCCGCTGGTAAACTCGCCTCGAACGATTTGAACTCTTCCACCGCTTCTTTCGAGCCGAAAGCAATCGTCGGTTTAAAGAAAAACGCCGTCTTGAAAATGGGCCCATACTTCTCGACTCTCGTTTCCACGAATTTGTTCGAGTCCAACAGATATTCCAACGTTTCCCTTATGCCAAACAATCCGACTCTGCCGGGAGGCATTTTCGATTCGTCTTCGTTTCTCAACTTCACCCCGAGTTCGTGCAAGAAATCAGTCCCGGCTCGCGTCGCGCCAACCGCGCCCGCCCGCCTCCTCTCTCTCTTTCCATTCGATGATGGATTACGTCGACCAACAAACGCGTCTCTCCTCTTCCCCACGCCGAACAACGAAGATTTCGATTTCGAAGACGACGAAGCGACGACGCGCGAATACTCTCGTCCAAAAATAACACCGACGGATGATGCAGACGCGGTGGTGGTGCTCGTCATCGGTTCTCTCTTCAACTATCTTCTCTCGGGACTTTCTTTTATTATGTGTGGTAGTCGCGTCACTCCTGCGCGCTTTTTCCAATTTAAAGGAGTGAAGAAGTGCTCAGAATTCTGATGAAAAAGCACAAAAAAAAGAAGCATTCGAACGAGAAGAAGAAGAAGAAGAAGAAGAAGAAGAAGAAGAAGAAGAAGAAGACCCCTCCCCCCAAGAAGCGCGCGACGAGCACCAGCGCGATGAGAGAAAAAGTCGAGACGCTCGTCCGCGAGAGGCTCGTCTCGAGATGCGTCGACGAGGAAGTGTTGGAGTACGTGCAGGATTTACTCCTCGACCTCGTCTTTGAGGAGGAGGAGAGAGAGGTCGCGTCGATTTCGGAGAACATCGCGCCGATTTTGGAGGCGTTCATGACGGAAGAGGAGGTGGAGGATATGGTGGGGATGGTGCTGAGAGCGAGTGGTGGTGGCGACACGGATGATGCGTCGAGAGATGATGATGGGGAAGTGGGAACGACTGCAACCCCTAGCGGAAAAACGGCGAAGGAGACGAAATTTTTGGTGGATTTGCAAAACATAATACTCGGGTTCGGCGCGAAGATTCTGTTGAAACCGACCGCGTTACAACTGGAGAAGAACAAGAGATATGGTATTGTGGGTCAGAACGGCGCGGGGAAGACGACGCTGATGAATAGAATCGCGGCGAAAGACATTTTGGGATTTCCGGAAGATGTGAACGTGGTGTTCGTGAGACACGAGATTCTGAGTTTATCGAACGCGACGGTGACTGAGTTCGCGAGAGAGAAGGAAGGAGAGTGCGGCGGTGGTGGTGATGATGGCGAAAAAGGCGAGTCGTCATCCGAGGCGTGCTTGAAAGAGGTTGGATTTGACGATAAGATGATGGGGAAGAGAGTGAACGAGTTATCCGGAGGTTGGCGGATGAGATTAGCAATCGCGAGCGCCATGACGCAGCAGGCGGATTTGTTACTGCTGGACGAGCCTACGAATCATTTGGATGTAGACGCAGTCGAATGGCTCGCTAATTTTTTGATTGCATCAAAATCTACTGTCTTGGTCGTTTCGCACGATTACGACTTTCTAACCAAAGTGTGCACGGACATTGTGCATTTCGAAAACCAGAAGCTCACCGTGTTTGACGGCGGGTTCCCGGGCTTTCGCGCGAAGAAGCCAAATTTAGTCTTGCCGAGGATGAAGAAAGAAACGTTGGATGCTATTTCGAAACACGCGAAAGAGAATGGATTAGACATCGACGATGGGTCGAACAATTTGGGAGGAGATGCTTCGTCGCTGGATAAATCGAAAGAACTCGCGCGACGCGAAGCGCTAGGGTTGGAAAATACAGCCGGTCTCGTTTCGGCGATGAACAAAGGCGCGATGACTATAGGCGGAAGCAACGGCGTCGGTAAGAATGAAATGAACGGGAGTGTTCGAGGCTCGAGCGAAAAGCCTTTGCTAGTTTTTCCAGATCCAGGCGCTTTAGATGGTATCAAAAATCGCGGCCAAGTCGTGATGAGACTCGACGACGTCACGTTCAAATACGACGGCGGCGAGAAGAACATCTTGGAACAAGTGTGCGTTCGCGCGTATTTAGGTTCTCGAGTTGCTATTGTTGGTGCAAACGGCGCTGGTAAAACTACGTTGATGAAAAATATCGTTGGCGAGATTGAACCGCAATCGGGAACTATTTGGAAGCACCACAACTTGAGGATAGCGTACGTCTCGCAGCACAGCATGCATCATTTGGAATCTAATCTGCATTTGACGCCGAGAGAGTACATCCAGACGCGTTTCTTTCTAGGTAGAGACAAAGAGCTCGCGGCGATGAAAACTATGAAACTGACCGAAGAAGAAGAAAATGCGCGATTACAACGCGGGAACGTGAACGAAATTTTGGGAAGAGCGGTCAAAGGCGGCGAGTTGTGTTACGAAGTGAGGAAGAATGGCGACCGACCGGGCGTTACCAAGTGGGAGCCCGCGAAATTTTTGCACCGAGACAGCTATTGTAAGAAAATGTGCCTCAATTTCGACGAGACTTATAAAGCGATGCAATCTGGTCTAGATGTGCGACCACTGACTTCGACGGAGGTGTACAAGCACTTGGCAGATTTCGGCATATCTACCGAACTCGGGGATGGGAACATTCGCAGAATGTCTGGCGGTCAAAAATCGCGTTTAGTTCTCGCGGCGGCGATGTGGAATAAGCCGCACGTCATCTGTTTGGATGAACCTACGAACTACCTCGATAACGAAACGTTAAAAGCGTTGATTTTTGCCTTGAAAAAGTTTAAAGGTGGTGTGTTAACCATTTCGCACAACGCCGCGTTCGTCGGCGAGGTGTGCTCAGACACGTGGCGCGTTTTCCAAGGCAAAGTGGCGAGTTCGGAGGACGAACGACGAGGCGTAGGGAGTGCAAAAGTCGGTGGTTCCAGACGTAAACGACTCGATCGCGAGAGGAGAAACGCGCAAGCATCTGCAAATGCAAACGATGGGGATGGTGATAATGGCGAGACGATATCTGAGGAAGACGACGACGACGATGTTGATCGAACCGTGACGGGCGTGCTAGCGTCTCGAGAAACCGCGCTTGATGTCAAAATCGAACGCTTTTCTATGCAAGTCAACGGACAGGAGCTCATTTCTGAATGTAATTTAGAACTAAATCACGGACGTCGGTACGGTTTGATCGGTCAAAACGGTTGCGGGAAGTCCAACTTACTCTCGGCTATTGCCAAACGAGAGATTCCTATTCCCGAGCACATCGACATTTACCATCTTCGCGAAGAAGCTGCGCCTTCGGACAGAACCGCGCTGGAATCTGTCGTAGACCACATCAAGTTAGAGATTGAAAAGCTGAGAACGAAAGAGGAAGATTTGATGGCCAATTATGGCCCCGGCGACGAACGTTTACAACTCATATACGAACGTTTAGAAGAGCTCGATCCGTCCATGTTTGAAACGAAAGCGGCGGAGTTGTTGTTTGGACTAGGCTTTGATAAAGACATGATGCAACGCTCGACGAAAGATATGTCTGGGGGATGGAGAATGCGTGTTTCTTTAGCGCGCGCGCTCTTTGCAGCTCCCGCGTTACTTTTGCTCGACGAACCGACCAATCATTTGGATTTATCCGCCGTGGTATGGTTGGAAAACTACCTGGCAAAGTACAACAAGTGTTTAGTCGTCGTCAGCCACTCGCAAGATTTTCTCGACGGCGTCTGCACACATATCATCCGACTGACCAATACGAAACTCACGTATTACACCGGCGATTACGAGACGTTCCAGCGAACGCGAGCGAGCGAAGATTTAGTCAATCAGCGCAAATACGATAAAGAGCAAGCGGAAATTAAAGCGATTCGCGAGTTTATAGCGAAAGCAGGAACTTTCGAAGATAAAATGAAGCTCGCGAATTCGCGTCAAAAGGTGCTCGATAAGATGATTGCGGCTGGTTTAACGCCCGAACCGAGCGCGGAGCGAAACTCGTTTCGGTTTAAATTTCCGGATTGCGGGGCGAAAATTGCACCTCCAGTTTTACCGTTCAAAGACGTCACGTTTCGGTATCCCGGGACTGAAATAGACATTTTGAAAAACGTAGATTTTGGCATCGATATGGATAGTCGCGTTGCGTTGGTTGGACCAAACGGTGCCGGCAAGTCCACTTTGTTGAAGTTGCTCGCCCAGGATTTACAGCCGACATCTGGCGTCGTCGAAAGACGAAACGGCGTCATCGTGGGCAGATACACGCAACACTCGTTTGAATCCCTCGATCCGCGCTCGACGCCGTTGGAATTCTTTTCCGGCACTTTTCAAGACATGAAAAAGTTGGACGATTATTGGCGCTCGTATTTAGGAACGTATGGTATTTCGGGTAAGGCGCAAACGAAACCTATCGCGCTCTTATCCGCGGGGCAACAATCGCGTCTCGTTTTTGCGATGATATGTCTGTCCAAACCTAATATTTTGCTTTTGGATGAGCCAACGAATCACTTGGACATAGACGCCATCGACGGGTTAGCGGATGCAATAAACGAATACTCCGGAGGATTGGTCCTCGTGTCGCACGATTTTCGTTTAATCGAAAAAGTCGCGAAAGAGATTTGGCTTTGCGAAAATCAACAAGTGACAAAGATGACCAAATCCATTCGCGATTATAAAAAGAGTTTAGCGAAGAGAAAGCTAACAAAGTAAAGTCCGTAAATAGCTTCAAGTGAAATTTTTTAGAATAAACGAATGAATTAGATAGTCAGTCATACATAGATGATGAATTTAGCAGCTGCAATTGTTGTAATAGCTTAGTATTATGATCACAACAATTTCTATGATGATGTTTTACTACAGCTAGTGCATGTTTGTTTTCGTGTTGTATGTTTATGTGATTTTATTTTGTCTTCTCTCTTTTCTTCTATCGTCTCGACGCAAGCATCGCTCCTAATACCGCTACGCCGGCCACTACACCCGTAATCCCTATAATGCCATCACGAGCCAAGTATTCCTCGCACGCTTGTCGCAAATTTTGTGCTTGGACGCACGTTGGATCTACGCTCAAACACGTAAACGCGTTGTCTCTGCACGACAAGTAGTCGCACCGGTTGTAATACAATACCGCCTTCAAATAATACCTGTCTCTGTGTGTCAAAACTTCATCCCAATCCAACGTCTCGTCCATCAAAATATTCTCCGCGTGCCTCAAATGTTCTTCTCTTCTACTGTGCGACAGCGCCCACACCAATCGAAACCTCGCGTCGTCCAACTCTTTCTTATATTTCTCCGCGTCTGCCGCCGCGTGCGACTGCGCGCACAATCTCGCGAACTCGCTCTCCGCCATAATCACATCCTCCGCGGAGCTCACCGGTATTCCTAAACTCGACGCGGACGGGAGAAACAAGCGCTCCGCCTCCGTTTTCGCCTTGTTCGTGAGCGCGGAAATCCTATCGCCGACCGACGCGAAATCCATGTCTCTCTCTCTCTCTCTCTCGATGAGTGTGGATCGAACGAGGCAACTTATTCTTCTTCTGGTGTTGTTTGGGGAAAAAAAAGTACGGGGAATGTGAAAAAAAACGGAAAAAGGTCAAGCTGTCAAAAAAATACAAAAAATGAAAAAAAAGGGAAAAAGGTCAAGCACACAATGGGGAAAAAAACGGCGTAAAATCATCATCATCGTCAGAAAGAGTTTACGCGCGTAGCGCAGCACAGCACACACACAAAAGAAAAAGGAAGAAAAGCAGAGATGCCAGCGACGACTCGACGACAATCCTTGCACTCGCCTCGGTCGAACCCGTCGTCCTCGGTCGTGCGCGAGATGACCCCTTCGCCTCGCTTTAAAGGCGTGGCGAGTGGATTTAACGCGCCTTCGTTTTTTCTCCCCGTCAGCCGCGAGTTGGAACTCGTCGCGTGTTGTTTAGGCGTGTTCGTGTCGTTTAGCTATTTCGCGGTGATGCAGGAGGACGTGTACGAGGCGCAAGGAGAGAAAGGAGAGCGGTTTTCGATGACGTTTTTCGCGCTCGTGTTTGAGCGAGCCGTGAACGCGTTGTGCGCGTTGGTGGCTATTTTCATCTTTGGTGGGAGTGGATATAAGTTGCCCCTGAAGGAAATTTTTCACAGCGGGTCGTCGCAGATGTTGGCGATGGCGGCGTCGAACGAGGCGTTGAGGTACGTAAGTTACCCGACGCAGGTTTTAGGGAAGAGTTGTAAGATGGTTCCGGTCATGCTCGGTGGGTTGTTTTTAGGCGGGAGGAAGTTTTCGAGGTTTCAATATCTCTCGGTCGCGTTTGTTACGTTTGGCGTGTTTTTGTTCAATTACGGCAAAGCGTCGTCGAGCGGCAAAGCGAGCGTCAAGGAGAATTCCACGTACGGTTTGAGTTTAATTTTCTTGTCGCTGGTGTTCGACGCCATCACGGGCGGGTTGCAAGATAAGGTAAAAACGAGCACGAAAGTTTTGAATCCGAGTCATCGAAAAACGGCGAAACCGAGCGCGCACGAGAGCATGTTGTACACGAACCTGTCCGGCGCCATCGTCGCGTTGGTCTTTGCCGTATTCACGGGCCAAGTCACCAGCGGATTCGCGTTTTGCGCGAAATACCCGAAAGTCCTGAAAGCGATCGTGAGTTACTCCTTGGCCTCGGCAGTCGGCCAAAATTTTATATATCACACCATCACGAGCTTTGACGTTTTAGTATTGACCACGGTCACGACGACGAGGAAGATTTTTAGCACCGTCTATTCGGTATTTAGAAACCCAAACCAAACGCTAACGAGCCTTCAATGGACTGGATGTTTCATCGTGTTTGCGTTTTTAGGAATGGAAACCGCGGAGAAAGTCCACAAGAGCAGGCGGGCGGCGTCCGCGAAAGGCCGCGCGAAGCTCGTGTGAGGTGAAACGAATAAATTTTATACGTACGAGTAGCAGAAGAAGAAAGAGGAAGAGAGAAAGAGAAAGATGAAACCATCCATCATTGTTATATTTTATTTTTATTCGTATTCGTCCCTCGTTCTTTTATTATCTGTTTTTCCCGAGTTCTCGGTACAAATTTGATACCCGCCCCCCCACAAAGAATATCGGATACTCAACAGAGCGCGCTCTTAATAGTACGAAGTCGCGCGAATCTCTCCAAATCTTCATAACTCTTCCGGGTACGCGCGCCTGCGCTTTGAAAAGAATAATCGAAGAGCGAGAGAGCGACGAGATCTGGGGAGGATATCTAATAATACGCGCAGCATTCCTGCACCCACACACAAAAATATTCCTCTTCGCCCCTGAAGAAGAACGCTTACGACACACACACGAGCGCGCTCATAATATAGAATGTTGTCGTCGCGCGCGGGTACTTTTGCAGCCACGACGGCGGCGTCTGAGGTGAAGAGCCAATCGTCGTCGGACATCGCGAGAAGCAGAAATAGCAGCGGCGGTTTGAGATGGCGCGGTCTCGCGCGGAGCAGTTCGGCGTCGTTATCGTTACGGAAGAAAATCGTCATCCTCCCCCGCGCTGCCTCGTCAGCGCCATCGCGACGGAGACGACGACGAAACGACCGCGGAACGGCAGGATCGACGATAATAAAAACAGAAATAGCAGTAAAGAACGATAGTGGGAACGTGGCGAGCCGTGCTCGTCGCGTTTTGACGATGAATAAGGCGATATTCGACTCTCGAGACGAGGATAAAGAGATGGACTCTTCTTCTTCTTCTTCTTCTTCGGAGAAAGAGGGGACGAATTTTAGTAGGAGTATTAGCGCGACGCAACAACAACCTTCTTCTTCGCCGACGGCGTTGCTTAAATCTTTAGGCGCGAAAGATATCGTGGACGTGTCTCGAGATTCCATAGACGACGAGGAAGACGAGACGAATTCAAAGACAACGCTCGTTCTGTTTGGAGGCGTTTTGTTGGGGATATTAGCGTGTTCGGTGTACTTCAGAGAGTCGATCACGGAGACTTTGTTTGGGTACGCTTCGTATTTAGACTCGCTCGGTCCAATCAACGGGCCGTTGCTGTTCGCATTTGGATATTTCGTTTTGGAAATGTTCGCGGTGCCGGCGTTTCCGCTGACGATGAGTGCCGGGGCGTTGTTTGGTGCGTTTGAAGGGACGTTCGTTGTGGTGAGTTCCGCAACGGCGGCGGCGGTGGCGTCGTTTCTCATCTCTAGGTACGTGGCCAGAGACGCGGTGAAAAAGTTGGCGAGCGAAAAGTTTGGAGAGCAGTACAGAAAAATCGACGAGGCGATTGGGGAGAACGGCTTCGGCGTGATATTCATGTTACGCTTGAGCCCACTTTTACCGTTTTCTGTGTCAAACTACTTGTACGGGTTGACTTCCGTCTCCGTATTAGAGTACGCTCCGGCGTCCTTCTTAGGCATGATTCCGGGTACGGTGGCGTACGTGGCGAGCGGTGATGTCGCGCGCTCCATTTCCTCCGGTGGAGGCGCCACCGTCCAACAACTCGGTCCAGCGTTTTTGGGTCTCGGATTATCCGCGTTATCCGCGTGGTACGTCGGTAGAATAGCCTCCAAAGCTCTGTGCGAAGACGGCAACGAAGAATTTTGCGATCCGAGTTTCGACGAAGACGGAATAAAATCGGAGAGGGAATGAAGAGAATGAAGAAGCTAGCGAGCGAATGAGAGCCAAGAAGTAAAAGAGAGTACCAGGTAATACACGCATATAATAATAAAAACTAAACACGGCGAGAGAGAGATTGTAATAAAGAACGAAGAACTTAAAAGCACGAAAAAATTTAGGGTTTGGTAGTAAAAGCAAAGAGGGAATTCCTTTTTGTTGTCAGCT
>Ga0255767_1002872_pt1 | contig 14788 bp, 12 predicted proteins | sample 071ome_24_FD_179967 | JGI IMG/M metagenome (GOLD analysis project Ga0255767, IMG submission 179967) | Coastal salt marsh microbial communities from the Groves Creek Marsh, Skidaway Island, Georgia - 071402CT metaG (version 2) | ecosystem: Environmental > Aquatic > Marine > Intertidal zone > Salt...
GGTTTGGCGTCGCGATCGTTGGACTGTGTGTCGGCAGGCTCTCCGGAAATCTTCGCGAGCGAGCGCGCGATGTTATTGATTGGCGTCAGGAAGTCTGGGAGTTTAAGTAGGGCGAGAATCAGCGCGAGGACCCAAAACACATTGTTATGCGTGAACAACGCCAAGAGCGCGAGCACCATGATCAGCTGAGACTGCGTGTTACCGTGTTTGTGTGCGAGTTGTTCCGGAATGGCATGAATCTTAAGGTAGAAAACCCCGATTCCCAGTATGAGCACGACAACAAAAATGGCAATGCCGGTAAACAAGGGATCGCTTCCATCTGCTCCACCTATGTAGGCGGGCAGATTGTGAGGTGCCAAAGCGTGCAGTTCACCACTCATACGAAGGTACTCCTGTAAAAAATAGAAAGTTCATCAGCCTAAGGTTTTCCTCGCGTTTGCTCGCTCGCGGCGAGCCGCTCCGAGAGCGGCTTTGCCGAAATACCATGCACCACAAGACTTATACCGACCGTACAGACCACGACCGACACGATCAGCTCCGTATGGGGCAGTTGTTCAGAGACCACGATAGCCGCAAACGCGAGGCTGGCGAGTCCACGAGGTCCAAACCACCCCAGAAAGAGTTTGCTTGCGGTTCGCTCTCCAGAGCCTGCCAGCGATAGCCCAATCGGTATCATTCGAATAATGGTGAGGCTGAGCAGCGCGTACAGGAGGATGTGCAAGTTCATCGCGGGCAACGCCAGAGGCACAATAAGAAGACCGAACATCACCCACGCAACCAACGCGAGTACTTCGCCGATTCCTTCAGCCGGTTCGACGAGATGGTGTACTTTGTCGCCAATCATTCCGCGAAACACCAGCCCCCCCACAAACGCGGCGATGTATCCGCTGCCGTGCAGGGACTGGGCAATTGCAAAACACCCAATGGCAAGAGCAGGCAGGCTCACCTGGAGCCAGATGCCGTCCAGCCACTCCCGCTTTTTTGCAAACTTGAGTAGCGAGGCTCCGATTACGGTCAGGCCAATGCCAACCGCAACCCCTATACCTATCTCTTCGCTCAGCAATACCCACGCAAGCCCATCTCCCTGGGTCGTGTCACCCAGCTCAAGCGCGATAAAAAGAAGAAGGAAAGGCACGCACAATCCGTCGTTGAGGCCGCTTTCAGCGCTCAGCCCCTCACGCAGTCGATCCGGCACCTTTGGGTTGGTGACCACGGCTTTTCCCAGCGCCGCGTCGGTTGCAGCCAACATGGTGCCCAGAACAGCTGCCTCATAGAGCGACAACACGTCAAACCAGGCAGCGGCGACGAGCGTACCAAAAGCCATGGTGAGGGGTAAACCAATCACGAGCATCCGAACAGGCAGCCTCAGGTTTCGCCTCAGTACCCCAAGATTAGCGTTAGCCGCGTCGATAAATAAAATGAGCGCCAGCGTGACATCGATTAGGGGCTTACCGTTTACCGCAGCTGCCTGCGGGGAGAACCAGTCGAGACCCAAGGGGCTCATAGCGATGCCTACGCCAACGAAGATAATCGGCGCGGATAAAGGCAGGCGCTGAATCTTTCCCGCAATCAGGCTATAAGCAAAAGCGAGTATGGCGAATCCGGCTAAGCCCGCATACATGATGGCGCTCCTCCCCTATAAAACCTTTTGGTGTCGGTGGACGCCAGCCCGACCCGACCACCTGAATTTAGGTACGATTGGCACAACATATGTTAGAGAATACCACCACTTGTACGGTTATCCAGATCCGCATAAGCGGTGTCTCAAAACGAACCGTTCGGCGTTCTGAATTCACGTAAAGGCTTACCCTTTGGCTGACAGAAAACTTTTTAGCGCGGAAGATCATCGTCGTGCGGCACAACGGCGCATGCCGCGGATCATTTTTGATGCCCTGGACGGCGGGGCCGGTCGCGAAACGGCGCTACGTAAAAACACCGAGGCCTTTGACGATCTTTTTCTTCAGAGCCGTGTTCTGGTGAACGTTCAGGATCGTTCTCTGCAGACCACTTTTCTGGATACACCATGGCAGTTACCCTTCGGCATCTCTCCGATGGGCATGTGCAATCTTTTTTGGCCTGACGCAGACCAAATCCTCGCTGAAGCCGCTCGCACCCTTGGGTTTCCGCTGGGTGTTTCAACCATGGCCTCGACGTCGCTCGAAGAAATTTTTGAGCAAGCCGGCGGTAACGCCTGGTTCCAGCTCTACGCGGGCGAATCCGATGAGGTAACTTTCGGTCTGGTTGAGCGGGCCGAGCGTGCAGGCTACTCGGCGTTGATCCTTACCGCGGATGTACCCGTTCTTCCTTCACGTCCGCGGGATTATCGAAATGGTTTTGCGGTACCGTTCAAAATGACCCCTCGACACGTTTTTGATTTCGCTTGGCACCCCAGGTGGTCGCTTAGCACCCTGGCACGTGGCGTGCCCAAGCCTGTCAATATTTCAGAGCACACGGCGCTCAAGAGATTGCCGGAGTTTAAGCGCGAGTCGGGTCGCGATCGGATCGACTGGGCCTTTCTTCGCGAGTTGCGCGCCATGTGGAAGGGTGATCTGATCCTTAAAGGTGTCATGAGTCCTGAAGATGCCAAAATGGGTATCGCTGCTGGTGTCGACGCGGTATACGTGTCTAACCATGGGGGCCGCCAGCTGGAGAGCGCGCCTCCAGCGATACAGGCATTGCCGATCATTCGTGAGGCGATTGGTCCGTCTGCGCCCCTGGTGTTTGATAGCGGGGTTCGCAGCGGTGACGATGTCGTCTGCGCCCTTGCCAGTGGCGCAGATTTTGTGATGCTAGGTCGGCCCATGCTCTACGCTATTGCTGGATCGGGGCGCGCGGGTTTGAATACATTTCTTAACGTACTGATGGACGATGTGAGTATCGTAATGGCGCAGATCGGTTGTCGGTCTCCGGCCGAGGTGGGCGCGAACTGTCTTGTGGGTACTTGCGGGTAGATCAAGGATCAACCCCGACCTATCGGATCTGAACAAACATCAATATGCATGACACAAAAATCATTCGAGGTGGGGCGTTACTGGCGCGGGCGCTGCACGAGAAAGGAATCGAGCGTGTATTTACGCTGAGCGGCGGGTTTTGTAACCCGGCACTTGAGGGCTTCTCTGACGTCGGTATCCCCGTGATCAACGCGCCTCATGAGCAGATTGCCGGACACCTGGCGGATGGATACACCCGAATCACCCGTAAACCCGCAGTTTGTCTGGTGGGGCCTGAGGGATTTGCTAACGCCGTTCCGGCAATGATGGAGGCTTGGGGCGAGCGCAGTCCAGTCATTTTCATTACCGGCTCGAGTACATTGAAGCGTCAGGGGAGTGGTGGCTTTAAGGAGATCGATGACGTCTCTGTAGCCGCGCCACTCACGAAGTTCAGCGCGAGTATTACCGATGGATTGCGCATTCGTGAATTTGTAGATCGTGCTTACAAGATTGCCCTGAGCGGTTATCCCGGCCCCGTTCATCTGAGCGTACCCGTCGACATTATGTTTTCATCCTTTCCTGAGGATGCTCAGCTTGAGGAGCGGCCGTTTGTCCATGCGCCCCAGGCGATCCCGCGCGCCTGGCCAGCGCCTAATGATCTAGAGCCTATTCTCGAGACGATCGCCAAGGCCAAGCGACCTATCCTGATTGGGGGGCATGGCGTCTGGTGGTCCGGGGCAGAGGGCGTACTGCGAGAAGTCGGCGAGTCTTTGGCTATACCGATTTTCAATGTGCCCTATCACCAGAAATTGCTGCCGGAAACCAGCTCCGCCTATATGGGACTTGCCGATGTTTATCAGTATGGGCCCTCGAGATATGCGCTGGAGCATGCAGATGTCGCGGTGCTGGTTGGCGGGCGGTTGGATAACCAGATGAATTTTGGTAATCCGCCGCTTTTTCCGGCGTCTTGCGAATTGATTTGTGTCAATGGATCGCCGGAAGAGCTTGAGCAGAATCGCGCGGCTGATCGGGTACTGCTCTCGGATCCCGGGGCGTTTCTCGAGCGCCTGCTTGGCCTGAAAGCCTCGGCTCGAGCTTCGCAAGCAAGCGATTGGATGACGCTTCAGCGTGAAAACCGCAGGGCCTGGGTCAAGCAAATGCTGAGCGAGATGGATGCGGACGATACACCGGGTTCAGGTGCGCATCCCTTGGCGTTGGCGCTAGAGGTCCAAAAGGCCATGCGCCCTGAAGACTGGCTGGTTATCGATGGAGGCAACACCCATTTCTGGTCGGAAATCGCGATCAATATTGCCGGCTCGCAGGGTAAGAAGCTGGGTGGGATTTTGCATCCCGGTTCGTTCAGTATGTTGGGTGTTGGCGTCTCGTTTGCTCTGGCTGCTAAGTTACGTCACCCGCAGGGACACGCGGTCGTGATCAGTGGTGACGGGGCCTTCCTGTCGGGTGGATTAAGCATCGAAGCGGCATTTCAGGAGGGTCTTCCGATCACCGTCGTCATTGATAACAATGGCGGCTTGACGACGATCTCCCAGCAGCAGGAACGACTATTTGAAACGCCACGTCATGTGGCGACTGATTTCAGGGATATTCCGTTTCATAAAATGTTTGAAGGCCTTGGCGGTTATGGTGAGCGGGTAGAGCGAGCGGAAGACATTGCGCCCGCGGTAAAACGTGCGCTGGCGAGCGGCAAAACCGCATGCGTGGACGTGCGAACCCGCGGCGTGATCAGTCCGATTGTGGCGGCAGTGACCAGCAAGCGCGATAAGGCGTCGATCGAGTAAGCAAATCGTGAAAGTCATTTCCTCCCACGTCCTGGACGCCCTTGGTGGTACGGATGCAGCGAATATCGAGGTGGCCTGTCATCGACTGCATGTCGATGGTGCCCGTGTACTTCTAGTGCAAACACGTGCGGATGCCTCCGGCCGCATCGCAATAGAGGTGGACGTGGCTGCTGATAATGAAGCGGTCCGTTACGAACTGGCTTTCGGATGCGCGGATTACTTTGCTTCTCAAAAGCTCTCGTCCGGGCTGTCTCGATCACCGATCGGCGACGCCGTGTTTCGACTGGATCTGACTTTTGTTGCGGACCGTATTCACGTGCCCATCATTATCGCCCCCCATGGTCATTCGACCTGGTGGTCGCAGGCTGATCGTTAACCCCCATGTCGTCCGGCCTGGTCACCTCGAGACGAAATCGCCGAACGCCCTACACGGACAGCGTAGAAAAACTAGGGGTGAGCGGGTACTCCATCGTCAACCATACGTTGCTGCCCAAATCCTTTCAAAAAACGGTCGAAGAAGATTACTGGCATCTAAAAGAACACGTCCAGCTCTGGGATGTGGGATGCCAGCGCCAGGTGGAGCTACGAGGTCCTGACGCGGCCCGGCTGGCACAATGGATGACGCCGCGCGATCTGCGTTCCATGAGCACCGGACAATGCTTTTACGCTCCCCTGATAGATCATCGGGCCGGGCTGCTAAATGATCCGGTGGTCATCAAGCGCGCCGAAGACTGGTTTTGGTTTTCGATTGCCGATTCAGATGTGCTGTTATGGGCGAAGGGGCTTGCGCTGGGTCGGGGCCTGGATGTGGAGGTTGATGAACCGGACGTTTGGCCGCTGGCTGTGCAGGGCCCTAAGGCCGAGGAGTGTGTCGCCCGGGTATTTGGCGAACAGGTTCGCTCGGCCAAGTATTTTGAGTTTGTCGAGGGGGACTTTTCCGGTCATCGCCTCGTGGTCGCTCGATCGGGTTACAGCAAGCAAGGGGGTTTCGAGATTTATCTGGATGACAGCGCACTGGGTGAGGCACTGTGGGGCGCCTTGTGGGAGGCTGGATTGGATCTTGGAATTGCGCCGGGGTGTCCGAACCTTATTGAGCGTATAGAGGGCGGTCTGCTTTCTTATGGAAATGAGATGACGCGGGAGAATAACCCGCTGGAGATCAACCTCGATCGGTTTTGTCATTTGGGTGGTGAGTTTGACTACATCGGACGGGAAGCGCTTGAATCGATTGCACAAGCAGGTCCCTCGCAGCGTATGCGGGGCGTTCTGATCGACGGCGGGCCTTGTCCGCCGTGCGGTAAACCGTGGCCTGTTTTTGCCGACGGCCGCAAGGTTGGGCAAATCACGAGCGCGATCTGGTCACCTTTTTTTGAGAAAAATGTGGGTCTCTCCTTAATCAAGCAAGAGGCTTGGAATCCGGGCGCGGCCATAGCGGTCGAAATGCCTAACGGCGATGTTCAGTCTGGGGTGGTTGTCGAACTTCCATTTATGCGATCAAGCTAGAGGGAAATTGATGCGTTATCAACTTTTTTATGCACTCGGCAGCGCCTCGATGGGGGTTCGCGCGATGCTTGAGGAAATCGGGGCGGATTACGAGTTGATCCCTACAACGATTGATCGAGACAAGCCCCGTCCGGCCGAACAGCTTGCATTAAATCCAAACGGCTGGGTGCCGGTCCTGAAATGGGGCGATCAGGCTATGTACGAATGCGCGGCCATTACGATTTTCCTTTGTGATCGACATCCCGAGGCTGAGCTCGGGCCGTCTCCAGGTGAATCGGGGCGACATGTCTTTTTGCAGACTCTGGTCTACTTCTCGAGCTCAATCCAGAACGCGTTTCAGCTGACGTACTACCCGGACCGTTTCGTTGATCAAGCGTCGGATGAATCAAGTGCGGTTGCTCGCGGCAATCGGCGTCTGGTAGAGACATGGAACGTCATCGACGGTCAGATCGGGAGTAATCCGTGGCTTTTGGGCTCCTCATTTAGTGCTGCGGATATCTATCTTTTCATGCTCACGACCTGGCTGACGCCGGAGAAGGGCCATCCGGTGGTTGATAATTTTCCGAATGTCAAACGAATTGCCGAGGCTGTGGCGCAACGCCCAAGTATTCGACGGGTGTATGGCGAATCGTTTCCTGCGGCAGGTGGGTGATCCCACGGTTTAAGAATTAGGCGTGAGCGTGATGCAAATTGAGCCCATACCCAATGCCCCGTTTGGTGTCCGCGTCAACGGTCTCCGTTGCGCTAGCGTGAGCCCCGAGGAGATCGGCCAACTTCAGACAGCTTTGCATGAACATCAATTACTGGTGATTCCCCGGCAAAATGAGCTAACGCCAGCTGAGGAAGTAATGTTTTACCGATTGATATACCCGCAAGCCAAAAATGTTTGGCGGGATCAGACTGAGAATGCCTGGGAGCGCTTCAAGGTTGACCAAGGCAACCTTGCAGGCACGTATCAAATTCCCGACGAGCCCGGTGTACTGGTCCTTGGTAAGGGTCAGATCAATCATCATGGTTTGCAGGTGACTCTGGGCGGCGATCGGACCGCATACGGTAAATCCAAAGGCTCTCAGGTGCTCGGAGGCGGTGGATTGCAATGGCATATTGATGGACCTTTTTACGAGCACGCTCCCGGTCTTTACACCCAAATGCGCTGTCTGGAGGCGCCACAGAGCGAAGGGAGATGGATAGACCTGGCCAATGGAGGCGATCCCGTTTGGTGTGCTGCGGGCGCGACAGCCTTTGCCAGCGGGCGAATCGCCTTTGACCTTTTGTCGGCTATGGATCAAAGCCAGTGCCTAGGTACCCGCGTGCACTACTTTCCGAGACCTTTTGAGACTACGTATCGACTCGGCAATACGGCCGATGGACTTCGCGTGGCGGACTCTGAATCCGAGGCATGTTTTGAGCGGGGCGCCGAGAGCCCTGGACAAGCCTTTAATGATCCCCTGGCTCAGGTTTATCCCCTGGTATGGCGTTGCCCTTACACCGGTAAGGCGGCACTTATGCCCCAGCCTAGGTGTCTTGCCTTTCTTGAAGACGCTCATAAAGAGCCGTCCGTCTTTCTGGGCACCGTCGAATCGCGCCTTTGCGTGCAAAAGTGGATGACGCCGGCCGTTGCGTCCGACCATGTCTATGTTCACCCCTGGCAGCCCGGGGATCTCGTGATCTGGTACAACCACGCGGTCTGGCATTCCGCTACGGGCAGTCTTGCCCCCGATGATCGGCGAGTAATGCACCTGACGGCATTTAATGACCGCCTCCCTCCAAAAGGAGCGGTGACTTAGCACTTCGTGAAAGCGTAAGTTTATGGACGTATCTGAAGAAGCTTTACTGTCGTTTGATCTGGGTCCGCATTCGTTTTCGATTACGACACTATCCCCAAGGGCACAGCGGCTGTTTGATCAAGGTCTGAACTGGTGTTACGCCTTCAACCAAGATGAAGGCCTGCAGTGCTTCAAGCAAGGTCTGGCGCACGACCCAGACTGCGCCATGCTCCATTGGGGTGTGGCTTATGCAGGCGGCCCGTTTTACAACATAGCGTGGAGCGATCTCAGCGAGATTGAAGTAGAGCGCTGTACCGCACTTTGCTACGAGCACGTGATGAAGGCGCTTGCCGGCGTTGATCGCGTCAGTCCCATTGAGAAAGCCCTTGTGCTCGCGATATCTGAAAAGTTTCAAGAAAATCATCCGGTTCAACAAACCGAGTTCGATCGCTGGAACGATGATTACGCGCAGGCAATGCGGCGGGTGCACGAGAAGTTTCCGGAAAGTCCCGACGTTGCGGCACTTTTTGTTGAAGCAATGATGAATCGAACGCCTTGGCAGCTATGGGATGTTGAGCAGGGCCAGCCGATGGCAGGTGCGGATACCCTCGAGGCAATTGCGGTATGCGAAGAAGCGATTAGCCGCCTGGACGCCGCCAATCATCCTTTGCATCCGGCACTATTGCATCTACATATCCACCTGCTGGAAATGTCGCCTACGCCGGAGCGCGCGATGCGTTCTGCGGAACGCTTGGGCAATCTTTGTCCTGATGCCGGGCATGTCCACCATATGCCTGGACACATTTACGTTCTTTGCGGTGACTATCAGCGGGCTGTTGAGATCAGTCGGGATGCGATTGTGGCAGATCGAAAATACCTCGCTTATGCCGGCCCTTTCAATTACTACACGACCTCGCGCTGCCACGACCTGCATCTGATGATGTATGCAAGCATGATGACCGGTCAGAACCAGTCGGCGCTTCTGGCGGCGGATGAAATGTGTGAGAACCTTTCTGAGGCGGTTATCAGTCAGGAAAAGCGTCCGTTCATCGCCAGCACGATGGAGGGGTATTTTTCAATGCGCATGCATGTGTTGGTCCGCTTTGGAAAGTGGCAGGACATTATTGATGCCCCGCTACCGCAGCCTGCTGATCTTTATTGTGTCTCTACAGCTATGCATCATTATGCGAAGGGAGTCGCGTCGGCTGCCCTTAAGAAATTTGACGCTGCCGAAGAACACAAGGCATTGTTTTATGCCGCACTTGACGGCGTCCCTGAGGATCGACGATTTTTCAATAACCCCGCCCGGCAGACGTTGGGCGTCGGTGAAGCGATGCTTCTTGGTGAGCTTGCGTACCATCGCGGTAATCATCAGGAGGGATTTAGCCACCTGCGCGAAGCAGTGCAGCGTTGCGATGCCCTTCATTACTCGGAGCCCTGGCCCTGGATGCATCCGCCGCGTCATGCGCTCGGAGCACTTCTCATGGAGCAGGGTGAATATGACGAGGCGGAGCAGGTGTATCGTGATGATCTTGGACTGACTGCTACGGTACATCGATGCGCGCAACATCCAAAAAATATGTGGGCGCTTCATGGGCTGGTGGAGTGCCTCGAGCGCCGTAAAGACGCTGATGAGGCTGCGCATTTCAAAAAGCTGCTGCAGGAAGCCTCCGCAGCGACGGAAACACCTATTCATTCCTCCTGTTGCTGTCGAGGGCTAGAGACTTAAGCGTTCTAAAAAGTAGAATGCGCAAGAGCGCTCACGCTTACTCTTGTCCCAAAAGTCAGTTATGACATCTGTCACCGTTGATCCTTCCGGAACATTTCTGACCTGGCAGTCAGACGCAGGACCGCTTCGCTTTCACGCGATATGGCTCAGAGATAACGCACAGGATGCGCAGACTCGAGCACCCGGCAACGGTCAGCGACTGATTACGCTTGGCGATATTCCGCGGAACACAACAATTGATACTGCTGTCCTAACGGACGATGGGCACGTGGACGTGCGGTTTTTGCCTGAGGCTAAGTCTGTGCGTTTTGAGCTCGATTGGCTGGGTGAGCGGGCTTACGATCGCGATGTCTCGCGCGAGCGAGCAAGACTGGAATCCGGCGTCACGCTTTGGAATTGTGATCTCGAGGAAAATCTGCCGATCGGTGATTTTGAGCATCTTCAAAGCGATGGGGAGGCGCTCGGCGACTGGCTTGGCAACATCCTGCGCTACGGGTTCGCGCTGGTTCGGAACACGCCCGCTGAGCCGGAGGCGCTCTTCAAGATAGTAGAGCTTTTCGGATATGTGCGAGAGACAAACTACGGGCGGCTGTTTGAGGTGCGCACTGAGGTGAACCCAACTAATTTGGCGTTTACGGGCCTTGCGCTTCAAGCGCATACCGATAACCCGTATCGCGACCCCGTTCCCACGGTACAAGTTCTGCATTGCCTTGAGAGTTCAGCGGCCGGAGGGGAGAACATGGTGGTGGATGGATTTGCCGCAGCGCTCAAACTGCGTTCGGAAAATCCCAAGGGATTTGATCTTTTGGCCGACTACTGTGCCCGCTTCGAGTACTCCGGAGAGCCTGGCGTCTGCTTGACCGCTCGCCAGCCGATGATTGAGTTATCTCCCGATGGCGCGCTCGTGGGTATCCGGTTTAACAATCGCTCCCTTTCAGCCATCACGGACGTGCCATTCCATCTGATGGAGGAGTACTACGCCGCGTACCGCCGGCTGGCTCAACTTATCGATGAGCCAAGCTCAGCGGTGAGTTTCAGGCTTAATCCTGGCGACGCTTTTTTGGTGGATAACACGAGAGTGCTGCATGCCCGCAAGGGTTATGCCGGAGTGGGCACCCGCTGGCTGCAGGGATGTTACGCCGATAAGGATGGTATTCGATCGACCTACGACGCTATGAAGCGCGCGGGCCGGTAGGCTTGAAGATCAGACGATTCCTGACCTGAAAGTTCCTGAGCGACACGCTCGCCAATGAGTGCCGCTAGCGTAACGCCGGAATGCATCACCGCAAAATATGCGCCCTCGACGCCTCCTGGACCAATGACCGGCAAATGGTCCTCAGGGACGGGGCGCCAGCCGACAACCGCGTGTTCGAGTTCAAGCTGATCAAGTCCGGTCAGTCGACGCAATGTCCTTAAGCCCATCGCAGTGGATTCAGCGAGGTCGTCAAGTGACTCGCTTTCATCGCTTTGGTGGCCTGCTGCCGTCGGAGCAAGAAAGCGCCCGTCAGGTAACTGCTGAAACTCCATTTCTGAAGAGACCATAATCGGATCAACAACGTGTGCCACCGGTTGTGTCCGAAGAAGCACTCCCGGACGTGACAGCATCGGGAGGCGCACGCCAATGCCCTTCGCAAGCACCTCAGAGCCGACGCCTGCGGCAATAACAACGCTCTCAGCTTCCTCCGAGCCTAACGTTGTCTGGACGCCGCAAACCCGACCGTTGCGTTCAAGCAAGCGCTCAACCGGGTGTGGCGTATTCAGGGATGCGCCGGCACGGGTAGCCGCATGCAGAAGCTCTGAGGACAGGCGATCCGATTGCGCGAGGCCTTCCTGAGGGAGCCATAGCGCTGTTGTGGGGAGTGTCGGCAGGTTCGGACAAAGTGCGCGAATCTCGGACGTGGTCATGATTTCGCATTCATAGTCGAGCGTCTGTAAGGCGTTGTATTGCGCCTCGAGCTGATCACCGGAGTGTTCAAAACAAAGACACCCAGGCCAACGAATCGACTCCGATTGAATATCGTGCTGCAGTTGCCGCCATGACTCGAGCGATGCAGCACGCAGTCGATGATGATTGGCATCGATGTAAAAGCTTGCATTAATCCAGCCGAAGGAAGAGTGCGTCGCACGTGTCTCTGGTGTTCCGGAATCGTATACCGATACCGTATGACCGGACCGTGCCAGGTGGTAGGCGATGGTGGCACCGACAATTCCAGCGCCCACCACAATGAATTTATGAGCCAACTTGCGCTCGCTCAGGTCTGCCAGGGTGGGTTGGAGTGAGCGCCATTATTTGGTTACAACCCATCGTTGATGGTTTCGTCACTCATCAGCCGATCGGCCGTCAGCCAAGTGAGGACACTGGCTGGAGGGTCAACCGTCTTCCCTTGGTAATCCATTGCATCCAGCAGTTCATGGGTAGGAATGGAGCGGCCACGCGTACGGAAAAGACCCCGAGCAAAAGCGCGGGCGGCGCGTTTTTCGCCAGTGTAAATATCATGACTGAAGTAAAGCCACTTCTCATCCCAGCCGATGATGGCGCTTTTTAGCTGTATCTTTTCGAAAATGTGCAGGGGTCTTTCAAAGCGGACCATGACACCACCGGCCACGGGAAACCATTTATTTTTGAATACGGTTCTCACAAGGCCACATTCGGTCATGAGATCGAAGCGGCCGAGATCCATCAGCGTCAGATACCGCCCATTATTCACGTGCGCGTTGGTATCCAGGTCATTGGGCCAGATGCGCATCTGAAGTACCGATGTGCGTAGCGCCGGTTTTCGCCTGCCACTGATCGCCCGGCCGAGTACGCGACTCGCACGCAAAAAGGGATACATAGCCCTCTAACCCGATACCGTGATTGCAGCGATTAAGCTAAAAAGCGTCTTCGGGGAAATTCATCATGGTTGCGCTGCCGGCCATAATCGAAGCGAACAGGGCGCCGGTCTGCGGAAGCACACGCTCGAAGAAGAAAGTCGCCGTCGCGAGTTTTGCCTTGTAGAAGCCGGAGTCGTCCTGCGCCTCTTTAGTGAGCGCGACGCTGGCCATCTGTGCCCACAAATAAGCAAGCGCAACCAAGGCAAAAAGTTTCAGGTATTCAGCGGAAGCGGCTCCCGCCTCGTTGGGGTTCTTCAGTCCCGCTTGAGCGATCTGTCCGGTCGCCAGCTGCAGACGCCCAAAGGCTTTGGATAGAGGCAGGACAAATCCCTGGAGTTTGGTATCGGCCGCATGGCTATCGATCCAACTCTGGACCGGATGAAAGAACCGTCGGAGATAGCGTCCCATGTGGGCGGGTAACTTTCGGCCTACGAGGTCAAGGGCCTGAATACCATTTGCCCCTTCATAAATCATCGCTATCCGTGCGTCGCGAGCATATTGCTCCACGCCGTTTTCCCGGATGTAGCCATGACCACCATAGACCTGTACGGCCATCTGAGCCGTATCGTGGCCGACCTCCGAAAGGTATGACTTCACCAATGGTGTGAGGAGTTGCACCAAATCATCCGCTTCCTTCCGAGCGTGGGGATCGGCACTTCGATCCCGAATGTCGATGTTTCTGCCTATCCACACCGCCAGAGCCCGACCCCCCTCTGTGAAGGCGCGCATGGTTAACAGCATGCGCCGGATATCAGGGTGCACCATGAGCGGGTCAGCGGCTTGCTCGGGATTTTGGACGCCGGTCAGTGACCGACCCTGAGTTCGATCTCGGGCGTAGGTCACCGCGGCCTGATAGGCGCTTTCACCAAGACCCAGGCCTTGAATGCCAACACCAAGTCGCGCGTCGTTCATCATGGTAAACATCGCCCGCATGCCTTTATGCGGGCTGCCGACGAGCCAGCCCTTGGCATTCTCGAGACTCATCTCACACGTGGCCGAGGCTTTGATACCCATTTTGTTCTCAATGCGGGCACACCGCATCCCGTTTCTTTCGCCCGGGTTGTTGCTGGCATCAGGAATAAACTTGGGGACCAGGAAAAGGCTTATGCCTTTGATCCCGGCAGGCGCCTCTGGAAGTCGCGCCAAGACCAGATGGATGATGTTCTCGGTGAGGTTATGCTCGCCCGCGGTGATGAATATTTTTGTTCCTGTGAGGGCAAAGGATCCATCAGTATTCGGAGTCGCCTTGGTGCGGATCAATCCCAGATCAGTGCCGCATTGCGGCTCCGTGAGACACATGGTGCCTGACCAGGTGCCGCTTACCATTTTGGGGAGATATTGATTTTTGAGCTCGTCACTCGCGAAAGCATTTATGGCGCGGTAAGCGCCTCGGGTGAGTCCGACGTAGGTGGCGAACGAGACGTTGGCAGAGCAAGCCATCTCCTCAAGAAGCACGTTCAGGGCTCCCGGCATCCCCTGGCCGCCGTGCGCGGGATCGCAAGGCAGTCCGATCCAACCCCCTTCGGCATATTCACGGTAGGCCTTGTCAAAGCCTTTAGGGGTCGTGACGATACCGTCTGCGTATTGGCATCCCTCAAGATCGCCGCTGTGGTTTAACGGAAAAAGTTCCTGTTCCGCAAGCCGCGCGGCTTCTTCAAGTACCGGTTCAATCAGATCGGGTGTGGCATCCTGACAGCCTGGCAATGCGGTGATTTCTGATGGATCAAAGAGTTCGTTGTATACAAATTGCATATCGCGCAGGGGCGCTGAATAACTGGGCATGGTCGTTCTCTAAAAAAAGGGTCTAGTTCCGTAAGGGCTTGCCGGTTTCGAGCATATGCTCGATGCGGTCTAGCGTCGGTGAGGTTCGTAACAGGCTGACAATCGCGTTGCGTTCAAGATTCAGAATCTTGTCCTCAGCGAGCGTCTCCGTGGGATCCGTTTTTCCACCAGCGAGCACGTGTGCGAGCTTTTTCCCCACGGTGACATCATGCGCGGTCGCTTTGCCCGCTCGATGAAAGTCATTCAAGACTAGTGTCATCGCAGCCTCGCCCGATGGACCAGGAAGATGCATTTCCCTGGGCTCAGGTGGCACATAGTTTTCCGCCATGGCCAAGGCCCGTGCTTTGGCGCTGGCCAGCAATCGATCGCGATTCATGACGATACCGTCTGCATCACGAAGAAAGC
>Ga0255767_1002878_pt1 | contig 14766 bp, 11 predicted proteins | sample 071ome_24_FD_179967 | JGI IMG/M metagenome (GOLD analysis project Ga0255767, IMG submission 179967) | Coastal salt marsh microbial communities from the Groves Creek Marsh, Skidaway Island, Georgia - 071402CT metaG (version 2) | ecosystem: Environmental > Aquatic > Marine > Intertidal zone > Salt...
TCACGAGTACAGAAGAGTACCTAACACGTCGTCTGGGCAACGAAGGTTACAACTTTGCAAAAGTAACGGGTATGCCGGAAGTGGGTGACGGTGATGCCGAGGTCTCCATCAAGTTTTTTATCGACCCGGGCCGACGCACTTACGTTCGACGGATTAACTTCGAGGGTAATGATCGCACTGCTGACAACGTGCTTCGGCGTGAAATGCGTCAAATGGAAGCCGCGCCCGCATCCTCGGCAGCTATCGAACAGTCCAGAGTCCGACTTCAGCGCCTTGGCTTTTTTAGTTCAGCGGAGGTGGAGACGGTTGAAATTCCGGGTTATGACGACCTGATTGATCTTGATTTCACCGTTGAAGAGCAAAGCTTTGGCTCAATTGGCGGTAGCTTGGGTTATTCACAGTTCGCGGGCCTAATTGTTGGGCTGAATCTGCAGCAAAACAACTTTTTAGGCTCGGGTCGACAGGTTGGTGTCAACTTGAATACATCGAAGTGGCAGAGCATTGCGAGTCTGAATTACAGCAATCCTTATTTTACAGAGGACGGTGTTAGCAGAGGCTTTAGTGTTTTCTACCGCAAGTCTGATTTATCCGAAATCAACGTGGCGAGCTACACTACGAACACTGTCGGTGCCACCATGAGCTTCGGGTATCCGGTTAGCGAGATTGAACGACTTGGCTTTAATCTGGGCATTACAGATACGGAGATCACTTCAGGACGCTATGCCGTTCAGGAAATTCGGACCAGCCCCCGCCTAATCGACGGGGTAGACAAATATTTTATTCCTACAAGATTGCCTGACGGGACCTTCTCAGGGCCTGAGGTTCTATTACCTGTGTCAGACCTACCCCCTTCGGCGTTTACTGAGATAGCTTCAGACGGGTTTTTGGATGAAAACGGCGACTCCTTTACTAACCTCACGGTGACCGGTTCCTGGTTGCGTTCCACGCTAAACAGAGGCCAGCTTGCCACCCGAGGAACGTCTCAGTCATTGTCGGCCCAGATTTCTGTCCCGGGCTCAGATCTCGAGTTTTTTAAGCTCAATTACCGAGGAGAACTTTACATCCCCCTCTATCGCGAGTTTACCTTCCATTTGAGAGGTGAGTTGGGATACGGCGATGGTTTTGGTGACACCACAGAGCTGCCGTTTTATGAGCATTTCTTTTCGGGCGGCTTTGGAAGTGTACGTGGTTTTGAGACCAATACTCTTGGACCCAGGAGCACGCCCCCAGTGCTCTATCAGACGGGAGTGGCGACGACAGGTGTAGACGAGAATGGACTTCCAACTGAGGTGGGCGGTCCTGATGGCAGAGGCTTTGGATACATAATCGATCCTGAGACGGGAAAAATAGCCACACAGCAAGTATTCCTTGGGCGGCGAGCCGATCCATTTGGTGGCAATGTCTTGATCGAGGGTTCTGCCGAAATTCTATTTCCTATGCCTTTTGTGAAAGATCGCAGATCAATCCGCTCAGCCTTCTTCCTGGATGCAGGTAACGTTTTCAACACAAATTGTCGCGCTAACCAAATTAACTGCTTCGGTATTGATGCTGGAGAGTTGCGATATTCGGTGGGTGTTGGCGTCACGTGGCTGAGCGGTTTTGGCCCCTTGACGTTTGCGCTTGCCAGACCGCTAAATGCCAGCGAGACTGATCGCAGAGAAGTTTTCCAATTTACGCTGGGGCGTGGATTCTAATAACTAACCAGGAGGTTAAACCACATGTTGTTCCGCATGATCGCCGTTATGGCACTGTTGATTGCATCGACCGTCGCGCACGCGCAAGGCCGCACTGCCGTCGTAGATTTAGAGCAAGCAATTCTTCAGACGGACCTAGCTCAGCAGCGGATTCGTGATTTTGAGGCGAGCGAGGCGTTTGCTGAGGATCGCGCTGAATTCGATAACCTCAAGGCCGAATTTGACAAGCTGGTACAAAACTTTCAGCGCGATCAGGCAGCGATGAGTGAGGATGAGCAAGTGGCTGCACGTCAGAAATTGGCGAGCAAGAATGCTGACCTTGAGTACGTTGTTAAAAAGCTTCAGTCGCTTCAGCAGCAGAACCTCCAGAGCGTGTTGCAGGAGCTGGCGCCAGCAGCTCAGCAGGTCCTGAGAGAGGTAATCCAGACAGATAACATCGCGCTGTTGCTTCCTGGGCAGTCAGTGATTCATTTTGACCCTTCCTACAACATCACTGCGAAGGTCACTGACAAGCTGAACCAATTACCACAAGAGTAATATGCCGACACTAGGCGACATCGCGCGGGCACTGGATTTGCCGTTGCAAGGTAATCCGGATACCTCGTTGTCTCGCCTAGCTTCTCTTGACGCTGCTGGAGAGGGCGACCTCTCCTTTGTGGCGCAAAAAAAGTTTTCAAAGCAGCTCTCTGCGTCTTCGGTGACCGCCGTTATTTGCCCTGAGGAATGGGTGGGCGATTATCCGGGTGCAGTACTCTTAAGTGCCCAACCTTATATTGATTTCGCCAGAGCAACGCGTTTATTCGATAACCGACCGCAGCCATCGGGGTGTGTGCACGAGACAGCCGTTGTTTCGACGACGGCGCAATTGGGCACAAATGTCACCATTGATGCGGGTGCCGTGCTTGAAAGTGGTGTGGTCGTGGGTGATAACGCCTGGATTGGACCCAATGTCTGGGTGGGCTCTGACGTAGAAATTGGTGATACCACCGAAATACGATCTGGGGTCAGGCTGTATCACGGAGTCAAACTGGGCCACAGATGTCTGATTCATGCCAATACGGTGATTGGATCAGATGGTTTCGGATTCGCACCGACAAACAGCGGCTGGGAGAAGATTGTCCAGCTGGGTTCGGTCAGCGTTGGCGATCGGGTGGAAATTGGTGCCGGTTGTGCAATTGATCGTGGCGCGCTAGACAACACAGTGATTGAAGACGACGTCATCATCGACAACCTGGTACATATCGCGCACGGCGTCACCATTGGTGCGCGATCCGCCATTGCGGGGCAGGTCGGGTTTGCCGGGGGTGCGAAGCTTGGTGAGCGATGCACAGTCGGCGGTCAGGCGGGTTTTGCCGGGCATCTTGAGATTGCTAACGATGTTCACATAGGTGGGCAGGGAAGAGTCTCTCGGAGCGTCACAGAGCCTGGTCACTACGCCTCTGGTACTGGCCTGATGCCGACCCGAGACTGGGCTCGGAATGCGGCTCGCTACGAGAAACTGAACGAGATGGCTAAACGCATTGAAGCGTTGGAGAGAGCCTTGGCTGAAAAGGCTAAACGTAATTCATAGGACACCAACATCATGATGGATATTGAAGATATTCGCCGTCATTTGCCTCATCGCTACCCGTTTCTCTTGGTAGATCGGGTCGTGTCGATTGATCCTGGCGTCTCGATTGAGGCCTATAAAAATCTCAGTATTAACGAACCGTACTTTGATGGGCACTTCCCCGGTAATCCTGTATTTCCCGGTGTTTTACTGGTCGAGGCGATGGCACAAGCGGCGGGTATTCTGGGTTTCGCGACCATGGGAAAAACGCCAGAAGATGGGTCTATCTACTATCTGGTAGGGACCGACAAACTAAGGTTTAAGAGGCCCTGCGCTCCCGGTGACCGAGTCACCCTTGAGGCCTCGATTGTGAGTGAGAAAAGAGGCATATGGAAGTTTGATGTTCGCGCGTCGGTCGAGGGTGCGACGGCAGCAACAGCCACTATCTTGTGCGCGGACCGCTAAAAGATGATTCATCCCACCGCCATTATTGATCCCAAGGCCGATCTGCACCCTTCTGTGGCAGTGGGTCCCTACAGCGTCATCGGTCCAGGCGTCATTATCGGCGAGGGGACGATTATCGAGCCTCATGTAGTGATCAAGGGGCCTACCCAGATTGGAGCGAGGAACCACATCTTTCAATTTAGCTCGATTGGTGAGGCTACACCTGACTTAAAGTATAAGGGCGAGCCTACGACAGTCACTATAGGTAACGACAACGTCATACGCGAGAACGTCACGATTCACCGAGGTACCGTGCAGGACCGAGGCGATACCTTCGTGGGAAACAGCAACCTCATTATGTGCTACGTGCATATCGGCCACGATAGTGTTGTTAAGGACCATACGATTCTTGTGAATAATACGGCGCTGGCGGGTCATGTAGTCGTTGACGACTGGGCAATTTTGTCGGGATACACCTTGGTTCACCAATTCTGCAAAATTGGCGCTCATAGCTTTAGTGGTATGGGTACGGCAATTGGTAAAGACGTGCCTGCTTATGTCACCGTGTCGGGGAGTCCAGCTGAAGCGAGAACCATCAATACCGAAGGTCTACGCCGTCGTGGGTTCAGTGATGCCTCGCTCTCTGACTTACGCCGAGCATTTAAGCTCATTTACCGTCAGGGCCTGACACTCGAGATCGCGATGGAGCGATTGGAAGAAATGGCGACCGACACGCCCGAAATAACACCATTGCTTGAATCCTTAAGGTTGTCCGAGCGCGGTATCGTCCGCTAATGGGTCGATCGCAACACATCGGTGTCCTGGCCGGTGAAAAGAGCGGCGATATTCTGGGTGGCGCGATAATGCGGGAGCTAAAGCGCCGCCATGGTGATGTATTGTTTTCCGGTATTGGTGGCGAGCAGATGGCCCTTCATGGGCTTACAAGTCTGCATGACATGGAGCGGTTATCGGTTTTCGGTTTGGTAGAGCCGCTCAAGCGGTTGCCAGAGCTACTGTCCATTCGACGTTCAGTGGGGCAGCACATGATCAAGCATCAGCCTCAGCTCTTTTTGGGTATCGACAGTCCCGACTTCAACTTGGCGCTCGAGCAGAAACTTCGCCACAAAGGCATTAAAACAGCTCAACTAGTCAGCCCCTCGGTCTGGGCGTGGCGCCCGGGAAGAATTCATAAGATCAAGAAAGCGGTTGATTTGATGCTATGCCTGCTGCCGTTTGAGCGAGATTTTTACGAACAGCACGGTGTCAGGGCTGCTATGGTGGGGCACCCATTGATAGAGGAGCTATCAGCTCTCCCTGACCAGGAAACTGCACGAAAATACCTGGGCTTATCCGAAAGAGGGCAAGTGTTGGTGTGCATGCCCGGTAGTCGTGCTAGCGAGATCGAACACTTAGGACCCATATTTTCCCAAGTAGTCATGAAATTACTGGCGTCCGACAGCGAGCTTGAAGTCGTTGTGCCTGCGGCATCTCTCGAACGCCTAGAGCAAATACAACACTTTATGCCCATTGAGGATGATCGTTTCTCCGTCATTGAGGGGCAGAGTCGACTTGCGATGGTGGCGTCTGACTCGATCCTTTGCGCGTCGGGTACCACGACCCTCGAAGCGATGCTTATCGGCAGGCCAATTACGATCGCCTACCGTATGGCCTGGTTATCGTGGCAAATTCTGAGCAGGATGGTGACATCACCGTTTGTAGGCCTGCCCAATATCATCGCAGGCGAATCTGTTGTACCCGAGTTCCTGCAAGGCGCGGCAACAGTCGATAACTTATACCAATCGGTTCTTGAGTCGTTTGGCACTGCCGGTGATACGCAGCGGCTGCGGTTTGCTGAGTTGAGCACGCGTATTGGTAGCGATTTTGCGACGCGATCTGTGGATGCGATTGAGGAACTCTTGGCGGATCATGCCGACTGAAACTACAAATGCGCATGGAGTAACGGCACCTGTCTGGACAGCCGGTTGCGACGAGGTAGGCCGCGGTCCGCTTGCCGGCGACGTTGTGGCAGCGGCAGTCATTTTGGGGCCATCGATTCCTGAGGGATTAAATGATTCTAAAAAGTTAACCGAGCGCAAGCGAGAACGCTTGTTCGATGAAATTCGCGCATCGGCAGTGGCCTGGTCGATCGGGCGCGCCAGCGTTGAGGAAATAGATCGCTTAAATATTCTCAACGCTTCTCTCTTAGCGATGAAACGGGCTGTCCAATCACTATCGCCGTTGCCTGATCACGTGCTGGTAGACGGCAACAAATTACCCGTCTGGCAATTTTCGGCAGAAGCAATTGTGGGTGGGGACGGTTGCATTCCATGTATCAGTGCTGCTTCCGTTCTAGCCAAAGTGACACGAGATAGGGAGATGCTCGAATTGGAGGAGAAGTACCCGGGTTACGGGCTTGCGAAGCACAAAGGCTATCCAACAGCTCAACATCTCGACGCACTGTCGCGTCTTGGCGTGACCCCCATACATCGACGAAGTTTTGGCCCTGTTGCCCGTTTGATTTAGCGTTAAGAAGAGGTTTAATGGTGGGTATGTCCACCTCGTTCGTTCACCTTCGTGTTCACTCCGAATTCTCCCTGATTGATGGGCTTGTTCGCGTGGGTCCGCTCATGAAGTCTGTGTCCTCGGCTGATATGCCCGCGGTTGCAATAACGGATAGAAATAATTTTTTTGGTCTTATCAAAGCGTACAAGGCAGCCGAACGCGAGGGCGTTAAGCTGATTGTCGGAGCAGACTTTGAGCTGCTCGAAGCCGATGATCGCCGCAGTCAGATTACCTTTCTCGCGCAAACTCATGCGGGTTACCGAAACTTAACCGTCCTCATTTCGCGGGCTTACCAAGAGGGCCAGATTCTCGGCCGGCCGCTGCTACGCCGAGACTGGATCGAGTCACACAGCGAGAACCTCCTCGTACTGTCAGGTGGCCGAAACGGCGATGTGGGGCAGCACTTATTGGCTGGCAGGGAGAGTGATGCAGAGCAGGCGCTCTCGTGGTGGATGAGTCGCTTTCCTGAGCGTTTTTATCTGGAGCTTCAGCGAACAGGCCGAGAATACGAAGAAGACTATTTGCATGCTGCTGTGACGCTTGCGGCTCGCACAAATTGCCCCGTTGTGGCGACCAATGAAGTCTGCTTTCTAACGCCTGATGAGTTCGATGCGCATGAGGCACGCGTGTGTATTGGCGATGGTCGAACGCTCAATGACCCGCGAAGGCCGCGGCATTTTTCCGAGCAACAGTATTTACGCTCGCCCGAAGAGATGGCGGACTTATTTCAAGACATCCCGGAAGCGATTGAGAATACCGTTCACATTGCGCAGCGGTGCACTGTGGAGATTGAACTGGGTAAAGCCTATCTGCCCCATTTTCCTACCCCCGATGGGATCAGTATCGAACAGCATTTGGAAAACCTCTCAAATGAGGGGTTAGATCAGCGCCTCGCATTACTCGAGGTTGATGATAAGTCGGTGTATCGAGACCGGCTGAAGTTTGAACTCGACATCATCAATCAAATGGGTTTTCCGGGCTATTTTCTGGTGGTTATGGACTTCATTCGCTGGGGCAAAGCGAACGGTATCCCAGTGGGACCGGGCAGGGGATCGGGTGCTGGCTCTCTCGTTGCCTATGCACTTGAAATTACGGATCTCGACCCGATCGAATACGATTTACTATTCGAGCGATTTTTGAATCCGCAGCGCGTTTCAATGCCTGACTTCGATGTCGATTTTTGTATGGACAGGCGCGATGAAGTCATCGATTACGTAGCAAATACCTACGGCAGGAATGCGGTATCGCAGATCATCACCTTTGGAACAATGGCAGCAAAAGCGGTCGTGCGTGATGTCGCCCGTATTCAGGATAAGCCGTATGCGCTTGCCGATAAGATGTCGAAACTTATTCCATTTGAAGTGGGAATGACGCTTGAAAAAGCGATCGAGCAAGAAGAACAGCTAGTTAATCTCCTGCAAGAGGATAGCGCCGCTCAAGAAATTTGGGATATGGCGATCCAGCTCGAAGGACTTACCCGAAATGCGGGCAAGCATGCGGGCGGCGTGGTGATCGCGCCCTCAAAACTGACCGACTTTTCACCTTTGTTCTGCGACGAGGAAGGGCAAGGTCTCGTAACGCAGTATGACAAAAATGATGTTGAGGACGCCGGTCTCGTCAAATTCGACTTTCTGGGTCTCAGAACACTGACCATCATCGATTGGGCAGTGGCGATGATCAACAAGCGCGCGGACATAGAGTCGCCCGTCGACATTAATCAGATTCCTCTCGATGACAAGGCGGTTTACAGCCTACTTCAGAGCGCTGAGACGACCGCCGTATTCCAGCTCGAAAGCCGTGGCATGAAGGAATTGATCAAGAATCTGAGGCCTGATTGTTTTGAAGATATCATCGCCCTCGTCGCCTTGTTCAGGCCGGGTCCACTTCAGTCCGGGATGGTAGAGAATTTCATCGATCGTAAGCATGGGAGAGAGCAGGTTTCTTATCCCGACGCGCAGTATCAACACGAGTGGTTGAAGCCCATTCTTGAGCCCACCTACGGGATTATTCTTTACCAAGAGCAGGTCATGCAGATCGCGCAGGAACTCGCCGGCTATACGCTGGGAGGCGCTGATCTGCTGCGACGTGCCATGGGTAAGAAAAAACCGGAGGAAATGGCCAAGCAGCGCTCCGTTTTTGAGGAAGGGGCGAAAGGCAAAGGTGTTGATCCGACCCTGGCGATGAAGATCTTCGACTTGGTTGAAAAGTTTGCCGGCTACGGTTTTAACAAGTCCCACTCTGCAGCCTACGCACTGGTGAGTTATCAAACGGCCTGGTTGAAGCGGCACTACCCATCTGAGTTTATGGCTGCTGTCATGAGTTCGGAAATTGATAACACAGACAAGTTATTAGGGCTGCGCGATGAGTGCCGTCGTATGGGATTAACTGTGCGAGCCCCCAATGTTTTGGAAGGGCAGCACCATTTCTCTGTTAATGCTGAAGGGCACATTATTTATGGGCTGGGCGGTATCAAGGGCTTGGGTGAGGGGCCAATCGAGGATCTTTTAGCTGCCCGCGAGGAAAAGCCGTTTGCCGACTTGTTTGATCTGTGTAGTCGCACCGATCCACGCAAGGTCAATCGAAGAGCACTCGAAGCACTCATCAAAAGTGGCGCGCTTGATGAACTCGGGGCTGAGCGTTCGGTGCTGATGTCAGCACTCGATGACGCCCTCAGAGCAGCGGAGCAATCCGCTGCAAACGAGGCCGCTGGCATGGGTGACCTGTTCGGGGAGGTGGTACCTACGTCTGGATCAGGCGACCCCTATCGCGATCATCGGCGCGCGCGCTCCTGGACGCTGCGAGACATCCTTGCCGGCGAGAAAGAGAGTCTCGGAAGCTTTCTGAGTGGTCATCCAATGGATGAATTTGAGCAAGAGGTACGAAAGTTCTCTCCTCGCTCTATCAGGGAGTTAACCACCGGCAGCAAGCAGTGGGTCGCCGGGCTTATTGTGGATGTTCGATTGGTCAAAACACAGCGCGGTACGATGGCGGTCTTGCAACTTGATGATGGTACGGGGCAGATCGAGGCGACGGCCTACAGCGAAGTCTACGAGCAGAACCGTGACTTGCTGGTCAAGGATCAAATTGTACTTGCTGATGGCCGTCTCCAAATGGATGACTTTCGCGGTCAGCTGTCACTGAGAGCAAAGTCATTCACCACATTGGAGCAGGCGAGGAGCTCTCGTGTCAGAGAGCTAAAGCTGGGTTTGAGGCCTGATGCGATTCAAAGCGGTGTTGCATCGGAGTTGAAGCGAGCCTTTTCAGCTCACACGGGGGACTGCCCGATTATTGTTGAGTACCGACAGCCGGCCGGCTCAGCAGTGGTTAGATTTGGTGATCGGTGGCGGGTCACGCCCACGGATACCTTGCTTGATCAGCTGAAGGAGCTGGTCGGCCACGAGTCGGTAGAGGTGATCTACGAGCGATAGATCATTGGTCTTTCAACTAGTGTTTGAATGTTGCTAGCGAGGTCGCTGTACCTCCCGACGGTCCTGTTATTTTCCGCACTAATTCGGTGCATTTTTTCTCCAAATGCGACATTTACGGCATTTTTTACTTAAAGCGCCCTAAAATATGGCGCAGAATCCGCCGCCAAACTAAGAACTAAACAAGAAAGCTCGGGTAGCGGATGCGCAGCCAATATCTGAGAGGCATTGTGGGAGAGATGTTATGAAAGCGTCTTGGATGCTGATTGTGATCGCAGCACTCATGTTGAATGCGTGTTCGCGACAACCAACGTGCTCTGTAGCGTCAGGTGACATGGGCGTTCCCAGCGCGGGTTGTTTGGCAGTAGACAACGGTGAACTGCTGCTCGTTAAGATTATGGGTGGCACTTACGGTCCGCCGGGTGGTTCGGTCGATAGCGATGAGTCTGCACAATGTGCCGCTGAGCGAGAAACCTGGGAAGAGACGGGTGTGCAGGTAAGCGCTGGAGAGTTGGCTGCCGAATTTGATAATGGATTTCGACTCTACTGGTGTGAAGCAGTGTCAGGACGTAAGATTGAAATAAGCCGTCCCATCGAAATTCAGCATGCCGACTGGTACGCGCCTGAGCTATTCCAGCACCTCAAATGGCGCTACGCGAACCAGGCCGATATCATTCAGGCTTTGATGATTGAGAGACAATAATGACCAAGACTGAACTGGAAGCCGCTGCCTTTCGACGTTTGGTATCCCACCTTCAAGAGAGAACCGACGTCCAGAATATAGACCTCATGAATCTGGCAGGTTTCTGTCGTAACTGTCTGTCTACGTGGTACGCGGAGGCGGCCAACGAGTCAGGGTTAGACTTATCAAAGGACGATGCGCGCGAACGCGTTTATGGTATGCCCTACGACGAGTGGAAAGCGCAGTTCCAAACGCCGTTACCCGAAGATCAGTAAGGTGACCCGGTAGGACGCCAGTTTCGGTCTGCCAGGCCTTTATCGAGCGCGCTACGCGGGTTCCAAATAAGACTCGATGCTCGGACATGAGCAAATCAGATTACGATCACCGTAAACGTTGTCGACTCGATTGACGGGCGCCCAGTACTTATCGGTTCGCAAAGATGCGACAGGCCATACTGCTTGTTCTCTACTGTAGGGCCGGTCCCACTGATCAGCGGTAACCTCGTCCAGTGTATGTGGTGCGTTTTTAAGCGGGTTGTTGGTTGGGTCAGAGCGACCTTCCTCCACCGCCCTTATTTCACCGCGAATTGACAACATGGCGTCGCAGAAGCGGTCGATTTCAGCCAGCGACTCTGACTCCGTAGGTTCAATCATTAGCGTGCCGGCGACAGGAAACGACATGGTGGGCGCGTGGAACCCATAATCGATAAGTCGCTTAGCGACGTCTTCCTCCGTAACCCCGGTCCGTTCCTTGAGGGGACGAATGTCGATGATGCACTCGTGGGCGACAGTGCCCTTTTTCCCGGTATACAAGACGTCGTAATGACCTTTGAGACGGCTGGCAATGTAGTTGGCATGAACGATCGCAACGCGACTGGCATCGGTGACGCCATCCGGACCCATCATGGCAATGTACATCCATGAAATGGGCAGAATTGAGGCGCTTCCGTAGGGCGTTGCTGAAATGACGTTATTGGTTGCATCCAGGCCTTGGAGGGGCGAGACCACCGATGAGGGCAGGTGCGGTGCCAAATGGCTACCCACTCCGATGGGACCCATACCAGGGCCACCACCACCGTGCGGGATGCAGAACGTTTTATGGAGGTTTAGGTGAGATACGTCAGCACCAAACTTACCCGGACCCGCAAGTCCAACCAATGCATTTAGATTGGCGCCATCAACATAAACCTGACCGCCATGCTGATGAATCAATTCGCAGAGCTCAACGATCGAGGTCTCAAACACCCCATGGGTGGATGGGTAGGTCACCATGATTGCGGCGAGGTCGTTGGAGTGGAGTTCAGCTTTGGCTTTTAGGTCATCCATGTCGACATTGCCGCTGTCATCACAGTTCACCAACACAACCGTCATGCCTGCCATCACCGCGCTCGCCGGATTCGTTCCGTGCGCTGACATTGGGATAAGACATATATGCCGATGCGCTTCGCCTCGAGACCGGTGGTAGCGCCTAATCGCCATTAATCCTGCGTACTCTCCCTGTGCCCCTGAATTGGGCTGCAGCGACATGGCGTCATAGCCCGTGCACTCGGTAAGCCACGCGGTCAGCTCATCGAGCATGGCGCGGTAGCCTGCCACTTGATGTTGCGGCGCGAACGGGTGGATTCGTGAGAATTCAGGCCAGGATACCGGGATCATCTCCGCAGCGGCATTAAGTTTCATGGTGCAGCTACCAAGCGGAATCATCGCCCGTGTCAGCGAGATATCCTTATTCTCTAAACGCTTTAGATAGCGAAGCATCTCCGTCTCTGTCCGGTAGTCGCTAAATAATGGATGGCTGAGGTAGTCCATCTCACGCAGCAGCTCCGAGGGAATGCCCGAGCGTCCGTCAGTGGGCTCCGCATCAAAAATCCGACAAACCGCGCGAAGTTCCTCGTCCGTTGTTGTCTCGTCGAGTGAGACTCCGATACACGTAGACGAGATTTCGCGGAAATTGAAGCCGGCCGATTCGGCCACTTGAATGACCTTCGCCGCGTCATAGACTTCGACGCAGAGCGTGTCGAACCACGATGCATTTTTTAGGTTAAAGCCAGCATTTGTGAGCGATGCCGCCAACGAAGACGTCATTTGGTGAACTCGCTCCCCAATACCCCGTAGCCCCTGTGGACCGTGATGCATAGCGAAGAGTCCTGCCATGATCGCAAGCAGGGCCTGTGCAGTACAGATGTTGCTTGTCGCCTTCTCTCGCCGGATGTGTTGCTCGCGCGTCTGCATTGCCATGCGGAGCGCCTGGCGCCCTTTGCTGTCAACCGACACCCCGATGACGCGCCCTGGCATGGAGCGCTTGAACTCGTCACGGGTTGCAAAGAAGGCCGCATGTGGCCCTCCGTAACCCAGGGGTACGCCAAATCGCTGTGAGTTTCCGAAAACGACATCGGCGTCCATGGCGCCCGGTGATTTGAGGAGGGTAAGCGCCAACAAATCGGTGGCTACACCCACTAGGGCGCCGGCGTTGTGGCAGTGATCAATCATGTCACTGAGGTCTCGAACATCGCCGTAGGTTCCAGGGTATTGGGCCAAGACACCGAAGGCATCAGTAACATTAGTCAGTTCATCAGGCTCGACGATTTCTACGGTGATATCCAGTGGTTCAGCCCGTGTCTCAACCAATGAAATGGTCTGCGGGTGACAGTCACTGGCCACCACAAAGCGCTTTGATTTCGATTTTCGGTTCATCCGTTGCATGAGCGTCATGGCTTCTGCAGCCGCTGTGGCCTCATCCAGTAGTGACGCGTTGGCAAGCGGCATTCCCGTGAGGTCAATAATGACCTGCTGGAAGGTCAGCAGCGTTTCCAGACGACCTTGTGAGATTTCTGGCTGGTAGGGCGTATAGGCCGTGTACCACCCCGGATTCTCAAAAACATTTCTAAGCAAGACTGGTGGAGTGATGGTGTCGTAGTAACCCATGCCGATACAGCTTCTGAGCACTTTGTTTTGATCGGCGTAATGTCTGAGCTTTGTCAGCGCTTCGCTCTCGCTAAGAGCGGGCGGTAAATTCAGAGCGGTTTGAAGTTTGATGTTGTCTGGAACGGTTGTTTCTATGAGTTCTTGAACACTTTCAAAGCCCGTACTTTGAGCCATTTCTTCCTGTTGAACTGGTGTGGTACCGAAGTGACGGCGCCTGAAAGCGTCAGTAGCATTGCGAGTCAACGGCAGATCTCCAACTGAGTTGAGCGTAAACGGCTTGCTATTATCTTAGCACTTGTCAGTCCGCTCCCAAGGCCGTTATGTCGCTTTTGTTGGCGTGAATTTTTATTGAATTTAGCTATTCATAGGTGATGGAGTCGATGTACCACTCCGTCTCACCCTCCGGGGTTTTCAAATACACGGTTTCGCCCGCACTTTTGCCCAATATCGCTCTGCCGAGAGGCGAGTCACAGCTCAGAAGTCCTTGATTAAGATCAAATTCATCAGGGCCGACAATACGGTAGTGGTGGTTTAGTCCCTCCTCGTCCTCGAGGCCAATCCAGCAGCCAAAAAAGATGCGATTTGTATCCGAGGGCTTCGTGTCGACCACCTGAAGTTCATCCAGTCGCTTTTGAAGAAACCGGACGCGACTATCTATTTCCCTAAGCCGCTTTTTTCCATAAATATAATCACCATTTTCAGAGCGATCACCGTTGAGTGCAGCCGCATGCACAGTGGCGGTTACTTGCGGTCGCTCAACTTTCCAAAGCGTCTTTAATTCGTCTCGCAATCGCTGAGCGCCTTCGGGGGTAATGTAGGGCGAGCCTTTGGCTCGGGGCGGACGGTATCGCGACATGGACTTCTAAACCTGTGTTTGCTGCTAGACCCGCTCGAAAGAGAAGACGTAACAACGCTGGATTCAGGGCAGTCACTGAGACACCATTGAGCCAACGACTATTAGGACTTCTACCTGGATTTTTATCGGGAATTTACCATGAGAGCAACTTTACTCATTTTCATAGTGACAGCGTTTGGTTCTGCTTTTTCCCAAGCGGAAGAGGTCATCTGCCCCGAGCTTGAAGGCCAGTTCAAGCCGGGCGGCCTTCTTTGGGGAGAAGTCATACCCGGAACCTCGGTTCGTTTCGAGAACATTGATGTGCCGGTGTTACCTGACGGCAGCTTCGTTGTCGGTTTGGGGCGAAATGCGCCGAACGAAATGGACCTTACCGTCGGAGAGGATGTGGTTTGCTCGCTCAATATTGCGACCCGTGAATACCGTATTTCGAGGGTGGAGGGTGTGCCACAGCGCACTGTGACACCGCCGGCGGAGCAGTTAGAGCGAATTCGAAGTGAGCGAGAAAAAGTTCGAAGCGCGAAATCAAGACGCATCGAGAACGAGGGCTTTTTGAAGGCAGTCAAAGGCGGCTTGTCGTGGCCCGCTACCGGACGGATCAGCGGGGTTTATGGCAGTCAGCGCTTTTACAAC